>JRYH01004335.1_pt1 | contig 10362 bp, 12 predicted proteins | sample 235351 | NCBI WGS metagenome assembly JRYH01 (sample SAMN03074221, study PRJNA261480) | activated sludge metagenome | biome: Wastewater Treatment Plant; feature: Wastewater; material: Activated sludge; isolation source: activated biomass of a wastewater treatment plant treating wastewater... ... | reverse complement strand
GCGGTGCTGGGCGCCCTGGTCGATGCCTGGGTCGCGCTCCTCGACCTGATCGAGCCGGACCTGCTGGTGCTCGACCATGCGCCGACCGCGGCGCTCGCCGCGCGCTGCCTCGGGATTCCGTGCCTGCGCTTCGGCACGGGCTGGGCCGCGCCGCCCGCGGAGGCGCCGCTGCCCAGCGTCGCGCCCTGGACGAAGCCCGATCCGCGCCGGCTGTGGGTGGCGGAATCCCAGGTGCTGGCCGCCGTCAACGCCGTGCTGAAGGGGCGCGACCGCCCGCCCCTGGCGCGGCTCGCCGACCTGTTCCAGCTCGCCGGCGATGCGCTGGCGACGTTTCCGGAGCTCGACCACTACGGGGCGCGGCCGGGGGTGCGCTACTGGGGCGCGGTGGAGCGCGCGGTCGCCTCGACGCCGCCCGCCGCCGCGCCTGCCAACGTCTTCGCCGCCGCCATGGCCACGGTTGCCAACCCGGCCGTCTCTGGCGTCGAGGCGGCCTCCGAGCTGGAGAACAGCGAAGCCACGCTGGCCGCGAGCATCGTCGGTCTGCTCGGCAACACCGTGCAATAAGGAGCCGCACATGGACTACAAGGCCAAATTCGCCACCGAAGGCACCTACGTGCCCGATGGCCTCATCGCCGGCAACGCGCACCTGCTCGTCGGCCGTCAGATCACCATCGCCTCCGGCGCTGGCGTACTCAAGCGTGGCGCGGTGCTCGGCAAGATCACCGCCNNCCTGCGCGCCAAGGGCATCACCATCCTGCCGGCCGTGGCCGCCTGAAAGGAGTAGCACACATGGACATCTTCACCACTGGCGTCCTGCGCCGCGTCGTCGAGGCGCTGCCGGAACCGCAGCCCTTCTTCCTCAACAGCTTCTTCCGCGAAGAGCAGCGCGAGGACAGCGAGGAAATCCACTTCGACATCGACACCGGCAAGCGCCGCATCGCCCCCTTCGTCGCGCCTATCGTCGCCGGCAAAGTCGTGCAGTCGCGCGGCTACGTCACCAAGACCTTCAAGCCCGCCTACGTCAAGGACAAGCGCGTGTTCGATTCCTCGCGCCCCTTCAAGCGGGCCATCGGCGAGCGCATCGGCGGCGAGCTCGCCCCGGCCCAGCGCCAGCAACTGCTGCTGGCCCGCGACTTGCAGGACCAGCTCGACATGCTCACCCGCCGTATGGAAGTGATGGCGGTCGAGGCCCTGCGCACCGGCAAGGTGGTCGTCAAGGGCGACGAGTACCCCGAGGTGGAAGTCGACTTCCAGCGCCACGGCGACCTCACCAAGGCGCTGACCACCACGGCGCGCTGGGGCGAGACTGGCGTCAAGCCGCTGGATGATCTGCAGGCCTGGTCGCTGCTTGTTTCGCAGCACTCCGGCGCCACTGCCAATACGGTGGTCATGGACCTGAAGGCCTGGCAGCTCTTCAGCGCCGATGCCGAGGTGCAGAAGCTGCTCGACCGCTTCCGCGGCCGCGACCAGCTCAACCCCACCGTCACCGGCGAAGGCGCCCGCTACATGGGCAACGTGGGCGACTTCGACATCTGGGTGCATACCGGCTGGTATGTGCACCCCGACACCGGCGCCACCACGGCCTACCTGCCGGACTACACCGTCCTGCTGCTTAGCCCCGATCTGGACGGCGTGCGCTGCTTCGGCGCCATCAAGGACGAAGAGGCGGGCTTCCAGGCCTTGCCTTACTTCCCCAAGTCCTGGCTCGAAAAGGATCCGGCCGTCCGCTACCTGCTCATGCAGTCCGCCCCGTTGCCGGTCCCGTACCGCGTCAACGCGTCGTTCTGCGCCACCGTGCGCTGATCGGGAGGGTGACATGAAGCTAATCGCCAAAGTCACCCTCGGCACCGCTGCGGGAGATATCCCGCCCGGTGGCGAGATCGACATCAAGGACAAGGCCGAAGCCGAAGCGCTGGTCGCCCGCGGGTTCGCCGTGCCCGTGCGCCCGGCCGCGGCGGACGACAAGGCCGAGCAGAAAGGGGAGGGCGCCTGAGCATGACTGGCCTGGTCGCCCCGTTTGCCGAAATCGAAGACATGCTGACCGAAGCCACGGTCGGCATGCTGGCCGATGTCGTCGTCACGCCCGATGGCGGCGAGCCCTTCGCTGGCATGTTGAGCCTCAACGACACGGACTTCTTCGATGGCGTTCGGGGCTGCGACTGGCTGCTGCGCTACGCTGCCCCTGCTGCCTTGCAGCGCGGGCAAAACCTCACGCTGGCCGGTTCGGCCTCGGCGCCTGCCGGCGTTCTGCGCGTGGCCGAAAAGCCGCGTGCCCTGCATGGCGGGCGGGAATTCGTGGCGCCGCTCGCCAAGGTGCTGACTGTCCCCGCCAACGGCGAAGAGGAGGGCGGCTGATGTTCCTCCCCTTTGAGCTTGCGCTGAAGGCCGCCCTGGCAGATGCCGTGCCCGGCGCGCCGATCTACGGCACCTTCGACGAGCCCGATTTCGAGCAGCACGCGCTCGTCGTGCAGGTGGCGTGGCAAGGCTACCGCGTCAGCGCGCAAAGCGCGGCGCGCACCGAGGCTGCCGTCGACCAGCGTTTCGTGGTGCGCATCGGCGCCGGCGCGGGTGCCATCGATGCCGTCCAGGTCGAGCGCGCCACCACCGGCCTGGCAGAACTGCTTCGGCGCGTGCTCGCCTTCCGCTATGGAACCGGCCCCGGCCGTGTCCGCCCCGTGCTCGATGCGCCTCCGCCTCCCGCCTACCAGGGCGCGGCCGTCGAGCTGGCAATCCACTTCACCCTTCCCGGTGTGGCCACGGCCGCGCCGAACGCATAGGAGCAACCCATCATGGCAGCACGTGGTTTTCTTGGCGCTGGCGACCTCTACGTCCAGCGGTACAACCCGCTCACTGGCGCGCTGGGCTCGCTGTTCGGCCCTTACGAAGCTGAGAAGTTCGAGTACAAGCCCAACATCGAAACCAAGGAAAAGACCAGCAAGGGCCGCAGCACCTACGGCCAGGTCATCGAGGCGGTCAACCTGCCCCAGGCCGGCGACTTCGCCGTCACCTTTGGCGAGGTCGACCGCGAAGGCCTCACCCTGGCCCTGCTCGGCACGCAGTCCGCCATCAACACCGCCAGCGGCACCCTTGCCGAAGGTGATGCGCTGGAAGTCACCGTCGACCTGGGCGGCTGGGTGGAGCTGCCGCACCAGAACTGGCAGCAGGAAGGTTTCACCGTCAAGAACGAAGCAGGCGACACCACCTACGAGCTGGGCACGCACTACGAAGTCAATTGGCGCCTGGGCTGGCTGCGGGTCAAGGCCGGCGCCGGCATCAGCGCGGGTGCAAAGGTCAAGGTCTTCGGCGCCTACAGCGCCATCAGCGGCACCCGCATCAGTGCCGCCACGGTCAACGAGATCCGCGCGCGCTTCATCCTCGACGGCATGAACTTCGCCGACAAGCTGCCGTGCATCGCCACCGTGCACGAAGGCATCGTCGCCCCGGATGCCGCCTTCGATTTCCTCGCCGATGACTTCGCCAGCATCCCGCTGACGGGGCGCGCCAAGACCCCGGTGGGCAAGACCGAGCCCTTCACCGTCGAGCTGCGCGACACCGCCAGCTAAGTACAGACGCCTGCACAGCAGGGCGCCGGGCCTGGGTTCGGCGCCCCATCCAGCCGGAGCGGCCATGAACGACAGAACGCTATCCACCGCCAGCTACGCAGGGGGCCTCATCTCCGTGTTGTCCGCACTCACCCTCAATGACCTGGGTGTCGTCGTCGGCATCCTGATCGGCCTCATCGGCCTGGTTCTCCAGGCCTGGCACATCATCCGCAAGGACCGCCGCGAGCAGCGTGCCCACGAACAAAAGATCGAACGCCTGCTGGCCGACCGCCGTCAGCGCGACGATCCCGTACCCCACGACCGCCGTCATCCGGTTGCCTGCGAACACCCGGACTGCCCCCATGACGCGCGGTAAAACACTGGCAGCCGCGTTCGTCGTCAGCGCTGTGGGGCTCGGCTTCATCGCCGCGCACGAAGGCACGCTGCTGACCGCTTATCTCGACCCGGTCGGCATCCCCACCATCTGCACCGGCCACACCGCCGGCGTGCAGCTTGGCCAGCGCGCCAGCTTCGAGCAATGCAATCGCCTGCTGGTGCTCGATGCCGGCGTGGCCGGCAAGGCAGTGGCCCGCTGCACCCATGTCGCCATCACCCAGGCGCAGTACGACGCCCTGGTGTCCTTTGCCTTCAATGTCGGCGGCGATGCCTATTGCACCTCCACGCTGGCCCGCCGCCTGAACGCGGGCGACTGCTGGGGCGCGGCGGCGCAATTCGACCGCTGGGTGTATGCCAAGGGGCGGCGCCTGCCCGGCCTGGTCAAGCGCCGCGCCGAAGAGCGCCGGATGTTCGAAACCGGCTGTGAACCTCAGGAGGTGTGATGTGCAGCCCATCGCATTGGTTGCGCTGGTGGGGTTCGTGGTGGGGCTGGGCCTGGGCGGCTGGGGTGGCCATGAGCTGGCCGATGGGCGTGCTGCCCGCGCACAACTTGGCAGCGCCCGCACCGCGCTGGCCGACGCCGCGGCCGCACTTGGTACTGCTGGTGAGCAACTGCGCGCCACGGCCACCCGTACCGCCACGCTCGCCCGCCAGCAGGCCGAAACCGCATCTCGTCATCTAGCCGAGGCCTCGCGCCATGAACAGATCATCACCCGTGCGGCACGCCTGGAGTGTGCTCGCGATCCTGAGTCTTTCCGCCTGCTCGTCGATGCCATCGCCCGGGCCAACGGTCTGCAGTCCATCGGCGACGCCACCCGAATGCCTTCAGGCCTGCGGGGCGGTGCCGGCGCCGGTGGTGCCCAGCGAGGCGGAGATGATGCGCTGGGAACTGCAGGTGGTGCAGTGGGCCGAGGTGTGCCGCCGGATCAACGAGCAGTGCAGGGCGGCACTGGCGCCTTGAAGGGGGATTGATCAGTGGCCAGTAATCCAATCACCCGCATCATCATCACAGCCAAGGATGAGGCCTCGTCGGTTTTCTCCGCACTCGGTGCGCATGCCGGCAAGATCGCCGCTGCGATTGCGAGCTATTTCAGCATTCGCCTGTTCGGCGATGTAGTCGGCTCTGCGCGGGACTTCGAGACCGCCATGTCGGCCGTACAGGCTGCCGCCGGCGCGTCGGGCGAAGAACTTGCCGCGCTGCGCGCAGCGGCGGAAGACGCCGGCACCACGACGAAATACACCAGCGTCGAGGCCGCAGGCGCACTGGAAAACCTCGCCAAGGCGGGCTTGTCCGCCACCGATGCAGTCCAGGCGCTGCCCGCCGTGCTCGATCTTGCCGCTGCCGGTGGGGTCAGCCTGGGCGAGGCCAGCGACTACATCAGCAAGGCCGTCTTCGGCATGGGGCTGTCGTTCGAAGAGGCCGGCCGCGTCGCCGACGTGCTGTCGATGGGCGCGAATGCCTCGAACACCAGTGTGCAAGGCTTGGCCCAGGCGCTGTCGTATGCGGCGCCCCTGGCCAACTCGCTGGGCCTGAGCCTGGAGCAGACGGTCGCCATCATCGGCAAGTTTGCCGATGCCGGCATCGATGCCAGCCGGGCCGGTACTGCGCTCAACAGCATTCTTGCCCAGTTCTCGAACCCCGCCAGCAAGTTCCGTCGAGAACTGGCCGCGGCAGGCATCACCACCACCGACTTCGACGAAGCCCTACGCCAGCTTGCTGCGGCCGGAGCAGGGGGGCAGCGGGCAATCAACGCCGTGGGCACGGAGGCCGGCCCCGCCCTGCGGGCGCTGCTGAACCAGGGTATCGGCTCGCTCGACGATCTCAAGCGCCAGCTCGACCAGTCAGCAGGCAGTGCGCGTGACTTCGCCGCAGTCATGAGCGACAACCTGGACGGCGCCACAAAGGGCCTTGGCAGTGCTTGGGATGCGTTGAAAATCAAACTCGGTACGCCTGTCCTGGCAACGCTCAAGGAACAGGTCGATGCCGTTGCAGAGCGCCTGCGCCAGTTCGTCAGCGACGGCACGGCCGACCGCTTCGGCCAGGCCATCAAGTCCGCCTTCGAGGCGGGCGGCAAGTGGGTCGCCGATTTTTTCTCCAAGATCGACTTCTCGAAGCTGGCAGCCGACATGCAGGCGTTCGGCACGCGCGCGGGCGAGGTCTTCGACTGGATCGGCACGAAGGCCACTGCTGCCGGCAATATTGCCCAGACGGCCTACGGGGTGATGTCCGCCGGCATCAACACGGTGCTGACTGCCGTCTATGCACTCGGGCGTGGTGCGTCTTGGCTTGCGTCTGCGTTTCTGTCCGATCTGGCCTTGATCGCCGAGGGTATCAGCAAGGTCACCTTCGGTGACATGTCGGCCAGCTTTGCTGCAGCCGCCGAGAATCTTCGGTTCAACGCACAAGCAGCCTATGCCGTCTCCGAAGCCTTTGCCAGCAAGACCCGCGAGGCCTTCGATGCCGCGGCCGAGGGGGCGGAGCTGGCCCAGGCCGGCTTTGCCGGGCTCACCGGAGCTGCGAACACGGCGGCGGCAGGCACGACAGCGGCGCTGGGCAGCATCGCGGAGCAGGCCAAAACGACGGCCGAACGCATTGCCGAGCTGACGGCCGAGCAGCAGCGCCTGACCGCGGAAGGCGACATCGAAGGCGCCACGGCCGTCTGGCGGGAAATCACGAAGCTCAGTGCCGAAGCCGCCGCCGCGGCCAAGAATTCCGGTGAAAAGCAGCGTGCCGAAGTCGCCGCCACGGTGTCCTCGCTTGCCGATCTCAAGAAGGCCTACCAGTCGGCGATCGCTGCCGGCGACACGCAGCGCGCGGCAGAGCTCCAGCAGCAGATTCGCGCCGAGCTGAAAAAGACCGCGGGCCAGGCCGATGACACGGGCGATGCGCTCGAAGCTGCGTTTCAAGGTTTGGGCATCACGAGCGAAGCGGAGCTGAAGCGCCTGGCCGAAAACGCCAAGGCCCATTTCACGACGATCAAGAACAGCGGGCAGGCGACGACGAACGACATCAACGCCGCTTTCCGCGTGTATGCCGAGGCCGCCATCCGCGCCAACGGCGGTGTGGCCGATGCCGCCTTGAAGGCGCAGGCCGCGCAGCACGGGCTGCGCATCGAGGCCGATGCTGCTGGTAAAGCCATCGTCGTGGCAATGACGAAGGGCGCGGCCGCTACCGCTGCCCTTGGCGGCGAAGCCAAAAAAACGGCCGCGGAGATCGACGATATCGGACGGGCAGCGAATGATGCCGCCGATGCACTGAACGGCATGAATGGCGCAGGGGCGGGCGGTGGTCAGGGCGCGCAAAGCTACAACAAGGTGTCGTTTTTCGGCGTCGAGCAGATGCTCGCCCGGGCTGAAAGCCTGGGCGGCCTGAAGCTGCGCAAGGAAATCGAAGCCGAAATCGACGCCCGCGCCAAAGTGCCGCGCGGCGGCTCCAGCGGTTTTGGCGGATATGCAGCAATCGTGCGCGATCTCGAACAGCGCCTCGATGCAATGCAGATCGCCCAGGAAGAGGCCTCCGGCAAGTACGAATCCAACAAACCCCAGGTCACCGGCACCTCGCAGCGCATCGCCACCACCGTCTACCGCGTCGAAATCGGCACCGGCGCCGGCCACAAGACCGCCATCAACACGGCGGACCAGAGCAGCGCCGACGCCCTGGTCGATCTGTTGCGCCAGCTCGAGGCTGACATGGCGAGGTCTTGATCATGGCCATCACACTCACCGACGGCACGACGCTGCTCGATATCGACCCCGATCTGTACTGGTCCGATGAGGACTGGAGCCCCGTTGCTGTGGAGTCTGACCGCAGTGTGACGGGGGCGATGATCGTCCATCACGGCATCAAGCAGGCCGGCCGACCAATAACGCTCCAGCCCGAAGACGATCGCAGCGGGCAGATGACGCGGGCGCTGCTGCGCCAGCTGCGTACCTGGGAGGCGATGCCCGGCCTGGTGATGACGCTCAACCTGCGCGGCGAAGCGTTCAGCGTCCGGTTTCGGCATGGCGCGGCGGACGGCAGCCCTGCCATCACGTCGCGGCCGATGGTCCATTACAGCGATGCGGCTGATGACGATCTGTACTTCGTCACGGTGCGTTTCGTGACTGTTTGATTCTTTCGGAGCAGGTATGCCCATCCACGAGCAAAACATTGTCTTCGTCGCCAGCCAGGTCATGGACGACGTGCCCGAGGGCGGCGGTGCCGCGACCGGCACCGTCATCGTCGACGGCCAGATGAACAACGTCTTCCCGGACATCTCCGACCTCGACCGCGCCTACGGCCGCTTTCGCCTGCGCAAGCTCTTCGTGGCCATCCGCTCGCTGTCGACCGACCTGTACGGCGGCGCCAAGGTCGTCATCACCGCACTGCCCACCGATTCCGCCCTCGGCTATGCGCTCTTCAGCAACGGCGACCCGTTCGACACCCGCGTCCAGGCCGCCGATCGCGTGTCCTCGTACCTGTTCGCCGGCAGCGAATGGCACGGCTACCTGCTGGAGAACCACGTCGCCGGCCAGCGCAGCATCGAGCTCTTCCAGCGCCCGAACACGCCGCTGCCGGCGATCGGCCGCACCCTGGTCCTGACGCTCAACGAAGGCCAGCCGACCGCGGTGACCCAGTATGTGCGGGTGATCGGCGTCACCTCCGAGGTGCGCACCTTCACGTATTCCTCGGGCAGCGGCTACGTCGACTACCCGGCCGCGGTGGTCATCTGCGAGCTGTCCGACGCGCTGCGCACCGACTTCCCCGGCTCGCCACCCTCGCGCACCTTCGCACGCGCCGCGAACCGCACGCTCATCCGCGATACCCGCGTCGCCGACGCCGCACAGTACTACGGCGCCGCCCGCCTGGCCCAGCCGGCCGCGCTGGGCGATCGCGCGCTGCGGGTCGGCAGCATCTATACCCAGCTCGTGCCCAGCTCGCAGTCCGAGCATCCCGTTGTCGATCAGAGCTACGCCATGGGCTTCAGCCACACCCTGGCGACTGCCCCGCGCGAAGTGGTCGTCGCCGGCTCGCCGATGGGGTTGCGCATCAAGATCGGGCAGGAGAACCGCGCCTACAACTACACCGCCATCCTCAAGCCGCTGCCCGCGCCCGGCAGCGTGCGCATCGTCTACCGGGCGCTGGGCAACACCTACACGCTGGAAGACAACGGCACCGGCGTGCTCGAAGGCGCGGGCAGCGGCACGGTCAATTACCTCACCGGAAGCCTGCTCGCCACGCTCGATGCGCTGCCTGATGCCGGCAGTGCGCTGGTCATCTACTGGGGGCCGAACCGCGCCTTCACCAACCGCAGCGGCCAGGCCGGCTTTGCGCCGCCCACGCTGCGCCTGACGCTGGAGCACCCGCACATCGAGCCGGGCAGCCTGTCGGTGTCCTGGACATCGGGCGGTGTGGTGCGCACGGCCACGGACGACGGCTATGGCCAGTTGAGCGGCGCCGGTACCGNNGACGGGGCCGGCTTCGTCGCCTTCACCCTGGCTGAGCCGCCCGTGCCCGGCTCGCTGGAGATCACCTGGGCCGTGTCGCGCGAGACCAGCGTCAGCAGCGGCACCAGCGCCACCTCGGCCGGCACTGCCTTCCTCGCCGCCACCGCCGCCAGCGCCCATGCGCAAAAGGTGCGTTATCCCGTCACGGTTGCAGGCTGATCAGGAGTAGAGCATGACTTACGTCGTCGTCAACAGAAACAAGGTTGCCTCGGTCGAGCGTTCGGGCACCTCCAGCGCCAGCGCCACGCACACGGCCGCGCAGTCCTCTCTCACGCAACTCACCCTTACGCGCACGGTCACAGACCACAGCGAGGGCAGCGGCAACCGGTTCGGCACCTACGGCACCGTGCTGTACCCGACCAAGGCAATCAATCTGAAAGTGATCGGCGATTTCACGGAGAGCACCTACCAGACCGCCTACGAGACGGCCGATGCCTTCAGCCCCGCATCCGGCGCGGCCGGCAGCACATCCGGCAGCCAGAAGGGCGGCGAAACCGGTAGCCAGACCTTCAAGGAAGTCTACGCCGCCAATTCGCTCGTCGTGCGCTACAAGACCGGCGCCGGCGTCACCGAGTCGCACAGCATGACGGTGTCGCCGCCCGCCGTGCAGATCGATCTGTGCCCCTACACCGCTGACCAGGTCGTGCCCGGCTCGATCATGTTCACCTGGATGGGCACCGTCTACGTCGATTTCGAGGGCGTGCTGTACCGCGGCCGCACCGACACCGACCCCGGCTTCGCCGCCGGCACAATCGACTACGAATCCGGCATCGCCACCATGACGGACTACGTTGCCAGCGGCAGCCCCACGGCTTTCAGCCTCGACAGCCTGTGGACGCGCAACGGCCGCCACGAACCCATCGCCACCATTACCTTCAACACCGCGCTGGCGCCCATCAAGCCCACCGGCCTGGTGGTGTCGGTGGTCGACGTCGCC
>JRYH01002229.1_pt1 | contig 10377 bp, 11 predicted proteins | sample 235351 | NCBI WGS metagenome assembly JRYH01 (sample SAMN03074221, study PRJNA261480) | activated sludge metagenome | biome: Wastewater Treatment Plant; feature: Wastewater; material: Activated sludge; isolation source: activated biomass of a wastewater treatment plant treating wastewater... ... | reverse complement strand
CAATCGTCATTGGCGCCACGAGTTTCGGTCTGCACCGGGCGCGCCGGGTCATCGGTTTTACCGCCAAGCCGCTTGGCGCCGAAGTTGCGATCGGGCGCGGGCTCGGTACGGTCGAATCGGGCAAGACGGTGCTGGCAGTGCATGCGCCGATCAGCTTCCGGCTCGAGCAGCGCAACGACGAGGCCGAAGAGCGCCCTGCCCTCATCGAACACGATCCCTGGGGCGCCGGCTGGATGGTGCGCGGCACGCCGCTGGCCTGGGAAGAGGAAGTCGGGCAGCTTGTCGATGCAGCCGGCTATATCGCACACATCCGCGCCGTTGATCCGGACGCGGTGATCGAGCCGTGAACGGCGGCCTGCAGGCGTGATCCACCGCCGTTCGTCCCGCCAGTATCCGTTCCCATGAAAACAAGGCTCGCCATCCTGCTGTGGTCCGTGTCGGTCGATCGGCCCGAACTGGCTGCGGCGCCTTTCGTCTACGCCAGCGCCGCGTGCGCGATGGACTGCGAGGTCGAAATCCACTTTGCCGGCTCTGCCGTGCGTCTGCTCGAACCCGGAGTGGCCGACGCACTCTTCAATCCGGTCGAGCCGGACTACCCGATCGGCTGGTTCATGAGCAACGCCGCCCGCGCCGGCGCGCGCTTTTACGGCTGCGGCATGGCGCTGCACACACACGGCCTGGCCGGGCGCGAACTCATCCCGGAGTACACGGGCGCAGCCGGAGCCGCCGCTTTCGTTGCACGCACGCTCGACGAAGCGTGGAGCACGATGATTTTCTGACGGCATAGTACCGATGGGCGATATCACCGGCGCGCGAAATCAGAAAAAATGATGTTGCGGGCAATAGCCGCAATCCGCTCGAAGATCACCCACCACCCGGCCCTTGATGTCCGGTAAACTTCCGTACAATTTGAATCTGAGGTGAGGTACGGCATGCCGCAATCACCAACCCGGACAGCGCGTCTCGAAGCCCGTCTTTCGCCGGAAGCGCTGACGCTCGTCAAACGCGCAGCGGAATTGCAGGGGCGCAGCGTGAGCGATTTCGTCGTTTCGGCGGCGCGGGAAGCGGCGCAGCGCACCATCGAGGAAGTACAGGTGCTGCGGCTCGCGGTGAAGGATCAGCAGGCGCTCGCCAATGCCCTTCTCGACCCGCCTGAGCCGAACGAAGCGCTGCGGCGCGCCGCCGCCGCGCATCGCCGCCTCGTCATTTCCTCGTAGTGCCGACGGGCTTTCGCATCGAGTTGCTGGCCGCTCACGATCGCGCCGGATTCACATCCGGCGTTGAAGCGCTCGACCGCTATCTCCGGACGCAGGCCAGCCAGGACATGCGGCGTCGCGTGTCCAACTGCTTTGTCGCCGTGCCGGATGGCGCAGCGACAATCGCGGGTTTCTACACGCTTGCCGCTGCCAGCATCCCGATCCATGACCTGCCCGATGACCAGACACGGCGGCTGCCGCGTTATCCGGTACTGCCGGCCGCCCGGATCGGGCGACTGGCGGTCGACGATGGTTTCAGGGGAAGGCAGTTGGGTGCAGCCCTGTTGTTCGACGCGGTGCTGCGCGCGCTGCGTGCCGAACCGGCAGTACTGACGGTGATTGTCGATGCGAAAGACGATACGGCCGCCGCCTTCTATCGTCATCATGGCTTTCAGCCATTCGCCGCACGACCCTGCAGCCTGTTCCTGTCGCTTGACACGGCCGCGAAGCTGCTGCGATAGCGCCGGGACCGGCGGCGGGAATCCGGCTGATCGCGTACACTCGGCATCAGTACCGTTCCACTGACGACCGCCGCACCGAACCGCCGATCCCGTTCGCTGCAAGCGTTTCATCGAACCTCATCATGTACAAATCGGAAGTCACCCAGTTTCTCGACGAACTCAAGCGCCAGCGCCCGCATCTGGAAGAAGGCCAGCGCGAAGGCCGCGCCCGCCTGTGGGAGCGGCCGCAGGACTACGACTTCCTGGCGCGCACGCGGGCATCGCGCGTGCCGCGTTTCTCGTACATGTACTGGCCGCGGAAATACACCTGAGCGCCGTTCGGCACCAGCGGGCGGTCGAAGCACCATTGCAACGGGTTCCTGCACGACCATCCAGCCGACGCAGCCGTGAAACAGCCGGATATTGATGAGACTGCGGCGGCAGCGCTCGAAGACGTGCCCGACGAGTCGCGCAACGATCTGCCCGGCGAATCGTCTGGCGAATCGTCTGGCGAATCGTCCGACGATCTGCCCGAGCAGCTCGAACTCAAGATCTGCGCGCGTCTCTACGGCGAGCCGCTGCTCGATCTGCCGCAGGATCTGTTCATTCCGCCCGATGCCCTCGAAGTCATTCTCGACGCCTTCGAGGGTCCGCTCGATCTGCTGCTCTACCTGATCCGCCGGCAGAACTTCAACATCTTCGACATCCCGATGGCCGAGGTCACCCGTCAGTACCTCGCCTACATCGACGAGATCCGCAACCACAATCTTGAGCTGGCAGCCGAATATCTGCTGATGGCCGCGCTGCTGATCTCGATCAAGTCGCGCATGCTGCTGCCGGTGAAAAAGGCCGACAGCGACGAGGAAGTCGAGGATCCGCGCGCCGAGCTGGCGCGGCGCCTGATCGAGTACGAGCGCATCAAGTTCGGTGCCGAACGGCTCGACCGCATGCCGCAGATCGACCGTGATTTCTTTGCCGCGACGGTGCACATCGAGCGCGTGGCCAGCGTCCGCCTGCCCGAGGTGAACGCCGACGATCTGCGCGATGCCTGGCGCGACATCCTGCGCCGCGCCCGGCTGGTGCAGCACCACCGGATCAGCCGCGAGGAGCTGTCGGTGCGCGAATACATGACGATCGTGCTGCGCCAGTTGCAGAACCGCCGTTTCGCCGAGTTCGGCGAACTGTTCGAGACCGGACAGGGCGCCCCGATCGTCGTCGTCACCTTCATCGCCCTGCTTGAGCTGGCGCGCGAATCCCTGATCGAAATCACGCAGGCCGAAGCGTTCGCGCCGATCTACGTTCGCCTGGCGTATCAGCCGGTGTGACCGGTCCGGCCTCGACGATCCCGACCGCCATGTCCAGTCGGCTGCATGAAAACGCCTCGTTGCGCGCGCTGAACACCTTCGGGGTCGACGCCCGCGCCAACCGCCTGTTCGAGATCCGCTCGGCGGACGAACTGGCCGGTCTTCCGGAAGACGTGCGGCAGGCCGATTCCGTGCACCGTCCGTTCATTCTCGGCGGCGGCAGCAACGTGCTCTTCACCCGCGACCCGCCAATGCCGGTCGTGCGCATCGCGATCGCTGGCCGGCGCATCCTCACCGGCGCCGATATCGCAAGCGGCACGGCAGCCGGGCGGGCGGCAGACCCGGGTGATGTGTTCGTCGAAGCCGGCGCCGGCGAGAACTGGAGCGATTTCGTCGACTGGACGCTCGCGCAAGGTCTCGCCGGCCTGGAAAACCTCAGCCGGATTCCCGGCACGGTCGGCGCCAGTCCGGTACAGAACATCGGTGCCTACGGCGTGGAGATGTGCACGCGCTTCGACTCGCTCGACGCCGTGTCGCTGCGTGACGGCACGCGCCGGCGCTTCGACGCTGCCGACTGCCGCTTCGCCTACCGCGACAGCGTCTTTCGCCGGGAAGCCGCCGGCGACTGGGTCATCGTCGCCGTGCGCTTCCGGTTGCGCCGCGACCTGCCGCTGGCGCTCGACTACGGAGGACTGCGCGAAGAGCTGCGCGCGCAGGGTTGCACGCAGCCGACGGCGCGCGACGTGGCGCAGGCGGTGGCCACCATCCGCCGGCGCAAGCTGCCGGACCCGGCCGTGCTGGGCAACGCCGGCAGCTTCTTCCATAACCCGGTGGTCGATGCTGAGTACGCCCGCACCCTGATCGCGCGCCATCCGCAGCTGCCGCACTACGAAGCCGGCCAGGGATCACCCGGCGCCATGAAACTGTCCGCCGCCTGGTTGATCGAGCAATGCGGCTGGAAGGGCTTTCGCGACGGCGACGCCGGCGTGCACGACCACCATGCGCTCATCCTCGTCAATCACGGCAACGCCGGCGGCGCGCAGATCGCCGCCCTCGCCCGGCGCATCGCGGCATCGGTGCAGGAACGCTTCGGCATCCGGCTGGTGCCGGAGCCGGTCATCCTCTGAAGATCCGGCGCTCCCCCGCATCGCTGCGCCGGCCTGCCGCGGCGACAGCGGAATCAGCGTTCGCCCGACGATCCCGCCTGACCGGCCCGCCAGAGCTCATGCTCGGCGGCCAGCAGACTGGCGTGCTCCTGCTCCTCGGCGGCGAGTTCGCGGTAGAGCCGCTCCTCGGCCGAGCCCTCTTCTGCCCAAGCGGCGCGCTCGCTGAAATAATCAGCGGCGCGATTCTCCAGCGCAATGGCGATGCGGAACAGGTTCTCGGGGTCGTCCGGGCGGTTCACCGTCCCGCCGAAGACCGCGGCCGTGTTCAGATCGGCAAGGCTGCGCACCTGCGGAATCGGCACGTGATAGCGCCGCGCCAGCGTCTCCATATGGCCACTTTCCATCTCGGCCAGCCCCTCGAACAGGCGACGCATTGCGGCATCACCCGTCTCCCGTGCCGCGCGCCGGTAGAACGCCTGGCCGCCCAGCTCGATCTCGAACGCCTTGCGGATGCCTTCGAGCGCCGCATCCTCTTCCGAGCGCGGCGCATCCACCACGTCGAGTTCGCCACCGCAGTCCGGGCAACGCCGGTACGGCAGCGCAAAGCCCTCGATCACCTGCTCGCAACTCGTGCAGCGCCACCGCCGCGCCGCATCGGCGCAGCACATCGACGCACCCCCTTCCGGGTCATAGAGCGCCTGCTGACAGTTCGGACAATACGTGGTCTGCTCCATCGATTCCTCTCTCCTTCGGTTCATCAACCATTGTGCGACATGCCGGGCATGAAGCCGGCTTTACAGGATTTTGCACGTCCCCGAAAGAACTTGACGCGGGAGACAGGCAGAATCCGGCTGCCATGAGTCGATCCGACCTCCCCCTTTTCGTCGTCACGCCACCGGCCCGCACTCCGTCCGGGTCGGCGCAACCGCTGCGCCACCGACCGCCATCGCTGCGTCGCGCACCGGCCATCGGGCTGACCGTCGTGCTCGCCCTGTTGCTGACCGGCTGCGCGCCACTGCTGGTTCCGGACCGCGCACTGCCGGAGGTGCCGATCCCGACGGTCTGGTCGTCCGGCGCACCGGAGAACACGGGTATCGCCGATCAGGCCGCTGCGCCGAGTGACATACCGGCCACCGCCCTGGCCGACTGGTGGCAGCATTTTGATGACCCGCTCCTCACCGCCCTCGTCCGCCGTGCGCTCGCGGTCAACACGACGGTGCAGGGGGCACAGTCCGCCCTGCAGCAGGCGCGTGCCGTGCGCGACGTCCAGGCCGCCGGCCTGCTGCCATCGGCCAGCGCATCGGGCTCGGCGCAGCGCGCGCGCTCGGGGGGTGCCAGCGCATCGAATCGCTTCCAGGTCGGCCTCGACGCCAGCTGGGAAGTCGATGTGTTCGGGCGCGCCCGCAGCGCGCTGGATGCTGCCGAGGCCGAGGTCGAAGCCGCACGCACCGGTCTGGCCGGCACGCGCGTCTCGCTGGCGGCCGAGGTGGCGCTCGCCTATATCGACCTGCGCAACCAGCAGAGCCGGCTGGTGCTGGCGCGGCAGATTCTGGCCGCCCAGCAGGAAACGCAGCAGTTCGCGCAGTGGCGCGTGCAGGCCGGCCTGGCCACGTCGATCGAACTCGAACAGGCGCGCTCGGCCGCCGAACAGACGGCGGCGCAGCTGTTCGCGCTCGAAAACGGCATCGCACAGGCCGCGCACAGCCTCGCCGTCCTGTGCGGCGAAGCGCCGGGCACGATGTTGGACGCGCTGACCGGTGCGGGTGAAGGCACAAGCGTGCCATCCGTGCCGCAGGTCAGCCGCGAACTGGCCCTGACCATTCCCGCCGACACCCTGCGCCAGCGGCCCGACATCCATCAGGCCGAGGCCCGCGTTGATGCCGCGCTGGCGCGCGTCAGTCAGGCCGATGCCGCGCGCTACCCGGGTTTTCGCCTCGGCGGCTCGATCGGCCTGAGCGCACTCACGCTCGGCGGACTGAGCGGTGGCGCCGTCGCCAGCTCGCTGCTGGCCAGCGTGTCGCTGCCGCTGTTCGATGGCGGCGCGCTGCGCGCACAGGTGCGGGTGCAGGAAGCCGCACTCGAACAGGCGCGCCTGTCCTGGCAGGCGACCGTCCTGGCAGCGCTGCGCGAAGTGGAGGATGCGCTCGTCGCGCTGCGTACCGACCGCGAGCGGCTGGCACACCTGGAGCAGGCGGCCGAGGCCGCCGGCAACGCCGCACTGCTTGCGCAGGACCGCTATGCCAGCGGCCTGGTCGATTTCCAGGTCGTGCTCGATACCCAGCGCACGCTGCTCAACACCCGTGACAGCGTGGCCGGCACACTCGCCAGCGTCAGCGCCGATCACGTGCGCCTGTACAAGGCGCTCGGCGGAGGATGGATGAATGAATCAGAAGATCGATGAACTGATCGGCGGCACGCGCGCGCGCTGGTGGCGCCGGCCGCTGCCGTGGGTCGTGCTGGTGCTGGTCCTTCTGGCTGCCGGCGGCACCTGGTGGTGGACCGGCAAACAGCAGGACGCCGCGACACCACGCTATGCCACCGAAACCGTCGGCACCGGCGACCTGACGCTGACGGTGACCGCCAACGGCAAGCTGCAGGCGACGCGAACGGTGAACATCGGCAGTGAGCTGTCCGGCACCGTGCGCACGGTGTACGTCGACGTCAACGATCGCGTGCGCGAAGGCCAGGTGCTGGTCGAACTCGACACCGCCAAGCTCACCGCCCAGGTGGCGCGCTCGCGCGCCTCGCTGGCCGCGGCTCGCGCCCGGCTCGCACAGGCCGAAGCCACCGTCGCCGAAGCACAGGCCAACCTGAAGCGGCTCGAAGAGGTGGCCCGGCTGTCGGGCGGCAAGGTGCCGTCGGCAACCGAACTGGACGCCGGCCGCGCCGTGCTGGCCCGCGCGCGCGCCGAGGAAAACAGCGCGCGCGCCAATGTCGACGACTCGAAGGCGGCCCTGTCCACCGACGAAACCAATCTGTCGAAAGCGGCGATCAAGTCGCCGATCGACGGCGTCGTGCTGTCGCGCTCGGTCGAACCGGGCAATGCCGTGGCCGCCTCGCTGCAGGCCGTCACCCTGTTCAGCCTGGCCGAAGACCTGACCCGCCTCGTGGTCGAAGTCAGCGTCGACGAAGCCGACGTCGGTTCGGTCGAGGTCGGACAGAAGGCCGCTTTCACCGTCAGCGCCTGGCCGCAGCGGCAGTATCCGGCCACGGTCGGTCGCGTCGCCTTCGGCTCGACGCTGACCGAAAACGTTGTCACCTACGCCACCCGACTCGAGGTCGACAACACCGATCTCAGCCTGCGCCCGGGCATGACCGTCTCGGCGAGCATCATCGCTGCCGAACGCCACGACGTGCTGCTGGTGCCGAATGCCGCACTGCGCTTCGCGCCGCTTGCCGCCGACGCGTCGGCCGCACGGACACAGGCATCGGGCGGCAGTCCGCTGATGTCGCGTCTGGTAATGCAGCGCCCGCCCCGCCAGGGCCGATCGGCCCGGCCCGAGGCGCGCACCACAGGTGCCGCACAGGTCTGGGTGCTCGAAGACGGGGCTCCAAAACAGGTGGCCGTCAGAACCGGCATCTCCGACGGCCGGATGACCGAGATCACCGGCGGCGGCCTGCAGTCCGGCATGGCGGTGATCGTCGACCAGTTGTCGGCCGGAGCGAAGCCGTGAACCCGGGCGATGCTCCGGTAAAGGGCGAAGCCAGGGCGCCGTTCACCGGACATCGATCCCTGGAGAACCGGTCTGCGGAAAGCCCGTCCACGGTCGACCGCTCCGGAACCGATTCAGCGGCTCCGCAGGGCGGCGCGGCGAGCGATACGGAGCAGGCCGGATCGCCGCTGATCCGCCTGCGCGGCATCACGAAGATCTACGGCGAAGGTGCGACCGCCTTTCATGCGCTGCGCGGCGTCGATCTCGACGTCGACCGGGGCGACTTCGTCGCGATCATGGGGCCGAGCGGCTCGGGCAAGTCGACGGCGATGAACCTGATCGGCTGCCTCGACCGGCCCAGTGGCGGCCAGTACGAATTCCTCGGTGCGCGCGTGGAGGCGCTCGATCGCGACCAGCGCGCGCGCCTGCGCCGACGCTATTTCGGCTTCGTCTTCCAGGGTTTCAATCTGCTCGCGCGTACCTCGGCACAGGAAAACGTTGAACTGCCGCTGCTCTACCGCGGCGAATCCCGCGTCGAACGTCACCGGCAGGCGACGCGCGCGCTGGCCTCGGTCGGGCTGACCGGCTGGGAGCACCACACGCCGGCCGAACTGTCCGGCGGCCAGCAGCAGCGCGTGGCGATTGCGCGCGCCATCGTCACCGAACCGGCGGTGCTGCTCGCCGACGAGCCCACCGGCAACCTCGACACGCACCGCAGCCGCGAGATCATGGAACTGCTGTGGCGGCTCAATGCCGATCGCGGCATCACCGTGCTGATGGTCACGCACGAACCGGAGATGGCCGCCTGGGCGCGCCGCATCGTGCATTTCGTCGACGGCGTGGTCGACAGCGACCGGCGCAACGAGCAGCCGACCGGACTGACCGCGGATGCACAGGCCGCGGCCGCGAAGACAAGCGAGATCGAGGGCGCCTGATGCTGTTCAACACGCTGCTGCTCGCGCTGCGCTCGATCCGGCGCAATCTGATGCGCTCGTTCCTGACCATCCTCGGCATCGTGATCGGAGTCGCCGCCGTCATCACCATGGTCACGCTGGGCAACGGCGCCACGCTGGAGGTGCAGACGCGGATCTCCAGCCTGGGCACCAATCTGCTGATGATCCGCCCCGGTCAGCGTCTGGGCCCGGGCTCGGGCGGCATGTCCGCGCCGGCCTTCAAGGTGACCGACGGCGAGGCGCTGCTCAGCCAGATCGGCGGCGTGCAGACGGTGGCGCCGGAAGCGCGCAGTGCCGGCACCGTGGTCGCCGGCGGCGCCAACTGGAGCACGACCATCACGGGCAGTACCAATGCCTGGCTCGACACCGGCAACTGGCGCATCGCCGACGGGCGCGCCTTCACGTCCGAGGAACTGCGCGCCGGCAGCGCCGTCTGCATCATCGGCGACACCCTGCGGCGCGAACTCTTTGCCGGCCGCTCGCCGATCGGCGAGGCGCTGCGCGTCAAGCAGTTCTCCTGCCAGATCGTCGGCCTGCTCCACGCCAAGGGCCAGGGCGCAATGGGCAACGACCAGGACGACCTCGTGCTGATGCCGCTCGACACCCTGCAGCGGCGCGTCACCGGCAACACGCGCGTGTCCACCCTGCTGGTCTCGATGCGCGACGGCAGCGACGCCAATCGCGTGAAGGCCGGCATCCGCGACCTGCTGCGCGAACGGCGCAAACTGGCCGCCGGCGACGAGGACAACTTCAGCATCCTCGACACCCAGCAACTGGCCGACACGCTGTCGGGCACGACCAGGGTCATGACGACGCTGCTGGGCGCCGTCGCCGCCGTCAGCCTGCTGGTGGGCGGCATCGGCATCATGAACATCATGCTGGTGAGCGTCACCGAGCGCACGCGCGAGATCGGCCTGCGTTTGGCGATCGGTGCGCTCGAGCGCGAAGTGCTGCTGCAGTTCCTGATCGAAGCCGTCGTGCTCGCGGCCTTCGGCGGACTGGTTGGCGTCATCCTGGCCGGCGCCGCCTCGGTCCTGCTAGCGCAGCTGATGGGCGTGCCCTTCGTCTTCGATGCGACCGTGAACCTCGTGTCCTTCCTGTTCTCGGCCGGCATCGGCGTGCTCTTCGGCTATTTCCCCGCGCGCCGGGCGGCGCGCATGGATCCGATCGAGGCGCTACGGCACGAGTGAGTGTGCCGACCTTGTCCATCCACGATCCGTGACGTAATCACGCGTTTCAAGCGATACTCGGACGCGATTCGTGATCGAAACGCAAAGCTGATTGGCAGATCAGGCACTTTTTCCCTGTCGACAGAACCGGTACGCTTGCTGGTCTGACGGATGGCGTCGGGCCGGAATGCGTGTGCCCGCCACAGGCGAGCCATGCTCTCCCCGCCGATGGCCGGTACCGACCCGTGGTCCGTGGCCTGCAGTCGATCGCCCGCGCCCCGCAACCCGAACCTGCCGCCCGGTCCAGATGCCGCGCCGGCGACGAACTCGTGACTCACCTTCGTGGCTCACCCCGCGATTCATCCTCATCAATCACTCATTCCACGCAATCCGATGGAGGAATTTCAATGACCGATCGCATCGAGAAATCCGGCCTGCAGGTGGGCCGCAGCCTGCACGACATGATCGAGCAGGAGGCGCTGCCCGGCACCGGCGT
>JRYH01007390.1_pt1 | contig 10382 bp, 8 predicted proteins | sample 235351 | NCBI WGS metagenome assembly JRYH01 (sample SAMN03074221, study PRJNA261480) | activated sludge metagenome | biome: Wastewater Treatment Plant; feature: Wastewater; material: Activated sludge; isolation source: activated biomass of a wastewater treatment plant treating wastewater... ... | reverse complement strand
ACTATCTCGCCGCTGCTGCCGCGCTGCGGCCGCTTCGCCCCGTGCTGCTCCGTGTCCGCCGCCGTGGGGGTGGCCCGGCACGGCGCCCTGGTCGGGAGCTGGCTCGCCCTGCGGCGTCTGTCCCGGTGCCATCCCTGGGGCGGCGACGGCTACGACCCGGTTCCCGACCGGCCCCGGGGCGCCCGCCCCGCATCACCTCACGGATCGGCCTGCGACGGCCACCCCGAAGCATCCCAATAGCCAGGCGACGCGCCTCGGGGCGCGCGCGGCAGACGATCGACCAAAGAGCGGTCAATGGAACAACGCAACCTCATCATCGCTGCCGTTCTCTCGGTCCTGATCATCTTCAGCTACCCGTTCCTGCTGGAGCTGATGGGGGTCGACATGGAGCCGCCCTCCCCGCCGCCGGCGGAGACGACGGCGCCCGCCGAGACCGCTCCCGCGCCGGCGCCCGCCGCGCCCGCGGTGGACCGCGAGACGGTGATCGCCCAGGGCGGCCGGGTGACGATCAAGTCGCCGCGCCTCAAGGGCTCGATCGCGCTGCAGGGTGCGCGGATCGACGATCTGGTCCTTCTCGACTACCGCACCACGGTGGACGACAGCAGCCCGAACATCGTCCTGCTGTCGCCGGCCGGCGCGGAGCAGGCCTATTACGCCACGTTCGGCTGGCTCGCGGCGGCCGGCGCGGCCGTCCCCGGTCCGGAGACGATCTGGCAGACCGATTCCGACACGCTCACGCCCGACCGGCCGGTCACGCTGACATGGGATAACGGCCAGGGCCTGCGCTTCACCCAGACCTACGATCTCGACGAGAACTACATGTTCACGGTGACCCAGCGGGTCGACAACCTGGGCGAGGCGCCGGCCGAGCTGTTCCCGTACGGCGCGGTGTCGCGCACCGGCACGCCCGTGACCGAGGGTCTCTTCATCCTGCACGAGGGCATGATCGGCGTGCTGGAAGGCACGCTGAAGGAGACGACCTACGACGAGCTGCAGGAGGCGGGATCCGAGACCTACGACAGCACCGGCGGCTGGCTCGGCATCACCGACAAATACTGGCTCGTCGCCCTGGTGCCGGACCAGCAGGCGCAGGTCGCGGCCCGGTTCGCGCATGCGACGCGCGGCGGGACCGACCTCTATCAGACCGACTATCGCGGCAGCGCCGTGAGCCTCGCGCCGGGGACGAGCGCCGAGGCCACCGGCCGCCTGTTCGCCGGCGCCAAGGAGGTCCGCCTGCTCGATCACTACGGCGACCAGCTCGGCATCCCCCTGCTCGACCGCTCGGTCGATTTCGCAGGCTATCTCGGCTACTTCCTGACGCTGATCGCCAAGCCGCTGTTCTACGTGCTCGACTTCATCTACCGGCTGGTCGGGAATTTCGGCGTCGCCATCCTGCTGCTCACCGTGCTGGTGAAGCTCGCGTTCTATCCGCTCGCCAACAAGTCCTATCGCGCGATGAGCAAGATGAAGCTGCTCACGCCGGAGATGACCAAGCTGCGCGAGCGCTTCAAGGAGGACAAGGCCCGGCTGAACCAGGAGATGATGGCGCTGTACAAGCGCGAGAAGGTGAACCCGGCCGCGGGCTGCCTGCCGATCCTGGTGCAGATCCCGGTGTTCATCGCGCTCTATCAGGTGCTCTACGTCACCATCGAGATGCGGCACGCGCCGTTCTTCGGCTGGATCCAGGACCTCTCCGCGCCGGACCCGACCTCGATCTTCAATTTCTTCGGCCTCGCCCCCTGGGACGTGCCCGATCTCGGCCCGCTGCAGATCCTGAGCATCGGCGTCTGGCCGATCATCATGGGACTGACCATGTGGGTGCAGCAGAAGCTGAACCCCGCCCCGCCGGACCCGGTCCAGGCGCGCATCTTCATGATGCTGCCGATCGTCTTCACCTTCATGCTCGGCCATTTCGCGGCCGGCCTGGTGATCTACTGGGCCTGGAACAACATCCTGTCGATCGCCCAGCAGCGTCTCATCATGTGGCGCATGGGCGTGAAGACGTGACGGGAGCCCTGCTCTGACGGACGTCGAGGCGAGCCGGGCGCCGGCGGATCCCGACGCGGCTCCCGGGCCGGAGCACATCGCGGCCGGCAACCGGCTGTTCGCCCAGGACTGCCGCTTCATCGCCGGTGCGGCGACCATGGAGTCGCTGCCGCCGATCGGCCTTCCCGAGATCGCCTTCGCCGGGCGCTCGAATGTCGGCAAGTCGAGCCTGATCAACGCGCTGACCGGCCGCAAGACGCTGGCGCGCACCTCGCAGACGCCCGGATCGACGCGGCAGATCAACTTCTTCGAGCTGGGCGGCCGGCTCAGCCTGGTCGATCTGCCGGGCTACGGCTACGCCAAGGTCGGACGGGGCGAGGTCCGGCAATGGACCGGCCTGGCGCTCGCCTATCTCAAGGGACGCCCGACGCTGCGCCGCGTCTGCCTGCTGATCGACGGAAGGCACGGGCTGAAGGCGGGCGACCGCGAGGTGATGGAGATCCTGGACAGGGCCGCGGTGGTGTTCCAGGTCGTGCTCACCAAATGCGACAAGGCGGTGGCGGACGAGGTCGAGACTCTCGCCCGCGAGATCGGCGCGGAGATCGCCGGCCATCCCGCCGCACATCCGGTGGTGCGCGCGACGAGCGCACGCGACGGCTCCGGCATCGAGGAGCTGCGCGCCGGCCTCGCCGCTCTGGCGGCTCCGGAGCCGTTGCGATAAGGTCCGACGCCATGACTCAGACCACCAATTTCGGCGAGACGAAGCACTGGCTGCGAACGGCGCGCACGCTGACCGAGGCGCTGCCCTACATGCGGCGCTATGCCGGCAAGAGCTTCGTGATCAAGTATGGCGGCCACGCCATGGTCAATCCGGAGCTCGCCGAGATCTTCGCCCGCGACATCGTCCTCCTGAAGCAGGTCGGCATCAATCCGATCGTCGTGCATGGCGGCGGGCCGCAGATCGGCCAGGCGCTCGACCGGCTGCAGATCAAGAGCAGCTTCGTCGATGGGCTGAGGGTCACGGATGCGGCGACCATGGAAGTGGTCGAGATGGTGCTCGCCGGCTCGATCAACAAGCAGATCGTCTCCGCGATCAACGCCGCGGGCGGCAGCGCCGTCGGGCTGAGCGGCAAGGACGCGCGGCTTCTCGGCGCCCGCAAGGTGACCAGCCCGAAGGGCGATCTCGGCTTCGTCGGCGATCCGGACCGGGTGAACCCGCAGGTGCTGAGCACGCTCGGCGCCGCCGGGATCGTGCCGGTGATCGCGCCGATCGGCTATGGCGAGACCGGCGAGACCTTCAACATCAACGCCGATACGGCGGCGGGAGCGATCGCCGCGGCGGTCTCGGCCGAGCGCCTTCTCATGCTGACCGACGTCGCCGGCGTGCTCGGCAAGGACGGGCAGCTCATCCCGGCGCTGACGCTGGACGAGGTGCGCCGCCTGATGGAGGACGGCACGATCAGCGGCGGCATGATCCCCAAGCTCGAGACCTGCGTGGACGCGGTGTCGGGCGGGGTGCAGGCCGCGGTCATCCTCGACGGACGCGTGCCCCATGCGCTGCTGCTCGAGATCTTCACCAAGCACGGGGTGGGCACGCTGGTGAGCCGCGGCGCCGCCGCATAGCGCGCCGGGCCCGGCTGATACGCGGTCAGGCCGAGACGGCCCGCTCGACCACGTCGAAGGTGACCGGCCGCGCCAGCGCGCTCCGCAGCCGCGCGGCGAGCTCGGCCTTGCGGAACGGCTTGCGGATGAGATCGATCTCGCCTTCGTCGGGGTCGCGTTCGGCGAAGGCGCTTTCCGCATAGCCCGACATGAAGAGCGTCCTGAGGTCGGGCCGGAGCTCGCGCGCCTGCCTGGCGAGGGCGAAGCCGTTCATGCCGCGGGGCAGCAGCACGTCCGACAGCAGGAGAGCGATCTGCGGCGTTTCGGCGAGCCGCGCCAGGGCGGTCGGACCGTCTTCCGCCTCGACATAGCGATAGCCGAGCCCGCTCAGCAGCTCGGCAGCGAGCTGGCGCACGGCAGGATCGTCCTCGACGAGGAGGATGAGCTCGCCCGCACCCTGCTGCCGGTCGGACGAAGCGGCCGTGGCCGCCTCCGGTTCGGCGGCGGCCTGGGCGCGCGGCAGCAGGAGCCGCACGGTCGTGCCGCGGCCCGGCGCGCTGTCGATCGTCACCCGGCCGCCGGACTGCTCGACGAAGCCGTAGACCATGCTGAGGCCGAGCCCGCTCCCGTGCCCCAGCCCCTTGGTGGTGAAGAACGGCTCGAAGGCACGTCCCAGCACCTCCTTGCTCATCCCGGTTCCCGTATCCGTCATGCAGATGACAACGTACTGGCCGGGGATCACCTCGGCCTGGGCCGAGGCATACTTCTCGTCGAGGTAGGCGTTGGCGGTCTCGATGGTGAGCTTGCCGCCGTCGGGCATCGCGTCGCGCGCATTGATGGCGAGGTTGAGCAGCGCGGATTCCAGCTGCGTCGGGTCGACGACGACCGGCGGGGAGTCCTCCGCCGGCACGGTCTCGATGCGGATGTTGCTGCCGAGGGTTCGGCGCAGCAGGCTGGTCGTTCCGGCGATCAGCCGGTTCACGTCGACGCATTCCGGCTTCAGCGGCTGGCGCCGGGCGAAGGCGAGCAGCCGGCCTGTGAGCTCTCCGCCCCGCTCGGCCGCGCGGAGCGCATCCCGGACCAGGCCGCGCAACGTGCTGTCGGCCGGCAGGCGCTCGTCGACCAGATCGAGATTGCCGAGGACGATCGCCAGCAGATTGTTGAAGTCGTGCGCGATCCCGCCGGTCAGCTGGCCGACGGCCTCCATCTTGTGGGCCTGCTGCAGCTGGTCCGCGAGCTCCCGTTGCTCGGTCATGTCGACCAGCGTGCCGATATAGCCGAGGAACGTTCCGTCGGGCCCCAGGCGCGGCCTGGCCGTGTCGAGGAACCAGCGCAGCTGGCCGTTCCGGCCACGCAGCCGATAGGTGAAGCTGTAGGGCTGGCGCGCATCGAACGCCGCGGCCTCCTGCTCCGCTATCAGGGCGAGGTCCTCGGGCGGGACGCCTGCCATCCAGCCGCTGCCATGCTCCTCCTCCAGGCTCCGGCCCGTGTAGTCGAGCCAGGTCTTGTTGACGAAGGTGCAGCCGCCCGTCCTGTCGGTCACGTAGAGAAGCGCCGGCATGGTGTCGGCGAGATTGCGGAAGCGCGCCTCGCTTTCGCCGAGTCTCGCCGCCGCGCGCTGCTCCCGCGCCACCGCCGCTTCCGCGATCAGCTGCTGCCGCCGCTGCACGATGACGATGAGCCCCAGGGCGATCGCAAGCGCCAGCCCGGAGCTCAGCAGGAACCCAATCTGGGCGAAGGCCGGGAGCGGCCGCAGGAACGGATAGTCGGCGAGATGCAGGCCCCACAGCGCGAACGCCACTGCGAGCGGCCGATGCCCGACGCCGGGCTCCAGCCGGCTCTGGCGCCAGAGCACGCCGGCGGTGAGCAGCATGGCGGCCCCGGCCGAGGTGTAGACCGGCGCCGTCGTCCAGAGAAAGCCGAGGTCGAGCGCGTCCGCGGCAATCACCCAGCCGAGACTCGCCACGGTCGCCGCGGAGAGCCCCAGGACCGGCACCCTGCGCCGGATGAATTTCAGGCTCCCCGCGAGCAGCAGCACGGTGAACAGCACCATGAAGCCTTCGCCCAGCGCAGCCATGCCGGGCGTGCCGGCGGCGGCCGCCAGGCTGGTCGCCTGGCGCAGCGCATGGCAGCCATAGGCCGCCGCCCACAGCCGGACCGCGGGATCGCTCCCGGGCAGCCGGCTCAGATAGAACAGCACGATCGTCAACACGGCCGACCCGATCGTCGACGCACCGATCGCCGTGAACAGGGAGCCGTCGGTCATCGCGGCCCGCCCTCGCGCGCCAGATGGCGCATCAGGCAGTCATGCAGGAACTCGGCGAGGCGCGGATCGGGCATGGCGAAGCGCAGGGCGAAGCTCGGTCCCTGCGGGTCGATCCGCACCAGCGTGGACTCGAAGGGCACCTGGCCCGGCCCCTGGCGGGTCGTGCCGGCGACGGTGCCGGAGACAACCGCGTCGAGCGCCGCCCCCGGCGGCGGCTCGCCATCCAGCAGGATTCCGGTCAGCGACCAGTTGCAGCTCGACAGCCCGCGACTGTCGATCTCGATCCGGAGCGTGGGCAGGACGAGCCGCCGGTCGCGGCGCGAATCGCGGTAGCGCAGCGGCCCGACTGCGAAATTCTGGACGAAACGCATCGATGCCCCCGGACGGCCGTCCAGAGTGAAAGGGAAGCTCCGTCGATGATGGCGATCGAGGGTTAATGGACTCTTGCGCAGCCCGTCAGAATCGGCGGCGCAGCACCGCCCCGTCGGTCGAGGTCACGGCGTCGGCCGGCCACAGCGCGGCCCAGGTATCGGCCACCTCCCCCAGATAGAGCGGCTCGGCCGGCATGTGCAGCACCCCGGCCTGGAAGCTGGAGACCACGACCCCACGGGGGTGCTCGGCCGCCCAGCCGATCGCGGCGGCGGTGCTCGGCAGCACCTCGAGCGGCGCGGCGAGCCGGCCGGAGAAGCCGAACTCCCCGCCATAGCTGCCGTAGATGGCGACGGGCCGGCCGTCCTCCTGCAGGGCGTGGATCTGCTCGGCGACGCGGCCCAGATCGAAGAAGTCGCGCAGCGAGATGGCGAACTCCAGGTTCAGGGTGGAGAGCATCAGCACCGGCAGCAGCGCCAGCTGGACGGTGCGGGAGACCAGGGCCGCCGGCGTCATCTGGGCGAGCAGGTAGCTGCCGCCGAGGAGCACGAGGCCGGAGGCGAGGCTGATGCCGCCCAGCCAGATCGGCAGGCCGCGCTCGCTGATGAACTCGCGCCACACCGCGTCGAGATGGGCGACCGGGACGATGTTGAGCAGAAAACAGACCAGCCCGACCAAGAGGGCGACCAGGCCCGGCAGCAGCGCGTGAAAGTCGTACGGGCGGCGCGCCCCGCTGTCGAGGAGCCGCGCCGCCATCAGCGCGGCCGGCGGCAGCAGCGGCAGCAGGCCTTCCGCCTCGCGCCAGTTGATCGCCAGTGCGACCAGGAGCGCCGCCGCTGCCGCGGTCAGCACGAGGCGGGAGGCCGGCTCGCGCCAGGCCGGGCGGCCGCGCCCCACCGCGCGCCACAGCGTCTTCCAGAGCAGCCAGGGATAGAGCGCCAGTCCGAGGATCAGAACCATCCAGTAGACCGGCCGCTGCGGCGTGGCGAAGGCCTCGGCGAGCGGCGGCTCGGTGAACAGGAGACCGGCCGGCAGCGCCCCCCGGCTCATCGCCGGAACGAGCCAGACGAGCGTGATCGCCAGGCCGAGCGCCCAGGTCGCAGCCAGCCGCGCATACCAGGCGAAACTGCTGCCGTCGCGCGGCGCCCAGAGCGGCGCCGCCAGCCCGGGCAGCAGCAGGAGCAGGGCCGCCCCGCTTCCGCCCACCAGGAAGCCGAGGGCGAGCGCCGCCCCGTAGACGAGCCACCCCGCCGCGGCGCCGCGCCAGGCGAGCGCCAGACCGTAGAGGCCGAGCACGGCGAAGAACATCGTCGGCAGCGTCGGCAGGGACATGGCGGAATAGGCAACGAAGCCGCCGGTGCCGGCCAGCAGGATGCCCGCGAGCCTGCCAACCCCCGGCCGCTCGGGCCAGAGCAGCCGTGCGAGCGGCGCCATCAGCAGCAGCGCGCCGAGGCCGAACAGCGGGGCGACGAGGCGGCCCACCACCTCGCTCACCCCGAACAGGCCCCACGCGCCGCAGATCAGCCAGTAGAGGAGCGGCGGCTGCTCGATGAGCGGCATGCCGTTGAGACGGGGCAGCAGCGCCCCTTCGCGCCACATCTCCCAGGCGATCGACAGCACCTGGGCCTCGGTGGGGGCGAGGGGCGGCCTTGCGGCCAGCGCCCCGACGGTCAGCACCAGCCAGATCGCCACCGGCCAGGGCGGCAGGGCGGCCAGGGCTCGCCGCGCCGGCGGCGCCGATGGGGCGTCGCCGCTCAACGTCGCCCGCCGGCCGGCGGCGGCGTCAGCTCGCGATCACCCATGGCTCGGCCGCCCCCGCCGACATCCAGTCGCGCATCGCCGGCATGCCGAGCACCGCGTCGGAATAGGCGGCGCAGACCGCATCCAGCTCGACGCCGTAGGTCCGGAAGCGGGTCACCACCGGCGCGTACATGGCATCGGCGATCGTGAATCCGCCGAACAGGAACGGTCCGCTTCCATGCGCGCCGGTTTCGCCGAAGCGCGTCCGGCAGTCGCGCCAGGTCGCCGTCACGCGATCGATGTCGGGCTTCGCCTTCGCGATCCGCTCCCCGCCCGGATGGCGGCGCGAGATGTCCATCGGCAGATTCTGGCGCAGGGTCGGAAAGCCGCCATGCATCTCGGTCGCCACCGCGCGCGCGATCGCCCGCACCGACCGGTCGGCCGGCCAGAGCCCCGCCTCGGGAAACGCATCGGCCAGATATTCGCAGATCGCCAGCGATTCCCAGACCGTGACGTCGCCGTGCTTCAGCACCGGCACCTTGCCGCCCGGCGACCAGCGCAGGATCTGCTCCTTGTAGCCGTCCACATAGAGGGGGATCACCACCTCGTCGAAGGCGGCGCCGGTCTGGCGCAGGGCGAGCCAGGGACGCAGCGACCAGCTCGAATAGTTCTTGTTGCCGAGAACGATGGTCATCTTCGACATGAGACGCCTCCCCCGGGATGTGAGCGGTCTGATTAGCCCGCGCTGAAACGGGTTGCAAGCCGCCCCCCTCCCCCCGCGGCTCCGGGCCGGGCGGGATCGGCCGGCTCTTTCCTCCGTCCGCATTCCGCGCCATGCTCCGGCCTTTCCGTCTGCGCAACGAAGGAGCTGTCCGTGCCCGACCATCTCGTCGCCCGCGGCGACGCTGGAACGATCGCGATCACGCCGCTGGCGGCGCAGGATCTCCCGTCCTGGCTCGGGCGGCAGCCGGCGCGGGTCGCGCGATGGGTGAAAGGCACCGGGTTCGAGGCGCAGCCCGGCCGGCATCTCATGCTGCCGGGCGAGGACGGCAGGCCGGGCGGCGTTCTGCTGGGCGTCGAGGAGCGCCCGGATATCTGGTCCTGGGGCGGGCTGCCGCTCGCCTTGCCGCAGGGGCGCTATCGCATCGCGTCGGAGGTCGCGCCGGAGCGCGCCACGCGCGCCGCCCTCGGCTGGGGTCTCGGCGGCTATCAGTTCACCCGCTACCGCAAGGCCAAGCGCAAGCCGGCGGAGCTGGTCTGGCCCGACGCCGCGGACCGCGCCGCCGTCGAGCGCGCCGTCGCCGCGACCTTCCTGGTGCGCGATCTCGTCAACACCCCGGCGGAGGACATGGGCCCCGCCGAGCTCGCCGCCGCGTCCATGAAGCTCGCCCGCGCCCATGGCGCCAAGGCCCGGGTGATCGTCGGCGATGCGCTGCTCCGGCGGAACTACCCGACGGTCCATGCCGTCGGCCGGGCGAGCAGCCGACCGCCGCGGCTCATCGATCTGCGCTGGGGCACGCGCGGCCCGCGCATCACGCTGGTCGGCAAGGGAGTCTGCTTCGACAGCGGCGGGCTCGACATCAAGCCCGCCTCCGGCATGGAGCTCATGAAGAAGGACATGGGCGGCGCCGCCCATGTCCTCGCCCTCGCCCAGATGATCATGCAGGCGCGTCTGCCGGTCCGGCTGCGCGTGCTGGTGCCGGCCGTCGAGAACAGCGTCTCCGGCAACGCGTTCCGCCCGCTCGACGTCATCCGGACCCGCAAGGGGCTGACGGTCGAAATCGGCAACACCGATGCCGAGGGGCGTCTCATCCTGTGCGACGCGCTGGCGGAAGCGGCGACGGAGAAGCCCGACCTCATCGTCGACTGCGCCACGCTGACCGGCTCGGCACGGGTGGCGCTCGGGCCGGAGCTGCCCGCCATGTTCGCCAATGACGACGCGACCGCCGAGGCGCTGCTCGCCCACGGCGTGGCCGAGGACGACCCGGTCTGGCGCATGCCGCTCCACAAGGGCTATCGCGCGATGCTCGACAGCAAGGTCGCCGATCTCAACAACGTGTCGAGCGGCTCCTTCGCCGGGGCGATCACCGCTGCCCTGTTCCTCCAGGAGTTCGTCGCGCCCGGCATCCCATGGGTGCATCTCGACCTCTACGCCTGGAATCCGCAGGCGCGGCCGGGCCGCCCGGCGGGCGGCGAGGCGATGGCGCTGCGCGCGCTCTACGCCCTCATCGCCGAGCGGGCCGGCGCGGGCACGAAGGGCGCGCGCGGCGGGAAGCGGGCGCGGTGATTCCTGATGCAACGCCTGCGCCATCACCCCCGCCCCAACCCTCCCCCATCGAGGGGGAGGGGGTCTATCGAGCGCACCTCAACATTCCCTCCTCCCTTGTGGGGGAGGGTCGGGGTGAGGGGGTGCTGCGCC
>JRYH01003970.1_pt1 | contig 10382 bp, 11 predicted proteins | sample 235351 | NCBI WGS metagenome assembly JRYH01 (sample SAMN03074221, study PRJNA261480) | activated sludge metagenome | biome: Wastewater Treatment Plant; feature: Wastewater; material: Activated sludge; isolation source: activated biomass of a wastewater treatment plant treating wastewater... ... | reverse complement strand
GAGATCGCAGTGTTCGACATGGTGCAGGAACTGCTTGAGATGGTCTGACATAGGTGGCGGCATCCTTTCTGCCTGCCACAATGCCCGCAGCCGCGCGTCCATTCGGGGGGAAGCGGTGTGGGCGGAAGCCGACCTCATGCCGCTGCGAAGTCTGAATGAGTGAAGCCAGATTTGCTGATCTACGCTGAAGTACCGGCGACAGTGAACACTAGCGTGGATCTGGTCAGCGCTTTCACAGGATAGAGCAGAATCAAAACGTTCCACGTCGTATCGAATGCCTCCGCGACACATTCGTGAGCGTCGCCATTCAGATCGCGGAGTGATAGACTATATGGCCGTGTCATTCTTCTGCCGATCGGGAGAACAGGACCGAGCGGATGATCCAGATTGATGGCGGTGTCAGCAGGTAGGCCAAACTTTTCAATGAAAGGGGTCGACGCTTCAATACGGCGGACTTCGGCTCTGGCACCTTCTCCTGCGACCATTTCTATCGGCTCAAGGATGTAGACCACGCAAGCACGGTGATGCGTGCGCGCGAACTCGCGGGCAGAAGCGTAAATGGATGCGCCAAAAACTTTGGCGAGTTTCATAGGCGTTTTGATTCCGAAACTGTGGTCGGCTGCCTGACGCGCGAAAGCATCACCCTGAAATAGCGCGAAGCGGGCAAAATTGTTCGCCTCACGCTCAAAAAGATCGGCGATCTCTGGGGCAAGTGTCTTTTCGCAGTCTTGAAACAGGCGGAAGAGCTTGCGGTGGGCCGGTATCTCGTGATGCCCGGTTTCGTGAAGCGTCAGAAATTTCTGTTTGGTTTGGAAGGGGCGACCGTATCATCGACATGGATGATACGCTCTTCGCCGTCATAGATGCCGAGAACTTTGGAGAGTGCGTTCTTGAGCGTTATGGCTGCTCCGGCAGCCCTCTGGCGAAGGTAAGAAACGATTCTGGCCGGATCAAACAGGCTGGTCGGCGCGACCGTAAGCTGAGCCGCAGCAACGATGTCTGCTACGGGGGTCGGAAACACGTCCCATGCCGATGCGCGATCGAGGAGCTGCCGCGCTCGCTCCTCGACCGCGCGTCGTTGTTCCGGGTCGAGGCTGCTATCATCAGTCTTCGCCACTGGTTTTCTTTCGTGTCCGTATGAATTTTAGATATTCGAGAAGCTCGGCTTCCTCCGCGGAAGTGAGATTGTGTTCCGAAAATGTGGCGATGCGTCCATGGCGCTCGCTTTCAGCGCGGCTCGAAGTGATGTAGCCGGCCATCTCCATCAGCGCCGAGTAACTGATTCCGTAAAGCTCCGCCAAAGCATGGAGGACATTGGGAGATGGCTTTTGGATCTTGTCGTTCTCTATCTGACTGAGATACGCGTTCGACACTTCCTTTTTCGTGGCCTCCTCAACCTGCCGCAGCGTGAGGTGCCGGTCGGCACGAATCGAGGCCAGATATTGACCTAGCGTTGGTTTCACAGGGTTCACTCCTTTGCCGCAATCCGGCGAATGCGAATTCCAGCAACTTCTTGTTTTTCTTTTGGATTCTAAATCGTAGCGCTTGATATGTCAAGCGTGCACGGTGTTTGCTTGACATACTTAGCAGGCGTGTGATACTTTGCAGATACGTGATCGGGCGTTCCCTGACCCGGCTTAGAAACGGAGTGACTGCATGACTGACAAACCTGACAACGAGCGTGAGGACGCGGGCGAAGAGCTTGTCCTCGACGACATCATCGACCTTGAGGAATACGCAAAGCTCGGCAAGCAGCCCCCGTTGTCGAAGGGCTATCGCATCCGCATCAACGGCGACGCCTACGTCGTTCAAGATCCTGTCGTAACGGGCCGCCAGATCCTGACTCTCGCTGGTCTGACCCCGGCGGAGAACTACACACTGCGCGTCAAGATGGTCGGTGCAAAGCCGGAGAAGGTCGGCCTCGACGAAAAGGTCGATTTGCGGCGCAAGGGGGTCGAGAAGTTCAAGGCCCTCCCGCGCGATCAGACGGAGGGTTGATGATGAGCGCACGCCGTCAATTCGATCTGCTCCCCGAGGATCAGAAGTTTTTGGAAGAATACGAACTGCCGTGGGAGACGATCATCGACGGCTCGCACTGGGTGCTGATCCATGATTTTCCGACTCCGGACGGATACAACCACGCCAAGGTTACGGTGGCGATCCGGATGGAAACCGGATATCCGAATGTCGAACTCAACATGGCCTATTTCTATCCCGCACTGTCTCGAAAAGACGGTAAGGGGATCAAGGCGACCGAGGCGCAACAGAAGCTGGACGGCAAATCCTTCCAGCGCTGGTCAAGGCATCGCACAGCAGCAAACCCGTGGCGTGCCGGGCAGGACAATCTCGGCACGCATATTTTCCTGATCGAGGACTGGCTTGAACGGGAGTTCGGGCGATGAGCGTTCCCGTGACGCTGGCGCTGTCCGGCGACCAGCACGAACATCTGAAGAGCTTTCTGTTCCCCGGCGATGGCAAAGAAGCCGTCGCCATTTTGTTGTGTGGCCGCCGCGATGGTGATCGCCGACACCGGCTGACGGTGCGCGAGATTCATGGAATCCCCTACAGTGACTGCTCGGCGCGAACACCCACTCTTGTGACATGGCCCCCGGACTATATTGCGCCGATGCTCGATCGCGCCACTTCCGAGTCGTTGTCCGTGGTGAAGGTACACAGCCATCCGACCGGCTATCCGGCGTTTTCTGCGACTGATGACGAGGGCGATGGACGCCTGTTGCCTATGATCCGCGGTTGGGTCGAGGCTGACATTCTCCACGGCAGTGCTGTAATGCTGCCGGATGGTCAGATGTTTGGCCGGGTATTGCGGGCAGATGGCATGCTTGAGCCGATCGATGCCATTAGCGTAGCCGGAAGCGATCTGCATTTTTGGTACGCGGATCGAGGCAGCATTGCTATTCCTGACTTCGCCGCCTCGCACGCACAGGCCTTCGATGAGGGAACGATCGAGCGGCTGCAACGGCTTTCCATCGCTATCATAGGCTGTTCGGGCACAGGAAGCCCTGTGATTGAAGCGCTGATGCGGCTGGGCGTAGGCGAACTCGTCATCGTCGATGATGACGCCATCGAAGAGCGCAACACGAACAGAATTCTGAACTCGACAATCGATGACGCTCGATCCGGACGCGCCAAGGTGGACGTGCTCGGCGATGCTATCGAACGGACAGGACTGGGCACACGCGTCATAAGGCTCAAGAAGAATCTCTGGGACCCGGAAGTCGTGCGCGAGGTTGCCCAGTGCGATATTGTCTTCGGCTGCATGGATACCATTGACGGAAGGTACTTGCTGAATTCTCTGGCGACGCACTACACCATCCCCTACGTCGATATTGGCGTTCGCCTCGACGCCGTAAGGGACGGCGCCGGAAAGGGTCGCATACGCGAGGTTTGCGGCACTATTCACTATCTGCAGCCCGGCCGGTCGAGCCTGATGAGCAGGGGGTTGTTTTCAATGGCCGATGTGGCAGCGGCTGGCCTGCGGCGGGCTGATCCGGAAGCGCATCGGCAGCAGCTTGAGGACGGGTATATAGCTGGTGTCGTGTCAAACCGACCGGCAGTGATCAGTGTCAATATGCTGGCAGCATCGCTGGCCGTCAGCGAGTTGCTTGCGCGCATCCACCCGTTTCGGGAGGAGCCAAACGCCGCTTATGCAAGCGTGATATTCAGCCTTGCCAGTATGGAGCTGATGCCCGAACCAGAAGAGGATGTGTGCGGCATCCTTGCGGGAAAGGTCGGACTGGGTGACAGGACGCCGCTGCTGGGCATGCCCGAATTATCGGATCGGCGGCGCGCATGAAGTGGTTCACGCGAATCTTTGCCCGGATCGCGGGCTATTTCTCCGGATGGTTTAACCCTCCGTACAGGACGTTGATGGTGGATGAAAATCTGCCGAAGCAGCTCAAGCACCGCACGCTGTATGTCGTGCAAGAGGATGGCTACGAAGAGCAGGCGGCGATGATCTGCCCGTGCGGTTGCGGAAAGGTCCTGCAGATGAACCTGCTTACTGATGAGCGGCCATGTTGGCGGCTTACGCGACACGAGGACGGCACCGCGACTCTGCACCCGTCTGTTTGGAGAAAAAAGGACTGCGGCTCACACTTCTGGTTCCGGCGAGGTCGGGTGGAATGGTGCAAAGCGACCGTCGATGCTTAGCTAAGAACCTCCCCCCAGAAAGCGCACGCAGTCTGCGAGAACCCGCTGCAATGGTTCTCGCCGCGCGCCTTTCAGGCTGCACTCCCAGACAATCAGAACACGCCAGCCGTTCTCCTGCAGCTTGCGGATCGCGCTGTCGTCACGCTCACGGTTACGTTCAATTTTCGCCTTCCAGAATTCCTTTCGCGTGGACGGCCACTTGAACAGATGACAGTCGTGGCCATGCCAGAAGCAACCGTGGATGAAGATCACGGCGCGGTACTTGGGAAACACAAGGTCAGGGCGTCCCGGCAGCTTGCGGTCATGCAGCCGGTACCGGAAGCCTTTCGCATGTAGCGCGCGCCGGATGAGCAGCTCCGGGGCGGTATCGCGGCCCCGGATACGGCTCATGTTGAAACGGCGTTGCTCTGCCGTCAGGACATCCATTCCGGCACCTGCTCAATCCGGTTTCTTGCGCCTCTGGCGAACGGCTTTCATCGATTCTGACATGGCATCGCGCGTGGGCGCATCGGGATCAGGTTCCCATTCTTCAAGCTGCTCGAAGAAATCCTCGTCGCCGATTTCCGCAAGGCGCAGTTCGTGATCCATATCGACTTTTACAGCGAGCGGAAAGCGCACGACCTGTCCGCTGACGATGCCCTGTCCGGGACCAAAACCGGGAATCATGCGCGCATCGGAATCCGTGAGGTTCTCCATAACCTGGCGCACGAAGGTCTGATCGCGGGGATTTACGAGGCGCAGTATCAGGAACGAATTGCACTGAGATACGATTGTTTCATCAAGACGGCTGGGGCGCTGCGAGATCAGCATGAGGCCGGTACCGAACTTGCGCCCTTCTGTGATCATGCGGCGGATAACGGGCAAAGACACCGCGTCAGCCGTACCTTCGCGCGCGGAAGGAATGAAAGTGTGGGCTTCCTCCACCACCGTGAAGAACGGCGGAATGCGGTCGCTGAGATTCGCGCGGAACTCAAAGAGTGTTTCCAGTGTGATTGCTGCAATCGAGCACTGCGTTATGTGGTCGTAGCCCGCAAGATACAGGATCGAAACTTGCCCCGGCTGGATAATCTTGTCGGGTTCCGCAAACGGGTTGGGCAGCGCTTCGAAGGGCAGGCCGCTCAGCTTGGGGCTCTTTCGCATCTGTTCGCTGGTGCGCTGCATGCGGACCAGACGATCCTGAATTATGCGAAGGTTCCGGGCCACTGCGCCGATGGTTGGCCTCCAGTTGCCTGAACCCTGCACGCCGCGCGGAGCGCTCTGCTGGCGCAGATCGTCGGCTGTTTGATCGAGAAGCCTGCGGATATAGGTCAGTGCCAGCTCACCTTCGTTTGCGGCCAGCCGCTCATAAAGGGCGCGAAGATACTCGTGCTGCGGGTCAGTCAGCCCCGTTGTCATCTGAAAGATGATGCGGGTGATGAGATCCTCACCATCCTTCTGGAGCAGAAGCTCTGGAAAGAAGAGCTTGATGGAACAATCCGGCGCGTCCTGCCTCAGCAGCCCTTCACAGCGCGAGAGGCCGATATAATCGCCATGGGGATCAAGGATTACCAGCGGATAGCCGTGGTTGATAAGCTCGCGGATGATGCGCCGCGCGGCGACAGTCTTGCCGCCGCCCGTCATGGCGAGAACGGCCAGATGCCTGGCGACAAGCTTGGGGGCTGAGAGTGTGACTTCCACATCGCGCCGGGCAATCAGGCTGCCGATCTGAACGCGGCGCTCATCATGAACTTCGCCGATAAGAAGCTGCCGCACCGCATCGGCGGGCGGGTGGTAGACCTTGCAGGCCGGTTTGACCGGATAGGTCAGCGGGAAGAGGCTTGAGAGATTAGTGTCTGTGGTCGCCCCCAGAATGAGGGCCGAAGCTTCAAGCTGATCGCGCGTATTGGCGAGAACGGTTGATTCCAGCGATATCCCTTCATTGGCAAGCTCCTGTCCCGCTTCGAACGGGAAGAAGGGATTGAAGCGCTGGATATCTGTGATCCGCGCCCAGACATAGATGCGCGTCTGCTCGGTGAATGAGCCGTCTGGCACATCCATGCTGAGTGCAACGATGTCACCAACGCGGGCCTGAAACTGGCGAAGAATAAAAGTGAATTCGGAAATGCCTGCATTACCGACGACGGTCCCGACAGGACGCCAGCTCTCTTCTGTCGTTTGCGGCGCGGCGGTCGTATCCATGCGTTAACATCCCTATCGATTGAGGCCCGGCCTTAGCAGCCACTCCCGGCTCGATCCGCAAAGGACGCGCCGGAGCGCATCGAAAGTCCGCGTATCGCCAGTGTCGAGAGCACGTTTGAGGGCCTGAACGGTTGTGTAAGTATTGATGGGCCGGGTCATCCAGTTGGGCACCTTGGCAAAGCGGTCCACGATATCCAGTCCCACGGGAAATGCGTAACGCGGGAGGAGCAAAGCGCAGTGGGTCACCAGCTTTGCAGCATCCTCGAAACGTGAAAGATCGTTTTCAAACATCTCAAGCCGGACGGGCGAGCTCCATTCGGAAACCTGCACGTAAGAAACAAACGGTGTGGGGTAGTGAGCGATATGGGTATCGCGCCAGGCAGGCGGCGCGCGCCGAAGTTCGTTGCGGTTAACCGGTACCGGCCTTAGCGCCTCGCCGGGTTCCAGCACGCACCGGAAAAGAAGAGAGTCGGTGATGCGCTGGCCTTCGCTGTCGGGATCATCAGCAGGATCGATCTGGTGGCGGAACCAGCTTTTCCATTCTGCGGGCGGAACGGGCAGAAGACTTGCGATTTCGTGATCTTCGAGCGCGTCCAGCACGGCGCGGATGACTGATGTCGTTGTCGCTTCACGCTCAACAACGCCGCAGACAGTGGCGCTTCCGTCCCGCAAGAGCTGGAGCTGGCGCAGATAAACGCTGATGAAGTTGCGCTCGCGCCCTTCTGTCGGCGGTTCTCCCGGAATGAGTTCGGCCAGCGCGGAGTCTGAGAAATGCGGAAACCTGTGGCGGACGCGTCCGTCATCCATCACATCCGTGTACCGGGAGACGGGGTTGACGAGCGCCCCGTGCATCAGAATCCACTTCGCATCGGGGTGCTGCCCCAGCATCTGAACAGCCCCGGCGGCCTCAATCGATATACGGGCCGCATCACGGAGCGCGCCGATGTCAGGAAAGCTGTCGTCGTAAACGCCGCCTTCGGCATGGGAGTAAAGCTCGTCAATCAGATGCTTGAGCATCGTGAAATGTTCGCGGTCGGCTCCGGATTTACCCGGCGTTACCAGATAGCCTCCCACGCGTGCAGCAATCGGCGCTGCGCCCAGCGATGAGAGATTGGCAAGACCGCCGTCTATGAAGCCAATGGGCTGCCCGGCGACTGTCGGCCAAAAATCCCGGTGGCTTTGGGTGATCGGGACAATCCGGTTTGTGGCCAGCAAAACCTTGCGAAGCTGATCGGCAAGTTCCTCCACGATCTGAAAAAAGCGTATCTGCGCGGGAGCCGAGAGATCCCCTGCCACGCGGAACATCCGCTCCATAATGTGCGGGCTTCGCACCTTTTCGTGGATAGTCTGCTTGCGCTGCCCTGCCTGCGCGGGGGTGTCGCGCGGCATGGGCGGAATGACAGGCGGGGGCGCTGGTGGTGCCGATTTTACCCGCGTGCGTTTTCGCGGCGTGATCGGGGGAGTATGCACGGCGGGAGGACAATAAGCCTTAAGCGCTGCGAAGCCTTCCGAGTCCTGTTCAAACACGGCCATGCTCTGATCGAGATGGCGCTCTGCGATAGCGGCAATGCCCGCATGGGTGACGCGATCGGTGCCGCGCGCGATGAACGTAATGGATAGTGGCGCGCTGCCGTCATTTCCGGCCATCGTTCGGATGAGCACGAAGTCTTTGCTGTCGAGCGATGCGAAAGCCTTTCCTTCGATCTTCTTGCCGCCCAGCCTCCAGTTCTTGCCGGTCTTCCCAAATTTGCGAGGCTCTTTGATCGTGATGTCGCCGAATTTGACCACGCATTCGAATATTGCGCCGTCCGCGTCATAGACCTGTGGCGAGAGCATCTGGCGGGCAACGGAAGCAACGATGGCAATCGCCCTTTGCTTGCTGGCCATTCCCATGCGGTGGGCGGCAAACAAGCCGAAATCGGAGTCGGTCAGCGAACGAACAACGATGATTTCCTTGCCGCTCGCCGTCACAATTCTACACTCCGGCAAATGCCAGCTGTGCCGGTGTGGGCACGCGGGCTGGCTGCAGGGCAGCCATTACACTTTGAGCGACAGCCTTGGCCAGAAGGGGCGGAACGGCATTGCCGATCTGGCGGAATGCAGGGTTCATCGTACCGCAGAACCGAAAACCGTCAGGAAACGACTGTAGCCTTGCGGCTTCGCGCACCGAAATCGTCCGCGCCTGATCGCTCTCGTAGTGGATGTGACTGTAACTGTCCTTTCCGAGATGGGCCATCAGTGTGCGCGCCGGAAGGTCGGGTTCCATCTTGCGCCATTTATTCGGGAACTTGGTCGGATCGTACGGAGGCACGATGCTGGCTCTGAGCGTCTCCCACGCTGCGGATTTTCGTCTGACCGGTTTGCCTTCGGCTGCAAGCTGCTTTAGCGCCTCGTCCAGCATCCGCTCTGCCATCCGGAAGGCTTCGGGATACTGATCGCCGGGCTTCAGGCGGGCGAATAGCGCATAGTCCCTTGGAAGATACCGGATCACGTGATCGGAAATTGCCGCCGGGGCAGCAAGACCCGGCCAGTTCCGCATGGCTTTTACGTAGGCGTTCGGTCGCTTGGGCTGGTTATACGGGACGGGTTGATCGAAACGCCTTGCACCCCGCTTCAGCTCTCCTGAAGCCAGAAGGGCGCGGGCATCGATGCGGGGAAGATCGCCAATGGCCTGCCTCGCGCTTACCGCCATCGGCAGCGCGCCTTGCGCTGCGGGCGGGGTCAGAAAATGCGCTTTGCCGTTGCGTACCGCGAGCGCTTCAAGATGCTTGAGGGCAACAAGCCGCGAACTGCCGTATCCAGCCGGAAGGTTTATCCTGTGTGTCGGCAGCGGGAAGGACACGTCCTCACCGAGTGTTTCATGCAGCGCGATGAGGAACATGCGTTCGCGCATCTGCGGAACGCCATAGAAGGCGGAATTCAAAAGCGTATAGCCGCAGACGTAACCACGGCTGGCCAGAACCTCGCAGATCTCTTCCGCGATATTGTGCCCGCCGTGATTGAGCATGTCGGGGACATTCTCCAGCACGACAGCAAGGGGGTGGCAGGCTTCAACGTAGTCGAGATACTCTATGTAAAGCCGCGCGCGGGGATCGTGGCGGAAAGCTTCGGGATGATCGGCCACTTCGCGCAGCTTGGATCGCCCGACGCGTGCAAAAGCCTGGCAGGGCGGACCACCCACGATGATATCAAAGGCGGCGGCTGGATTGCCCAGCTCCAGCTCATCGCACAGCGCTTGCGGTGTCGTATCGGTGATGTCGCGCGCTGAAGAATGGCGCGGATCGCCCTTGTGAAAATTCAGGCCATGCGAGCGGGCGGCGTCCGGGTCTGATTCAACGGCAGCTTCAATGCGTGCGCCGGATGCCTGAAAGCCGAGAGACAGACCGCCACATCCCGCGAAGAGGTCCAGAACGCGCGGTGCGCCGCCAGCCCTGATCCTTCTCAGCTTCTTTTTGATCGCAGCTTCGTTCATGACACCTGGCGCGCACCGTTAATCCGGGAGCACGATGTCGACAGTGAAGCGTGATGTCGACACAGCCGGGGCCTGACCGGCTGGTTGTCCTCATCTCAAAGCGGCAATCCGTCCCCCATTGTATGCACATGGCACGATTCGAAGAGTTTGTGTACCTCTTTCGTTCCAACGCTGGGGCATTCTACGTTGTCACCGGACGGTGCGCCGCGCCGCGACTAGAGCCTTGACCCATTCACAGGCCAGCTTGTGCAGGGCCATTGCATCCTGCCAAGAGTGGGCGCGCCATGTACGGACTGGCGTGAACGCCGCCTCGTTGTCGTCGTGTGTGCAGCGGACAATGGTTGTTTCGAAGGGGGATTCGTCGCGGCTGTGAAGGATCGAGCGCGCTTCCGTGGCGATGCGGTACGGGCCGATCCACGTGTCCGCCACCATCTGCGCTTGCCATGAGACGCTCTTGTACCATGCGGCCCAGACAGCCTCGTCTTCCACGATGACCGGCGTGCGGCCATCCTTACCGCCGATGATGACGTAGTAGCGCGTGTCGGTGATTTCTTCGGTTGCT
>JRYH01016177.1_pt1 | contig 10387 bp, 7 predicted proteins | sample 235351 | NCBI WGS metagenome assembly JRYH01 (sample SAMN03074221, study PRJNA261480) | activated sludge metagenome | biome: Wastewater Treatment Plant; feature: Wastewater; material: Activated sludge; isolation source: activated biomass of a wastewater treatment plant treating wastewater... ... | reverse complement strand
AATCCTGTCGGGTGCGCCATTCCTGAACAAGACTGGGCGCCTAGTCACTCGGTCTCACCGAGACCAACCCATTGAGGCCTTGCGCCTGTAGCGGGCGCCGTCTGCTATCCGGCCGTCATGCCGGAGCGCCGTAACGGCCGTAGCAGGGGGACGCGGCCGTTCAGCCCGTCGCGGGCTCACTCATGCCCTGCGCGGCCATAGCTGCGCAGAACGCCGAGCAGCTGTCCCGCATCGATCGCCCGGCAGACCCGCCCGGCCGGCCGCAACGTGGCCATGTCCTCGGCGGCGAGCAGGGCGTTGACGACGGCCTCCTCGGTCGCCCGAACCGCCGCGAGATAGACCGGATCGAACAGCTCGTCGGCGATGCATTCCATCGAGCGAATGCCTTTGGCGACGTCTCGTCGGGTCGTGGGATTGGCCGTGCTGAAGGCGAGGAAGATGTCGCCGGAGTTGTTGCCGCCCGGCGTTCCGTGCCGGCCGATTCCGATGGAGGCGCGCTGCGCCAGCCGGGCCAGCTGGTGCGGCAGCATCGGAATGTCCGTGCCGATCACGACGATGATGGAGCCCTGCTCGCCGTCGAAGAGGCGATCCTCGCGCAGATGGCGGCCGACCGGAGCGCCCAGGATGGTCAGCCAGTCGCGCCGGCCGTGGTTCGCCTGGACCAGCGCGCCGAGACTGTACTCTCTGCCGGCGATCTCGAGCTGCTGGGAGGCCGTGCCGGTGCCGCCCTTGAACTCGTAGCAGATCATGCCGGTGCCGCCGCCCACATTGCCCTCGGCGATGAGGCCGGCGCGTGCCGCGGCGATCGCCTCGCGCACATGTGCTTCCCTGACATGCCGGCCGTTGATGTCGTTGAGCACCCCGTCATACGTCTCGGCGACGACGGGCAGAGCCCAGACATGGTCCTCCGCGAACTCGTCGGCATAGGTCTCGATCATCCAGCCGGTGACGCCGTGATGGACCGCCCCGACGCCGTGCGTGTTGGTGAGGCAGATCGGGCCGTAAAAATGCCCGGCGTGGTTGATCCAGTGGACGCCGGTCATCTCCCCGTTGCCGTTCAGCGCGTGAAACCCGGCCCAGACCGGCATCATCTCGCGCGCTGAACCGCGCGGCAGGATCGCCGTGACCCCGGTACGCACGGGACCCTTGCCGGGCGCGAGCGCTCCGTCGCCCTCGATGATCGTGCGATATCCGACAAGGACGCCCGGCACGTCCGTGATCGCGTTCGCCGGACCCGGCGAGCCGCCGAAATCGAGGCCGAGCTCGCGCGCACGCTTCTTTCGCCGTCCTGCCCGCATCCGGTCATCCTCCTGCGCCGGGGATGATATGTTTATCTCACAGGTTGACACCAGTGTTATTTCCATAACAGAATTCCGGCAGATTGCGGTGAAGGCGATTGCGCGGATCACCAGACGGCGAACAACGGGAGGACTTCCAATGAGATCGCGTAGCATCCGGGCGGCGGGGCTTGCCGCGGCCGCCATCGGGCTTCTCTGGACGGCGGCCGCCTGGGGCGCCGACCCGATCCGGATCGGCTCGCCCTACAAGACCACGACGCTCGATCCCATGCGCTCGGCGGCTGCCGGCAACATCGAGACCTATGGCCAGCTTTACGCCCGCCTGCTGCGGCGCGACGCCAATGGCGAGCTGGCGCCGGGGCTCGCCGAATCCTGGGCGATCTCCGACGACGGCACCGTCATCACGCTCACCCTGCGCGATGCCGGGTTCTCCGACGGCAGCCCGGTCACGGCGGAGGATGTCGTGTTCAGCCTGCTGCGCGTGCGCGACGATCCGGAATCCGCCTATCCGGCGCCGCTGCAGGAGCTCAAGGAGGCGACTGCGGAGGGCGACAGGACCGTCGTCCTCACGCTCGAGCATCCCTTCGCGCCGTTCCTCGGCAATCTCGAAGTGTTCAACGCCGGCATCGTGTCGAAGAAGGACGTCGAAGCGCGCGGCGAGAATGCCTTCACCTCCGATCCCGTCACGTCGGGCCCCTACATGGTGGGCGAATGGCGGCCGAACGACCGCCTCGTTCTCGAGCCCAATCCGAACTACTGGCGCGACGGCTATCCGAAGAACGATGGCGCGGAGCTGATCGAAGTGGCATCCGAGACCACCCGGGTGGCGATGATGCAGTCGAACGAGCTCGATGCTGCCCGGGAGATTCCCTGGTCCCAGGTCGCCGACCTCAAGGCCCGGGAAGGGGTGAGCATGCCGCTCGAGCCTTCGACGGTCATCTATATCGGCCTGCTCAACAACGCGCGCCCGCCCTTCGACGACGTGCGAATCCGGCAGGCCGCCGCCCACGCGCTCGACGTGGAGGCGCTGACGAAGGCCATGACCTTCGGCCATGGCAAGCCGGCCAACACGACACTTCCGGCCGCGGTCGATTACCATCATGCCGACTATCCCGGGATCGCCTACGATCCGGGCAAGGCGAAGGCGCTCGTCGAGGAGGCGGGCGGCGTCGATGAGGAGGTGGTCATCCTGATCGCCGACAATCCGCAGAACGAGCGGATGGCCGTGCTGATGCAGGCGCAATGGGCGGCGGTCGGCCTGAAGTCGAAGATCGAGAAGGTCGACGGCGGCACCTGGTGGGAGCGCGTGCCGAACGGTGATTACGACGCCGCGCCCACCTGGTACTACAACGAGACGACCGATCCGGACCTCGCCGTCCGCTGGGCCGTGTGCGGCAGCTGCGGCAGCCACTCCTTCTATACGAACTACAGCAATCCCAAGGTCGACGAACTGATCGAGCAGGCCGCTGCCGAGCTCGATCCCGAGAAACGGGCGGCCCTCTATCACGAGATCCAGGAGATCACGACCAGCGAGGTGGCGTTCATTCCGCTGTACTATCCGCCGTTCGCGAACGCCTACAGCGCGCGCGTCGAAGGGCTCAGCATGACGCCGGCCCTGCAATGGACGCTGGAAGAAGCACAGGTAGTGAACTGACGGACTGGCCGGGCGGGCGGAAGCTCCAGCCCGCCCGGCCGCCCTTCGCTCCGATGCACCGGCTTCGCCTCATCCTGTTTCGAATGCTGCAGCTGCTCCCGGTCCTGGTCGGGATCAGCGTGATCGCATTCCTGCTCCTCAAGCTGTCGCCGGGCGATCCGGTCCGCATGCTCCTGGGCGACCGGGCGACGGAGGAAGCGATCGCGGCCGTCCGCGAACGATACGGCCTCGACCAGCCGTTGCTGCAGCAGTATCTCGTCTACATCAAGAATCTCCTGGCGGGAGACCTCGGCCAGTCGATCCGGTACCGCATACCCGTCGGGCAGCTGATTCTGCAGTATCTGCCGCGGACGCTCCTGCTGATGGGCTATGTCCTGGCCCTCACCCTGCCCGCGACAATCGCCCTCGCCATCGTCGCGGCGCGTCACCAGGGCCGCTGGCCCGATCAGGTGATCCGCGGCCTTGCCGTCTGCGGCATGACCGTCCCGGTGTTCTGGCTCGGCATCATGCTGTCGCGCCTCTTGGGCGTGGAGCTCGGATGGTTCCCGGTGAGCGGCTACGGCAATAGCTTCCTCGGCCATCTGCATCATCTGTTCCTGCCTGCGCTCAGCACGGCCGTCTGGCTGGTCCCGATTCTGGTGCGGAATCTCCGCGCCGCGATCATGGAGCAGATGGAGGCCGATTATGTGGTGGCCAGCCGCTCCAAGGGGTTGCCGGAGCGCTACATCTTCCTCCAGCACATCCTGATGAACTCCTTGCTGCCGACGCTCCACCTCCTGGGCGTGATCGTCGCCTCTCTCATCGGCGGGACGGTGATCGTGGAAATCGTCTACGCCGTCCCCGGTCTCGGCTCCCTCATGGTCTCCTCGGTCATCGCGCGCGACTATGCCGTGGTCCAGGGGCTGACCCTCTATTATGCGCTCGGCACCATCCTCGTGACCTTGACCGTGGACATTCTGACCACGCTCATCGACCCGAGGGTCGAGGCATGAGCGACATGGCCGCTCCCGAAAGCGCATTCCGCCGACGGCGCCTGGTGCCTTTCGAGCTCGGCGCGGGGCTCGCGATCATTGCGGGCTGGCTCGCCCTTGCGCTGGCCGCGCCTCTGGTCGCGGGCGCGGATCCCAACGCGATCGATCTCCTCGCGATCCTGACGCCGCCGAGCGCGGAGCATCCGTTCGGCACCGATCACCTCGGTCGCGACGTCCTCGCCCGCGTGATCCACGGTGCGAGGATCGACATCTGGATGGGCGTCATGGGGGTGCTTCCGCCCATGGTGATCGGGGTCACCATCGGTCTTCTCTCCGGCTATATCGGCGGGCTGTTCGACACCGTCATGATGCGCATCGTCGACATCACGGTCGCCTTTCCGTTCTTCGTGCTGGTCATCGCCATCGTCGGGATGCTCGGTCCCGGGCTGCTGAACTATTTCATCGCTCTGGCGCTGGTCGCCTGGGTGGCCTATGCCCGCCTGGTGCGCGCCGAGGTTCTGGTCATCAAGAATGCGGAATACGTGCTGGCCGCCCGCACGCTCGGCTACGGGCCGATCGTCATCGCGTTGCGTCACGTCCTGCCGAACGCCATCGCGCCCGTGGCCGTCTATGCCATGACCGACGCCGTGCTGGTGATCCTCGCCGGCGCCAGCCTGGGGTTCCTGGGGCTCGGCGCGCAGCCCCCGACGGCCGAATGGGGCGTCATGATCGCCGATGGCCAGCCCTATGTGGTGGACGCCTGGTGGATCTGCTTCTTTCCCGGGCTGGCGGCGATGACCCTGGGCCTCGGCTTCGTGCTGACGAGCGACGGTCTCGCGCGGCTGCTCCGGGTCGCCACGTGACGGACAGGGAGGCAGCCGGCCGGATGTCCGGGCAGGCGATCCTGTCGGTCCGGGACCTCGCCGTCGGATTCGGCTCCGGCGACACCGGCGTCCAGGCCGTCCGCGGCGTGTCCTTCACGCTCGGTTCCGGCGAGATCATGGGCATCGTCGGGGAGAGCGGCTCGGGGAAGTCGGTGACCTGCCGGGCGCTGCTCGGCCTGCTGCCGGCCAGCGCCCGGGTGACCGGCGAGGCCCGGTTCGACGGCCAGGACCTGCTCGCCTGTTCCGAAGCCGAGCTTCGGCGGATCCGTGGCCGCCAGATCTCGATGATTTTCCAGAACCCGGCGTCGCATCTCGATCCGCTCATGACGGTCGGCCGCCATGTGGCGGAGCCGCTTCGCTTCCACTTCGACGAACGCCGTCCGAGGGCTCGGGAAGCCGCAATCGACCTGCTGCGCGCGGTGCATATCCAGGAACCGGAGCAGCGGATCGACAGCTATCCGCACGAGCTGTCCGGCGGCATGAAGCAGCGCGCCCTGATCGCATCGGCGATCGCCTGCCGACCCCGCCTCCTTCTGGCCGACGAGCCGACCACGGCACTCGACGTGACGGTGCAGGCGCGCATCCTCGAGCTCCTGCGCGAGCTCAACCGCCGGCACGGGCTGTCGATCATCCTCGTGTCCCACGACCTGGGCGTGATCGCCGAGACCTGCGACCGGGTACTGGTCATGCGCGACGGCATGGTGGTCGAGCAGGGGAGCACGCGCGACATCATTGCGAGCCCGGTTCACGCCTATACGCGGCTCCTGATCGACTCGCAGCCCTCGGCGCTCGCCCGAAAGGCCCGCGGGTCCCGTGCGAAGGTGCCGGTCGCACCGGCGCCCATCCTGGCGGTCGAAGAGTTGTCGGTGACGTTCGGCCGACCCGGATTGTTCGGCCGCCTCGGGCGCGGCATCGTCCATGCCGTCGACAAGGTCAGCTTTACCGTCGAGGCGGGGGAGAGCTTCGGCATCGTCGGCGAGAGCGGGTCGGGCAAGAGCACCATCGCGCGAGCCATCGCGCAGCTCGTGAGCCCCGCCGCAGGCGCGATCCGCTTCAAGGGAGAATCGGTGCACAGGCTGCAGAGGGCCGCCTTGACCGCGTTCCGGCGGCGCGTGCAGATGGTGTTCCAGAACCCCTTCGACTCGCTCAATCCGCGGATGAGCGTGGTCGAGACGATTGCCGAGCCGCTGATCCGGCATCGGCTGATGAGCCGCGGGCGCGCGCTGGCGCGGGCGCGCGAGCTGATGGAGCAGGTGGAGCTGCCGCCTGCGCTGGCCGACCGGCGGCCGCGGCAGCTCTCCGGCGGTCAATGCCAGCGCGTCGGCATCGCACGGGCGCTGGCGCTCGACCCGGAACTGCTGATCGCCGACGAGATCACCTCCGCGCTCGACGTGACGATCCAGGCGCAAATCCTGAAGCTCCTTCAGCGGCTCCGTGACGAACGGAACCTGACGGTGCTGTACATTTCCCACGACCTCGCCGTGGTGCGTCTCTTCTGCGAACGCGTGGCGGTCTTTCGGGCAGGGCGCCTCGTCGAGATCGGCGCCGTGGAGGAGGTGCTGGAGAAGCCGCGCGAGACCTACACGCGCGAGCTGATTGCGTCGGCGCCACGGCTGGAGATCGTTCCGGTCGCGACATCAGGATCGTCAGCCATGTCGGAGGGGAGGAGCGGCAGATGCCCGGACGGCGCGGCGTGACACGCAAGAACGGACCGGCAGGCGGGCGCAGCGACGTGCCGGCGATCGCCCGGCTCGAAGCTGCCCTGAAGGAGGGCGCGAACGGCATCACCCCTTCGGGTCGGGCGATCGGCGCATATCTGCGCGACAACATCGCGCTGCTTCCCTTCGAGACCGGCGCATCGATCGCGGCGAAGACCGGCGTCAGCGAGATGTCGGTCATCCGCTTCGTCCGCGGTCTGGGCTACAAGAGCCTCAAGGAGTTCAAGGACGATCTCCGAGGCGACTATCCGGACACGAACCAGTCGGTCGAGGACGCGCTCGAGCGCTTCCGCATCCGGCACGACGGCTTCGGCGAATTGCGGGCGAGCCTCGAGCTGGAGATCCGCGCCGTCATCAAGGCCTATGAGCTGGCCGCGAGCGAACGCTGGCAGTCGATCATCGATCTCCTTGCGAAGCGGCGGCATATCCATGTCGTCGGCTTCCAGGCCAGCAAGGGCGTGGCGCTCGACTTCGCGAACCGTATGAAGTACGCGCGTGCCGGCGTGCGGTTCGCCGAGGGTTTGGCGGGCGTCTATTCCGAGGTGCTGGAGGTGGATCCGAAGGAATCCTGCCTCGTGCTGATCGACACGGCCGCCTATGCGCGAAAGGGAATCCTGCTGGCGCGTCGCGCGCGCGAAATCGGTCTGCCCATCGTCGCCGTCACGGACCGGTTCAGCAACTGGGCCTACGCCTACACCGATCTCGTTCTCCAGGGCCACACCTATGTGCGGACGTTCTGGGACTCGACGGCGAGCCTCAACATCATCCTCAATCTCCTGATCAACGCGGTGGCCGTGCGGCTCGGCCGCAAGGCGGAGGACCGCTTCAAGGTGATGCGGGATCTGGGCGACTACTTCCAGGAGTTCGAGCCCCTGCGCGCGCAGGAGCGCGAGCGCCGGGGCCTGGCGTCGCCGCCGGCCGAGGAGCCGTGAGCTGTCCCTCCGCGTGCCGCTCCAGCTTCAGCGTCGTCGCGCCCGGGGGCACCTTACTCCCCCGTCGCGACCCCAGGGCCGTGCTGGTCGGCCGGCGGGCCTCCGTCATCCGGCCGGGGACGCTTGCCGTGGGGTGGCCGGGCGTGTCTCCGTCAGCCGGTCCAGCCGAGGCCGGCCGCGACGCAGTTGATCGCCAGCAGCAGCGGCACCAGCTCGTCCTGGGCCATGGGCGCATCGGGTGGTCTGGCGCGGATGCGCCGCAGCAGCGCCACCTGCTCCGCCCCGGCCTGGTTCAGCATGGCGAGCCGGCTGTGGATGCGGCCGCGATAGTTGGGAAAGCGCGCCAGCAGAGTCTCCTCGCCGGTGATCTTCAGCACCATGGCCACGGTGCGGTGATACTCCGCGTCGACCATGCCGAAAATCTCCTCGCGCAGCCCCTCGTCGGCGACGAGCCCGGCGAAGCTGCGGGCGATGGCGAGATCGACCAGGGGCAGGATCTTCTCCACCTCGTCGACGATCAGCCGGAAGCAGGCCGAGTCCCGGAACATCCGCTGCAGCAGCGCCTCGCCGGCCGCCCCCCGGATCTGCACGAAACGGTGCAGCGCCGTTCCCACGCCGTACCAGCCGGGAATCAGGTGGCGATTCTGGCTCCAGCCGAACACCCAGGGGATGGCGCGCAGGTCGTCCAATGTCCTGGCGCCGAAGCGGCGCGCCGGGCGCGAGCCCAGCTTCAGCCATGCCAGCTCGGCGACCGGGCTCGCCGCCTCGTAATAGAGCGTCAGGCCCGGATGGTCGATGAGCCGCCGATAGGCCGCGAAGGAGACGCCGGCGAGCGCCTTCATGGCGTCGTCGAACTCGGGATCTGAAGCTGGCTCCCCCGCCTGCAGCAGGCTGTGGCTCAGGACGCTGGCGGCAAGCAGCTCCATATGCGCAAGCGCCGTCCCGTGATTGGCGTAGCGCGCCGAGACCACCTCGCCCTGCTCGGTCATGCGCAGGCGGCCCTGGACGGAGCCGGCGGGCTGCGCCTCGATTGCCCGGCCCGCCGGCGCGCCGCCACGGCTCACCGAACCGCCGCGGCCGTGGAAATAGCCGATCGCGAATCCATGCTGCCGGCCGATCCGCGTCAGCGCCGTCTGCGCCGTCAGCAGCTCCCAGTTGGCGCAGAGGAAACCGCCGTCCTTGTTGGAATCGGAGTAGCCGAGCATCACCTNNNNGGTCTCGAACAGCGGCACGATGCGGATGCGGCAGCGCTCGATGCCCTGGGCGTCGCTGAACGCCCCCGCATACTTCGCCAGAAGGTAGGCGGCCAGCAGGTCGCCCGCCCGCTGTGTCATGCTGAGGACGAAGGCGCCGACCGCCGCCCGGTCCCAGAGCTGCCCGTCCTCGCCCATCAGCCGGAACAGCTCGAGCGTCTCCGCCGCCGCGTCGGGCAGGCCGGAGACCTGCGGCTTCGGGCCGAGCGGGCGTGCCAGCTCGGCGAGAAGCCAGGCCTTCCAAGCCTCGCTGTCGAGGCTGGGCGGCGCCGCGCCCGGGTGAAGCTGCCGCCAGATCGCCTGCAGCGCGGCGTTGACGACCATCGCGTTCTGCCGGATGTCCAGGGCGAGGGCGCGGAAGCCGAAGGCTTCGACCTGCCGCCGCACCGGCCGCACCATCGACCGGGCGAGGGCGCCGCAGCGCGCCTCCATCAGGCCCGTCTCCAGCGTCTCGAGGTCGGCCCGCAATGCCTCCGGTCCGCTATAGCCGGGCGGACCGGGGGGCCGGTCGGTCTCGCCGGCGGCCGACGCCGCTTCCAGCTTGCGCAGCATGCAGGTGATGAACTGGCGGAACACCTCGCCGGGATTGCGGGCGACGATCTCGGCGCGGCATCCGCTGCGGTCGAGCTCGAGCTCCAGCTCCTCGGCGAAGCGCGCGGGAACGGAAATGCCGTGCGCGGCGATGCTCAGCCTGTGCCGCAGGCGCTCCAGCTCCCGGCGGTACTGCCGCAACGCCGCGTGCCGGCTGTGGCGCAGCGCCTGCCGCGTGACCCCGACGGTCACGAACGGATTGCCGTCGCGGTCGCCGCCGATCCAGGAGCCGAACTGGAAGATCGGCGGAATGCGGAACCCGGCCTCGGGATAGTGGCGCGCCAGCGCGTCGTCCAGCTTCTCCAGCAGTTCCGGCACGCGCCCGAACATGGTCTCGTCGAGGAAATGCAGCCCCCAGGCGATTTCCTGCCCGACGGACGGCTTTTCCAGGCGCAGCTCGCCGGTAAGCCACAGCAGGTCGATCTCGCCGCGCAGGTCGTCGACGAGGCCCGACCGTTCGCGCGGCGTCCAGCGCGGCGATTCGAGCTCGACGAGCAGCCTATAGATCCGCCGGTGGATGTTCAGCACGGTGACCCGCTTGGCCTCCGTCGGGTGCGCGGTCAGGACCGGCTCGATCAGGCAGCGGTTCAGGAGCTGCTGGATCGCGCCTGCTTCGACGCCTGCCGCGGCGGCCCTGGCGATGGCCTGGGAGAAGGTGCCGGGCAACGCGTCGGGTCCGCCATCCCGTTCCAGCTGACGGCGCTGTCGGATGGTCGCGTTCTCCTCGGCGATGTTGAGGAGCTGGAACCAGATGCCGTAGGCCTGCAGGGCACGGAGCAGCAGGCCCGGCGGCAGCCCGTCGAGCGGCCGGTCGCCGAGCAGAATCGCCTCGAGCTCCGGTTGCCGCAAGCGGACCACCTCGCGCAGCCGCTCGAACAGCAGATCGACGGTTTGCGTGAGATAGGCGTCTCGCGCGACCACCGGCTCCTGCTGCGCACGCAGCCGCTGGGCCAGGGCGGGCATCGCCGCGCTACGCCGCGTGCGCGAACGCCCGCGCGACGGTGGCGCCGAGCTCCGAGGGGTTCGGCGCCACGATGACCCCGGCCTTCTGCAGCATCTCCACCTTTTCGAGGGCGCTCTCGCCGC
>JRYH01002045.1_pt1 | contig 10393 bp, 10 predicted proteins | sample 235351 | NCBI WGS metagenome assembly JRYH01 (sample SAMN03074221, study PRJNA261480) | activated sludge metagenome | biome: Wastewater Treatment Plant; feature: Wastewater; material: Activated sludge; isolation source: activated biomass of a wastewater treatment plant treating wastewater... ... | reverse complement strand
GAAGGTGAGGAGCCGCCGCAGCATCCGCTCCTTGGAGCTGCGGGTCGTGCGCTCCGCGATCTCGGCCCGCGCGATATCGACGAGGTGCATGTAATCGACGCCGCTCGGACACGTCGTCATGCATGAAAGGCATGTCAGGCAGCGATCGACATGGTGGCGCACCTGCGGCGTCGGCGGCTTTTCCCGCCCGCGCTCCAGCATATCCTTGATCAGGTAGATGCGCCCGCGCGGGCTGTCGCGCTCGTCGCCGAAAAGCACATACGTCGGACATACCGCCGTGCAGAGCCCGCAATGCACGCAGCGCCTCAGGATCCGCTCGGCCTCGGCGATGCGCGGATCGGAAAGCTGCTCAGGCGCGAAGTTCGTTTGCATCGTCCGTCTTTCGGGCGGTGACCCTTGATCGGGCCGGCGTCTCTTACATTCCAACGCGAGTGAACATGCTTTAAACCGTAGCGTACATCCGTCCAGGATTGAGCAGCCGCATCGGATCGAACGCGTGTTTGATTCCGCGCGTGATCCGGTCGACCGCGGGCCCGAGCGGCTGGAACACGTCGACGGACTGGCGAACCGTCTCATCGGCGCGGATCAGCGTCGCATGGCCGCCATGGCTGGCAACGGCGCGGCGGATATCGGCGCTCGCCGCATCGGCCGATGCCGGCGTCTCCAGCCACACGAGGCCCCCCGACCAATCGTAGAACGTCTCGACCCGCATATGGCGGCGCACCGCCGCGACGAGAGCCGCCGCCCTGCTCGGCGTTGTCGAGATCCGCCAGAGATGCGCTCCGTTTGCCGGGAAGAAGGAGAGCCGCCTCACCTCGCCCCAGAATGCGAGAGAGCTTTCAAGATCGAGCTCAAGCGGCGCGCCAAAGACTTTCAGCGCATCCCTGAGCTTCCCCTTGCGGTAGGCGACCGAGCGCGCGAAGTTCTCGACGCGGATCGCCGTCAGGGCGCGGGCCTCCCCGCCGAGCGCCTTGTGGCCAAGACGCGAGGCGAGCGCCGGCGCCAGGTGCACCGTGCCCGACACTTCATACGGCTGCATGAGCGCACTGCTCATCAGCTCGACCGCGAGATCTTCCGTCAGGTCGGGATAGACGAGCGTCGCCACATCGTCCGGCAGCGGCAGAACCTTGAAGGTGACCTCTGAGATGACGGCCAGCGTCCCCCAGCTCCCGGCGAGCCCACGCGCCACATCATAGCCGGTGACGTTCTTCATGACGCGCCCGCCGGATTTGAAGATCTCCGCGCGCCCGTTGACGCCGCGCATTCCGATCAGATGGTCGCGCGCCGCGCCCGCAGCGATGCGTCTCGATCCCGAAAGGTTCGTCGCAAACACGGCGCCGATGGTCTGCAGTCCAACTCCGACTCCCAGCGCGGCCCCGATGTCGATCGGCTCGAACGCCAGCATCTGCCCACGCGAGGCGAGTTCCGTTTCGATCTGCGCCAGCGGCGTGCCCGCGCGCGCGCTCATCACCAGCTCAGCCGGCTCATAGAGCGAGATGCCGCGCATGGCGCCCGTGGTGAGCGCAACCGGCGCGATCACGGGGCGGCCGATGCCGCGCTTGGATCCCGCCCCGAGGACCTCGACCGGGATCGCGCGCTCGGCAAGCGCCGCCATCATGCTCTTCAGCTCCCACTCGGTCGCAGGCCGCATGATGTCGTTCATGCGCGCAGCCCCGGATGGTGGGGCCGCCGGATCACGTCATCCGGTTCGCGCAGCGGAGCGCAAGCCATGTGTGTTATGTCGGACGCCATCGTCGTCACGCCGCCTCCGCCGGATGGCCTTCGGATGTCCCGAGAGATGCCTCCTCGGTGCGCCGCGTCAGGACAGCCTCAACCGCATCGAGCGGAAACACCTTGCCAAAGTTGAGAAGCCATTCGGGATCGAACACAGACTTGATGCGCAGTTGCACGGCGATGTCCTCATCCGTGAATTGCGTGCGCATGAGATCGCGCTTTTCGATGCCGACGCCATGCTCGCCCGTGAGGCATCCCCCCGAAGCGACGCAGAGCTTCAGGATCTCCGCTCCCGCTGCCTCCGCCCGCTCCGTCTCGCCCGGCTTGCCCCCATCGTACATGATGAGCGGATGCAGGTTGCCATCGCCGGCGTGGAAGATATTGGCCACCGAAAGTCCATGGCGCCGGCAGATCTCGGCGATCTCATCGAGGACATGCGGCAGGTGGGCCAGCGGTATGGTGCCGTCCATGCAGTAGTAATCGCCCAACCTCCCGAGGGCCCCAAACGCCGATTTGCGCCCTTTCCAGATCTTCGCGCTCTGCTCCTCCGATGCACTGACCACGAGCGACAGCGGATTGAGCTCGTGTGCGATGCTGGCGATATAGGCGAGCCGATCGGAGATCTCCTGCTCGGACCCCTCGACCTCGATGATCAGCAGGGCTTCGGCGTCGGTCGGATAGCCGGCCTTCGCAAAGGCTTCGCAGACTTCGATGGCCGGCCTGTCCATGAATTCGATCGCCACCGGAATGATTCCCGATGCGATGATCCTCGCCACGCACATGCCGGCTTTCGAAGAGGAATCGAAACCGATCATCATGGGCCGCGCCCCCTCGGCCGCTCTCAGGATGCGCACGGTCGCCTCCGTTATGAGGCCGAGCTGCCCTTCCGATCCGATGACGAGCGCCAGAAGATCGTAGCCTTCAGCGTCGAGATGCGTGCCCCCAATCTCGATGATCTCGCCATCGATGGTCACCATTTTGATGCCGAGCACGTTGTTGGTGGTGACGCCGTATTTGAGGCAGTGGGCGCCTCCTGAGTTCATCCCCAAATTGCCGGCCAGCGTGCAGGCGAGCTGGCTCGACGGGTCCGGCGCATAGAAGAAGCCCTCCGGCGCCACCGCATCCGAGATCGCGAGGTTCGTGATACCCGCCTCGACGCGCGCGAAGCGGTTCTCGTAATCGATCTCGAGCACGCGGCTCATTTTCGAGACGCCGATCACGATGGAATCCTGAAGCGGCAGCGCCCCGCCACAAAGCGAGGTGCCCGCACCCCGCGGCACGACGCGGATACCGTTGGCGCGCGCATACCTCAGAACCTTGGCGACCGCTTCGGTCGTGGTCGGAAGCACCACCGCCAGCGGCATCTGGCGATAGGCTGTCAGCGCATCGGTCTCGAAGGCGCGCCGCCCATCGTCGTCAGCGATCACGCTCTCGGCGCCGCTGATCGCCACGAGGTCCTTTACGATCTGGTCCCGCCGCCCGACGATCTCGGGATCGGGATCTGGCAGCGCGATCGACGACATCCTGGCATTCCTCTCCGCGGGCGCAGAACCGGCTTCTTCTGAAGCGGCGAGTCTCGCATGCGGCGGGAGAGGCGGCAAGATTCAGGTCACGCCTTGGGCGCGCTACCGGAAACAACGCACGCGCCCATGGCGCGGTCTAACGTGGATTGAAACGCGCGAAGCACCCAGCGTTGCTACGCAACGTGCAAGCGATCGTATTCCCGCCGTCGCACGGTCCGCGCCACGCCCCCCCATGCCTGCGAGCGTCCCGCATCGCCAAGCTGGCGATGCAGGAGAGCGAAAAAATCCGCGACCTCCGCCGCGAATACACCGTGCCGTCCCTCGAGCACGACGGCCATGAGCTCGGCGTCCTTCACCTTGGACACTCCATCTTTTTTCTTCGTTCGACGTGCGCGCGGCATTGCAGATCCTGGAAACCGTTGGCGGACGAAGAAATGGAAGCAAATTCAGCGCCAGCCAGGCCCTTGCAGCGGCACCAGCGAAGCGGTTGATTTCCCGGGTATTTCAAGGCGGGGGCGGGAGGGCCGGAAGAACGGCTGTCCCAATTTGAGGGAGGGAAGATGAGGTCACGCGCCGACTGTCTCAGGTTGGCACCGGCTCTGTCCGGCGCCGTCAAGCCTCAGTTCGCGCTCGCGCCAGCTCCGGCCGCCACGCTCGCCGCTTTGGGTGGGACGTCCGCCCGCGGGTGCTTCTGCCCAGCAGCGGTATCAGCCGGCGGAGCCTTCTTCTTGATTTTCCTGGCCGGCGCCTTGTTACGGCGCGCGGTTCCGCACTCAAACGAACGCACGTCCCTGCGCACGCTCATGACCGCCTTCGCATCGCTGGCGATCGGCATAGCATCGATGCTGCGGGCATGGTTGAAGAGCTGCTTCCAAGGATAGCTTTCGAACCCATGCTCGAGCAGGCTTGCCGCACGAAGCGTTCGCTGCCCGCTCGTCGGCTCGCCGAGCACGATCGCCATGATCTGACGCCCGTCCCGGGTCGCGCTAGCGACGACATTGAACCCCGAATCGCAGATGAAGCCCGTCTTCATACCGTCCGCGCCCTGGAAGGAGCGCAGAAGCCCGTTGTGCGATCCGATCAGGATCTTTCCGATCTTGGCATTGAACATCGACCAGTAGGCGAGATGCTCGGGATAATCCCTGATAGTCGCCCGCGCGAGCTTGGCGAGATCGCGTGCTGTCGTGACCTGCTCCGGAGCCGGCAACCCGTTGGGATTGACGAACATTGTGCGCGTCATGCCGAGCCGCTGCGCCGTGCGGTTCATATGCGCAACGAAGGCCGCCGGCGATCCATCAATCGCTTCGGCAAGCATCACCGCGACATCGTTGGCGGACTTGATGATCAGCGCCTTGAGCGCCTGATCGATGGTGAGCGTCGCGCCGACATGCAGCCCGAGCTTGCTCGGCGGCTGGCTCTGGGCTCTCTCGCTGTAAGGGATACGCTGCGCGAGCGTGAGCTTGCCGCTCTTGAGGGCCTCGAACGTCACGTAGGCCGTCATGATCTTGGTCAGAGACGCCGGGTGCCAATGATCGTCGGCACCCTCCGCATAGAGCACCATTCCGTCGGAAGGATCGAACACGAGGGCTGGCCCACCTGCGAGGGCGGGGCCCCCGGCAAGAAGCGTCAGCGCCGACACGGCGGCGGAGAACCATCCCACGCGCATGGCTGTCCTGCTGCTGCCTGAACCAGTTCGGCCCCTACCACATTCGGCAGGGGCGCCGCAATCCGAGGCACCCCTCAGTCCCCATAGACGACGTGCGGTGTCCTGGATGGGAGGACCGGGCGTCAGGCCCACGGCCGGGCTGCCGCATTGCGGCTTTCGAAATCCTGGATCGCCTTCTCTTTCTCGAGCGTCAGGCCGATGCTGTCCAATCCGTTAAGAAGGCAATGCTTGCGGAAGGGATCGATCTCGAAGCGGATGACGCCGCCGTCGGGGCCGCGAATTTCCTGCGCCTCAAGGTCGACGGTGAGCCGCGCATTGGCGCCCCGCTCCGCGTCATCCATGAGCTTGTCGACTTCGGCCTGCGGCAGCTTGATGGCCAGGATGCCGTTCTGGAAGCAGTTGTTGTAGAAAATGTCGGCGAAATCCGGCGCGATGATGCAGCGGAAGCCGAAATCGAGGAGCGCCCACGGCGCATGCTCGCGGGAGGAGCCGCAGCCGAAATTCTCGCCCGCAATCAGGATCTCAGCGCCCCGGTAGGCAGGCTTGTTGAGCACGAACTCCGAGATCTCGTTGCCGTTCTGATCGTAGCGCAGCTCATAGAATAGCGCTTTGCCGAGCCCCGTGCGCTTGATTGTCTTCAGGAACTGCTTCGGGATGATCATGTCGGTATCCACGTTCCGGAGCGGAAAGGGAGCGGCAACACCCGTCAGCTTGGTAAATTTCTGCATTCTTTCTTTTCCCGCAGGTCTGAAGCCCGATCGACTGTAAGGCGAGCGCTCTTTTGGGCTCGCATCGAGAATGGAAATCAGTCTCTCCAACGAAACTCGAAGCACGCCATAACTCGTTCTTCTTCCGAGGACGCGCCGCGACCTGGTTCGAGAACCGCTCGCAGCCCCTTCGATACGAGCTTGCCGCGCGTATTTCAAATGCCGGATTACACGTTGAGGCTGTCGGCAAGCGCCCGGAAGTACCCCTCGGCCGCGAGCAGCCGGTCAACCCGCTTTCCGGTAGCCGCCGTGTCGCCCGCAGCATTCCCCGGATTTGGGCCGAGTTGCTCAAGCCGCCTTTTAACGCCCGCCAGCTTTCGCCCGTCAAGATGGTGTTGCAGCACGCCCACCAGCGTTTCGAGATAGCCGGTGATGCGTCCGAACTCCCGAATGAGCCCCCGTTGCGCCGCCTTATCGCTCGGCGCTTTTGCGAGCCGCGCCGAGAACTGCGCTGCCCGGCCGAGCGTATCGGCGATCGCCTCGGCATAGCGGGCCACCTTGGCGCGCCGCTTGCGGTCGAGCGCCGCCAGCGCACCGCCCCAGCGATTGACGGTCTCAGCGATGAGCAGCAGCCGCTTGGCAAATTCCACGGGGTACATGCGCCGAGCCGATCGGTAACCTGAAAAGCCCGAGCATAGGCGCGCCCCTGCCCGTGGGGATAAAACACCCTAAGCGAATGCAACACGCACCGCTGCGCCGGCCGGAAACGATTCCCGGCTAGCGGAAAAGTGGAAACTGGAAACGGCTCTAGCGTATCGCCGGGTCGGCGAAGCACTTGCGCATGTACTCACAGCGATGCGAGCCAGAGAAATGCATGCTGTCGCCCTTGGACGGGGAGATGAACGCGCAGATTTCCTCGAGGCCGTTTTCATCCAGCCATCCCTGTCGCCGCCCGCGCTGCACGGCGAAGCAATCCGCGGTTTCCTCATCAGGTCCGCGGAATTGATGCCCGCATTCGTGCGCATAGATCCACATCTTGACCGGCGTCGAGACCTTGGCCAGTAGCCGCGGGTTGAGGATGAGGAAGCCCGGATAGGCTGCGCCATAGTCGTCGAGCTGGCTGTCGATCACAGTCGGCCGCTGTCCGCAGATCTGCTGGCGGCCATCGAGCGTGAGTTCTCCCGGCGGCACCACATGCGCATCCCCGCCCACGTGCTCCGCATACTCCTCCGGAGTTGGAATATCGTCGGCGAAGGCCGTCGCCGGCAGAAGCGCGGCGATCAAAAAAGCTATGCCAAAAGAAATGTTGAGAAAGCGTCGGCTCGCCGAACGGCAAACGGTCGTCAAATGATCACCTCTACGCGACACCCCGCGCGCCCTGAGGACTACCTAGCAGCACGAACATGGCGGGCAAAAGTTAACACCCGGCCCGATATTCCGGAAGCGGCAAGAGCGCTCGTCCGCTGTGGCGGAATTACCGCCCGCATCGCACCGCTCTACGAGAAGCGAAGTCGCAACCGCGCGCGCTTCCGGAAAAGTCGGCCAGAATCGGCGCGGCTCTAATGCGCGACCTGCTGCTCGATGTCTTCCATGTCGTCGTCGGAGAAGCCGAAATGGTGGCCGATCTCATGAACGAGGACGTGCGCAATGATATCGCCCAGCGGCTCGCCGCTCTCCGTCCAATAATCGAGGATCGCGCGCCGGTAGAGGAAAACCATGTCCGGCTCGCGCGGCGCGTCGAGCACGCTCTTCTTGTCGAGCGAGAGGCCCTGATAAAGCCCCATGAGATCGAACGGGCTATCGATGCCGAGTTCGTCCAGCACCTCATCGAGGGCGAAATCCTCGATGCGGATGACGAGATCGCCGCACACGTCACGGAACTGGGGCTCGATCCGCTCCCACGCCGCCGCAGCCATGTTCTCGAAATCCGCGAGCGTCGGCGGTGTCGCCGTTCTCCAGTCTCGCTCTCCCGCCATAGCGCTCTCCCGCCGAAGTGATTATGCGACGGGAGAGATAGGCATTTTGCGCCGATAACCGCAAGCCCGAGCGGGGCATCTTGCGGGCTTCGGAAAGCGCGCAAGCAGATCCTACGCCGGCTGCCACGTCCGGATGTCGACGAAATGGCCTTCCAGCGCCGCCGCGGCCGCCATGGCGGGCGACACCAGATGCGTGCGGCCCTTATAGCCCTGCCGGCCCTCGAAGTTGCGATTCGACGTCGAGGCGCAGCGCTGCCCCGGCTTCAACTGGTCCGGGTTCATGCCGAGGCACATCGAGCAACCAGGCTCACGCCATTCGAACCCGGCTGCCTTGAAGATCTTGTCGAGTCCCTCGGCTTCGGCCTGCTGCTTCACGAGGCCCGAGCCCGGCACGATCATCGCGTAGGCGAGCCGGCTTGCGATCTTGCGGCCCTCGACGATCTTCGCCACCTCGCGCAGATCCTCCATACGCCCGTTGGTGCATGAGCCGATCCACACCACGTCGAGCGGGATGTCCGTCATCTTCGTGCCGGACGTGAGCCCCATGTATTCGAGCGCGCGCTGCATCGAGGCGCGCTTGTTCTCGTCGGCGACGTCATCCGGGTTCGGCACCGTGCCGGCGACGGAGACCACGTCCTCGGGGCTCGTGCCCCAGGAGACGATGGGCGGCAGCTTGGCCGCGTCGAGCTTTACCTCACGATCGAAGTGCGCGCCCTCGTCCGAATAGAGCGTCTCCCAATACTTCATGGCCATGTCCCAGGCGGCACCCTTGGGGGCCTTGGGACGGTCCTTGATGAAGGCGAACGTCTTTTCGTCCGGCGCGATCATACCGGCGCGCGCACCGCCCTCGATCGACATGTTGCAGACGGTCATGCGGCCTTCCATGGACAGGCTGCGGATGGCCTCGCCCGCATACTCGATGACGGAGCCCGTGCCGCCCGCGGTGCCGATCTCCCCGATGATGGCGAGGATGATGTCCTTGGCGGTGATGTGGGGCGGCAGCGCGCCGTCCACGGTCACGCGCATGTTCTTGGCCTTCTTCTGCACCAGGGTCTGCGTGGCGAGCACGTGCTCCACCTCGCTGGTGCCGATGCCGTGCGCCAGCGCTCCGAAGGCGCCGTGCGTCGACGTGTGGCTGTCACCGCAGACGATCGTCGTGCCGGGCAGCGTGAAGCCCTGCTCGGGGCCGACGACGTGCACGATCCCCTGCCGCTTATCGAGCTCGTTGAAGTATTCGACGCCGAAATCGCGGGCGTTGGCGGCCAGCGTCTCCACCTGGATCCGGCTGTCCTCATCCGCGATGCCGCGCGTACGGTCCGTCGTCGGCACGTTATGATCCACGACGGCCAGCGTCTTCTCGGGCGCCCGCACCTTGCGGCCCGTCATGCGCAGCCCCTCGAACGCCTGCGGGCTCGTCACCTCATGCACGAGATGGCGATCGATATAGATGAGGCAGGTGCCGTCGGGTTGCTGGTCAACGATGTGATCGTCGAAGATCTTGTCGTAGAGCGTCTTGGCCATGATGCGGGCTCGAAATAAGGGAAATCCTCGTCTCAAATAGCGTTTCGGCCGCCGGGTTGCAAATTAGCCGCCCTTAAGATGCCAATAAGCCGCGTCCTGTAGGCCGAAGCACGAACCTCCGGCAAATCAGCCCAAGGCTGAGCGGCCCACACCGGTGGGCGGCGCCGTCAATCGCGCCAATGGCGGGCCTTCGCAACCAGGAAGTCGCGCAGCACCTGCACCTTCTTCGAGCCCTTGAGCTCCTCCGGATAGACGAATAGAACCGGCAGGGTCGGCTTCTCGGTCCCGCATTTGGTCAGCACGGGCACCAGATCGCCATCCTGCTCGCTCATGTAATCGGGAATCATGCCGATGCCGATGCCCGCCAGCACGGCCTGCTTGATGGCCACCACGCTGTTGGTTCGGAACACCGGCTCACGCAGCTCTTCCCCTTCCCGTCCAGCCCTCTCAAGCCAGCTGATCGCCGGCAGGAGCTGCGCCGTCTGGCCGCTATACGACAACACCCGATGGCCCCCGCTATCGAGATCCGCGAAGGTCTCCGGCACGCCGAAGCGGCGGGTGTATTTGGTCGAGGCCATCGGCCGTACGCTGGCGGTGAAAAGCGGCCGGCGGATGAGATCCGCTTGCTCCGGCTCTCGCGTCCAGATGGCCACATCCGCGGCGCGCATGGCGATATCGATCTGATCGTCGTCGAGCAGAAGCTCGATCCGGATTTCCGGATAGAGATCCATGAACTCCCGGAGACGCTGCGACACCCACACCGTACCGAGGCCGACCGGAGAGGCGACGGAAAGGAGGCCGGACGGCTTCGTCGTCGTGTCGGCGAGCAGAGTTTCCGCCGTCTGCAGCTTGGTCATCACCTCCGCCACGGTGGCATAGAGGAGCTCGCCCTGCTCCGTCAGCACGAGGCCGCGCGCATGGCGATGGAACAACGAGACCTTGAGATCCCTCTCGAGCGCCGATACCTGACGGCTCACAGCCGACTGGCTCATGTGGAGAGCCTCCCCGGCGTGCGTGAAGCTGCCGGCGGCCGCCGCCGCGTGGAAAATCCGAAGCTTATCCCAATCCATGATACCATTTCCGCTGGCGCCGGCCGGCGCCCGATGCGCTTTGCCTGCACACGTATAATTGCCGAGCTTTGCGATTATTTGATATCGCTCAGGGGTAAACCATCGAAAACTGCATAGCAGCGCCGTTCCACCGCAGCCCGCCCGCTTCCGGTGGCAACGGCATGGCTGTTTGCTTATAAATCAGAAGCTTCTACGG
>JRYH01012074.1_pt1 | contig 10395 bp, 8 predicted proteins | sample 235351 | NCBI WGS metagenome assembly JRYH01 (sample SAMN03074221, study PRJNA261480) | activated sludge metagenome | biome: Wastewater Treatment Plant; feature: Wastewater; material: Activated sludge; isolation source: activated biomass of a wastewater treatment plant treating wastewater... ... | reverse complement strand
GACGTCTATCTGTTCGGCACCTGTGTGGTCGATGTGTTCTTTCCCGGTGCGGGCATGGACGCGATCCGCCTGCTCGAGCGCGAGGGCATCCGCGTGCATTTTCCCCAGGCGCAGAGTTGCTGCGGCCAGCCCGCATTCACCTCGGGCTACACCGAGGAGGCGCGTGAGGTCGCGCGTGCGCAGCTCGCGCTCTTCGGCGGCGATTGGCCGGTGGTGATCCCGTCGGGCTCGTGCGCGGGCATGTTCCGCCATCACTACTTCGAGCTCTTCAAGGACGAGCCGGAGACGCTGCAGCAGGTCGAGTCGCTGTCCTCGCGCACCTTCGAGCTGGCCGAGTTCCTGCTGGAGGTGTGCAAGGTGAGCCTCGAGGACAGCGGCGCGCCGGTCAAGGTTGCGTTGCACACCTCCTGTTCGGCGCGGCGCGAGATGAACACCCACCTGCATGGCCGCGCGCTGCTCGCCCAGCTGGCCGGCGTGGAGCGCGTCGATCACGATCATGAGAGCGAATGCTGCGGCTTCGGCGGCAGCTTCAGCGTGCGCATGCCCGACATCTCGGGGGCGATGGTCAGGGACAAGACCAGGGCACTCAAGGACTCGGCAGCGACCGAAGTGGTCAGCGCCGACTGCGGTTGCCTGCTCAACATCAACGGCTGTTTCGAGAAGCAGGGCGATGCGCTGCGCGGCGAGCATCTGGCGAGCTTCCTGCTGCGCCGCACTGCGGCTGCCCCGGGAGGTGCCCGATGAGCACCTTGGGCGGCACCCCCGCCGTGCCGATCACCTTCAAGCGCAACGCACGCGAGGCGCTCGCCGATCCGCAGCTGCGGCGCAATTTTCGCGGTGCGATGGACTTCCTGATGGACAAGCGGCGCAGTCAGTTCCCCGACGGCGACGAGCTCGAGCGCCTGCGCGCCTTCGGCAACCGCGTGCGGGCACGCGCGCTGTCGAAACTGCCCGAGCTGCTCGAGCGTCTCGAGGCCAATCTCACCCGCAACGGTGTGCACGTGCACTGGGCGGAGACGGTGGAGGAGGCCAACGCCATCGTGCATCGGATTGCCGAACGCCACGCGGCCAGGAAGGTGATAAAGGGCAAGTCCATGGTGTCCGAGGAAATGGAAATGAACCATTACCTCGGGGACCGCGGCATCGACTGCCTCGAGTCCGACATGGGCGAGTTCATCGTGCAGCTGCGCGAGGAGAAGCCCTCGCACATCATCATGCCGGCGATCCATCTCAACGCCGGCCAGGTCGCCAAGCTCTTCCACGACAGGCTCGAGGTCGAGTACACCGAGGACGTCGACCGCCTGATCCAGATCGGCCGCGAGACCCTGCGGCGCAACTTCTTCGAGGCCGACATCGGCGTCTCGGGCGTGAACTTCGCGATCGCCGAGACCGGCACCCTCCTGCTGGTCGAGAACGAGGGCAACGGCCGCATGTCGACCACCGTGCCGCCGGTGCACGTGGCGGTGACCGGCATCGAGAAGGTGGTCGAGAACCTGCGCGACGTGGTGCCGCTGCTGTCGTTGCTGACGCGCTCGGCCACCGGCCAGGCGATCACCACCTATGTGAACATGATCTCGAGCCCGCGCAAGCCTGACGAGCTCGACGGTCCGCGGGAGGTGCACCTGGTGCTGCTCGACAACGGCCGCAGCCAGGCCTTCGCCGACGGCGAGCTGCGCCAGACGCTCAACTGCATCCGCTGCGGCGCATGCATGAACCACTGCCCGGTCTACACCCGCATCGGCGGCCACGCCTACGGCACCGTGTATCCGGGGCCGATCGGCAAGATCGTCACCCCGCACATGCTCGGTTTGGAGGCCACGCGCGACCTGCCCACCGCGTCCTCGATGTGCGGCGCCTGCGGCGAGGTGTGTCCGGTGAAGATCCCGATTCCGTCCCTGCTGCGCCGGCTGCGCGAGGAGGCGGTGCGCGCGCCGACGGCCGACCCGCATCACGTGCGCGGCCAGGGCGCGAAATATTCGAAGAAGGAAACCCTGATCTGGAAGGCCTGGCGCGCGCTCAATACCTCGCCCGCGCTGTACCGCGCCGCAATGTATGCGGGTACGCGCCTGCGCGGCCTGATGCCTGCCGACATCGGCCCGTGGACCGAACATCGCAGTGCCCCGAAGCCGGCTGCACGCAGCCTGCACGAGCTCGCTCGCGAGCATCTCGGCAAAGATTGAGCGACGCGAGGAGCGCATACCGCATGAACGCGAAAGAGAGAATCCTGGGCAAGCTGCGCGCCAGCCTCCAGGGCACCACCCCGGTGGCCGACGATTACGACATCGGCCTCGTCACCGACCCGTGGCGCTACCCGCCTGCAGACCGCATCGCCCGCCTGCGCCAGATGCTCGAGACCGTGCACGGCGAGACCATCCTGACCACTGCTGCGGACTGGCCGCAACGCGTGCTGTCGGCGCTGGCGGCGCGCAATATCGGTGAACTGTTGGTGGCGCCCGCAACCGCACACGGTCGCCGCCTTGCCGAGTACGTGCAGGCGCAGGCAGCGGCCTTGCACCTGAAAGGCTACGAGCGTCCGGTCGAGGAATGGAAGGACGAGCTCTTCTTCCGAACCCCCGCCAGCCTCACCGGCACGCTCGGCGGCATCGCTGCCACCGGCAGCCTGGTGCTGTGGCCAGACGCCCGTGAGCCGCGACTGATGAGCCTGGTGCCGCCCCTGCACATCGCGCTGCTGAACGCGAGCGAGATACGCGACAACCTCTTCGATCTCATGCATGCACGGCGCTGGTCCGATGGCTTGCCGACCAACGCGCTGCTGGTGTCGGGGCCATCCAAGACCGCCGACATCCAGCAGACGCTCGCCTATGGCGCGCACGGCCCGAAGGAACTTCTCGTGCTGATCCTCGAGGACGCCTGATCACCCGGGTTGGGGACGACCTCGCATGGCCCCTCGCCCCAGCGTGATCGCGCGCCGCCTCGGCCCAAAACCTCAGCCCAACACTACAGGCACCACGCTGGCGAGTGCGGCGGTGGCGATGACCACCAGCCAGGGCGGCAGCTTGAAGCGGCCGAGCGCGAGCAGCGCGAGCATGGCGAGGGCGAGATCGGCCGGACCATGGATCGCACTGGTCCATACCGGATCGCAGAAGGCTGCGAGAAGCACGCCGACCACCGCCGCATTGACCCCGGTGAGCGCGGCGCGCGCGGATCGGTTCGTGCGCAGGCGGTCCCAGAAGGGCAGGGCACCGAGCACGAGCAGGAAGGCGGGCACGAAGATCGCCGCGAGCGCGACCATCCCGCCGACCCAACTGCCGGTCGGGCCGCTGGTGGCCGCCCCGAGGAAGGCGGCGAAGGTGAATAGCGGGCCGGGCACGGCCTGCGCGGCACCGTAGCCGGCGAGGAAGGTGTCGTTGTCCACCCAGCCCGGCGGCACCACTTCGGCCTGCAGCAGCGGCAGCATCACGTGACCGCCGCCGAACACGAGTGCGCCCGCGCGGTAGAACACATCGATCATCGCCAGCGTGGCGTTGCCGGAGGCGCTCGCGAGCACGGGAAGGCTGGCGAGCAGCAACGCACAGACGACGAGGAGGCCGAGCGCGACACTGCGGTTCATCGGCGCGAGCGCGGGCAGCGGCTCAGCGTCAGCCTGGCCTGCGAACAGCCAGCGTCCCGCCAGTGCCGCCGCCAGGATTGCGAGGAACTGGTTCCAGGCGGAGGGGAGGGCGAGGAGGAAGAGGGCCGCGGCCAGCATCAGCGCCTTGTGGGTGAGGCGCGGGCAGAGATTGCGCATCATGCCCCAGAGGGCCTGGGCGACGACTGCGACGGCCACCACCTTGAGACCATGCAGCGCGCCGTGGGGCATCCCGCCCCAGTTCTGCATGCCGAGCGCGAACAGGATCATCGCCAGCGCGGACGGTAATGTGAAGCCCGCCCAGGCCGCGAGTGCGCCGTGGAAACCGGCGCGGGCATAGCCAATGCCGATGCCGACCTGGCTGCTCGCCGGCCCTGGAAGAAACTGACACAGGGCGACCAGGTCTGCATAGCTGCGCTCGGCCAGCCAGCCGCGGCGGCCCACGAACTCCTCGCGGAAGTAGCCGAGGTGTGCGACAGGCCCACCGAAGGAGGTCAAGCCCAGCCGCAGGAAGACGAGGAAGACGATCCAGGCGGAGTCGCGCCCGGTAGCAGCATCCGACATCGGCTCAGAGTTGGTGGAGGAATCGGCAGCGCACGCGGGCTGGCTCACGGTCCTGTCGTGGGCTCACGCCCTTGCGCCGGCAGTCCGCACTCGGAGTCGGTCGATGACCGGCTTGCGCGTGCAGCAGCGCGTCCCGGCGCGGTCCGTCGGCCGTGCTCAAGCCTCGCGGCGGGTGTGCACCATGTAATTGACGTCGGTGTCGCGGCCAAGGCTGTAAACGCGGCTGAGCGGGTTGTAGCTCAGGCCGATGATGTCCTGCATGTCGAGGCGAGCGTTGCGGCAGTGGCGGGCGAGTTCGGAGGGCTTGATGAATTTTCCGTACTCGTGGGTGCCGGCGGGCAACAGCTTGAGCAGGTACTCGGCGCCGATGATCGCGAGTGCGTAGGACTTGAGGTTACGGTTGAGCGTGGACAGGAAGACGTGGCCGTCGGGCTTGACCAGGCGCGCGCAGGCGGCGACGGTGCTTCCCGGATCGGGTACGTGCTCGAGCATCTCCATGCAGGTGACGACGTCGAAGCTGCCGGGGGCTTCCTCCGCCAGGCTCTCGGCGCTGATCAGCCGGTAATCGACCTTGTGTCCGCTTTCGAAGAGGTGAAGTCGAGCTACGCTGAGCGCCTTCTCCGAAAGATCGATTCCCGTCACTTCGGCACCGAGCGCAGCCATACCCTCGCTGAGAATCCCGCCGCCACAGCCGACGTCGAGGACTCTCTTGCCCGCCAGGGCGGCCTTGCCGTCAATCCAGCCGAGACGCAGTGGGTTGATCTCGTGCAAGGGCTTGAATTCGGATGCGGGGTCCCACCAGCGGTGGGCCAGGTCGCTGAACTTCTGAAGTTCGGCGGGGTCGGCGTTGAGCGTGTTCATGGCGATAAGGATAGCCTTGCGGGCGGCTGCTGAAAACCGTGCCGCGGCGGGCAGAAGCCCGACCTTCCCGGCACAAATGAAAAAGCCCCGCCGAAGCAGGGCTTTTCATGGAGCGCTCCGGGATTACTTGGAGCCGATGACTTCCACTTCGACGCGACGATCGGGCTGCAGGCAGGCGATCTGCGCGGCGCGGCCACGGACGTTGTCGCACTTGTTGCCGGTGACCGGCTGGGTCTCGCCCTTGCCTTCGGTGTAGACACGGTTGGCATCGACGCCCTGCGAGACTAGGTAGGTCTTGACAGCGGCGGCGCGACGCTCGGACAGACGCTGGTTGTAGGCGTCCGAACCCAGACGGTCGGTGTGGCCGACGGCCAGGATGACTTCCAGCTTGAGCGACTTGGACTGAGCGGCCAGTTCGTTCAGCTTGGTCTTGCCTTCCGGCTTCAGGACGGCCTTGTCGAAGTCGAACAGGGCGTCGGCGGAGAGCTTAATCTTGTCGGCGGTGGGCTTCGGTGCCGGGGCAGCGGCGGCGACCGGCTTGGTGCACTTGTCGGCGGGGACGATGTCGGAGTCGCAAGCGCAACCGACCGGGAACTCGCCTGCGAGCGCGGTCGAAGCGGCAGCCGGGCTCCAGTAGCCCGTGCGCCAGCACAGGCCGGTACCGCTGCGCGCGACGACGTTGCGGGCGTCGATCACGTAGGGGATTTCACCCTTGCCAGCGACGACGACGTCGTTGACCTGCGCGAAAGCGCTGGGGGCGGACAGGCCGATCGAGGCGATGGCGGCCAGCATGAGCATCTGCTTCTTGGTTTGTTTGATCATGGTTTCCTCTTTGAAGGGCGAGTCGCCGGAATTGCCACTGAACGAAATGAAGACACGCAGAATTGCTGTCTTCGCGTCGGGTTGCACCAGTATATCCAGTTCAATTACCGAGCTTAGTTTGCCACACCGACGCGAGCCGCAGCAATTCGCTGTCGTTAATATGCAACAGGGGGATGCCTTTGTCCACGCGGGTTTCCCCATCGATCCAGACGTGCGAGACGTTCTCCCGAGCGGCAACGTAGACAAGATGCGACACCGGGTCGAAACAGGGCTGGCACGCAGGCGAGCCCAGGTCGATTGCGCACAGATCGGCTGACTTGCCTTGCTCGATCGAACCGATGCGCTCACCCAGGCCGCGTGCCCGGGCACCGTCAAGCGTCGCCATGCGCAGGGCCGCATGGGCGGGCAGGGTGGTGGCGTCCAGGCTGCCGACCTTGGCCAGCAGTGCGGCGTGGCGCATCTCCTGCAGGAGGTCGAGGCGATTGTTGCTCGCTGCGCCGTCGGTGCCGAGGCCGACGCGGATGCCAGCCGCGAGCAGGCGGGGGATCGGCGCGATGCCGCTGGCGAGTTTCATGTTGGAGGTCGGGCAGTGCGCGACGCTGCAGTTGTGGCGGGTGAGGAGGTCGAGATCGGAGTCGTCCAGATGCACCGCGTGCACACCGATCACGTTCTCGCCGAGGACGCCGAGTCGCGCGAGCCGTGCCAGCGGGCGCAGTCCGCTTGACGCCAGGGCGTCGGCGATCTCTTGCGCGGTCTCGTGGACGTGGATGTGGATGGGCAGGTCGAGCTCGTCCGCAATCGCGAGCGCACGGCCGAAAGAGGCGTCCGAGACCGTGTAGGGTGCGTGCGGGGCGATCGAGAAATCGATCAGTGGGTGACCCTGCCAGCGATCGCGTGCAGCGAGCCCCTTGCGCAGGTAGTCGTCGGCGTCGCTGGCGAAGGGTGTGGGGAACTCGAGCATGACGGCGCCCACGACCGCACGCATGCCCATTTCCGCGAAGGCTTCGGCAGCTGCATCGGGATGGAAGTACATGTCGTTGCAGGTGGTGATGCCCCCGCGCAGCATCTCGGCCGCAGCGAGCCGGGTGCCGTCGCGCACGAATGCCGCATTCACATGACGCGCCTCGGCAGGCCAGATCGCTTCCTGCAGCCAGCGCATCAGCGGCAGGTCGTCGGCGATGCCGCGCATCAGACTCATCGCGGCGTGCGCATGAAGGTTCACCATGCCCGGCATCAGCAGGTGGCTGGGAAGTTCCACGCTTCTGGTGGCCGCGAAGCGCTGCTCCGCCTCGGCTTGCGGGAGGACGGCGACGATCCGGCCGGCGCGTACGGCGACCGCATGGTGCTCGAGGACCACGCCTGCGGGCTCGACGGGCACAACCCAGCGTGCGCGGATGAGGAGGTCGACGGCTTCGCTCAAGGTGGGCTCCGGTCAGAGTCTGGTGGGGGCAGGCGGGTCGAGCGCCGTGTCGTGATCGCTCGACCTGGATTTAAGCATGCACGAGGGCAGCGGACAATTTTCCACTCGGCTTCGCGCTGCGCTGCTGCCGGCGGTGCCCTTGCGCGCTGCTGCTCGCTCCGGGGTCCGGTTCGTGCAACAATCCGGGCACTCGTCAAGCATCGCGGTGGAGCGCCTCCGCCCTAACGCATGAACCGGATTCCCGACCGCATCGGCAAATACAGGATCATCAGGGAGATTGGCCGTGGCGCCACTGCCGTGGTCTATCTTGCCGAGAGCCCTGACCACCCCGAGCCCGTCGCGGTCAAGCATGTCCGCTTCGACGACAAGGTCAAGGACGAGGCGAAGTGGAACCGCCGGGTGATCAAGCTGCTCAAGGCCGAGCGGGTCGTCGCCGGCAGGCTCAGCCACCCCAACATCATCCGCATCTTCGATGCCAGCATCGAGCCGGAACAGGCCTACGTGGTGATGGAGTACTTCCCCGGCGGTTCGCTCGAGCGCTACTGCAGCTTCGAGAAGCTGCTGCCGATCCATCGCACGATCGGCATCGTCTTCAAGTGCTGCATGGCGCTGGACCATGCCTACCGCCAGGGCATCGTGCATCGCGACATCAAGCCGGCGAACATCCTGGTGGACGACCAGGACAACGTGAAGATCACCGACTTCGGTCTCGCGCTCAACATCAACAAGAAGATGGATACCGACTCCACCTTCATCATGGGCGTGGGTTCGCCGGCCTACATGAGCCCAGAGCAGATCAAGGGCTATCCGCTCAACCAGAAGACCGACCTCTACTCGCTCGGGGTGCTGCTCTTCCACATGCTGACCGGGCGCCTGCCGTTTCGGGCAAGCAATCCGGCCCAGCTGGTGTACAAGATCATCAACGCCGACCCGCCCTCGGTGTCGCAGCTCAACCCCGACGTGCCCGAGCAGATGGATGCGGTGATCCGCAAGGCGCTGGAAAAGGATCTCTATTCGCGCTATCGCAATGGCGCGGAGTTCGCCAAGGATCTCGCCGCGGTGCGCTACCAGATCCTCGACGAGAATTACGTGCCGCCGGACATCAGCCGTTTCATGCAGCTCCGCAAGCTGGCGTTCTTCACCGAATTCGAGGACGTCGAGCTGTGGGAAGTGATGCGGATCTCGTCCTGGCGCAAGGTCGGGCAGCATACGTCGCTGGTGAAGGAAGGCGACAACGACCAGCGCTTCGGCATCGTCCTCGACGGCACGGTGGAGCTGTCGGTCGAAGGACGGCGGGTGATGGAGCTGGGGGCGGGCGAAGTGTTCGGCGCCCAGGCCTGGCTGGACCAGCTCGAACATCGGCACATGCTGTCGGCGGTGTCGCTGACGCCCGTGAGCTATCTCGAGATCAACCCTTCGGCGCTGGCGCTGGCCAGCGAAGAGGTGCTGGAGTGCTTCCGCCGCGAGCTGGGCACGGTGATGGTCCGCCGCCTCGCCCAGATTGCGAAGCTGCTGTCCACGGGCGGGCCGCCCGCGGTGCGCGGCGATTTCACCGCCACCGGCGGACTCGACCTGCAGTTGCTCGAACCCTGATCAGCTTTCCTGCCGCGCAGGGCCGGCGAGCCAGTTGCCCAGGTGATCGACGGCGAGCCCGGCCAGGGCCTCGATCCAGTCCGGTCGCTCGTTGAGGCAGGGAATGTAGTGGAAGCGCTGGCCGCCGCGGCCGAGAAAGGCGTCGCGGCATTCCATGGCGATTTCCTCCAGTGTCTCCAGGCAGTCGGCGATGAATCCCGGGCACAGAACGTCGACGCGGCCGACACCCTGGGTGGCGAGCGCTTCGAGCGTGGGCTGGGTGTAGGGCTGCAGCCATTCGGCTTTGCCGAAGCGCGACTGGAAGGTGACCATCGCCCGTTCGGGCGGCAGGCCGAGCGCCTCGGCGAGCAGCCGGCCGGTGGTCTGGCACTCGTGGTGATAAGGGTCGCCAAGCTCGATCGTGCGCTTGGGCACGCCATGGAAGCTCATCAGCAGGCGATCCGGTTCGCCGTGCGCGGCCCAGTGCTCGCGCACGCTGGCAGCGAGTGCCTCGATGTAGCCCGGGAAGCAGTGGAAGTCGCGCACGAAGCGGATTTCCGGCTGGTTGCGCATCTTTGCCAGGGCGCGGCCGACGGCGTCGACCACCGTTGCCGTGGTGCTGGCCGAATATTGCGGGTAGAGCGGCAGGACGAGGATGCGCATGCAGCCTCGCGCCTGCATCGCGCGCAGGCGCTCGGCGATCGAGGGTTTGCCGTAGCGCATGGCGAAATCGACATCGACCTCGGAGCGGCCGGCCGAGGCCAGGTGGTCGCGCAGCCGGCTGGCCTGGCGTTCGGTATGGACCATCAGCGGCGAGCCGTCTGTGGTCCAGATGCTGGCGTATTTCTTTGCCGATGCGGCCGGGCGGATGTTCAGGATGATGCCGTTGAGGATGGGCCACCAGACGGCGCGGGGGATCTCGACCACGCGTGGATCGGACAGGAATTCCTTCAGGTAGGGGCGCAGCGCGCCGGCCGTGGGCGCATCGGGCGTGCCGAGATTGACGAGCAGGATGCCGGTACGGGCGGGGGCGTCGTGTGAAGCGGGCGGTTCGGGCCGGTAGCGGGCCATGCTTGTCCTTGTTTGTGGGGCCGGACAGGGCGAAACCGAAGTCCGCCTGGTCCGGAACGGTGTTTCAGGTGTTCGACGATAGCGCGTTGGACAGCAGCCGGGCGGTGATGTCGACGATCGGAATCACGCGATCGTAGGCCATCCGGGTCGGGCCGATGACACCCACCGAGCCGACGATCTGGCCGTCCACCTCGTAGGGTGCCGTGATCACACTGCAGGCGTCGAGCGGCGCGAGACCGGATTCGCCGCCGATGAAGATCTGCACTCCGTCGGCCTTGTTCGACAGTTCGAGTAGCTGCACGAGGCTGGTGCGCTGTTCGAAGAGCTTGAACAGTTCGCGCAGGCGCGACATGTTCGACGACAGGTCCTCGACGTCGAGCAGATTGGTTTCACCGGAAATGACGTAGCGAGTGGCCGTTTCTTCCGCGGCGGCACTGCCGGCATCCACGGTCGCGGTCATCAGTTCGGTCATGTCGCTGCGCAGCTGGCGCAGCTC
>JRYH01004513.1_pt1 | contig 10406 bp, 11 predicted proteins | sample 235351 | NCBI WGS metagenome assembly JRYH01 (sample SAMN03074221, study PRJNA261480) | activated sludge metagenome | biome: Wastewater Treatment Plant; feature: Wastewater; material: Activated sludge; isolation source: activated biomass of a wastewater treatment plant treating wastewater... ... | reverse complement strand
CCGCCGAGTTCGCCTCGCCCACGGCCTATATGTATTCGACCTACGAGAGCGGGCTGGTGCTGTCGGAAGCGGGCGACAAGGCCGGTGCGCCGGTGTGCGAGGCCGCGCCCACCGACCGCGAAAAGATCGTCATCCTCGGCGGCGGGCCGAACCGCATCGGCCAGGGCATCGAGTTCGACTACTGCTGCTGCCACGCCTGCTTCGCGCTGACGGACGCGGGCTACGAGACCATCATGGTCAACTGCAACCCGGAGACCGTCTCGACCGACTACGACACCTCGGACCGGCTCTACTTCGAGCCGCTGACGGCCGAGGACGTGCTCGAGATCATCCGCCGCGAGCAGGAGAACGGCACCGTCAAGGGCGTCATCGTGCAGTTCGGCGGCCAGACGCCGCTGAAGCTCGCAGGCGCGCTCGAGGAGGCCGGCGTGCCGATCCTCGGTACCTCGCCGGACGCCATCGACCTCGCGGAGGACCGCGACCGCTTCAACGCGCTGATCGAGAGGCTCGGCCTCCGCCAGCCCGAGAGCGGTATTGCCGCGACGCCGGGGGAGGCCGCGGAGATCGCCGAGCGCGTGAGCTTCCCGGTCGTCATCCGTCCGTCCTACGTGCTGGGCGGGCGTGCCATGGAGATCGTGCACGACCGGGCCGAGGTGGATCGCTATATCGCGCGCCTCTCCGCCACGCTCGACCGCCCCTCGGAGCTCGTCGTCTCGGCGAAGCGGCCGCTCCTGATCGACCGCTATCTGGCCGATGCGACCGAGGTCGACGTCGACTGCCTCTCCGACGGCCGCGACACCTTCGTGGCCGGCATCATGGAGCACATCGAGGAAGCCGGCATCCATTCGGGCGACAGCGCCTGCTCGCTGCCGCCCTACTCGCTCTCGCCCGAGATCATCGCCGAGCTCGAGCGCGAGGCGCGCGAGCTCGCGCTTGCGCTGGGTGTCGTCGGCCTCATGAACGTCCAGTTCGCCATCAAGGACGGCGAGGTCTACGTGCTCGAGGTGAACCCGCGCGCGTCCCGCACGGTGCCGTTCGTGGCCAAGGTGATCGGCTTGCCCGTCGCCGCCATCGCCGCCGAGATCATGGCCGGCCGGCCGCTTGCGAGCTTCGGCCTGAAGCCTGCCGACATCCGCCACGTCGCCGTCAAGGAGGCGGTGTTCCCGTTCGCGCGCTTTCCCGGCGTCGACCCGATCCTCGGCCCAGAGATGCGCTCGACGGGCGAGGTCATGGGCGTCGATCGCGACTTCTCGATCGCCTTCGCCAAGAGCCAGCTCGGCGCGGGTCAGAAGCTGCCGACCGGGGGCACGGTCTTCGTCTCCGTGAAGGATGCCGACAAGGACCGCATCGTGGCGCCGCTCCGCGAGCTGACGGAGCAGGGCTTCAAGGTCATCGCAACCCGTGGCACGCGCCGGCATCTCCTGGCCAACGGCATAAGATGCGAGGCCGTGAACAAGGTGCTGGAGGGGCGCCCGCATATCGTCGACGCCATGAAGAACGGCGACGTGGCCCTGGTCTTCAATACGACGGAAGGGGCCAAGGCCGTGGCCGACAGCAAGGACATCCGGCGCACGGCCTTGCTTCACCACATTCCGTATTATACAACCTTGGCCGGTGCGGTTGCCGTGACACGCGCGATCAAGGCGCTGAAGGCCGATACCCTCAAGGTGGCTCCGCTGCAGGCCTACGTCGGCCGCGCTTGAGACGCTGGAGGCTCGTCCCCGGCATTATCCCGCCACCAGTCCCATGAGAGTACGGGGATCTCGCGATTGAAGGTGCTGGCCGCCGGCCACGCCGAATGGGAGACTTTAGCGATGTCGATGGAACGTGTCCCGATGACGACCGAGGGCTTCAAGCGGCTCGAGGCGGAGCTGCAGCGCCTCAAGGCGGAGGAGCGCCCGCGCATCATCCAGGCCATTGCCGAAGCCCGCTCCCACGGCGACCTCAGCGAGAACGCGGAATATCACGCCGCCAAGGAGGCGCAGGGCCTCAACGAGGCACGCGTTGCAGAGCTCGAGGACAAGATCGGCCGTGCCGAGATCGTCGACACGTCGAAGCTCTCGGGTACGACGATCAAGTTCGGCGCGACCGTGACACTGGTCGACGAGGACACCGACGAGAAGGTGACGTACAAGATCGTGGGCGACCTCGAGGCCGACGTGAAGAGCGGCAAGATCTCGATCTCGAGCCCTATCGCGCGCGCGCTGATCGGCAAGTCGAAAGGCGATTCCGCCGAGGTGACGACGCCAAAGGGCGCCCGCTCCTACGAGGTTCTCAAGATCGAATGGAAGTAGGGTGAAGCGGCGATCCTGACCCGCCGCCGGGTTTCGCGCCCCGCCGTGCCGCTTCTCGGAGGGATCGTTTGGACCAGGACGCAAGCGCCGGACCGGGACGGCCGCCGTCGGCCTTCACCTACGCGTCGTTTCGCATCTACTGGATGGCGCGTTTTCTGAACGGCTTCGCGACGCAGATCGTCTCCGTCGCCGTCGGCTGGCAGATCTACGACGAGACGCGCAACGCCTTCCTGCTGGGTCTCGTCGGCCTCGTGCAGTTCGCGCCCGCCATCGTCTTCGTGCTCGTGACCGGCACCGTGGCCGACCGCTACAACCGCCGCGCGGTGATGGGGCTCACCATCGCGCTCGAGGCGCTCTCGGTCGCAGCCCTTGCCGCCTTCTGGATCTGGCACGCCGCCCGCGCCGGTGCGCAGGGAAACGTGTGGCCGGTGTTCGTCATCCTGACGCTGTTCGGTGTCGCGCGCGCCTTCCTGACGCCGGCGGTGCAGTCGCTGGCCGCCAATATCGTGCCGCGCGAGAGCTTCGCCAATGCCGTGGCGTGGAACTCGTCCGCCATGCAGGCGTCCTTCACCATCGGCCCCGCTGTCGGCGGTTTGCTGTACGGCCTCTCCTCGAACGTGCCCTACGCGGTGGCGTTCGTGCTGTTTGCGGCGGCCGCTGTGCTGACGCGCTTCATCCCCAAGCCCGCGCAGAAGACCACCTCCGATCCGCGCTCCATCGAGACGATGCTGGCGGGCTTCCGCTACATCCGCAACAATCCCATCGTGCTCGGCGCCATCTCGCTCGATATGTTCGCCGTCCTGCTCGGCGGCGCGACGGCGCTTCTTCCGGTCTACGCGCGCGACATCCTGGAGGTCGGTCCGTGGGGCCTCGGCTTCCTGCGCTCGGCGGCGGGCATCGGCGCGCTGGTGATGGTGGTCTGGCTCGTGCGCAATCCCATCCCCGACCATGCCGGCAAGGTCATGTTCGCGAGTGTTGCGATCTTCGGCGTGGCGATCGTCGTCTTCGGCCTCTCGACCACGCTGTGGATCTCGCTGCCGGCGCTGTTCGTCATGGGTGCCGCCGACATGGTGAGCGTCAACGTGCGCTCGACGCTGATCCAGCTCGCGACGCCCGACGACCTCCGCGGCCGCGTAACAGCGGTCAACAGCGTCTTCATCGGCGCATCGAACGAGGTGGGTGAGTTCCGTGCCGGCACCATGGCGGCGCTGATCGGCGCCGTGCCGGCGGTGGTGGTCGGCGGCGTGGGCGCGCTCGCCATCACCGCGCTCTGGACGCGCCTTTTCCCGGCGCTCTACCACACGCGCAAACTGACCTAGCCGCATCAAGACCATCGCGCGGCTTGGTGCGCTCATCGCTGCCGTTGCGCCTGGGCCTAGAGTAGGAAATAGGCCAACAGGATCAGGACTACGGCCATCGTGCCGACCGATAGTCGGAGCTTGCTCAGGAACGAGCGGTAGAAGGCCATGTGCTCGGCATAGTCGGCATCTGCGGCGGGATCGGCGACGACCATTGGAGTCTCCTCCGGTATTATCACCTCGGTATTTTCCCCGTGTCGCGAGAGTGCCATAGCCCGCTGCGGGCGCAAGGGGCATTTTTGGGAGCGGCGCAGCAAACGCTCGGGAGCGCGCCTCCCGCACGGCCTTTGCCGGCTACTTCTTGTGCTCGAGCAGGATCTGGCCCTTCTGCCGGATCGCGCCCTGGATCATCTCGCCGAAGCGCTGCAGGAGCCAGGGCAGCGTGACCTCGATGCAGACCTCCTGCTCGGCGACGTCCACCTTGCCGAACGCTTCCTGTCCCATCGCATTGAGCCGGAAGCTCATCGTGTCGCCCACCCATGTCTCCTCGTCGAGCGAGAACATGGGGAGCGTGGCGGTGGCCTTGGCCAGGCCGCCCTTGAGCCGGCTGACGGCTTCCTCCTTGCCGAGGTTGTGCGGGATGGTGACGACAAGAGGTTTCGACATGCTGGTTCTCCGAGGCGGACGTCTCATCCCGATCGTCGGGGCGATGCCAGTCGGAATGGCGGGCGCCTGCCGTCAGTCGGGATTGTCGGGATAATACTTGAGCGAGCGCTTGCAGGCTTCCTCGAACTCCTCCCGGCTCATCTGCGTATTCGGATCCCAGCTCTTCATGCATTCGGCGATGTCGGCCTCCGTGACCGGGTGGTGCGCCTTCGGATGCAGCCCCTGCTCGATCCCGGTCTCGGGTGTGGGCGGGGTGTCCTCAGCGAGGGCCAGAACGGCGCTTCCCGAAAGCGCGAGCGCTATCGCGACGGTGCGAAGGGTGAGGCGGGCCATACGCGTCTGCATGGCGATGCTCCTTTGCTCATTCCACATTGCTTCGGCAACTCATTTGTCTGCCGGAGAACGCTGCGAAGCATGATGGCTTTGCGGGGTCGGAATGCAAAGATGCGTGCGCGGACATAGTAACCAGGATCATTGCGCGCGAGATCCGAAGCGGTGCGGCTGGCAGTCTACACCGTCCGACGTGATGCGGGCAGATCTACTCCAGGGCGCCGTTCTTTATGGCGTGGAACCTGTCGCGGGCCTTCTCGAACTTCGGCGTGAACAGCCACATGGCATCGAGGATCTCGCGGTAGGTGGCCGACGTCCTGGCGCGGTTCTCCTTGCCGAAGGTGAAGATCGAGTTGTTGCGCAGGAAGCCCATCACGCGCTTGTCCGAGATCCTGTAGGTCTCGACGTTGCCGGATTTCAGCGCGGCGCGCGTCGGCGTCGGCACGATCTGGATGAGCTGGAACAGCTTCATCTGGTCGATCTCGTCGGGCAGCATCTTCTGGATGGCCGGGATGTCGGCGAACAGGTCGGCGTGGGCGTTCATGAGGCCGTTGCGCACGGCGAGCCAGTGATTGTAGCGCTGGTCGATCCTGGCGGCGCGGGCTTCCTCGGCCTCGTCGCGGGCGGCGAGCTTGGGATCGCGCTTCGCCACCTGCTTCTTGATCGCCGCCCATTTCCTGCGGCCGTTGCGATCCTCGGACGTGCCGGTCTGCAGGCTACCCTTATATGTGTCGGAGCGCGCATTGCCGATGTTCTGGCGCGCGTTGGTCTCGGCGAAGAAGATGCCGAGGCTGATGCGGCCCGCGGCGTCCGCGGTTGCGGCGTCGGCGCCCTTGGCACGGGCGATGGCGCGCCCGAGGTCCACGACGTCCTTCATCGGTGTTTTCGAGGCCTGCGCGAACTTCGGCGGCGCCTGCATGACCGCGAAGAGATCTGCGTATTCCTCGATCAGCGGCTCGATGGCGACGTCGAAGTGGTCGGGCGGGACGTCGAATTTGTTCGGCGGGCCGATGCGCGACGGCAGTACGTCGGTCAGGTCCTTGTAGGTGCTCATGACCTTGAGGCGCGCGAGGTAGACGGCCTGGCCCGGCAGGCGCGGCAGCGCCTTGCCGGCGTCGATCTCGGTGCGGCGCTGGGCGAGGACCTTTTTGAAGGCGGCGAGGGCGTCGTCGTAGGCGGCAACGGCGGCGGCCTCTGCCTTGGTGAGCTTTTCCGGCTCGGCACGTGCGGGGGCGAGCACGACGATGGTCAGCGCGAAGGCGAGGGCGGCGACGTGGCGCCACAGGCGCGCGGGGGATGATGCGGGAGACGGCATGGCGCGGCGATAGCGGCCCGGTAAGGCGGTGTCATGGCGCCGGCGAATGTCCGCCGCGGACTGACGTGGTGTGGTAGGGTCGCTCGCCAAATGGTCCGCCGACCTGTGTCGTTTATGCTGGCACCGCCGCTGCGGATCGGCGCAGCACGATCTCAACCGGGAAGGACGTGAACCGTGGCGAAGGGTCAGCAGAAGAGCAACAAGGAAAAGCGCAAGCCCAAGAAGGACAAGGCGAAGCCCGCCGCACAGACGTCCCCCTTCGGCTCCGGTGTCGCCTTCGGTGGCAAGAAGGGTCGCTAGTGTCCCGATTCCGAAGTTCGCTTGCGTTTGCGGCTAGGTCCCATAGCGAACTTCGGACTCATAAGGGGCACTAGAATCGTGGACTTGCTCGTGTGATTCAGATCAAGACATTCGCTTGGGAGCAGGCCGCTTGATCATCACACGAGCGCGGCGCGATCTCGCGGCGATGACGCTCGCCGGTACTGTGGATGCACGCGGGCGCATCGCCGTCAGTCTTGCAAGGAAAGCGTATGATTCACTGGAAGCCCGTTGCCGAGTACGTCGAGCCGAACTGGGTCAAGGACGGCACCGCGCTGCCGCCCTGGCTGTTCTGGCGCACGAAGAAGGGCGCGATGCTGGGCTATGTCCGAGACGGCGAGCTGTTCGACTGGAAGTGGCTCTACGTGTGCGACGCTAACAAGGTGACGCACTTCTCCGAGGTGAACGGGCCGGAGAGCAACGTCGTGGACCTCGGAGCCTTCAAGACGGGCTCCGGCTCGGAGCCGGACGCCTAGTAGGGCATTGCCGACGCGGGATGCGGGCGTGCTTGATGTGTACGCCTTCGGCAGCATGTCATTTGCATCCTCCGGCATGACGAAACAGCCGCGAGCCCCGAGGGCGCGGCGTGAGGGTTTCGATCGGCTCAAAGAGCGGGCGTGAAAAGCGGGAACTCCGGGGAGCGGAGCGTCAGGCCGTGGGTAACTCTTGGGGATGCGGCCTAAACCGCTCCGCCGCTGCCCAGCATCGCGACGAGGTGAGCGCGTTATGAGTGCGCTCCATCGCGACACGACCTCCACCGGAACGAAGCCGCGCACCGTCTTTGGCTGCACGCCTCCGGCATGACCATCCACCGTGCACGCGTTTGCTTCTCGATCCATCACATCGAGAAGACGGCTCCGCACCTTACCAGCCTAGCTGATGGTACCAGCGATAAGCGGAGGCGCAGCTCCCGCCCGTCATGCTGGAAGCATGCCTCCGGCATGACCGCCCAGCTCGCGCCGGCCCCCGGTTGGTCGGGATGGGGAGAGGGTAGGCGGAGGATAGGGAAGCGGGGATAAGATTCGACTCGGGAGGTCCGCTAGGGGCCAGAAGCAGAAATCGAAGTACAACACGGTGATTGTGGGCCGCGTCCCCTCCAGTTCTAGCAGCTAACTTCGCGAGTCTGGATTGAGCGTGCCCCTCAAGTCTACCCTCCGGTCGTAACAGATGGGTTGCGAGCGCTACTTTGCGCGATTAGGTTGCGGTTATGCCGTTACCAATCCGCGTAGACGCATCTTTGGATGAACCCCTGCAAGAGCAGGTCGTGCGAGAAATAACGTCCGCGATCAAGGACGGGCGCATGAAGCCCGGCGAGCGGTTGCCCGGTACGCGTTCGCTGGCCGAACGTCTTGGTATCTCCCGCAACACCATCCTCAATAGCTATCAACGCCTGATCGCCGAAGGCTACCTGGTAACGGAGGAAGGTGGCGGAACGTTCGTTGCTGACAGCCATCCCGAACAGGCAATCTATGCGCCGCGCGGAGAGACGGAAGCACAGAGCGCGCCGCTCGCTCTGAACAAGGGGCTTGGCTACAAACTAAGGCGCGAAACCGGCGCGGAGGAAAGCGCCGCGCGCACCATTTGCGATTTCGAGCTCGAAGCTTGCGATGCTTCGGCTTTCCCACAAGCTGCATGGCGGCGCTTGATGACACGGCGCATGCAATCCTCGAAATTCAATCTCACCCGCAGCGGTCCGCCGGGCGGCTATCCACCCTTGCGAGAATCGATCGCACTTCTCTTGGCGGCTACTCGCGGCATCGATACGGATGCCGAGCACGTTCTTGTCGTCACCGGGATCCAGCAAGCGCTCAATGTCATGGCGCAGCTATTTGTGCGGCCCGGTACGAAGGTCGTAATGGAAGCACCGTGCTGCGGTATCGCGCAAAATCTATTTGTCAACTACGGCGCGGAGATTGTTTCTCTGCGCGTGGACGAGGACGGCGCGCGGCTCGAGAACCTGCCGGAGACGCGCGGCTGCTTGGCGTTCGTCACGCCGACGAGGCAGTACCCTTTGAGCCCTGCGTTGAGTGCCGAGAGGCAAGATGCGCTCATTGCATGGGCTGAGCGCACGGATAGCCACATTGTCGAAGTCGATTTTGATGGCGACTTTCGCTACGAGGGCCGCCCGAGCTTAGCGATGAAGACACGCGACCGGCATGACCGGATAACGTATGTCGCGTCATTTTCAAGCCCGCTTGGACCGGGACTTCGTATTGGCTACATGGTCCTGCCACAAGCGCTCTACCGGGCTGCGAGCGATGCGGCGATCTTCCTTGAATATGGGTTTCCGTGTTCCGGCTTTCCGTGGCTTGAGCAGGCTGTGCTCAATGACTTCATCGTAGCCGGCGGCTATGACCGCCTTTTGAAGCGCCTCAGACGCAGTTACAAGTCGCGGCGGGATGTGTTGATAGCGAGCATCACCTCATCCTTTGGCGAGCAGGACCTTCGCGGCAAGGAATGTGGTACGCACCTTGTCTGGCATCTTCCCGAGACGCTGCCCGATGCTTCCAAGCTGCAGGCGATTGCCCGGCAGAGTGGCGTGAGGCTTTATACGCTCGATGACGCTTCCGTCGCGAGCCGCCAGCTCCGCTCCGACGCTGACAGGATTCTGCTCTTAGGCTTTGCGGCCTGCCGTGAAGCAGAAATCGCGGCGAGCTTTGCGCTTCTTGGCGCTGCCGCCGGTCGACCGAAGAGCGCAAAACCCGTCGTTTGAAACCGGTACCATCAAAAAAACGCGAAACCGGTACTCTCCAGCTGGCGCCGTGCTGGTTAGGTTCCTCCCAACATTCGCAATCAAAAGCGGTGACGGGATGGAAACTCTCTACTTCGACGAACATATCGCCCTTCAGGAAGAGTTCGGTACGCGGAAGCTCGCGGATCTTCTCGACACAAAATGGGCGCACCGTGTTCTCGCTCCTGAAGAGCAGACCTTCATTGCCTCGCGCGACATGTTTTTCCTCGCGACGGTCGACAAGGAAGGCCGCCCCACCGTTTCGTACAAGGGCGGACCTGTCGGCCTTGTCGCTGTGCTCGACGAAAAGACGCTCGCGTTTCCGGGCTTCGATGGGAACGGCATGTTCTACTCGGTGGGCAATATCCTCGGACAGCAACACGTCGGTTTGTTGTTCATCGACTTCGAGAAACCGCACCGCTTCCGGGTCCAGGGCAAGGCGAAGTTCGAACGCGAGAGCCCGCTCCTCTCCAACTGGGTCGAAGCAAAATACGTCGTGACTGTCGACATTGAGCGCGTTTGGGTCAACTGCCCGCGCTATGTGCACAAGTACGAGCGCGTGGGCCAGTCGAAGTATGTGCCGGTCGCGGACAAGGAGACGCCGCTGGCGTCGTGGAAGCGCATGGATATCGTGCAGGACGCGATCCCGCCCTGCGAGCGCCAGCAAGCTGAGAAAGAAGGCATCATGACCTTGTCCGAATACGAGACAAAGGTCGAGCGCGGCGAAGGCTAAGGAAGACAGGACAAAGAAAGATGACGACAACTCCGGCGCAGGAATACGAGCTCATCAGCAAGGCTATTCAGCCGTACCTTAATGGCGCGAAGGCTGGCAAAGGCAGCGTCATGCAGCCAGCCTTTCATGGGAGCGCGACAGTCTATGGCTATCTTGGCGACACGCTGGTGCATGGACCGATCAAGCTCATTTATGACTGGACGGACTCGCTTGGTCCTGCGCCGAAGATCAATCCGCGGATCGTGAAGGTTGACGTCGCTGGTACGACCGCGAGTGCACGCGTCGAGGTCGACGATTGGCAGAAGTACCGCTTCACCGACACGTTCAACCTCATGAAGATCGACGGGAAGTGGCTGATCGTGAACAAGGTGTTCCACACCCATACGTGAGAAGCGATTCCCCTCATGACGGGAGCAGCTGGTTTAGCGAAGCCACCAAGCTTTCCATATGGTGGATCGTCGACTGAATGGAGTAATGCCCGCGGCTTCCGCCGCCGCGCCATCGCGTCCGCTCTGGGTCAGCAGCAGACTCGACGGAGCTACTCCGCCGCCTGCTTCTTGCCGTTTCCGCTTCCCTTCGATCGCCGCACCAGCAAGTCCTTCAAATACCGCCCCGTGTAGCTCTCCTTGACCGCCGCCACGTCCTCCGGCGTGCCCTGCGCCACGATGCGGCCGCCGCCGTCGCCGCCTTCGGGGCCGAGGTCGATGATCCAGTCGGCGGT
>JRYH01005314.1_pt1 | contig 10422 bp, 11 predicted proteins | sample 235351 | NCBI WGS metagenome assembly JRYH01 (sample SAMN03074221, study PRJNA261480) | activated sludge metagenome | biome: Wastewater Treatment Plant; feature: Wastewater; material: Activated sludge; isolation source: activated biomass of a wastewater treatment plant treating wastewater... ... | reverse complement strand
AGGCTATCTACGACACCTGGTTCGGTCCCGACTCCAGGACGCCGCTGGCCCGCATCTTCCGTATCGGTGACAAGTAAGCTGCCGCCGCTTCTTCTGCTTCCGCCCCCGCCCGCCTCGCTGGCCGGCGGGGGCGTTTCCATTGCCGGTTTCCGCCACGCCATGCCTGCCGACCATGCTCGATGAACTGCTCGCACCGAAATACCTGGGCTGGCTGATCGGGGGCTTCGGCGTCACGCTGCTGCTGTCGGCGCTGGTGTCGGTCGCCGCCAGCGTGCTCGGCCTTGGCCTGTGCCTCGCCCGCGTCGCGCATTCGCCGCTGTGGTCGTGGCCGGCGCGCGCCTGGCTGTCGGTGTTCCGCAACACGCCGCTGCTGGTGCAGTTGTTCTTCTGGTACTTCGGCGCCAGTGCGCTGATGCCGGAGAACCTGCTGATCTGGCTGAACACGCCGCATGAGTGGGACCTCAAGCTGTTCGGCGTGCGCTGGCCGTCGTTCGAATACCTCGCCGGCTTCTTCGGCCTGACGCTGTATACCGCAGCCTTCATCGCCGAGGAATTCCGTTCCGGCGTGCGCGGCGTGCCCGCCGGTCAGGTCGCCGCCGCGCAGGCGCTGGGCTTCACGCCGCTGCAGGTGTGGCTGAACGTGGTGATGCCGCAGGCCTTCCGCATCTCGCTGCCGCCGCTGCTCGGCCAGTATATGAACGCGGTCAAGAATTCCTCGCTGACGATGGCGATCGGGCTGGCCGAGCTGTCCTATGCGTCGCGCCAGGTCGAGACCGAGACCTTCAAGACCTTCCAGGCCTTCGGCATCGCCACCACGCTGTACATCGCCACCATCATCGTCATCGAACTCGCCGGGCAGTGGCTGCAGCGCAGGAAGCCGGCGCCCGGCGCGAGTCACTGAGAGCGGTTCCGAACCATGGACTTCAGCGTCATCGCCAACAACTTCGGCTATTTCATGCTGGGCGCCTGGCCCAACGGGCCGCTCGGCGGCGCCGCGCTGACGCTGGTGCTGAGCGTGGTGTCGGCAATCGCTTCGGGGGTGCTCGGGCTGATGTTCGGCATCGCGCTGGCAATGACGCGCGGCGCCGCGCACAGCGTGCTGCTGCTGGGGCTGGGCTTCTTCCGCGCCATTCCGGTGATCATGCTGATCTTCTGGACCTATTTCCTGCTGCCGATCCTGTTCGGCATCGACGTGCCGGGTACCGGCACCGTGGTGGTGGCGCTGTCGCTGATCGGCGGCAGCTACCTGGCGCATTCGGTCCATGCCGGCATCGCCAGCCTGCCGCCGGGGCAGTGGCAGGCCGCCGCCGCGCTGGGCCTGAGCCGCGGACAGGCGCTGCGCCTGGTGATCCTGCCGCAGGCGCTGCCGATCATGGTGCCGTCCTTCATCAACCAGTGGGTGGCGCTGGTCAAGGACACCTCGCTCGCCTATGTCATCGGCGTCGGCGAGCTGTCCTTCGTCGCCACCCAGGTCAGCAACCGCGAAATGGTCTATCCGACCGAGATATTCCTGTTCGTGGCGCTGGTGTATTTCATCTTCTGCTCCACGCTCGAACTGTGCGCCAACCGCGTGGCCAGGCGCTTCGGAACGGTGGAGGGCTGAGCGGCTGCGCCATCCCGTGCTTCGTGCACGATATCCGCTGCCGGGCGGGTCTGTAGAGGCTGGGATTGCAGGAAGGCGCGCAGCTCATTGATGATCGACGCAGTCTCTGGCATCGGGCGTGCGCGCTCGGGAATGATCCGGGCAACAGGCTGACCACGGCGCGTGATGACGATTTCCTCGCCCGCGATGACTTGGTCGACGACGGCGGAGAAATGCGATTTCGTTTCGGCAAGCGTAAGAGTTCGCATGGCCTCGTCCTCGTGACTGATTGACCGGGAGAAGGATAGCAGACGCATGAGGGGCCTGCGATCGTCTCGGCGATGGCGGGCTGGATGCTTGTGCAGCGGCTCAGCCCTTGTGCAGCCAGTGCTGGTAGAGCCAGCGCGCGCCATAGTCGAGCAGGAAGCCGAGCGCGCCGATGACGAGGATCGCCGCCATCAGCTCGGGGTAGGCGAGGCGGTCGCGGGCGTCGAGGATGAAGTAGCCGAGCCCGGCCGATACGCCGAGCATCTCTGCCGGCACGAGGATGATCCAGATGATGCCGATCGCCAGCCGCACGCCGCTCAGGATGTGGGCGACGATGCCGGGCAGCACGACGTGGAAAAGGGTTTCGGCGCGTGTCGCCGACAGGCTGCGCGCCAGCATCAGCCAGTTGCGGTCGAGCTGGGCGACGCCGGCCGCGGTGTTGAGCAGGATCGGCCACACTGCGGCGAAGGCGAGCAGGAAATACACCGGCGCGTCGCCCACGCCCAGGACCATGACCGCAATCGGCATCCACGACAGCGGCGAGATCATGCGCAGGAACTGGAACAGCGGCGTCGTCGCCTGCGCGAACACGCGAGACACCCCGGTCAGGACGCCCGCCGGCACGCCGATCGCCAGCGCCGCGGCGAGGCCGACGGCCACCCGCTGCAGGCTGACGCCGATGTGTTCCCACATCACCGGATCGATGGCCAGCCGCGACAGCGCGCGGAAGGCCTCGGCGGGTGCGAAGTTGGCCAGGATCGGCGTCTCGTTCGCCAGCAGCAGCGTGGCTGCCGCCCACAGCGCGGCGGCCAGCGCGAGGCCGAGCAGGGGCAGGATCAGCGTGGCGGGCATGCGCGTCAGACCGCGATGGTTTCCTGCCGCAGCAGGTCGGCGGGCAGGCCGAAGGCCTGCGGGCCGCCCACCCGTTCGATCGCCGTGCGCACGAAGCGGTCATCGACCAGATCGCGGGCGACGAAGGCCGGGTCCAGCGTGGCGAGGAAGGATGCGTTGCCCTCCACCTTGGTGGCGAGCAGGCTGCGCACCAGCTCCTCGGTGTAGGACGGGAAGGGGTAGGGCTGGAAGTCGATGCGGCGCTGGTGCCAGCCCTTGTTGCGGGCGACGCCGCTCGCCTCGTAGCTGGCGTAGTCGGTGGCGGACAGCACTTTCGCCAGGACTTCGACCGAGTGCGGGGTGTAGCGCTTGTCGCCGCTGGCGGCCAGCAGCTTGGCCGCATCGAGCTGGTTGCTGCGCGTCCACAACTGGGCCTTGACGATGGCGTCGGTGACGCGCTGCGCCCATTGCGGGCGTTCGGCGATGTCGCGCTCGGCGAGGAAGGTCACGCAGCAGGCATGGTCCTTCCACACGTCGCCCGAGAAGCGCAGGATCTTGCCGACCTTGTTCAGCTCGGCGGCGGCGTTGAACGGGTCGGCGACGATGAAGCCGGCGATGCCCTTGCCGGCAAGTGCCGACACCATCTCGGCCGGTGGCAGCACGATCAGGTTGACCTCGCTGGCGGCGATCGCCGTGCCGCGCGGGCGGGTCACGGCGGTGAGGCCGCTGGCCACCAGCAGCTTTTGCAGCAGGATGTTGTGGATCGAATACCAGAACGGCACCGCCACCGTCTTGCCGCCGAGGCCGGCCACGCTGTCGATGTCGTGCGCGACGGTCAGCGCGGAGCCGTTCATGTGGTTCCACGCCACCACCTTGGCGGGGAATTTCGTGCCGTAGCGCACCCACAGCGTGGTCGGCGACAGCAGGTGGATGACGTTCACCTGGCCGGACACGAAGGCCTCGACGATCTGCGCCCAGCTGCGGAACAGGCGCGGCGCCTCGGTGCGAAGGCCTTCGGCCTCGAACAGCCCGCGCGCATGGGCGATGAGCAGCGGCGTGGCGTCGGTGATCGGCAGGTAGCCGATCTTCACCGGCAGGTCGTCGCCCCTGGCCGCCTGCGCCGCGGCGTCGCCCGCGCGCAGCATGGGCACGGCCAGGCCGGCGCCGGTCAGCGCGGACAGGCGCAGGAAGTCGCGGCGGTTCATGCCGCAGCCGCAGGCGGACGACTGGCAGATGTGCGGGCGGGAGGAAGGCGTGGGACGGCTCATGTGGAGGGTTCCTCGTCGGGAGTGGGGGAAGGCGGTACGCCGGTGGCGCTGGCTTCGCGCAAGGCGGAGAGGATGTTCAGCCGCAGCGCGGTGACGGCTTCGGCGTGGGCGTCGCGTGGATGGGGGATGCCGACCGTCCATTCGCGCTCGATGCGGCCGGGCCGGCCTGCCATCAGCAGGATGCGGTCGGCGACCAGGATGGCTTCGTCGATGTCGTGGGTGACCAGCAGCACGGCGGCGTGCCAGCGGCGCACGACGTCGACCAGCAGAGCCTGCATCTCGGCGCGGGTGATCGCGTCGAGGGCGGAAAAGGGTTCGTCGGCGAACAGCAGCTCGGGTTCGCGCGCCAGCGCGCGGGCCAGCGCGACGCGCTGTGCCTGCCCGCCCGACAGTTCGGCTGGCCAGGCCCGTTCATGCGCTGCCAGGCCGACCGCCGCCAGGGCTTCGCGCACGCGCGCCTTGCGTGCGGCGGCATCCGCCGCCGGCTGGTGCTTGAAGTCGAGGCCGAAGCCGGCGTTGTCGAACACGTTGAGCCAGGGCAGCAGGCTGGCTTGCTGGAACACCAGTGCGCTGCGCGGATGCGGCCGCGCCAGCGGCTGGCCGAGAAAACGCACCGTGCCGGCAGCCGGCGCTTCGAGGCCGGCGAGCACGCGCAGCAGCGTCGATTTGCCGCAGCCGCTGCCGCCCAGCAGGCAGACGATCTCGCGCCGGCCGATGGCGAGCGAAACCTCGCCGAAGCCGGCGCCCGAGCGGGCGTAGGCGAAGGACAGGCCCGCGGCATCGAGCACGGCGCTGCTGCCGGTGGCTGCCGCCGGGGCGGGTGCTGTCGTGGCCGGGCGTGCGCTCATGCGGTGACGGTTCCTGCCGGCGGTGCGGCGTGTTTTGCCAGTTCGCCCTGCAATTGGGTAAGGCTGGGGGTGATGACCGGAATGAAAGCGGCTTCGAGCCAGCGGCGGGCGAAACCGGCATTGTGTGCATTCAGGTAGGCGCGACCGCCGGTGGCGTCCAGTTCGAGGCCGAGCGCGGTCTGCACGATTCCGGCGAGGCGGATGCGGATGCGGAACAGGGCGGCGGCCCGGGTGGTGAAGTGTCCGCCGGCGAGTCCGGTGCGCAGCTCGGCGGCCAGCGTTTCCAGTTCGCCGGAGGTGGCGTCGATACGCGGTATCACCAGCGCGTGTGCGCCTTTCGCCTGCGCGCCCGCGCTGCGCAGCGCGATCCGCGCCAGGCCGATCGACATGCCGAGTTGCAGCGCGAGGAAGGCCGGGCGTACCTGCGGGCAGAAACTGCGCGCATCGGGGTGGAGAATCTGGCCGTCGCCGATCGAGGCGGCTTCGATCGCCACCGCGGCGGTATTGCTGCCGCGCAACGCCAGCAGGTCGAGATCGGCGCTGCGGCTGATGCCGGGCTGGCTGTCGGTCAACGCCACCACCATCGGCGTGGCGTCGGCGCGCTGTACGGCGGCGGCGACGACGAAGCCGGCCTTGCGCAGATTGGTGACCCACGGCAGCGTGCCGTCGAGCTGCCAGCGTCCCCGGTCGGGCGTCGCGGCGATCTGAAGGGATTCGATGCCCGACAGGAACTTCATCGCGTTCGACAGCCCGCTGGCGCCGGCGAAGCTGCCGTCGAGCAGCGCGGCGAGCCAGCGTTCGCGGGCGGTGTCGTTCGGCGTCTGCAACAGGAATTCGATGAAAGTGCGCTGGCCCCAGAACACGAAGGCGGCGCTCAGCGAGCGTTCGGCGACGGCGGCGATCGCTTCCACCGCATCGAAGCCGTCGCCGCCGTCGCCGCCCAGCGCCTGCGGCACGCCGATGCGGAACAGGCCGCGCCGGCCCAGCTCGGGCACGACCCGTTCGGCATCGGCGTTGCCGCGGTTCAGCGCCTCGGCATGGGTGTCGAACCAGTCGAGGGCGGTAGCGTCGACGCGCGCATTCATGCTTGCAGCACTCCGGGGCGGAAATCCTGCAACTGCGGGTTGATGTCGTTGCGGGCGAGGTTGTTGGCGAAGTTGCACAGCGTCGCCAGGCTGACGCCGAGCACCACTTCGAGCACCTGGGCGGGCGTGAAGCCGGCGTTGGTGAAGGCTTTCAACTCGCCGTCGCCGACCGCGCCCCGGCTGGCGACGAGGGCGCGGGTGAAGGCCGCGAGGGCGTCGAAGCGGGCATTGCCGGTCGCGCCGCGCTGTTGCAGGGCGACCACGGCGGCGGTGTCGAAGCCGGCTTTCTTCAGCGCGATCGCCGAATGGCCGCTGACGCAGAACTCGCAGCCATGCAGGCTGGCGGCGGTGATCTGCACGACTTCGCGCTCGGCCAGCGTCAGGCTGCTGCGGGCGTTGATGTCGCCGACGGTGAAATAGGTTTCGAGCGCGGCGGGGGCGTTGGCCAGCACGCCGATCAGGTTGGGCACGAAGCCGTTGGCGGTTTGCGCGCGCTCGATGAAGGGGCGGCTGGCTTCGGGTGCGGTGTCGAGGGTTTGCAGTGGGAGCCGGGACATGGTGTTCGATCCTTGGTGTGGGTTGCGCCATTGTCCGAAGGGCGGTGTGGCGGCGCTATGCGCGTCTGTCGCTGTTTCTTGTTCGATCGTCCAGCGCGCGGGGGGCGAGACATTCAGTGCATGCCGTGCGCGGCCTGCCGGCGCGCGCGCTGGTAGGCGCCGGGCTGCTCGCCGATCACCTTGTGGAAGGCGCGCGTGAATGCCGCCGGCGACTGGTAGCCGACGCGCTCGGCGGCGCGGGTGACGCTGTCGCCGTCGCGCAGGTGGCGCGCCGCGATGGTCATGCGCAGCGACAGCAGGAACTGCGCGGGCGGCTGGCCGCTGGCGTCGACGAAATGCTTGAAGAAGCTGGCGCGCGACATGTTGGCGATGCGCGCCATGTCGTCGACCGACCAGTCGCGGCCGGGCTCGTCGAGCAGCCGTTCGAGCAGCGGTGCGAACTGCGGCCGGCCCGCCACGGCCCACAGGCCGGCCTCGATCCGTTCCTGCGCGGCCATCTCGCGGATCAGGTAGAACAGCAGCAGCTCGGTCAGGCGCGCGATCAGCGGGGACGCCGCCGGGGTGTCGCGGTCCGCTTCCGCGCGGATGAGGTCGAACAGCGGCGCCGCGGCGCGCAGCGTGCCGGAGCCCGAGCGCAGCACCAGCAAGTCGGGAAAGGATTCGACGAGGAAGGCCCCCGCCAGCCCGCGGAAGTCGAAGAAGCCGCAGGCCAGGCTGGTGCCGTCCGGCTGGACGGGCTGCATCGGCCGCATTGGGCGCGGCACGCAGTCCGGCCCCGGATGGCGCCCGGGCGTCAGCGAGTGGGGGCGGTCGCGCAGCAGGAACACCGCGTCGCCTTCGCCCAGCGGCAGCGGCCCGGCCCCGCCGCCGAGGTGCAGAAAGCAATCGCCGCGCAGGATGAGGTGGAAGCTCGCGCGTGCGCGGCCGGCCGTCGAGGCGCGCCATGCGCCGCAATACTGGCCGACGTGTAAGACGGCGGTGTCGAGTTCGAGGCCGCTGACCAGCCAATGGACGAGTCGGTCGGTATCGGGCTTCATGCGCGGTCGTCATCTGCGTGAATCGGTGGCGCGATTGTCCGCGTGGGCCCGGGAAGCGGAACCAAGAAAATCAGCTTAGCTTTCCATCGGCCGCAAGGGGCTGGCGATGCGGCGCCGGGCGGGCATCATTCCGTGCCGCGCGCAAGAACGTTTCGGCGGAACCGAAAAAATACGAATCAAATGATGGTTTGCACACAGCGAGCGAATGAAGCGATGATTCGGGGAACCGGTTCCATCGCGCAAGGCCAAGGAGATCATCGTGTTCAAATATGTCAGGCAATTTCTTCCGGGCGTGTGCGTGGCGCTGCTTGCGCTGCCGGGCCATGCGCTCGAAGTTGGCGACCAGGCCCCTGATTTCGATCTGCCCGGCTCCGACGGCAAGCACTACAAGCTGGCCGACTATCGCGGCAAGCAGGCCGTGGTGCTGGCCTGGTTTCCGAAGGCCTATACCTATGGCTGCACCATCGAATGCAAATCGCTGGCCGAGAACGGCCATCTCATCCGCGAATACGACGTGAGCTACTTCATGGCCAGCGTCGATCCCCTGCTCGACAACAAGGGCTTTGCCAAGGAAACGGGTGCCGACTTTCCCCTGCTCAGCGATGAGGACAAGTCGGTGGCCAAGGCCTATGGCGTGCTGCACGACAGAGGCTACGCAAAGCGCCACACTTTCTACATCGGCAAGGACGGCAGGATTCTGCAGATAGATGACGAGGTCAGGCCCGAGACTTCCGCCGAGGACATGGCGGCAATGCTGGGCCGGCTCGGCGTGGAGCGGCGCTAGGGAAACACTGATTATTTCATCAGCATGCCTTCCTGATGGCAGCGCTGTTTGAGACACTGTAGCCTGCGCTGACTGGAGTAGTGAAGCGATGCAATCGAGCTTTTCCGACCTGGAGTATGCGTCCAAGAAGAAGCAGACACGTCGTGACCGCTTCCTTGCCGAGATCGATGCGGTGACGCCCTGGGCGGCGCTCGAGGCTGAGATCGAACCGTTTTACCCGAAGGGCGAAGGCCGTGGTCGCCGGCCGATCGGTCTGTCGCGGATGCTCCGGATGTACGTCGCGCAGCAATGCTTCGGGCTGTCGGACGAAGGGATCGAAGATGCGATCTATGACAGCCAGTCGATCCGCGGCTTCGTGGGCATCGATCTGGCTCGGGAAGCGGCCCCGGATGCGACCACGCTGTTGAAATTCCGTCGTTTGCTGGAAACGCACGGACTGACGAGCCGGATCTTCGAGGCGATCAAGGCTCATCTGGCGCACAAAGGCCTGATGATGCGCGAAGGCACGATCGTCGATGCCACGCTGATCGCAGCACCGCCTTCGACCAAGAACCGATCCAAGGCTCGTGACCCCGAGATGCACCAGACGAAGAAGGGGAATCAGTGGTATTTCGGGATGAAGGCGCACATTGGCGTCGATGCCGAATCGGGCCTGGTGCATGCGGTCGTGGGGACAGCGGCCAATGTGAGCGACATCAGCCAGGCGCACGCACTGCTGCATGGGCAGGAGACGGAAGTGTTCGGTGACTCGGCCTATCAGGGCGTGGGCAAGCGCAAGGAGAACCAGGGTAACAAGGCTGTCTGGCATGTGGCCATGAAGCGCAGCAAGCGCCGTGCGCTGCCGGCCGACCGGTTGGGCAAGTTGCTCGAGCAACTCGAACGCGCCAAGGCCAGTATCCGGGCCAAGGTCGAGCACCCGTTCCATATCGTGAAGAACCTGTTCAAACACAGGAAGACACGCTACCGCGGCCTGGCCAAGAACGAAGCGCAACTGTTCTCCTTGTTCGGCTTGGCCAATCTGATCATGGCGCGCCGACGCTTGTTGCCGCAACGTGCCCGAGGTGCGTCCTGATGGCGCTGCCAAGGCGCAAAAGCGGGGTGAAAGACCTACGCCGCGCCTTGCTTTGAATGAAAAGTGCCGACGTATCGATGAACCCGACGACGAAGCATGCTTATGAATGATTCAGCGCCGATGACTGCGATTTATTCAGCACTTCCCTAAGAGGGTGTTTACAAATTCAAGTCGTCAGCCTTCGGAGCAATAGCCGCGCCTCGGTCAACCACACCCATGTCTCGGAGACTTGCGTCAGACGATCGTGATGCATGATCAGGCGACGGGCCCGCTCGTTCCAGGCATGGGTGCGCTCGACGACCCAGCGCTTGGCCAGGACGACAAACCCCTTGGCATCGGCTTGTACCGTGAATAGGTCCGGCTGCATATCGTCCATCCAGCGCCCGGCGTTGCGGTTGGCCGGATGGCGGACCACCTGGGCCCGGATGCCATGACATTGCGAGATCGTCTGGGCACATTGCCCGGCATAGGCGGTATCCACAAACAATGTCTCGATCGTCGGATACTTATTCATCGCCCTGGCCACGACCGGATGGGCACCATCCCGATCCTGCACGCTGGCGGCGGTGACACTCACGGCCAGCAGCAGGCCCAATGCGTCCACAAGCAGATGCCGCTTGCGGCCCTTGACCTTCTTGCCCGCATCGAAGCCGCTGTCGCCGCCCTGTGGTGAGCTGCGGGTGGATTGCGAATCCAGCACCGCCGTCGTCGGTGCTTCGTTGCGTGCCAGACGTGTGCGCCATTGCTCCCGCAGGCGATCGTGCATCTGTTCGAACTTGCCTTGCTCGCTCCAGCGCCGGAAGGTGCGATAGACATTCTGCCAGCGAGGGAAATGTGTCGGCAGCATCCGCCAGGCACACCCGGTGCGCACCACGTAGCAACAGGCATCGACGAGCAATCGACGACTGATCCTGGGCGGCAGCCCGCGTCCGCCAGGTGTGTCGAACAGCTCCTTTACCAGCACCCATTCGGCGTCAGTCAGACAACTGGGATAGGTTTGCTCCGGCTCGTGGCGCCGGTGGGCATCGGTGTACCCGTAACGGGGCGGACCGGGTTCTGCCTGCTTGACCACAACGGCCTTGTCGCTGGAA
>JRYH01002053.1_pt1 | contig 10427 bp, 9 predicted proteins | sample 235351 | NCBI WGS metagenome assembly JRYH01 (sample SAMN03074221, study PRJNA261480) | activated sludge metagenome | biome: Wastewater Treatment Plant; feature: Wastewater; material: Activated sludge; isolation source: activated biomass of a wastewater treatment plant treating wastewater... ... | reverse complement strand
GCGAGGCCGAAGGTGACGAGGATCTGCTCGGCATGGCTGCGCCGGTAGAAGAAGCGGATCAGCCCGCGCTCCATCAGGAGGCCGGCGAGGAGCATCACCGGTATGGCGACCAGGATCGACAGCGGCACCGAATACTGCAGAAGGAACGCTCCGACGTCGCCGAGCCACGCCTGGACCAGCGGCGTGCGGATCTCCATCGGCGTGCCCCAGGGCGTGAGCTTCTCGGGGTCGAGCGTCACGGTCTCGAGCTCGAGCAGGCGGTTGACCACGACGGCGACGAACGAGCCGAGCATGAACAGCGCGCCATGGGCGAAATTGACGACACCGAGCGTGCCGAAGACCAGGGTGAGGCCGAGCGCGATCAGCGCATAGGCGCCGCCCTTGTCCAGGCCGTTCAAGAGCTGCAGAAGGAACTCGTCCATGGCGATCCCGCTCCCCTGCCGAAGCCGATGGTGGTGATCGGCAAAGCGGCGCCGGCCGGCACCGTGCCGGCCGGCCACCCGTCTCTCGGGCTCAGCAGGCCTGTCCGTTCACCGGGCCGAGCTCGCCGCCGAAGATTGCCGGGTCGTAGGTGACTTCCTCCGCCGGCACTTCCTTGACGACCTGCAGGAGGTCGAACTTGTCGGCCGGGTTCTCCTTGCCCTGCACGACGAGGACCGGCTTGAAGCACTGGTGGTCCGATGCGCGATAGAGCGTCGGGCCATTGCCCAGCCCGTCGAACTCGAAGTCCTCCAGCGCCTCGATCACGCCGGCCGGATTGAAGGTGCCGGCCATCTCGCAGGCATTGGCATAGAGCAGCGCCTGGACGTAGCAGGTCTGCGCGGCCTGCGACGGCGGCTGGCCGTATTCCTGGCCGAACGACTTGGTGAAGGCCTTCGTACCCTCGTTCTCCAGCTTCCAGTCCCAGTTGGCGGTGCCGTAGATGCCCTTGATCGCCTCGCCGGCGCCCTGGGCCATCAGCTCCGAGAACAGCGGCACGACGATCTCGAAGTTCTTTCCGTTGGCCTGCTTGTCGCGCAGGCCGAACTGCACCGCCTGGGTCAGCGAGTTGACCATGTCCTTGCCGTAGTGGTTCAGGATCAGCACGTCGGCGCCGGAGTTGAGGACCGGCGTGATGTACTGCGAGAAGTCGCCGGCGCCGAGCGGCGTGCGCACGGCCTTCACCGTCTCCCAGCCGAGCTTCTCGGTGGAGTTCTTGATCGACTCCTCCTGCGTCCAGCCCCAGGTGTAGTCGGCCGTCAGGTGATAGGCCTTGCGGTCCTTTCCATAGGCGTCCGCGAGCACCGGGGCGATCGCCACGCCCGACATGTAGGCGTTGAAGAAGTGACGGAAGCCGTTGCGCTTCTTGTCCTTGCCGGTGGTGTCGTTGGAATGGGTGAGGCCGGCCATGAAGATGATGCCGGTATCCTGGCAGAGCGCCTGGACCGCCACGGCGACGCCGGAGGAGGAGCCGCCCGTGATCATGATGGCGCCGTCCTTCTCGATCATCCGCTTGGCCGAGGCGCGCGCGGCGTCGGACTTGGTCTGCGTGTCGCCGGTGACGTAGGCGACCTTCTTGCCCAGGATGCCGTTGCCCTTGAGCGCCGAGCCCTTGAAGGTCGGCAGCATGCCGCCGTCGCCTTCGCCGTTCAGGTGCTTGACCGCGAGCTGGTAGGCGCGCAGCTCGTCCGCGCCCTCGTCGGCATAGGGGCCGGTCTGCGGCACGTTGAAGCCGAGCGTGACGCTGCTGCCGGTGGGGTTGTTGCAGAACTCCTGGGCGCCGGATGTCCGGCTCCATATCGCCGGCGCCGCCAGGCCGGCGCCGAGAATGGCGGTGCTCTGCAGAAAGCGGCGCCGGTTCATGGTGATGAAGCTCATGGATTCCTCCCGTCGATGTCGGTCTCCGGCTGTCCCGCCGGCAGAGACAGTTCGCACCGCCAGCTTTGGGCATTCCTGTCAACGGGGCAATAACCCATTGAGTGAACTACGATTTTTTGTACATTCTTGAGTTTGCACTGGCGTTGGTTTGTCAATATTTTACTGGCAGATGCGGTGACGGGACCTCCCGATGGCGCAGAATCTGACTGGCCTGAAGATCCGATCGAAGCGCAAGCTGGCGGGGCTGACGCAAGGCGAGCTCGCCCGGCGCGCCGGCATATCGCCGTCCTATCTGAACCTCATCGAGCAGAGTAAGCGGCCCATCGCCGGCGGGCTGGTCGACCGCATCGCGCAGGGGCTGGGCGTCGACCGGGCGGAGCTCGACGGCGAGGCCGAGCGCCGCATCGTCTATCGCCTGAACGAGATCGGGGCCGATCCGGCGATCACCGACGGAGCCGACCCGCCGGAGCCGGCGGAGGAGCTGGTCGGCCGCAGTCCCGGCTGGGCGAGGCTCGTGCTCCGCCTCTACCAGGCGCTGCAGGACCGCAACGACGCCGTGCTCGCGCTGGCCGACCGACTCAACCGCGATCCCTTTCTGAGCGTCAGCGTGCACCGCGCATTGACCGACGTGACCGCGATTCACTCGGCCGCCGAGATTCTCGAGAGCGGCGCCGATCTCACCCCCGTCGAGCGCCGGCGCTTCATGGCCATCGTGTCGTCGGGAAGCGCCCGGCTCTCGCAGACTGCCCAGGCGCTCGCCGGCTTTTTCGAGAGCGCACACACGCGCGTCCGGTCGGCCACGCCGATGGAGCATGTCGACGCCTTCATCTTCCAGACCGCCAACTACTTTCCCGAGCTGGAGGACGCCGCGGCCGGAGTCCTCGCCGGGCCGGACCCGTCGCGACGGCTGGAGGATCTCGCTGCCGCGATCATCGGGGAGCCGCAAGCCGCCGCTGCCGAGAGTCGGGACGCGGCGCCGTACCAGTCGGCCGAATCCCGGCGCTTCGCGCTGCTGAAGCAGGCCGCCGGCCGTTTCGCCGGCGACGCCATCGAGTCGATCGTGCGACATCATCCGGCGCTCGGCTCGGACGAGGCGCGCCGGATCGCGGCGGCCGCGCTGCAGTCCTACACCGCCGCCGCGCTTCTCATGCCCTACGAGCCGTTCCTGGAGGCGGCCGAGCGGTGCCGCTACGACGTCGACGTGCTCGCGGGGCTGTTCGGCGCATCGTACGAGCAGGTGGCGCATCGGCTGGCCACGCTGCGCCGGCCCGGCGCCGAAGGCGTCCGCTTCGCCTTCATGCGCTCCGATCCGTCGGGCTACATCACCAAGCGCCTGCCGCTGCCGCGGCTGCCTCTGCCGCGCTACGGCAACGCCTGCCCGATGTGGGTCATCTACAGCGCCTTCCAGACCCCGGGCGTCACCGTGCGCAGCTTCGGGGAGCTGATGTCGGGGGATCAGTTTCTGTTCTTCGCCCGCGCCCTCCAGAAGCGTCCGCAGGAGGTCGGCCAGCCGCGCCATCTCCTGTCGGTGATGCTGGTCTGCCAGGCCGGCGAGGCCGGGCGGGTGGTGTACGGGGACGGGATGGACTGGAGAAGCGGCCGCGCGATGGTTCCGCTGGGGACGACCTGCCGGCTTTGCCGGCGCAGCGCCTGCAGCCACAGGCAGGAGGAGCGGCTGATGCCCGCCTGACGCACGGACGGCATGGTTTCCTCGGTTCTCCACCCCGTATAGAGTGTGCGAAAAAACGGGAGGGGTACGGCCGTGGGCAACAGGCGGATACTCATCGTCGACGACGAGCCGAACATCCTGGCGTCCCTGGAGTTCATTCTGCGGCGTGCCGGCTTCACGATCGACACGGTCATGGACGGGGCGGAAGCCCTCGGCCGGCTGCGCCGGCAGCGCTATTCCGGCGTCATTCTCGACGTCATGCTGCCCGGCATGAACGGCTTCGACGTGCTCCGGGCGGTGCGGGCCGACGCCACCCTGGCCGGGCTTCCCGTCATCGTCCTCACCGCGAAGGGGCAGGCGAACGACCGCCGGGCGGCCGAGGCGATCGGCGCGACGGCCTTCATCACGAAGCCGTTCTCGAATGCCGAGGTCGTCGAGCGCGTGAGCGCGCTGACGCAAGGCAGATGACGGACCGCCAGGACCGCCAGCGGATAAGGGACGCGGCGACCGTCCTGCCGTTCGTCGCCGCCGCCCTCGTCATGCCGCCGCTGATCGGGATCTTCGCCGCCCCCGTCGTGCTCGGCGGGATCCCGCTCATCGTCCTCTACGTGTTCGCCGTCTGGGCCGCCGTCATCCTCGGCGCGTTCGTCCTGGCGCGCCGGCTGCCCGGTCCGCCGCCGGAGCCGTTGCCCGAGGAGCCGCCGGCGGGAGGCGGCGCGCGCTGAGCGTGCTGTCCGCCGATCTCGTCGTCGGCGTCTGCATCGCCTATGTGACGATGCTGTTCCTCGTCGCCTTCGTCGGCGACAGGCAGGCGTCCAGGAATCCGTCGGGCTGGCTCTCCTCGCCGCTCGTCTACACGCTGTCCATCTCGATCTACTGCACGTCCTGGACCTTCTTCGGCGCGGTCGGATCGGCGGCGACGGGCGGCCTCGAGTTCGTCACGATCTATCTCGGGCCCACGGTCGTCTTCGCCGGATGGTGGCTCTTCCTGCGCAAGCTGGTCACCGTGGGCCGCGTCTATCACATCACGTCGGTCGCCGACTTCATCTCCGCCAGGTTCGGCAAGACGTCGCCGCTCGGGGCGGTTGTGACCCTGATCGCGCTGGTCGGCACCACGCCCTACATCGCCCTGCAGCTGAAGGCCCTCACCGACAGCTTCCAGGTGATCACCCATCCGGCCGGCGCCGTCGCGGCCGCCGGGGCCGATATCGCGCCCGACTACGCCGTGGCGTTCTGGATGGCGGCCGGCCTGTGCGTCTTCGCGATCATCTTCGGGGTCCGCAACATCGACGTGAACGAGCGTCACCACGGGGTCGTCGCGGCGATCGCCGTCGAGGCGGTGGTGAAGCTCGCGGCGCTTCTGGCGGTCGGGCTGTTCGTCGTGTTCGACCTCGCGGGCACGCCGGCGGCGGCGTTCCGCGATGCGCCGGTGAGCCTGCTCAACGCCCGGGACAGCTTCGGGGCGCGCTGGGTCGCCCTCTGCGTCCTGGCCGGTGCAGCGGCGATCTGCCTGCCGCGCCAGTTCCAGGTGACGGTGGTCGAGAACTCCAGCGAGCGACAGCTGCGGACCGCGTCGTGGCTGTTCCCTCTCTATCTCTTCCTGATCTGCCTGTTCGTGCTGCCGATCGCGATCGCCGGGCTGCGCCTGCTGCCGGCGGGATCGAACCCCGATCTCTACGTCCTCGCCCTGCCCATCGCCGGCGAGCGCGACTGGATCGCGCTCCTCGCCTATATCGGCGGCTTCTCCTCCGCGACCTCCATGGTCATCGTCTCGTCGATCGCGCTCTCGACCATGATCTCGAACCACATCGTCATGCCGCTGGCCTTGCGATTCTCGATCGTGCCGGCGACCAGCGGCCCCGACGTGCGCGGCTTCATTCTCGGCGCGCGGCGGATCAGCATCGTCTTCATCGTGCTGCTCGGCCTGACCTATCTCTGGCTGAGCGGAACGTCCGACGCGTTGGCCGCCATCGGCCTCATCTCGTTCTGCGCCGTCGCGCAGTTCCTGCCCAGCATCGTCGGCGGCCTGTACTGGCGGCGGGCGACCCATGGCGGTGCGATCGCCGGCCTCGTGGCGGGCTTCCTCGTCTGGAGCTATGCCCTGTTCCTGCCGAGCTTCGAGGGCGTCGCTCTCATGCCGCGCGAGATCATCGACGGCGGCCCGTTCGGCTGGAGCTGGCTGCGTCCCTATGCGCTGTTCGGCATGACCGGCCTCGACCCGCTGGTGCATGCGCTGTTCTGGAGCATGATCCTCAATGTCGGGCTTTTCATCGGGATCTCGCTGGTGCAGGAGCCGACCCCGATCGCCCAGGTGCAGTCGACGCTGTTCGTCGACGTGTTCCGCCGTCAGACCGAGCGCGAGCTCAGCGTCATCCGGCGCACGGCGAAGGTGGGCGAGCTGCGTCGCATCGCCGATCGCCTGCTCGGCCCGGCGGAGATGCTGAACCTGTTTCAGCTGCGCGAGGCGACGGAGAGCAGCGCCCTCGCCGACGACGAGCTGATCTCGCGGGTCGAGCGGCGGCTGGCCGCCCATCTCGGCGCGGCGACCGCCCGGTCCCTGGTGTCGCGCGTGGTGACCAGCGAGACGGTCGGCGTGGAGGAGCTGAAGCGCCTGGCCGGCGAGGCGGAGCAGATCCGCGCCTATTCGGCGGAGCTGGAGCGGAAATCCCACCAGATCGAGGCGACCGCCGCCGAGCTCGCCGAGGCCAACGAGCGGCTGCGCAGGATCGACGCGCAGAAGGACGAGTTCCTGAGCCAGATCAGCCACGAAGTGCGCACGCCCATGGCCTCGATCCGCTCGTTCAGCGACATCCTGCTCAACGACGATGAGCTCGACGAGGAGAGCAGGCGGCGATTCCTGACGATCATCCAGAACGAGAGCCTGCGCCTCACCCGCCTGCTCGACGGCATCCTCGATCTCAGCCTGATCGAGCAGGGAGGTCCCGCATGGGACAGCTCGCGCTTCGATCCGGAAGCCGCACTCGACCAGGCGATGGAAACCTGCGAAGCGCTGGCGCATGGCGCCGGCGTGACGCTCGAGCGTACCGGCCGCGCCCGGAAGACGACGATCGACGGCGACCGCGACAAGCTCGCCCAGGTGTTCATCAACCTGATCTCGAACGCCATCAAGTACAACACCAGCCCGCAGCCGCGGGTGACGGTGTCCAGCACGTCGCGCAAGGGGGTCTACGAGGTCCGCGTGTCCGACAACGGGCCGGGCATTCCGGAGCGCGACCGCGAGCGGGTCTTCGCCAAGTACTCGCGCGGGGAAGGTCCGGCGCAGCCCGGCGCCGGGCTCGGCCTGGCGATCAGCCGCCACATCGTCGAGCGGTTCGGGGGCACGTTGCAGCTCCGCGCGAGCAGAGAGGGCGGCGCCGAGTTCACGGTCCGCATCGGCCAGGCCTGAGGGAGCCCGGCCGGCGGGACGCGCCGGGTCAGCCGGCCGCCGCCTTCGCCGCGCCTGGCCGGGCGACGGCGGCCACGCCGTAGATGCCGCGCTGGCCCGGGATCAGCTGGAAGCGCTCGGTGACGCCGAGCACGGTCTCGGCGCCGCCGAGATAGAGGAAGCCATCCTCGGCCATCTGCCCGGCGATGCCGTCGAGCACCTTGGTCTTGGTCGGCTGGTCGAAATAGATCAGTACGTTGCGGCAGAACACCACGTCGAACCGGCCGAGCGGCGCCATCGGCTGCAGCAGGTTGAACGGGCGGTACTGCACCATGTCCCGGATCTGCTTGTTGATCTGCCAGCGGTCGCCGGACTGCTGGAAGTACTTGACGAGCAGCTGGATCGGCAGGCCGCGCTGCACCTCGAACTGGGAGTAGAGCCCCTCCCGCGCCCGGCTCAGGATCTCGTTGGAGAGATCGGTCGCCAGGATCTCGATGCGCCAGCCCTGCAGCTTCGCGGCGTTCTCGTTCAGGATCATCGCCAGGGAATACGGCTCCTGGCCGCTCGAGCAGGCGGCGCTCCAGATGCGGATGCTCCTGGTCTGCGCTCGAGCTTCCAGCATGTGCGGCAGGACGATCTCGCGGAACTGGTCGAACGGCTTGATGTCGCGGAAGAAGAACGACTCGTTGGTCGTCATCGCCTCGGTCACGTCGCGCAGCAGCGCCTCGTCCGGTTTAGTGCGGATCGCCTTCGCCAGCTCCTCGAAATTGGCGAACTTCCACTTGCGCGCGACCGGCAGGAGCCGGCTTTCCAGCAGGTAGGCCTTGTCCTTGGCCAGCAGCAGGCCGGAGCGCTCTTTGAGGATGCGACAGATCAGATCGAAATCGTTCACGTTCATGCCGCCGACCTTAGGACCAGCTTGCGGATGAACGACGAGACGTCCCGCAGCGGAAGCACCGCGTTGCAGAGACCGGCCGTCGCGACGGCCCCCGGCATTCCCCAGACGACGCTGGTCGCCTCGTCCTGGGCGATCACCGAGCCGCCGGCCGCGGTGAGCACCTGCGCGCCGCGCATGCCGTCCTGCCCCATTCCGGTCAGGATGACGGCAAGTGCGCCACGGCCATAGACGGCGGCGACGCTGCGCAACATCGGATCGACGGCGGGCCGGCAGAAGTTCTCCGGCGGCTCCTTCGTCAACCGAATCAGTCTGTTCTGGCCCTCGGCGACGACCGTCATGTGGAAGTCGCCGGGCGCCACGTAGATCCGTCCGCCGATCACCGGCTCGCCGTCGCGCCCTTCGGCCGCGGGCATGCCGCTCGCCTGCGCCAGATGCTCGGCCAGGATCGTCGTGAAGGTGGCCGGCATGTGCTGGGTGACGAGCACCGGCACCTTGATCGCGTCGGCCATGCGCCCGAGCACCGAGAACAGCGCCTGCGGCCCCCCGGTCGAGCTGCCGATGGCGATGACCTGCGGCGGCGCGATCGGCGCATCCCGGAGCCGGACCGGCTTCGGCCCTTCCGGCTTGCGCAGCGCCGGCAGCACGCTGCCGCGCCGCGCCGGGCGCGGGCCGCTGCGCGCCTGCGCCTTGCGCGCCGCCAGGCCCAGCGTCTTCACCTTGCCGATCAGCTCGCGCTGGAAATCGGTGGCGGAGATGAGCCCGCCGGTCGAGCCCGGCTTCGTCACGTAGTCGGCGGCGCCCTGCTCGAGGGCCTGCAGGCTGATCGCCGCGTTCTTGTGGGTGAGCGTCGAGGCCATGATCACCTGCAGCCCCGGCTGCGCGGCGATGAGCTTCGGCAAGGCCGACATGCCGTCCATCACCGGCATCTCGATGTCCAGGATCGCCACGTCGACGTCGCTGCGCTGCAGGGCGTTGAGCGCCATCTGGCCGTTGCCGACCGAGGCCACGACGCGGATCGCCGGATCCGCCTCGAGCGTGCGGGTCAGCAGCCCCCGGATCACCGCGGAGTCGTCGACCACCATCACGTGGATGGGATCGGCCGCCCCGCCGTCCGGGATCGCGGAACCGAGGGCGGTCATCAGATGAGCCCGGCCTGGGCGAACTTCGCCTCGATGATCTCGCTGTCGAACGGCTTCATGATGTATTCGTTGGCGCCGGCGCCGATCGCCTCGCGGATATGGGCGATGTCGTTCTCCGTCGTGCAGAACACCACGACCGGCGCGCCGCCGCCGTCCATCTTGCGGAGGTCCCGCAGGAAATCGATCCCGTTCATGATCGGCATGTTCCAGTCGAGCAGGATCGCGTCCGGCATCTGCCGGCGGCAGGCGTCGATCGCCACCTGGCCGTTCTCGGCCTCCTCGATCTCGAAGTCGAGGCCCTCGAGGATCTTCCGAGCGACCATGCGCACGACCTTGGAGTCGTCCACGATGAGGCACTGCTTCATGGCGCCACTGCGCTCCGTCTGATCGGTGTCCGTGCCGGTTCCCGGGCGGCCGTCAGGCCGCCTCGGCGCGGCCGATCTGCAGCAGCTGCTCCACGTCGAGCACCACGAGCAGCTGGCCGTTCAGCCGGTAGATGCCGTCGGAGAAGTCGCGCCAGCGCGCATCCAGCGTCGGCGGGTTGCGTTCGTAGTCGCTCGCGTCGAGGCTCAGCACCTCGCCCACCGAGTCGACCAGCAGGCTGTACGATTCGCCGCGGTGGTCGACGACCACGCTCATCGCAGGCTCGCCCTCGGCGCGGGCGGCGAGGCCGAGGCGCAGCCGGACGTCGACGGCGGTGACGATGCGGCCGCGCAGGTTGAGCGATCCGGCGACCTCCGGCGGGGCGAGCGGGATCCGGGTGATCTTCTGCGGCCCGAGGATGTCCTGGACCGTCAGGACCGGGATTCCGAACAGCTGCCCGGCGATGGTCATCGTGACGAAGTCCAGGGTCTCCCCCGCGGCGTCGGCGCCGGAGCCCTGGCGTGCGGACTTCTTGGGCGTGGCCATTTACGCGGCTCCTCGCATCTCGGTGAGGGTGTCGTGCAGGGTCTGCAGCAGCGCGTCGCGGTCGAACTTGGCGACATAGTCGTCGAAGCCCACAGACCGGCCCCGCGCCACCTCGCGCGGCGAGGTGCGGGAGGTAAGCGCGATCAGCGGTGTCTCGGCCCAGGCGCCGCCGCCGCGCACCGCGGCGGCGAAGTCGAAACCGTTCATCCCCGGCATCTCGATGTCGGAGATGATGGCGTCGAAGCGCTCGCCCGCCTCGCGGAGCTTGAGCGCCGCTTCGGCCCCCTGCGCCGGGGTGACGTTGTAGCCGGCGGCCGCCAGCAGCGGCGTGATCATATTGAGGAAGAAGGGGCTGTCGTCGACCAGCAGGACGCGGCTGCCCTCCTCGGCTGTCTCCCCCTCGCCGCCCGAGCCCTTGAACCAGTCCTTGAAGCCACGGGTCAGGAAGTGGCCGGTGTCGATGATGTCGGTGGCCTTGCCGCCGATCACCGCGGTGCCGATGAAGCCGGTCCGCTCGGCCGTCAACTCGATGTTGAGGCGGTCCTCGACGATATCGACGATCTCGTCGAC
>JRYH01012424.1_pt1 | contig 10457 bp, 5 predicted proteins | sample 235351 | NCBI WGS metagenome assembly JRYH01 (sample SAMN03074221, study PRJNA261480) | activated sludge metagenome | biome: Wastewater Treatment Plant; feature: Wastewater; material: Activated sludge; isolation source: activated biomass of a wastewater treatment plant treating wastewater... ... | reverse complement strand
CCGGACGCGAGGCGGGCCCGCCGGAGGAGCGCGGCCGCGCCCGGCTGCAACGCCTGCTGCGCGACGCGGCGCGGCGGGCCAGGGAGGAGGCCGAGGAATGAGCACCGCCAAGTTCACGGGCGCGCGGGTCCTCAGCGAGCTCAAGGAAGCCACGATCGGCCACACGGCCTTTCCGACCGACAGTCATTCGCGCACCGGCGAACCGCGCATCGTGCCGCGGGATCTTCGCCAATGGCTCGCGCGGCTGCGGCTGCTCGAAGGCGTCCCCTTCGCCTATCTGGTGGCCGATTCCGAGCTGCTGCCGCCCGAGTCGGTCCGGTTCTTCTACCTCGATCGCAACTGGACAGACGCGCTGGTTCAGGGCGCGCTGAGCGTCGGCACGCTGAACTCGGCGGATCGCGCCCAGATCGAGCCGCTCTATGGCGAGATCCGCCGCGAGCTGGACGAGGAGGAGCGCGACGTGCGCATGCCGGGCGGCGAGCCGGTGCAGCGCGGCACGGCCGGGGTCATCACCGGCTTCCTGCTGCGCTCGCGCGCGGTCTCCGGCTGGCCCGGCATGCATGTCCGGGCGTACTCGCGGGAGGTGGTGGGGGACGAGGAAATCGTGCCGGAGAGCCACCCGAACCGGCTGAAGCTGCTGAGGCTGGAACGCCTCGCCCCGGCGGTGCTGTTCGCCCTGTTCGACGGCATTCCCCAGCTCGTCCATCTGGAGGAGCCGCGCCAGGGCCTGCAGTTCGGCGTCCGCCTGTCGCCGGTCGGAAGCAGCGGCAATTTCAGTGCCGCCGTCGTGGCGCGGGACCGCAACACGACCGAGGACGTCGTACCCGAGACGATGATGCCCGTCGCCTTCCGCCCGAACGCGCCGGGCGTGCTCGACCTGCGGCGGACCGCGCAGAACTTCATCGACACGCCGCAGACCAACACCGGCCCGGACCTGGACGGGGCGGAGTTCGCGCTCCAGATGATCCGGTTTCCCTACCGGCAGGTCTTCGGCCGCACCGACGTGACGCCACGGATCGAGGATGTCTTCCGCCCCACCATCGGCTACCGGCTCAGCGATCTCGAGATCGTGTTCCGGGAGAACGTCACATGAGCCCGCCTCCCGATCCCGATCGCATCGCCAGGGCGATGGTGAGTCCGCTCTGGTCCGGACTCATCCGGACCGGGGCCGACATCAAGACCATCGGCAGCTGGGACACGGGCCTGATCCGCCATCCGCGCCTCCTCGTGCCGATCGACGTCCAGGCGCTCTACGTCGCGAAGGACAGCAAGGGAGCCTTCGTCCGCCTGCCCTTCACGCTCACCACGCCGGACGGCAAGGACCCGGAGGCGATGCCGGAGCCCTTTTCTGAAGGCAAGCCACGAGCGCCGGGCATCCATCTGCATTGGGCGCTGCCCGACTCGCTCCTATCGGGGGAGCTCAAGGAGGTCGAGACCGGATCCCGCAACCGCCTCGGCCTGCCCGCCCTGCCGGACCGCTGGGTCGTGCTGCGCATCGTCGTGCCGCGGCGTGGCCTGGACCGCGCCGCAATGCGCGGCTGGGTGATCGAGGCCGATACGACCCGGGTCGTCCCGCTCGAGAGCTGGCCCGATGCGTCGGTCGCGCCGACCGGCAAGACCGTGGCGCCGGAGGAGCTGACCGGCAGCGTCGGCGGCACGCTCAACTGGACCGGCGTCTACGACGCGGTGGCCAACCGCTTCGCCTTCCACGATCCGCTGGACGATCTCGATTCTCTTCCCGGCGGCGGCGCCCTCGGCAATACCGGGACCTATGTGGTGGCCGGCTGGTGGTCGAAGCCGGAGCTCGATCCGCTCGATTCCGCCCGCAGCAAAGCGAGCTTCTACGACCGGCTCGAGACGCTCGGCTGGCGGCTGGCGCGGGATCTCGAGGGCGGCGACCAGCTTCCGGCCGAAGCGGGCCTCGTGCAGATGAAGCGTGCGAGCATCGGTCTCGAATCAGGAGATCGCTACAAGGTCGGCCAGCAGGCGCGGAGCGAGCAGAAAATCTCGGCGGCCCAGAGCTACGAGCCTGGCCGGTCGATCTTCGCCGAGGAAGCGAGCCGGGTGGTCAAGACGCCGCCGCGGCATCTCTTCTCGACCCTGCTGCACGGGACGGTCTACGGCGTGCCGCTCGGCGGCCGCGTGGCCCTGCGCGATCTGCGGCCCGACCCGAAGCAGACCGGCATCGCCATCGGGCTGCATGGCGACGACGTGGCGGCGGCCCTGGCGACGGAGGGCATGGGCATCACCGATCCCGACGAGCGCCGCGACACCGAGCGCATCCTGAGCGCCTTCACCGGGCAGCGGCTGGAGGAGCTCGGCACGGCGGACGGCGTAATCGATGTCGAGGAGCACGAGCATGCCTCCGGTTTCGAATCGCGCCACGGCGGTCCCGGAGGAACGGAGCGCATCCGCCTGGGCGGCGAGGCCGGTCCGCTTCCCGCCGGGCGGGGCGCCCGATCGGCACAGGCCAACGGCGGCAAGCGTAAGACCGGAACGTCCGGCGCAGAGGCGCAATCGCCCAGGATGGTGTTCGAGCCCGGCGCCCGCAGCGAGCTCGCCCGGAAGACCACTGCCGAGCTTCGGTCCGAGATCGACAGCTGGACGGAGAAGGCGACGGGCGGGCCGCCGCTCGAGCGCTCGCGTGTGGTCGAGCGGTCGGCGCCGCGCTATTTCCGCCCGCTGGAGCCGATCGTCGCCGTGCGCAATGCGCTGCGCAGCCTGCGGCATCGCCGGGACGGCCGTTTCTCGCCCGACGGCAAGATGACCTGCCGCTGGCCCACCCAGGTGGGGACGCGGATGGAAGGCGTCCTCGACGCCGCCGGGCTGCTGCCCGACCTCCCGGCCGGCGCGATTCCGCCCGAGGTCCTGTCGCTGGCGCGCAACACCGTCCTGCTCGATCCCTACATCGTGACCTGGCTCGCGCAGCAGGCGGCCCGGCAGTCCGCCGTGCCGCAGGCCCAGGCCCAGGCGCGCCTCAAGGCCGAGGCGGCGCTGCGTTTCGGCGGGGCGACGGCCGCCTACGGCGGCGCGCTTCCGGTCACAGAGCGGGGCGGCCGCGGCGCCACGCGGCTGGTCGGCGCGATGGTGACGGACCAGCTGCGCCGCTTCTCTCTCGTCGCCGGTGTCGATCCCGATCCGGTCGCGGTCACCACCTGGATCCAGCCCTGGGTGCCGCTCTGGCTGGAATGGGAGGTGGAGCTCGCCGCCACGGACCGGCTCGACGGCGTTAGGCTCGAGGCGGTCGATCTGGAGCCGGTCGAGCCCGCCTGGCTGCCGGACGTGGAGCCCCGTCGCCTGCGCGGGCGGAGCGCGCTCAACACGGGCGCAGCGACGACGCTTGCCGCAGCGATCGACGCCTGGATGGCGGCGGAAACGGCGCGCGACGCGGAGAATGCGGGCGAGGCGGACGATGCGACGGAAGACGCGCTCGCGGCGATCGCCGACGAGATCGAGGATCTCGACGTGCTCTCCGCCTCCCTCGACAGCCTGCAGGAGCAGCTCCTCGGCCTGCCGCTCGGCGATTTCGGCGTGCTCAACCCGCGGCAGGACGGCGGATCGGCTCTGGGCAAGCCCGTTCCGGTCGACGTTCCGCAGCTGATCGTGAACGGCGCCTTGAGGCTGACTCGGGCGCGGATCGTCGACGCCTTCGGCCGCACGCTCGACCTGCCGATTGAGCGCACGCAGGTGCCGGAGCGCTGCCGCGTGCCCGACAGCCCGCCCGGGACGCTCCGCCTGACGCCGCGCCTGATGCGGCCGGTGCGCTGGATGTTCCGGCTCGTCGATCCCGCCAATCTCGGCCCGGCCAGCCCGGAAGCGACGATCGACCAGATCGACCAAGCGGCGATGATCAATCCGGTCGCGGGATTCCTGCTGCCGGACCATATCGACGAGGCGCTCGAGCTGTTCGACACGGCCGGCAGCCCGCTCGGCCAGCTGATGCACGAGCCGTTCGGCGGCGGCGTGACCTGGGAGATCGCGCCGGGTCGGCCCGGGCCATCGGATGCCGGACCGCTCTTCGAGCTCCAGCCGGCGCAGCAGATCCTCGGATACATGGCATCGGGGCTTGTGGCGGTCGATGCCGCCACGCGCAAGGGCGCGTCTGCCGAGCCGGACACGGAGTCGGCGCTGTCGGCCATGCTGCGCGCGATCGACACCACGCTCTGGACCGTCGACACCTTCTCCAATCTCGGCACCGCCCATATCGCCGGGCTGGTCGGCCGCCCCATCGCAGTGGTGCGCGCGATCCTGCGGCTGGAGATCGACGACGACCTCGACGAGCTCGACCTGTCGGACGCCGCGCTGCGCGCCGCCCGCGAGGCGGCCTACCGGGATCTCGCCGACCGGGCCTTTCCCGTGCGCATCGGCGAGCTGACCCGGAGCGACGACGGGCTGCTCGGCTTCTTCGTGGACGACGACTACAGCCGCTTCCACGTCGTGGACAAGGCGGTGCGCGACGGGGCGCTCGACGGCGGACATGGCCGCGGGCATCTGGCCCAGAAAGGCTCGATCCCGCAGATCCCACCGGTGCGTCCCATCCTGCACCCCTATCTGATGGCCGAGGACGAGCTGCGCGTGCATCCGGGCCAGGTGGTGCGCCTCACCTTGCTGCTGCACCCGGCCGGCAAGGTCCACCTGACCTCCGGCGTCCTGCCGCGCAAATCGCTGATGCTCGCCCGCGACTGGACCTTCCCCGGGCTGTCGGTGATGGCGCCCTCGGCGCGGGTGGGACCGGTGCTGATCGAGCCCGGCGACGTGCGGCTGCCCAGGATCTCCTCCTTCCCGAAGGAGCAGGTCTGGACGCGGCGCGACTCGCCGGTCACCTGGCGCGACGACCCCATCCTCGCCGCCACCCAGACCGCGCTGTTGCCGGAGCTGCCGGCCGAGGTGCAGGAGGGCTATATCCGCGTCGGTCCGCCGAGCCCGGAGACGCCGAGCGAGGGAGAAGTCTGATGGCGCGCTACGACTGGCCCGGCGAGCGCAATCCGGACAAGCGCGACCGGGCGCGCTTCCGGGCCGAGGCGCTGTTCGAGCGGTTCGCGACCGTGCCCGGCCAGATCCTCGCCGAGGCGAGCGCGGCGCGCGCCTCGCTGCTCGGCGCGCTGCTCACCGATCCCGATGCCGATGTGTGGGTCCCGATCGGCCCCTCCACCACCATCGAGGGCCAGGCCGGCAGCGCCCCGCGCGTGACCGGCCGCGTGCGCGACCTGGCGGTCAGCGAGACCGGGGAGCGCGTCTACGCGGCGACCGCCAATGGCGGCATCTGGTACTCGAGCGATTCCGGGGTGAGCTGGTCGCCGCTTGGCGCCGGGGCCTCGACGCCGATCGGCGAAGCGACCGCACCAGGACCGAACAGCCTGGTGACGAGCTGTCTGCTGGTCACCTTCGGCGCCAATCCCGACGGCTCCCAGGACGTGGTCTATGCCGGGACCGGCGAGATCCGGCCCTACACCGCGGGCTATCCCGGCGGCAAGGCGGCCGGCATCGGCGTCCTGAAGCTCAGCCGGCCGTTGCCGGACGCGCTGGCGCATCCCGAGATCAATCCCTGGAAGCGGGAGGCGACGAATCTCTCGGGCATGGGCATCTTCCGCCTGGCGAAGACCCCCGGCGCCGAGACCGCCCTGGTCGCCGCCACCTCCACCGGATTGTGGAAGCGCGAGGGCGCCTTCGCCGAAGGCGCCAACTGGGTGCGGGTGACCGCCGGCCCGTTCGACTTCGACGCCGACGACGACAAGTGGTGCACAGACGTGCTGTGGGAGCCGGCGAAAGGCGCCACCCCCGCGCGGCTCTGGGTCGCGCTGGTGGACGATACGCTGTTCTCGGATACGGGCATCTGGGTTTCGGAGAGCGGCGTCGACGGCCCCTACGAGAAGGTCGATCTCGACGGCCGCGACCGCGGCGGCCGGCTCGGGCTGGCTGTCCACAAGAAGGACCCGTCGATCCTCTATGTGCTGGGCCGGGGCCCGCGGCTATGGCGCATCGACGGCAAGACGGCGCGGCGCGTGCGCGGGCTCCCCAAGCATCTGTTCGGCAAGAAGCACGATCAGTCGTCCTATGACCTCGACGTCGCCGTTCACCCGGAGAAGCCGGACGAGGTGATCGTCGGCGGCAGCACGGTGCTGGCCGAGCAGACCACGAGGATCGTCAACGGCAAGCCGACCCTGGAAGGCGGCGACTGGAGCGCCAGCCTGTTCCGGCTGACCGTCAGCGGAACCGCGGCGGCCGACGATTTCGCCTGCAATTTCGACGCGACCAAGGAGGAGGCGCCGGGCACCGACACGGCAACCTTCATCGGCAACAACGTGCACGCCGATGTGCACGCGGTCCGCTATGCCGGCAATCCGGCCGGCTCGCAGGTCTGGGTGGGCTGCGACGGCGGCGTCTACCAGTCCCGGCAGGGCGGTGAATCCTACAGCTTCATCGCCCGCAACAACGGGCTCTCCGTCATCGAGGCCGGCTTCGTCGCGAACCATCCGACGATCGATGGAGCGGTCATCATCGGAACGCAGGACAACGGCGCGCAGACCCGAACCGGTGACACGATCTGGCGCCTGTGGATCAGCGGCGACGGCGGGGGCGTCGCGTTTCACCCCACCCGCCCGGCCTACTATATCGGCCAGTACACGCGCGCCGACTGGAACAACAGCGGCGGCAACTGGGTGTCGCCGGTGGAGCGGTCGGGCTGCTCCAAGGAATCGATCGACAGGGAAAAGAACGTCTCCGCCTTCTATTCCGATCTGCACGTCATTCCCGGCGTCGGAAACAAGGCGCGCATCGCGCTGGGGACCAACCGGGTCTGGATCAGCGAGGACTGGGATCCCGACCCGCTGGCGCCCAGGATGACCTGGCAGACGCTCCCGTCGGGGAAGGACCCGCGGCGGAACGGCGCCAACAACACGTCGCTCGACGCGCTGGACCCCGAGTTCGGCAGCGTGCGCGTGGTGCAATGGGCGGGGCCTCCCGGCCATATCGAGGATCGCATCGTCGCGCTCTGCGGCCGGGCCATCGTCATGTTCACGCGGGACACGGCGACCGGCAAATGGTCGAAGAAGGTGCTGTCGCGCTACAACGAGAAATGCGGCGACGACGAGATGGACAACGACGAGATCGGCGAGACGAGCAGTCCCGTCATGCCGCCGAAGGGGGCGTGGAGCGATCTGGCGGTCCAGGATTCCGGCCGGCTGCCGCATGGCTCGTACTACGTCGCGGCGACCGGCTTCGCGACCTTCGACGACGACACGCTCGAGGTCGCCGACCGGATGGACACGCTGTGGTGGTTCGACGGCGTGGACAAGTGGTATCCGACCGGGCTGCATCAGCATCCCCAGTCCACGCGGGCACCCGGCTTCGCCGTCGCCGTGGACCCGGACGACGTCACGGTCGTCTATGCCGGAACGTCCGCGGGAGTCTGGAAAGGCGAGCTCAGCTTCGTGAACGGCGTGCCGGAGTGGGACTGGGAGATCTTCTCCAACGGCCTGCCGGACGCCTATGTTCAGGACCTCGCGTTCTTCAAGAACGGCGACGTGAAGGTCCTGCGCGCGGCCCTGCAGGCCCGCGGCGTGTGGGAGGTCGACCTCACCACGATTCCGACGCCGCCGCGCCGCACCTATCTGCGCGTCCATGCCTTCGACACGCGCCGGCGCCTGCCGACGGTGCTGACCAACCCGGAGAGCAGGGCCCAGCCGCCGAGAGATTTCGACTGGCACGCCAGCCCGGACATCGCGTTTCGCCCTGCGCCCGGAGCGCCGGCGCCGCTGGCGCGTGCCGGCGGCCTGCCCTGGACGATGTCCGCCTTCGGCCTCGCCTACGACCTGTGGGTCCTGCAGACCGCGATGCATGCGGACGATCCGCTGGTCCGCCCGACCGGCAAGTGGACCCATCAGTTCGACGCCCGGGTGAAGGCGTTCCGGGCCGCGCGGGGCCTGCCGGATCCCGCCGTCGCACGCGTCGACGTCGACCTGTGGAATGCCGCCGTCGTCGCCGGGAAGGTCTATGCCGATCCCTGGGACGGTCCCGAACCGAGCGAGGCGGATCTGCGGGAGCTCGTCCAGAACCAGACCTTCCCGGTCGCCGGCGCGCGGGTCGTGCGGGTCGAGCCGATTCCCTACAAGGTCGACGTTCTGGTGCATCACCGGCATTTCCAGCCGGTGAATCCCGCGGACATGCGGGTCCTTCTCCTGCGCCGCGAGATCACGGACGGAAGCGACGGCGCAGCGATCGCCCTGTCGCCGGCCTGGAAGACGGCGGTCGTCGACCGGCTGGCCGGGGCCGCGCCCGCCCTGCCCGATGGCTGGGAGGCCGTCGGGCTGGCCAGCCCGCACGGCCCGGTCACCGCGAGGATGCCGCGGGCGGCGAGCTTCGATGTCGACTTCTCCGTCGACCCGCCCTTCACCGTCGACACCGCCTGGATCTTCCTGGCGGTCGTCTCGGCCGCGACGGACGAGGCGACGGATGCCTCGCTCGGCGGCGGGACGGTCCGGGAGCTGGTGCTCAACAGCCACCATGTTGCCGCGCGCCTGATCTACGTCTTCATATAGAAGAGTGGAGACCCGGCCGCCGCGCCGGACGATCATCGGCGGAGATCATCACATGACCTATGTCCGCGCCATGTGCGCGATCGGGCAACGCGGCCAGCTCGGCCTCGATGGACGGCTTCCCTGGGAGGGAAATCGGGATCCCGAGTACGTCGCGGACGTACAGCGCTTCTTCGATTCCACGCGCGGGCATGTGCTGGTCGCCGGCCCCAAGACGATCGCCTCGGTGCCCGGCTGGGCGCATGAAGATCGGACGATCGTCGCCATCCGCTCCTCCGAGCGGCCGGAAGACGTCATCGCGCGATTTCCGGGGCGCGTCATCTTCATCGGCGGCGGCCCGCCGGTCTGGGCCGCCTATGCGCATCTCATCCAGCACTGGGACGTGACGCGCCTTCCCTATGACGGGCCGGCGGACCGCTATCTGGACCCGGTCTGGCTGGTCGCCGGCGGGAACCGCTGACGCGCCCGGGCGTTGCCTCGATCTGCAGGAGAAACGCCCGGATCAACGGCCACTCAGGGAGGGTCTGATGGCAGATCTCATCGCGGTCGCGTTCGACGGCCCGCAGGAGGCCGATCGCGCCCTGACCGAGCTGAACCGCCTGCAGAAGGAGTACCTGGTCGATCTTGCGGACGCGGTGGTCGTCATCCGGCAGCCGGACGGGAAGATCAATCTCAAGCAGAGCATCAGCCTGGTCGGGGCGGGCGCCGCCTCCGGCGGGCTCTCCGGCGCGATCTGGGGCACGCTGGTCGGGCTGCTCTTCCTCAATCCGCTCGCCGGGTTCGCCATCGGCGGGCTGGTGGGCGCCGGAAGCGGCGCGCTGTCGGGCGCGCTGATCGACTATGGCATCGACGACAACTTCATCCGCTCGCTGGCCGAGACGATGAAGCCCGACAGCTCGGCGCTGTTCGTGCTGGTGCGCAAGGTGCAGCCGGAGAAGGTGCTGTCGGAGCTGTCCGGTTTCCGGGGACGCGTCCTGCGCACATCGCTCTCGCCCGAGCAGGAGGCGCGTCTCCAGGCAGCCATCTCCGGAGTCCAGACGAGCGCCCCCGCCGGCTGACCTCCGTCACGTCCTCGCCTTAGGTCCTTCCCTTCCGAGGGTGGCGACCTTTTCCCACGATCCGCTGTAAGCTGCCGGATCGGGCGGCAGCGGCCGCGCAGGGGTACGGAAGCCCTGCGGCCGCGGAGCGAGCATGGATACGCGACGGATATGACCAGCACCATCTTCGACAGCGATCTCGACAAGAATCCCGCCAATTACCAGCCTCTGACCCCGCTGAGCTTCCTGGAGCGCGCGGCCGACGTCTTCCCGGACCGGCAGGCGGTCATCCATGGCGGCATGCGCCTGACCTATCGCGAGCTGCGCGCCCGGGCCCATCGGCTGGCCTCGGCGCTCGCCGGGCGTGGGATCGGCCGCGGCGACACGGTCGCGGTGATGCTGGCAAACACCCCCGCCATGATCGAATGCCATTACGGCGTGCCGATGTGCGGCGCGGTGCTGAACGCGCTCAACACTCGCCTCGACGCCGCCACGATCGCCTTCATCCTCGATCACGGGGAAGCCAGAGTCCTGATCACCGACCGCGAGTTCTCGAAGACCGTGGCGGAGGCGCTGGCGCTCGCCAAGGTCAAGCCGCTGATCGTCGACTACGACGATCCCGAATTCCCGCAGGACGGCGCACGGCTCGGCAGCCTGGACTACGAGACGCTGCTCGACGACGGCGACGAAAGCTACGACGGCGGCTTTCCGGGGGACGAGTGGGACGCGATCTCGCTCAACTACACCTCCGGCACCACGTCGAATCCCAAGGGCGTCGTCTACCACCATCGTGGCGCGCATCTGCTGGCGCTCGGCAACGTGGTGACCTGCGGCATGCCGAAGCATGCGGTCTATCTGTGGACCCTGCCGATGTTCCACTGCAACG
>JRYH01004294.1_pt1 | contig 10459 bp, 9 predicted proteins | sample 235351 | NCBI WGS metagenome assembly JRYH01 (sample SAMN03074221, study PRJNA261480) | activated sludge metagenome | biome: Wastewater Treatment Plant; feature: Wastewater; material: Activated sludge; isolation source: activated biomass of a wastewater treatment plant treating wastewater... ... | reverse complement strand
ACGCCGTCGATCGGCCTCGTCCGCCGCCTGATGGAGGGGCGCATGTATCCCATGACGCTCACGGGGCTCGATGCCGCGATGCGCGAGCTCATGCGCTGAAGGGGGCGGCGTTGCCCGCGGGGCGCACTCCCCTCTGCGCACCCCCGCTTTCAACAGAGTTGCCCGGGGCTTGCATTGACCTCTCCCTAAAAAGGGCGCAAATCTGCGGCGTTTTTGGGCAATCGGGAGGCTTCTCAATGCGCCGTCACATCGTTCCCGCTCTGCTCGCCGCTGCGGCCCTTGGCGGCTGCTCGTCCGGCAGCGGCGGACTGTCGACGGCGTCGATCCTCGGGACAGCCCCTTCGCCGCCCGCGGCCGACAGCGCTGTCACCCCGGTTGCCGCCCCGCTTCCCGTGCCCTCGACTCCCACCGAGCGCGCGTTCCAGGTGGGGACGGTCTCGGCGCGCGCGGCCAAGTGCGGCTATAACTTCGACGCACCGAAGCTCAAGGCCAACTATCTGGCGCACGAGGTCGGGCTCGGGGCCAGCAACGAGCAGCTCGCCACCGTCGAAAAGGTCTACAACGTGGCCTACAACGGCGTCACCAAGGCGGCGGCCGAGGACCCCAATTACTGCTCCGACCGCAAGACGCCGGCGATCAAAGCGGACCTCGGGCGGCTCTTGGCGGGCGATTTCGAGCCGCCGAAGAAGGTCGTCGCCAAGAAAGAGGAGAGCGGCGGGATCTTCGGCGATTTCTTCAGCTCGAGCGGCGACACGGGCCCCAGTTTCGGATCGGACGACTGGTGGCAGAAGCAGCAGGACAAGGCGGGCGGTTAGCCTCCCTCCGCCATCCGTGCCGCAACCGAGAGCCGACACCCCGTGCAACAACTCCTGTGGCTTGAAACCCTTCTCAAGATCGGCAGTGGGCTTGCGCTCGCGATCGTGCCGGGTGCCCTGATCAAGGTGCTCGGGCTTCCGAACGCCGGGAGCCTCTTTTGGCCGCGCCTTCTCGGCGCGACGCTGATCGGCTGCGGGTGCGCGGCCTACATCGAAGGCGCGTGGGAGGGCTCCAAGGGGCTGGGGCTCGCGGGCCTCGTCTTCGTCAACCTGCTGTCGGCGGCGGCCCTCGCGCTCACATCCATGCTGGGCGGCGGCGCGCCCTCGCGGCGGGGAACGTTCGCGGTGTGGAGCGCCGCCGTACTGCTGTTCGTGATGGCGCTGATCGAGATCGCGCACGTTTGAAGGTGCACGCGGCGCCTCTTGCCAAAGCGTTAGGCTTTTTGTGGCAGCTTGGGAGCCGTCCCGGGGAGCAGTCCCATTGCGGGACACTCGTTCATCCTGCGTTACGGATCTCCCATGCCCCTCGCTGCGCGCGCGCTTCGCCATGATCCCCACCAGGCCGAAATCCTCGCCGGGACGCCTGAGGACACCGCCGCTCCCGCCGCGCTCGACCTCGTGACCACGCTCGACGGCTTCCGCGCGCTCGAAGACGACTGGAACGACCTGTTCGCCCGCGCCGGCACGAACCGCCACCTCTTCCAGACCTTCAACTGGCTCTGGCACTGGGCGAACCATTTCCTGCCGCAGACGGCAGGCGCGGACACGAGCCTCGCCATCGTGACGGCGCGGCGCGACGGTCGGCTCGTGATGGTCTGGCCGCTCGTCGCCGAGCGGGCCGGGCCCGTCACTCAGCTCGTCTGGATGGGAGAGCCGGTCAGCCAGTACGGCGATCTCATCGTCGAGGCTGGGCCCGATACGGGCGCGCTTCTCGACGCGAGCTGGCGTTTCGTCGCCGAGAGGACCGGCGCGGACGTGCTGCGGCTCAGGAAGGTGCGGCAGGACTCCAACGTCGCCGCGCTTCTGGAGACGCTCGGCGGAATCGTAACCAGCGAGCTCAAGGCGCCCTACCTCGACCTCGCCAGCGCGCCGTCGTTCGACGCGTACGAGAAGCGATATTCGAGCGGCGCGAAACGCAACCGCAAGCGGCAGCGGCGCCGGCTGGAGGAGCGGGGACCGGCTGGGCTCATCGCGGTGAAGGGCGGCGAAGAGGCCGCGGCGCTGACGGCGCAGGCCTTCACGCTCAAGCAAGACTGGCTGCGGCAGCGCGGCATCGTCTCGCCCGCGTTCGCCGACCCACGGACGGAGCGTTTCTTCGCCGACGTCACGCGCGCCGAGACGCGGCCGGCCGGCTGCCATGTTCTGGCGCTCACCTGCAACGGCGCGCCCGTGGCGCTCGAGATCGGCGTCCGTTGCCTCGGCCGCTCGGCCATCCATATCATCGCCTACGATGCCGCTTTCGAGAAGACGGCGGCGGGCGCGCTGCTCATGGAGGACAGCATCCGGCATGCGTTCGAGGACGGCATGACCGTGTTCGATCTGCTCGCGCCGGGGGACGGCTACAAGCTCGAGTGGGCGGACGACGCGATGATCGTGCGCGATTGGGCGCAGCCGATCTCACTCGCGGGGCGCGCCTATGCCACGCTCTATCTGCGCTTCCTGCGCAACGCCTCGAAGCGCGCGCTCGATCGCCTGCCCGTCGGCGCCCGGCGCCTCGCGACGCAAGCGCTCGCCCGCTGGATGCGGCCGGCGGCGTAACGCGCTGCCCGCGCGAGGCGTGGACGCAGCATTTGCCGAGAGACGCTGCCCACTTCTCCTCTCCCCGGAAGGGAGAGGTGGCCGGTCGAGCCGCAGGCTCGCAAATCAAAGACAGGCCGGTGAGGGACTCGTTCTGGTGCCGCCGCTAGCGTGGTGCGCGCCCAAAGACCCCTCATCCGCCGCTTTCGCGGCACCTTCTCCCTATGGGAGAAGGAAGTTGGGAACTATTGCTCGCACACACGCCTCTTTCCCTCTCCCGGGACGGGAGAGGTGGCCGCAGGCCGGTGAGGGACTCATTCTGGTGCCACCGCTAGCGTGATGCGCGCCCAAAGACCCCTCATCCGCCTGCTCTTTTGATTGCGAGCCTCCGGCTGTCTTTTGATTGCGAGCCTCCGGCTGTCTTTCGAGTGCGAGCCTCCGGCTCGACGCGGCACCTTTTCCCTATGGGAAAAGGAAGTTGGGGGCGCGCGCCTCATATCGCGCACCGCCCTTGTCCTCCCATCCGGGTCATCGCGCAGCCGATCCATTTCCATCGGATCGGAAAATGCTTTAGACGGCGGGGACACCCCTTGTTCCTGGATCCGCATGGCCGCTCCTCTCATCCAACTTACCGACATCGCCCTCACCTTCGGCGGCACCAGTCTGCTCGACGGCGTGGATCTCGCCGTGGCAGCGGGCGAGCGCATCTGTCTCGTGGGGCGCAACGGATCGGGCAAGTCGACGCTGCTCAAGATCGCGGCGGGAACCGTGGACGCGGACCGCGGCACGCGCTTCGTGCAGCCGGGCGCGCTCGTGCGCACTCTCGCGCAGGAGCCTGACCTCTCGGGCTTTGCGACGGCCCTCGCCTATGTCGAAGCGGGTCTTTCCGCGAGCGACGATCCGCATCTGGCGCGCGTCATGCTGGAGCAGCTCGGGCTCACGGGCGAGGAGGATCCGGCGCATCTCTCCGGCGGGGAAGCGCGGCGCGCGGCGCTGGCGCACGTGCTCGCGTCCGACCCTGGCATCCTGCTGCTCGACGAGCCGACGAACCACCTCGACCTTCCCACCATCGAATGGCTCGAAGGCCATCTCGCGGCCTCGCGCGCAGCCGTCGTGCTCATCAGCCATGATCGCCGCTTTCTCGAAAGGCTCTCGCGCACGACCGTGTGGCTCGACCGCGGACGGGCGCGCCGCGTGGAGCTGCCGTTCAGCGCCTTCGAGGACTGGCGCGACCAGCAGCTCGCCGAGGAGGAGGTGCAGCAGCACAAGATCGACCGCAAGATCGTGGCCGAGACCTCCTGGGTGCACGGCGGCGTCACCGCGCGGCGCAAGCGCAACGTGCGGCGCATGGCGGAGCTCAAGACGCTGAGGCAGACGCGGCGCAACTACCGCGCGGTGCAAGGTAAGGCCACGCTCTCGGTCGCGGAGGCGGACGCTTCGAGCGCGCTCGTGATCGAGGCTTCCGGGATCTCGAAAGCCTTCGCCGATCGCCCCATCGTGCGCGATCTCTCGCTGCGTCTCATGCGGGGCGACCGGCTCGGCATCGTCGGACCGAACGGCTCGGGCAAGACGACGCTCGTCTCGCTGCTCACCGGCGCGCTCGCCCCCGATCAGGGGACAGTGCGGCGCGGGGCGAGCGTGGAGATGGCGACGCTCGAGCAAGGGCGCGACAGCCTCGATCCCTCCTGGACGCTGGCGGCGGCGCTGACGCGCGGGGCCGGCGACACGGTGACGATCGGCGGCACCAAGAAGCATGTCGTCGCGTACATGAAGGACTTTCTGTTCGCCTCCGAGCAGCGCCTCACACCCATCGGCAAGCTCTCGGGCGGCGAACGCGGACGGCTGATGCTGGCGCGCGCGCTCGCCACGCCGTCGAACCTTCTCGTGCTCGACGAGCCGACGAACGATCTCGATCTCGAGACGCTCGACGTGCTCGAGGATGTGCTGGCGGACTACCAGGGCACGGTGATCCTGATCAGCCACGACCGCGATTTCCTCGACCGTATCGTGACGAGCGTGATCGTTCCCGAAGGCGACGGGCGCTGGACGGAGTATGCGGGCGGCTACGAGGACATGATCGCTCAGAGGGGAGCGGATCTCGCCCGACGACGCGCACGCGAGAAGCCGTCGGCGCCCGCGTCGTCGGAGGGCAAGGCGAAGTCTTCTGCCGGAGAGGCGTCGCCTCCACCGGCGCGCCGGCGCCTCTCGTTCAAGGACAAGCATGCGCTCGAGACGCTGCCGGACGAGATCGCCGCGCTCGAAGCCCAGGCGGCCAAGCTTTCGCAGACCCTTGCGGCACCCGACCTCTACACGCGCGACCGCAAGACCTTCACTGATGCCTCGGAGGCACTCGGCAAGGTGCAGGAGAAGCTCGCGGCCGCAGAGGAGCGCTGGCTCGAGCTCGAGCTTCTGCGCAGCGAGATCGAAGGCTAGGCAGGCTATCGAAGTCTGCCCTCAAGAGGCCTGTGCGCGCGTGCGCTCGAGATAAGCCAACGCGCCCAGCGCCGCCGCCCGGCCGGTCGCGAAAGAGGCCTGCAGCAGATAGCCGCCGGTCGGGGCGTCCCAGTCGAGCATCTCGCCGGCGAGGAACGTGCCCGGACGCTGCTTCAGCATGAGCGTGGCATCGAGATCGTCGAAGCGGACGCCTCCGGCCGTCGAGATCGCCCGGTCGATGGGGGCCAATCCCGTAGCCGTCACGGGCACGGCCTTGATCGCGCGGGCGAGCGCATCCGGCGCGCGCGCGGCCAGCGGCTGCCCCTCGCCGTGGGCGGCCTCCTGCAAAAGACTGATGGCGGCCGCATCGAGGCTCAGCACCTTGCGCAGATGGGTCGCGAGCGATCGCTTGCCGCGCTCACGCGCGAGCTTGGCTGCCAGCGCCGCCTCCGTCTCGTCGGGGCGCAGATCGAGATGAAGCCTGGCCGTGCCCTCGGCGGCGAGCGCGCGGCGGATCGGTCCCGACAGCGCATAGATGGCTCCGCCTTCGAGGCCGTCGGCCGTGATCATCGCTTCGCCGCGCGCCCGTTCTCCGTCCAGACTCAACGCGACACGCTTCAGAGGCTGGCCTGCGAAGCGGGTGCGGATCACCTCCGACCAGGGCACGCGGACGCCGCAGTTGGAGGGCGCGAGCGGCGCGATCGCGACGCCCTCGTCCGCGAGGGGGACCGTCCAGGCGCCGTCCGAGCCGAGACGCGGCCAGCTCGCGCCGCCGAGCGCGAGGATCGTCGCAAGCGGCACAATCGTCGTCTCGGCGGATGCCGTGGCGATGCGGAGGCCCTCTCCTTCCCAGCCGAGCCAGCGATGCCCTGTGCGGATCTCGACGCCGAGGCGGGCGAGGTGCTGCAGCCAGGCGCGCAGCAGGGGCGAGGCCTTCATGGCACGCGGGAAGACGCGGCCGCTCGTGCCGACGAAAGTTTCCTGGCCCAGCTCTTCGCACCAGCTTCGCAGAGCCTCCGGCGGGAAGGCCGCGAGTGCATCGCACAATTGAGGCGATGCGGGCCCGTACCGGCCGAGGAAAGTCGAAAACGGCTCGCTGTGGGTGAGGTTGAGCCCACCGCGTCCGGCCAGCAGCAGCTTGCGCGCAACCCGCCCCATGCGCTCATAAATCACGACCGGCACGCCCGCAGTGGCCAGCGTTTCGGCCGCCATGAGACCGGCCGGCCCGGCGCCGACGACGGCTACATGACTGCTTGAATATTGCACCCGCACCTCGTTGGGCGACAGCCCGTCCGTTCATCTGAAATTCATGCAGAACATCGCATGGTTCGCGCGTCGGGCACGCAGCACCTCAACATTTTCGGGCGCTGCGCATGATTCGTTTCCCACCGGAAGTTTCCCCGCTTCCCCACGTCCTGCTCTAGAGAGGAGATTCTCCATGAACAAGCTCATTGCCGGTCTCGCGGCCGCCCTCAGCATCGGATTGCTCGCGACTGCGGCCGAAGCCGCTCCGCTCGGTGCAGCGGGCAACGCGTCGGGCGCCGCCGTTTCGTCCGAGGTCATCCAGGTGCACGGGCTTCATACCTCCTGCCAGCGTGACGGCAAGGGCTGGCACCGCTCCTACATCTGGGGCCGTCAGGGCTGCATGCCGGCGAAGCGCCACGGCAAGAAGCACATGCACAAACACAAGCCGGGCAAGCACCAGCATTCCGGCAAGCACAACCACGGCAAGAAGCATTAATCCTCGCCTCCCAATCGCGAGGGTTGAACGGTCCGGCCCTGGAAGGCCGGACCGTTTTCGTTTGCTCTCCCTATTTCTCCTGCCGAACGTCCGGATAGCCGGCGGTATCCTGCCGAGCCCTCTCCCTTTGCCCGAAGCTCCCGCCGCTTCACTTTCGCTCACGAGACCGGCCGCGTAGGATGGGCGCTCCTGACCGACGAGGCTCTCCCCATGCGATCGCGCTCTCTCCTGCTCCCTGCCCTGCTTCTTGCGGCAGCGCCCGCATCCGCCGCCGACGACGACGAGCCCATCGACTGCGCGCACGCCAGCTCCACCGTCGAGATGAATGTCTGTGCGGAGCAGGACTTCGACGTGGCCGATGCCAAGCTCAACGCGACCTACAAGAAAGCGTTGGCCCACATCGGGGGGCGCGATCTCGACCCGCCGTTCGACCGGGCCGGCTGGGAGGCGGCGCTGCGTGCGAGCCAGCGGGCGTGGCTCGCCTTTCGCGATGCCGACTGCAAAGGGGCCGTGCCGATGGAGTGGTCCGGCGGCACGGGGACGACCGCGGCCGTGTTCACCTGCCTGACGGCGAAGACGCGGACGCGCATCGAGGAGCTCATCACGCGCTACGAGATCCGGTGAAGGCGTGCCCACGAAAACGCCGCGCCATCCCGATGCATGGCGCGGCGGATCGGCGTCGAAGCTGGCTGAGCCTCAGGAGCCGAGGCTCGCCAGTCCCTCTGCCGCAATCTTCTCGCCGGGCGTCAGGGCGAGGGCCTTCTCGAAGTCGGCGCGGGCCTTCATCGTCTCGCCGATCTTGGCATACGCCTGGCCGCGCAGGGCATGGATGTAGCCGAGATCCTCGGTGGCCGGCTCGAGCAGGATCGCCTGCGTGCAGTCGGCGATGGCCGCCTGATGCTGGCCCTTGATCATCCGCACCTCGGCGCGGTTCACATAGGCGACCATGAAGCTCGCATCGAGCCCGATGGCGGCCGTGTTGTCGGCAATCGCGCCCTCGATGTCGCCGAGATTGGCGCGCGCCAGCGCACGCACGAGATAGGACTGCTTCGAGGCCGGATCGAGGGCGATCGCGCGCGCCGTCGCTTCAAGCGCGGGCTGCCACTCGTTGCGGCGCCCATATGCGAAGCCGAGGTTGTGGTAGGCCAGCGCGTTCTCCGGCGCGATCTCGAGGGCCTTGCGATAACGCGCGATGGCGCCGTCGAAATCGCCTTTGTCGGCGAGCAGAACGCCGGAGTTCACATAACTATCGGCGTAGCTGGGGTCGATCTCGATCGATTTGTCGTAAGCGGCAAGCGCGCTGGCGGAGTCCCCCTGCAGGGCCTTGAGGGCGCCGATGTTGTAGTGGTTGCGAGGATCACGCGGGGCCAGCCCGACGGCCGTCTCGGCCGCGGCCAACGCGGCTTCCACCTTGCCCTCCAGAGAATAGATGAACGTCTTGTTCTGGTAGACGATCGCGAGCTTGGGATCGAGCTTCTGCGCGGCGTCGAGATCGGCGTGGGCATGCGCCAGGTGTCCGAGGCGTCCGTAGGTGTGGGCGCGATTCGAATAGGCGAGCGCGTGTTTCGGATCGGCCTCGATGGCGGCGGTGTAATCGGAGAGCGCAGCATCGAGGTCGTTTTGCTCGCCGTAGACGAGACCGCGCTGCAGATAGGCAATGGAGAGGTTGCGGCCCTTCAAGTCGCCGCGGTCGATGAGCGCGCTGCATCCGGCCAGCTTGGCCTCGGGCGTGCCGATCGTGCAGGGGGTGAAATCCGGGCCGCTGTTTCCGCCGAAGAAGGCGTTGAGGCCGATGAAGAGGGCGGCAAGCCCCACGGGGACGCGCGCGGCGGGCGGGAACGACATGGGGCTCTCCTGAAAGATCTTCCGAGATGCCATCGGCCCGGCGGGATCGGGCGTGTGTGGCAAGAGGAAGCTAGGAGACGGGCCAGGCGGACACAGTTCCGCGCGGAACAAGAGCATGCGTCGGCGCGCGGCACGATGCGGAGAAGCCCCGCATCGTGCGCGTCCGAGGCTCAGTATCTGCAGGCGTAATAGCGATCCAGGTAGTAGGGGTTGCCCGTGCGCTTGTAGCGGGCCTTCCACTTCTTGCAGTCGTAATAGGCGGCGGTGCCGATGACGGCGGCGGCCGCAGCCGCGCCCACGCCGTAGCGATAGGCCTTGCTGCGCTTGTGCTTGTAGTGGTGGTGATGGCCGTAGCCATGACCATAGTGCTTGCCCTTCTTGGCGAGGGCAAGCGTCGGCATGCCGAGGGATGCGACGACCATCGCGGCCGCGGCGGCGGCTGCGGTGGTGGACTTCATAAACCGCATGGTTCTCTCCTGTGCAGCGAGGCTCCTCCCCGCTTCTGCACTGTCCAGGCGCCGGACTAAAATGGCGTTAGATCTTCCGCGCAAATTGAAGACAGTTGGACAGGTTGCAGAGCGGAGCGGGGACGATGCGGAACGCCCCGCCCGCGGACCCTGGCTTGGAGCGTGTTCACTCTTATTGGGAGCTTTTGAGCGTGAACGCGCTCCAAGTCGTTGTTTGAGAGTCTGAGTCACGTCCTCGATACGAGCTGAACGCTCGCATCTCAAACGATCAGGCTCTACCTCAAATCCGGCGGGGTCGCCTCGTCGGCGAGTGCGGCCAATGCCTCGTCGAGCCCCTTCACCGTCTGGTCCTGCGAGCCCAGGCGGCGGATGGAAACCTTGCGCTCCTCCGCCTCGCGCTTGCCGACGACGAGGATCACCGGGACCTTCGCCAGGCTGTGCTCGCGGACCTTGAGGTTGATCTTCTCGTTCCTGAGATCGCTCTCCACGCGCAGGCCCGCGGCCTTCGCCTTCTCGACCACCTCGAGCGCGTAGTCGTTCGCGTCCGAGACGATCGGCGCGACGACGACCTGCAAGGGCGCGAGCCACAGCGGGAAATGGCCCGCGTGGTTCTCGATCAGGATGCCCGTGAAGCGCTCGAGCGAGCCGAACATGGCGCGGTGGATCATCACCGGAGTCTTCTTCTGCGAATGCTCGTCGATGTAGAAGGCACCGAGACGGCCGGCGAGGTTGAAGTCCACCTGCGTCGTGCCGCACTGCCATTCGCGGCCGATGGCATCGCGCAGCACGTATTCGAGCTTGGGGCCGTAGAAGGCTCCCTCGCCCGGCTGCAGCGCCGTGCTGATGCGGCCGTTTGAGCGCCGCGTCACCTCGTCGAGCACGTCGGTGAGCGCCTTCTCGGCCTTGTCCCAAAGCTCATCCGAGCCGACGCGCTTCTCGGGACGCGTCGAGAGCTTGATGACGATGTCCTCGAAGCCGAAGTCGTTGTAGATCGCCAGCATCAGATCGTTGATCTTCAGGCACTCGGCCATGATCTGATCTTCGGTGCAGAAGATATGCGCGTCGTCCTGCGTGAAGTGGCGTACGCGCAGCATGCCGTGCAACGCGCCCGAAGGCTCGTAGCGGTGCACCTTTCCGAACTCGGCGATCTTGAGCGGCAGGTCGCGATAGCTCTTGAGGCCGTGCTTGTAGATCTGCACATGGCCGGGGCAGTTCATCGGCTTGCAGCAGAACACGCGCTCGTCGGGGAGCGTGGTTGTGAACATGTTCTCGCCGTAGTTCTCCCAGTGGCCGGAGAGCTCCCAGAAGTGCTTCTCCATCATGTCCGGAGAGTTCACCTCCATGTAGCCGGCGCGGTCCTGCGCGCGGCGCATGTAGGCGATCAGCGTCTGGAACAGCGTCCAGCCCTTCGGGTGCCAGAA
>JRYH01016325.1_pt1 | contig 10460 bp, 7 predicted proteins | sample 235351 | NCBI WGS metagenome assembly JRYH01 (sample SAMN03074221, study PRJNA261480) | activated sludge metagenome | biome: Wastewater Treatment Plant; feature: Wastewater; material: Activated sludge; isolation source: activated biomass of a wastewater treatment plant treating wastewater... ... | reverse complement strand
CCCGGAGAGGCCGAGGGGACGTTCGAGACGCTCATCGTGTACCCTAGGGTGCTTCCGCTTCTGACCGGTCATGTCGAGATAGACTCTATAGAAATAGTAAAGCCGGTCGTAAGGCTCACCGTGCCGGAAGCCGCCGGGCAGGAAACCGCGGAGGAGCGCGATACCTTAACCGTAGTAAAAAATTATATTTCCTCTGTACTGGAATATTTCGACAAGCAGGATGACGGGCTCGAAGCCGTGATAAAGAACGGGAGCTTCGTCCTGAGCCAGCCCGGATACGAGGACCTTGCGTTCGACGGCCTTAACGTCAGGGTCGGGCTTCCCGACGACAGGCTTGAAGTAAGCGTCTCCAGCCGGGGGAGCCTGTGGGACAGGCTGTCCCTGAGCGTTTCCGCGGTCACCAGGGCAAAAGATATGAAAGGAAGCCTCATGGTAGAGGGGTTCAAGCCTCAGCTTCTCTCGCGCTATTTGCCCGAGGCTTTTCGCATCATTAAAAGCGGAAATATAAATCTCGACGTCGATTTCGCGACCGAAAAACTGGATTCGCTCGACCTGAAACTGGGCGCTTCGACGCCGGGCCTCACGCTTTCGAGGAACGGTGAGGAGTTCACCGTACGGCTGAAGAGCCTCAGCGCGAGCGCGAATCTCTCCGGCGGAAAATCGTCGGCGGTCCTGAGCCGCGCCGAGCTCGAGAATCCGCAGGCAGTGATATCCGGGACGTACGAGATGGATGAGCGCGCCGCTTCAGGGAAGCTCCTTCTCGAAGGCACGAACGTGGACGCTGGGGCCGCAAGAGAGGCCACCCTCCTCGTAGCCGGGGGGAATCGCGTCGTCGATAAGATATTCGAGGTCGTGAAGGGAGGGACTGTGCCGAAGGTTACCCTCGAAGCCGGGGGGCCGACGTTCAGGGACTTCTGGAGAGAGGGGAGCTTCGAGTTACGAGGGAGCATGGTTAACGGCTCGATCCACATTCCAGTGGTCGAGTACGACATTGAGGAAGCGAGCGGGGACACGGTTATTGCAGAAGGGCGCCTCGAAGGGACGAACCTCAGGGGAAGGCTCGGAAAGTCCCTCGGGTACGACGGCTCGCTGGTTTTGGGCTTCGACGATGAGGGAGATCTCAAACTCGACATAGCGGTCGATGCCGAGCCGTCGGAAATACCCCCGGTGATAATGCAGTTCGTAGACGACGAGCTCGTAAACCACGAGCTTTCTCTCCTGTCGAACGTAACGGGCAAGGTGACCGGCAGGCTCAGGCTCGGGGACAAGAAGAAAAATCCAGAGCCGGTCATAGACGCCACGGATATAGACATCACGGCCGATTACGGAAGGTTTCCCCATCCGCTCACGATAAAGGGCGGGACGTTTTCGTTCGCGGATAAGGCGATGACGCTCAAGGGATTCGCCGTAACCGGCGGGAATAATTCCCTTGCGGACGTGTCGGGGGTTATAGAGCTCGAGGACAAGGACAAACTCGATATAAAGACGGGGGCCGCGTCTATAGACCTCGGACAGATTTATTCCTGGCTCGGGGAATTCAAGGGATTCGGGCCGCATCTTAAAGATCTGGGGACCGTTACGGGAAGGGCGGAATTTCCGTCGGTATCTATAACCGGCCCGGTATCGAAGGTTACGGACTGGATTATCACGGCTAAGGGCAGGATGACGGGGGTCGGTATAGACCTCTCGGGGGCAAGCGGGAGGCTTATGATCGCGAGCGCCGACGTCGAGTCCTCGGGCGGGAGAATCACTCTCTCGAATGCCGTCCTCTCGCACGGCGAAACGTCGGTCAACCTCGACATGGTGCTAAGCGATTACTTTACAGATCTGTTCTCGCTCAAGATGGATTTCGACGGGAAAGTCTCACCCCCGGCAATGGACGTATTGACCAAGTACGTGCCGCTTCCAGAAGAGCTCGTATTCTCGGGGCCGCTTTCCGTGGGCAGCTCGAGCATCGAGCTGAAGGGGGGCGGAGGGAAAAAGAATGCGCCGGGCGCCAAAGCCGTGCCGGGCACGGATGGCGAACCCGAGTGGGACGTCGATGTGAACGTTAAGGCCGACTCTCTCGAATGGAAAGAGGAGGAGGCTGCCCCGGAAGCGCCCGCGAGCACCCCGCAGCCCGATGGGGAGAAATGGAAGTCGCCCGTGAGCGGGAAGGTCAATATAGAGTCGGCGAGCTTTAAGTTCAAGAAGCTTAACTGGGATTCCGTCCACGCAATGGTTTCGTTCATGGAAAACGGCATCGACATAGACGTGAACAAGGCGGACCTATGCGGCATTTCGACGCCTGGATTCGTGAGCGTGGTCCCGCCCGGGGTCAAATTCGAATTCAGGCCTAATACGGCCGACGAAAACCTCGAGGTCGTCATAAAATGCCTTCTCGACAAGGCCGGCATTATTTCGGGAGACCTCGATCTGAACGCCGTCCTCACTTCGAATGCCGGGGAGAGCGGCTTCTTTAATTCCCTTCAGGGCACCATAGATCTGACCTCGAGCGACGGGTGGGTCGAGAAGTACGGGAGCATGGCGAGGTTCTTTGCCATACTCAACTTCGGGGACCTCTTCAGGGGGAAGGGGCCGGATTTCGGAAAGGAGGGATTCAGATATGACAAGCTTACGGCCAGCGCGGATATCAACGAAGGGACGATAAATATAAATAAGGCAGTTATGGACGGGCCGTCGCTCAAGATCTTGTGCGAAGGGTCGGTCGATCTCGTGAATAACAAGCTCGACCTCGAATTGATAGTAATACCCGTAATGGCCGTGGATTCAGTTTTGGAGAAGATACCGCTTATAAGCTACATATTCGGCAGCAGTAACGTTTCCATTCCGATAAAGATAAAAGGGGATCTGACGAATCCGTCCGTTTCGCAGATATCGCCGTCGGCTATAAGGTTCGGGCTCCTCGGCCTCATAAAGCAGACTCTGAACATACCGGCTACGATTATTCTGCCGGTGAAAAGGGCCGAAAAAGAACCCAAGAATTCGGACGAGGCACCGCCGCCGTCTCCAGTGGCGAGCGGCGGTAACGACGCCATGCCGGGCCTTCCGAATAATAATAAATAGGCCCCGTCCCGGCGTCGATTCTTCTTATCACTTGTTTCTGAGTATGTCCCTTATTTCCGTCAGGAGCTTCTCTTCATTGGAGGGCTCGGGCGGAGCCGGGGGCGCCTCTTCCTGCTGCCTCTTAAGGCGGTTGATGTTCTTGACCAGTATGAATACCGCGAAGGCGACTATCAGAAAACTGATTACGGTGTTTATNNCCGATCGGCGGCATGATGACGTCGTTGACGAGCGACTTAACGATTGTGCCGAAGGCGGCGCCGATTATGATGCCGACGGCCATGTCGACGACGTTTCCTTTAATCGCGAATTCCCTGAATTCTTTAAACACCGTTCACCTCCATTAAGTATTAATGTTCGTAATTATCACATATGAACATACGGCAGCCAACTTTATAAATGTGGACTGCCGCCGTACCGGCTGATAAAATACCTTTCGGACTATTTTAATGACAGGGACGAAAAGTCAAAACCGGGTAGAGATCAAGTATTGCCGGCAGTGCCGCTGGCTTCTTCGAGCCTCGTGGATGGCGCAGGAGCTGTTGACGACATTCAGCGAGGAGCTCGGTGAGGTCGCGCTCGTTCCCGGAACGGGCGGTGTGTTCGAGGTCAGGGTTTCGGGCGAGCTAGTATGGTCGAGAAAGGAGAGGGGGCGTTTTCCCGACATAAAGGAGCTTAAGCAGCTGGTCAGGGATCACGTCGCCCCGGGGATGGACCTCGGGCACTCGGATGCCTGACGCCGAATCCGCCCGGGATTCGGACCTTCGTTTCGTCAAATCTCATAAACGTATAATATTCCTCCGATGCCTGTTTATCTTCTGGACAGCTCGATTTCCTTTCCCGCGCCCGACATGGCCGAGGATGACGGCCTTCTCGCCATTGGGGGAGACCTATCGAAAGAGCGCCTCCTCCTCGCATACGAAAGCGGAATTTTCCCGTGGTACTCGGAGGGGTATCCGATAATGTGGTTCTCCCCGGACCCGCGCCTTATCTTCGAGCTCGGCGGCCTCCACATATCGAAGAGCCTCATGAAGACGATAAAATCCGGCGTTTTCGAGGTGAGGTTCGATACGGCGTTCGAGGAGGTCATGAGGCTCTGCGCGGTGGCGGCACGGAAGGGGCAGGAGGGGACGTGGATAACGGGCGACATGCTCGAGGCGTATGCCGGGCTTCACCGTGAGGGTTACGCGCACTCCGTCGAGATATACCGCGGGGAGGAGCTGGTCGGCGGGCTCTACGGCGTTTCGCTGGGCGGGGTCTTTTTCGGGGAGTCGATGTTCCACAGGGAAAGGGATGCGTCGAAAGTGGCGCTCTATCACCTGGACAGGTTCCTCGCGTCAAAGGGCTTTGACTTCATCGACTCGCAGGTTCCGAACAGCCACATGAAGAGCCTCGGCGGGAAGGAGATTCCGAGGGACGAGTTCTTGTCGAGGCTCGAAAGGTCGCTCGAAAAGAAGACGCTCCGCGGGCGCTGGCGGTATGAGCCGGAGATGTAAGGATAAATTCTGTTGTCACGGCCAGTGGGCAGGGGTTATATTTGGAAAAACCTATCAAACATAATACGGAGGATTACTCATGAAAACCGTTTTATGCTACGGCGATTCCATTACGTGGGGCTATAAGCCCGAAGACGGCACGAGGTACAGCTACGATGAGCGCTGGACGACCGTCCTTCAGTCGGAGCTCGGCCCCGAATATCGGGTCATCGAGGAAGGGCTCCCGGGAAGGACGACTTGCTGGGACAGCCCGTACCTTGCAGACAGGAACGGCAAGGCCTCGCTCCCGCTCGTCCTGGAAACGCATTCCCCTATAGATATACTCGTCCTCATGCTAGGGACCAACGACCTCTGGAAGAGGTTCGGTTTCTCGGCTTCCGATATCGCGGGTTCGTGCATATCGCTCGCCTGGATAGTGCAGAGGAGCATGTGCGGCCCCGGGGCGGGGGCGCCGGAAATTCTGCTCATAGCGCCGCCCCGGCTCGGTACGCTTTCGCCGTACATGGACCTTTTCTTCGGCGGAAGGCAGGCGGAATCGAAAAAGTTCGGCCGGGAGTTCGAAAAGGCGGCCCGGATTCTGGGAAGCAAGTTCCTGGACGCCGGGAAGATCGTCGAGCCGAGCAAGGCAGACGGGATACATCTCGATCCCGAATCGAACCGAAAGCTCGGGCTCGCCGTCGCGGCCGCTATCTCGGGTAAGCCAGCCGGGGCCAAAAAGCCCGCAAGGAAGCGAAATTGAAAAATAACGCCCGGCATGTATACTGACATTCCGTTTACCACGACTGATTTCAACCCGGCAAACATCTTAAAAATTTTGACCAACAGAGGAGACTCTAATGAGTGAGTGGAAGTTTGTAAATCACGGTAATCAGGAGATAACGCCTTCCAAGGACAGGAGAGCTATCTTCATAGGCAGATACCAGCCGTATCACATGGGGCACGTAAACCTAGTAAGGCAGAAGCTCGATAAGGGCGTACCGTGCCTGATAATGGTAAGGGATATCCCGCCCGACCCGAAGAACCCCTTCACGACCGAGCAGACGGTCAGCATGATAGAGAAGTATCACAAGAGTAAGGGCGACGACGTAGTAGTGATGATCATCCCGGACATCGAATCCGTTAACTGGGGCAGGGGAGTTGGATACGAGATGAACGAGTTCACTCCGCCCGAAGACATAGGATTCATATCCGCCACCAAGGTAAGAAGCTCCATAGCCGAAGGGAACGACGACTGGAGGCAGCTCGTCGACGAGTCCATCCAGGAAGACGTCGTGAAGTACCTTAAAGGCGAGTAACCCGCAGCAGTACTGTAACCATACGCCCGGGGCCGAGTCTGCCCCGGGCAGTTCCTCGAATCCGCGGATATGCCCGGCGCGCTTGCGTGAAGAAGCGCGGCCGTGATATTATCGCCTGTATACACCCGACGGACGGTAATATCCAGTGAGCGGCGGAAATCACGACAAGGCGTTCGGCAGCTTCGCCGAATTCTACCGGTTTTACCTGAGCGAGCATTCCGATCCTTTAAACAGGCGGCTTCACTTCGCGGGCTGCGTGCTCGTGATAGCGGCCGTACTTTGCGCCGTTATTTTCCGGGAGTGGCTGTTTCTCATCCTGGCCCCCGTATTCGGATACGGCCTTGCGTGGATAGGCCATTTCTTCATCGAGAAGAACAGGCCCGCCACGTTCAAGCATCCGCTCTGGAGCCTAATGGGCGACTGGGTGATGTTCGGGGAGATAGTTACAGGGAAGATAAAGCTGTAGGGCCCACCGGCTCGCGCCTTCTGGCCACACATTCCATATATACAAAAACCGATTAACGGGTAAAATCTAAAAAAGGCTCTTCAGGGAATCTGCAACCTTATGCCGAAGCTTCTCGTTTTTCAGCATGTAGCCCACGAAATACTAGGTACGCTGGACCCGCTTTTGAGGGAATCCGGCTTCAGAATAAAGTACGTCAACTTCGAGCGGCATCCCGATTACGTCCCTACGCTGAGCGGGTACGACGGGCTTATTGTCCTCGGGGGGCCGATGAACGTGGACGAGACCGGCCGCTACCCGTTCCTGAAGACGGAGGTCAGGGTTATAGAAAAGGCTATAGAGTCGGATATGCCGGTCCTCGGCATCTGTCTGGGATCGCAGCTCGTCGCCAAGACCCTCGGCGCGACTGTCAGGAAGAACCGCGAAAAGGAAATAGGCTGGTACGACATCACTCCCAACGAGGAAGGCGCGTCGGATCCGCTCCTTTCGCATTTTTCGGAATCGGAGAAGATATTCCAGTGGCACGGCGACACGTTCGACGTGCCCGAGGGGGGGACGCTCCTGGCTTCGTCAGAGCTATGCGAGAACCAGGCGTTTCGGTACGGGGATAACGTCTACGGCTTTCAGTTCCACATGGAGGTGGACGAACCGATGGTCGAGAGGTGGCTCGGCATTCCCGAAAACCGTAAAGAGATCGAGGAAGCGGCCGCTATAGACCCCGACAGGATAAGAAAGGACACCCCCGTTCACATATCGCGGCTTAAGGAGCTGAGCGATACATCCTTTGCAGGGTTCGTGAACCTGTTCGGCTTTTCGAAAAAGCGCCTGACCCTGCCTTCGAGGTAGCCGTCCGCTATTTGTCCGAGTTCTCGGCCGCTCTCCTGACCGGCCGCTGCGGCCTTCCGAATTTCCTGTAGTCCTCGGCGAACTCCCGGAGCTTCTTGTCTACTAGATAGTTTATGGTTCCTCTCTTGAACTTCCCGCTGTCGCCGCGTTTTCCGGATTCCTTGCCCGTCAGGGTTTCGGTCGCCTGCTCTATCGTTTCGACGGGGTAGATGTGGAACTTCCCGGCCTTTATGGCCTCGACCACGCTCTTTTTGAGCATGAGGTTCTTTACGTTCTGGAAGGGGATGACGACGCCCTGCTCGCCTGTGAGCCCCTTGGCCTTGCAAACCTCGAAGAATCCCTCGATCTTTTCGTTGACCCCGCCGATGGGCTGTATCTGACCCTTCTGGTTGACTGAGCCCGTTATCGCGAGGCTCTGTTTTACGGGCACGCCGGAGAGGCTCGAAAAGAGAACGATGAGCTCGGCCGCCGAGGCGCTGTCGCCGTCTATCATCTCGTATGTCTGCTCGAAGCCTATGCTGGCAGAAAGGCTGAGTGGCACTTTCTGCGCATAATTGGAGCCGATGTAGCCGCTCAGTATGAGGACGCCCTTGTCGTGTATGTTGCCGCTCATACGGGCCCGGCGCTCGATGTTGACGAGGCCCTCTGTGCCCATATACGTCTCGCAAGTGATACGGGAGGGTTTCCCGAACGCGTAGTCGCCCATGTTATAGACGGCGAGGCCGTTAATCTGGCCCGTCACCATGCCCTCGGTGTCGACCATTATGACGCCCTTGGCTATGGACTCCTGTATCTTCTCCTCGACCATGTTGGATCTGTATACCTTTTCCTCGATCGCCTTTTCTACGTGTTCGCGGCGCGTGGCGCCTTCGTCCCCTTCGACCCTCGACCAGTAGTCCGCCTCTTTTAGTATCTTGGTTATCGATCCGAGCTGAACGGAGAGCTTGTTCTGATCCCCGGAGAGCCTGGAAGAATATTCGATCACGCGCTCGATGCCGCTTCTGTCGAAAGACTTGAGCTTGTCCCTGTCGCAGATGGTCCTTATGAAGCAGGAGTACTGGGAAATCGTTTCGTCGTTTCTATCGACGACGGAATCGAAATCGGCCTTGACCTTGAACAGCTTTCTGAAATCTTCGTCGTAGGAGTAGAGCATCTGGTACATGTACGAATTCCCGGCGAGTATGACCTTGACGTCGAGATCTATGGGCTCGGGCCTTATGCCGACCGGTCCCGAGATGCCGTATTGCTGATAGATATCTTCGATGCGAAGCTCTTCGTTCTCTATCGCCTTTTTGAGCGCATCCCAGATGAAGGGATACTTGAACATGTCGAGTATTTCGAGGACGATGTAGCCGCCGTTGGCCTTGGCCAGGGAGCCTGCCTGTATCATCGTAAAGTCGGTGAACATCGCGCCGAACCTGACTTCCTTTTCGATGGAGCCGAAGAGGTTGTTATAAGTCGGGTTCGTCTCGAATATGACCGGCGCCCCCTGTGTGAGGGAGTTGTCTATTATTACGTTTACTTTATATTCCGTAAACTGCGGCGCGGGCTGCTGAGGCCCCCTTCCCATGAACGGCATCCCCGCCTGGGGAACGTTCTTTTCCGGAAGGAAGATGTCTATGTTCTCGAGGATGTTCTTCTGCATCTGGTCGAGATAGTCAATGACTTTGGGGAATGAGGTGTACTTTTCCCTGAGCGTTTCGATAATCTGCCCGACGGAGAAGAGGGCGACCCTCTTTTCGAGCTCTTTTATCTTTTCGCCGGCCTCGTTTTCTATTTTCCTGGCCGTCTTTAGTGACTCGGCGACGATGTTGTCTATTTNGTGATTATTCCTGTGGGGGAGAACTGTACCTGTATCTGGCTTTCGGCGCCTTTTTTCTGGAGCTCCTCGAAGAGGATATTCTTCTTCCTCTGGAACTCGTTCATTATGTTCTGACGCTGTTCTTCGAATTCCTTACTCTCAAACGCCGTAGGTATATCCGTTTTAAGGACCTGGACAAACTCGTCCATGTCCTTCTTGAAAACCCTGCCCCTGCCTGTCGGGAGGTCTATGGCCTTGGGTTCGTTGGGGTTCTGGAAATTGTAGACGTAGCACCAGTCCCCGGGGGTGGGTTTCTCTTTCGCGACCCTGTCGAGGATCGTTTCTATGGTTGTCGATTTCCCTACGCCGGTCGGCCCCGCGAGATAGATATTGTACTCGCCGTACTCCATTCCGAGCCCGAACATTATCGCGTCCACAGCTCTCCTCTGGCCTATGAAATCCTCGCAGGGATTGAGGTCGTCGGTGGATTCCACGTTGAGGGAGCCCAAATCACAGACACGGTAAACCTGGGAAGCCTTCAGCTCCTGAACCTTTCGCATTACATCCCCCCTTTTAGCCTTGTTATGTACGTATTTTACCTCTACGGGTCAAAATCAACTATACCCAAATCCTGCCGTTCTGAAAAACCCTTTAGAACTATTCCGGTGCCGTCCGGCCACGGGTGTATAAACGGGCTCCACGGTGTGCGTATCCCGTCGGAAGCGCTCGAATGCCTTGACTTTTTTCACCTTACGTGTTGCAATAACTGTGGCGTTTCCGGACCGTCACAGCCTGGATTATGGTGGCGGAATGCGGACGATACTGTTGTTATCGTCCTGAGCCGAAAATCAGAAAAATCACGCAGGCCTGCCTGCGCTTATCGGGGGGACGACAGGCGACTTGCCTGTTCCATTAAACTAACCGGCCGCCGCTCCCGGCGGGAAGCGGCCTTGTGCAAATGTCATGACGAATATGAAGAGTTTTATCCTAATTGCCTCGCTGCTCCTGCTTTTTGTCTTTCCATCCTGTGCGTCGAAGAATCCTGACTATACGGGGGCTTCGGGTGTGGAAGCTCTTTTTCCCGTCGAGCGGGACTTCGAATGGGGTTTCATAAACCGTTCGGGCGATCTCATAATCCCTTATAAATACGAGGGGGCGGTCGATTTTTCGGAGGGGAGGGCGCTCGTAAAGAAGGACGGCAAGTGGGGCTACATAAATGAATTCGACATCATGGTCATAACCCCGCAGTTCGAAGAGGCTCATGAATTTTCCGAAGGCCTCGCGCACGTCAAAATAGACGGCAGGTACGGCTACATAGACAGGATGGGAAAAATAATCGCCGAGCCCGAGTTCGAAAAGGCCGAGCCCTTTTCGGAGGGGCTCGCCAGCGTCAAGATAAACGGCAGGTGGGGTTACATAGACAAGAAGGGGCAGATGAAGATAGAGCCCCGTTTCGAGAGGGCGTTCAGCTTTTCGGACGGCCTCGCGCTGATCGT
>JRYH01004544.1_pt1 | contig 10469 bp, 8 predicted proteins | sample 235351 | NCBI WGS metagenome assembly JRYH01 (sample SAMN03074221, study PRJNA261480) | activated sludge metagenome | biome: Wastewater Treatment Plant; feature: Wastewater; material: Activated sludge; isolation source: activated biomass of a wastewater treatment plant treating wastewater... ... | reverse complement strand
GGCGGTCCTCCTCCAGCACCTCGACCCTGAGGCCGAGATCCTCCATCGCCCGCAGCCGCTCGGCGAATTCACTCGTGGTCAGCACATTCGCGGGTTCGTTCACCAGATCGCGCGTCATATGCACCCCCTCGGCCACCGCCAGGAGCGGGGCGAGCGCCGCCTCGGCGGCCTCCGGGTCCGAAATCTGGATGGTCACGGGCGCGGGGTCGAGCGGTGCGTCCTCGCCCTCCTTCGCGGTCTTGTGCGCATCGAAGCGATAGGCGCGCAGCGCGATGCCAAGCGCAAGCTCGGCGCCGCGGCGCCGGCTGCCGAACAGCACGAGCATCGGCTTGCCGCCGGCCAGCGCCGCGAGCTTTGCCCCCGCCCTGCGCGCCGCGATCGCATCGAAACGGCTGTCGAGCACCACCACGTCAAGCGCCTCGGCCGCCATTCCGCCCGGCCAGGCCAGCGTGATCACCTGCCCGGACTTTGCGCGGGCGAACTCCCGGCTTTCGATCAGCCGCGCAAGGGCGCCCCGGGTCAGGCGGTTGGCCCGCCGCGCGCCATGGTCCATCTTGCCCTCCGGCGGGACCACCACGGCGACGCGCCCCTCAGCCGAGGCCATCGCATCAAGATCGACCGGAGTGAAACGGATCGGGGTCAGGCTGCTCATGGCGCCTCCTTTCATGTGTGGCCTGCGCCGCACGCCCCGGTATCCTGCTGCGGGCGCGCCCGGCGCTCTGCCGCCCAGAGGTAACGCGGGCGCCTGCGCTTGACCAGATAGCAGTTTTCCCCGGCCGGCAATTGGATTAATGTCGCGCAAAACACGGGATCAATCGTCAGGGCCGCGGGGAGGGTCGCATTGTCGCGCTACGACAGATATGTTCTCTCGCGCCTGCTTCTGTTCTTCGGCTTCTTCGCATTGATCCTTGTCGCGGTGTTCTGGATCAACCGGGCGGTGGTGCTGTTCGACCGGCTGATCGGCGACGGGCAGTCCCTGCTGGTGTTCCTTGAATTCTCGGCGCTGGCGCTGCCCAACCTGATCCGCATGATCCTGCCCATGGCGGTCTTTGCGGCCGCCGTCTATGTCACGAACCGCATGCAGGGCGACAGCGAGATCACCGTGATGCAGGCCACCGGCACCAGCCCCTGGCGGCTTGCGCGCCCGCCGCTCGCGTTCGGGCTGCTGGCGGCGCTGATGATGAGCGTGCTCACCCACCTGCTGCTGCCGGCGTCGATCAGCCAGCTGTCCGCGCGCGAGGCCGAAGTGGCGCAGAGCATCTCGGCGCGGCTGCTGAGCGAGGGCACCTTCCTGCATCCGGTGGCGGGCGTGACCTTCTATATCGGCCGCATCGACCCCGACAGCACGCTGAACGACATCTTTCTTTCGGACCGGCGCGATTCCGACCAGAGCGTCACCTATACCGCCGAGCGCGCCTATCTGCTGCGCGACGGCGAACGGGCCAACCTGGTCATGGTGAACGGGATGGCGCAGCTTCAGGACAATCACGAGCACACGCTTTCGACCACGCGGTTCTCGGATTTCTCATATGATATCAGTGCCCTGCTCCCAAGCCGCGAGCCCGGCGCGCGCAGCCTCCGCGAGGTGCCGACGATCGAACTGCTGACGCGGGGCAGCGACATCGCCCGCGACGAGGGATTCAATCCCGGCAAGCTCGCCGAGGAACTGCACCTGCGTTTTGCACGGGCGCTGATCTGCGTCGCCGTGGCGCTGATCGGTTTCTCGACGCTCATGCTCGGCGGCTTCTCGCGTTTTGGCGTCTGGCGGCAGGCGCTGCTGGCCTTTGTGCTGGTGATCCTGCTCGAAGTGCTGCGCGGGCTGGTCTCGGGCCCGGTGCTGGCCGATGCCCGGCTCTGGCCGCTGGTCTATCTGCCCACGCTTGCGGGGCTTGCCGTGGCCGCGCTGTTCCTGCAGATCGCGTCCCGCCCGCCGGCCCTGCGGCTGCGCCGGCAGGCGCGCATGCGAGAGACCGCGGCATGATCCTCGACCTCTATTACGCGCGGCGCTTCCTGGGCAGCTTCCTGCTGGTCGCAGCCGTGTTCCTGAGCCTCATCCTGCTGGTCGATCTGATCGAGCAACTGCGCCGCTTCAGCGACTCGGACACGGGCCTTGCCCGGATCTTCGCGCTGACCCTCCTGAGCGCCCCGGGCGCCATCGACAAGATCCTGCCCCTGCTGATGATCCTGGCCACCATCGCGCTTTTCGTGGCCATGGCCCGCAGCAGCGAACTGGTGGTCACGCGCGCGGCCGGGCGTTCCGGGCTGCGCACGCTGGTCGCACCACTAGGCGTCGCGGCGCTGATCGGCGTGCTGGCGGTAACGATGCTCAACCCAATCGTGGCCACGACAGCGAACCGCTATCAGCGCCTCTCCGACATCTACCGCAGCGGCGACGCCTCGGCGCTCTCGCTGGGGAGCGAGGGGCTCTGGCTGCGGCAGGGCGGCGCCGAGGGACAGGCCGTCATCCATGCCGAGGACTACCTGCACGAGCGGGGCGGCATCACCCTGCGGCAGGTGACGATCCTCGGCTACGGCCCTTCGGGCGAGCCGAACCGGCGCATCCTTGCCGAAAGCGCGCGACTGGGCGATGACGAATGGATCCTGGAAAATGCCAAGGTCTGGCCGCTCGCCAGCGATCTGAACCCCGAGCACCGGGCCCGGACCCATGCCGAGATCACGCTTGCCACCACGCTGACCCAGGCGCGGATCGAGGAAAGCCTCGGGCGGGCATCGGGGATTTCGATCTATGACCTGCCCGCCACCATCCGCGAATTGCGCGAGGCCGGATTCGCGACCCGCAGTCAGGAGGTCTGGTTCCAGTCCGAACTCGCCCGTCCGCTGTTCCTGATCGCCATGGTGCTGGTCGGCGCCGCCTTCACCATGCGCCACACCCGGCTCGGCGGCACCGGGGTCGCGGTGATCGCGGCGGTGCTGCTTGGCTTCGGGCTTTATTTCATCCGCGACTTCGCGCAGGTGCTCGGCGAGAACGGCCAGCTTCCGGTGATTCTTGCCACATGGGCGCCCCCGATCGCGGCAATCCTGCTGGCACTCGGGCTGCTGCTGCAGACAGAGGACGGCTGATGAGCAGGCGGCGGCATCTCCTCTCGGCGCTTGCAGCGCTCATGCTTGCGATCATTCTGGCGCCGCTCGTGCTGCAATGGAGCGCGCTGGCGCAGGAGCAGCCGGCGGAGGGTGAGCAGGAAGAGCGCGCGGTGCTCATGGCCGATACGCTTTACGTCACGCCCTCGCGCCAGCTCGTGGCCGAGGGCCATGTCGAGGCCCTGCACGGTGATGTGCGCCTGACCGCGCAGCGCGTCACCTACGACGAGGCCAGCGGGCAGCTTGCCATCGAGGGGCCGATCCGGCTCGAGCGGGGCGAGGATGTCACGGTGCTGGCCAGCGCCGCCGAGCTCGACCGCGAATTGCAGAACGGGCTGCTGCGCGGCGCGCGCATGGTGTTGAACCGGCAGGTGCAGCTTGCGGCGGTGCAGATGAACCGGGTCGAGGGCCGCTATACCCAGCTTTACACCACGGCGGTGACTTCGTGCCACGTCTGCGGCGACGGGCGCCCGCCGCTCTGGCAGATCCGGGCGCGGCGCGTGATCCACGACGAGGACGAGCAGCAGCTTTATTTCGAGGACGCGCGCCTGATGGTGCGCGGAGCGACGGTGATGGTGCTGCCGCGCTTCCGCCTGCCCGACCCCAACGTGAAACGCGCGCGCGGCTTTCTGGTGCCGAACATCCGCAGCACCAACCAGCTCGGCACCGGGATACGGGTGCCCTATTTCATTCCGCTCGGCGATCATCGCGACCTGACGCTGACACCCTATCTTTCGCCCAAGACGCGCACGCTCGGGTTCCGCTACCGGCAGGCGTTCCGCCGCGGCGAGATCCGCTTCGAGGGTGCCTATACCAGCGACGACCTGACCGACGACGCACGCGGCTACCTGTTCGGCAGCGGGCATTTCGACCTGAACCGCGGGTTCAACCTCGATTTCCAGATCCGCACCGCAAGCGACAAGGCGTATCTTGTGGATTACGGCCTGCCCGATACCGACCGGCTGCGCAACGAGGTGGTGATCTCGCGCTATCGCCGCAACGACGCGTTCCGTGCCGGGCTGATCTATTACGATTCGCTGCGCGATCTCGATTACCAGTCCACCCTCCCGACCATCGTGCCGAGCCTGCGTTACGAGCGGCGCTGGTTTCCCGACCGGATCGGCGGCGAATTGCGCATGGCCGTCGACGTGCAGGGGCATCACCGCAGTTCGAACCTCAATATCCTCGGGCGCGATGTCATCCGCTCCACCGCCGACCTGAACTGGCGCCGCAACTGGATCATCGGCCCCGGCCTGCGCGCGGACTGGCGCATTGGCGTCGCCGCCGACGTCTTCCGTATCTACCAGGACGACAGTTATGGCCATGACCTGTCCCGCGTCACGCCGTCTTCGGCGTTCAGCCTGCGCTATCCGATGACGAAGACCACGGCGGGCGGCGCCACGCAGATGCTGGAGCCCATCGCCCAGATCGGCTGGGCCAGCACCCACGGGACCACGCCGCCGAACGACGAGAGCGCCTTTGTCGAATTCGACGAGGGCAACCTCCTGTCGCTGTCGCGTTTTCCCGCTCCCGACCGGCGCGAGGACGGATTCACCTTTGTCTACGGCGTGAACTGGGCGCGCTTTGCACCCTCGGGCTGGCAGGCTTCGGCCAGTGTCGGCCAGGTGTTCCGCCACGACGCGGATCCGGGCTTTACCCGCACCTCGGGGCTTTCGGGGAAGGCATCGGACATATTGCTGGCCGGCCAGATCAGTTTCGAGCGGGGCCTTGCGGTCAGCGGCCGCACCCTGCTCGACAGCGGTTTCGGCATCTCCAAGGCTGAACTGCGCGGCAGCTGGAGCGGCAAGCGCACCGGCCTTGCCGGCACCTATCTCTGGCAGGGGATCGACCCCGACGAGGGGCGCGAGGAGGCGCTTTCGGAAATCTGGCTGGACGGGGCCTATGAAATCACCCCGAACTGGACCGGGCGCGCCAACCTGCGCTACGACCTGACCGATTCCAGCGCCACGCGCGCCGGCTTCGGGCTGGGATGGCAAAACGAGTGCGTCGCGGTCGATCTTTCGGTAAACCGGCGGTATACAAGCTCGACAAGTGTTGAGCCGACCACCGATTTCGGCTTTACCATTTCACTACGCGGCTTCACCGTGGAAAGCGGCAACGAGAAATACAGGCGATCATGCAGCTGAGAATATCCCTCCCGATTCCGTCCCTGCCCCGGTTCCGGCGCGGGCTGCGCCCATTTGCCTGCGGCCTTGCGCTGGCGATCGGCACCGCGTTCATGCCGCTGCCCGGGCTTGCGCAGAACATGTTCGCCCCGGTCATCACGGTGAACGATGCCGCCATCACCGGGTTCGAGATCGAACAGCGGGCGCGGTTCCTGCATCTGCTGCGGGCGCCGGGCGATCCGATGCAGATGGCGCGCGAGGCGCTGATCGAGGACCGGCTCAAGCAGCAGGCTATCCGGGACGCGGAGATCGAGATCTCCGAGGAAGACATCCGGGCGGGCATCGCCGAGTTTTCCCAGCGCACCGACCTGTCGCCCGAGGAATTCGTCGAGGCCCTGCAGCAGGGTGGCGTGAGCTATGAATCGCTGCGCGATTTCGTGTCCGTGAACGTCGGCTGGCGCGAATATGTGCGCACGACATTCATGCCGCGCGCCGCCCCCTCCAAGGCGGAAATCGACCAGGCCCGGGCCGCCGGAAACAGCGGCAGCAGCGTGAGCGTGCTTCTGAACGAGATCATCGTGCCGGTCACCCCCGACAACATGGACCAGGTCGAGGATCTGGCCGAGGAACTGTCGAAAATCCGCGGCTTCGACGCCTTCGGCGAGGCGGCAAGACGCTATTCCGCGTCAGAAAGCCGCCAGGCCGGCGGACAGATCCCCTGGATGGCGGTGAACGATCTGCCCGCAGGGCTGCGCCCGCTCATCATGGAGCTGAAGCCCGGTGAGGTGACGCCGCCGATTCCGCTTTCGAACGCGGTGGCGCTGTTCCAGATGCGCGAAATGCGCGAAACGGGTCGCGATCGCGACGCCTATTCGAAGATCTCCTATGCCAGGTACCACATTCCCGGCGGGCACAGCCCCGAGGGGCTGAAGCAGGCCGCCGAAGTCGCCGCACGGGTCGATCGCTGCGACGACCTGTTCGGGATCGCCGCCGGGCAGCCGCCCGAGGTGCTGGAAAAGGTCGAACAGACCCCCGGCGAAATCCCGCAGGACATCGCGATCGAACTCGCGAAGCTCGACCGCGGCGAGATCTCGACCACGCTGACCCGCAACGGCGGGCAGACGCTCCTGTTGCTCATGCTTTGCAACCGCACTGCCGAAAGCGCGGCCGAGGCATCGGACGACGACATCGGCAACATGCTGGCGCAGCAGCGGCTCGAGGCGTTTTCCGAAAACCAGCTGGCGAAGCTGCGCGGCAATGCGGTCATCACCGAGCGATGAGCGCGCCGATCGCGCTCAGCTGCGGTGAACCGGCGGGGATCGGCCCTGAAATCGCGCTGAAGGCATGGCAGGCGCTGCGCGCGGATTGCCCGTTCTTCTGGGTGGGCGATCCTGCCCATCTGCCGCCCGGCACGCCGTTTAGCGAGATCGCCAGCCCCGCCGAGGCAAACGCGGTCTGCGCCACGGCATTTCCGGTGCTGCCGCACCGTTTCGCCGCCCCGGCCCGGCCCGGCGAGGCCGATCCGCGCAACGCGGGTGACGTGATCCGGGTGATCGAGCGCTGCGTCGAACTGGTGCGGGCCGGCGAAGCCTCGGCGCTCTGCACCGCGCCGATCCACAAGAAGGCCCTGATCGACGGGGCCGGGTTCGCCCATCCGGGTCATACCGAGTTCCTGGCGGCGCTCGGGGGCGTCGAACATGTCGTGATGATGCTCGTCGGCGCCGGGCTGCGGGTCGTGCCGGCCACGATCCATATCGCGCTCGAAGAGGTGCCGCGGCGGCTGACTCCGGCGCTGCTCGAGCGGGTGATCGCTCTGACCGCGGCGGGCCTGCGTGAAAACTTCGCCATTGCCGCGCCGCGCATCGCGGTGGCCGGGCTCAACCCCCATGCCGGCGAGGGCGGGGCCATGGGGCGGCAGGAGATCGAATGGATCGCCCCCCTGCTCGAGCGGCTGCGGCAGGAGGGCGCAGATGTTCTCGGGCCGCTGCCGGCGGACACGATGTTTCATACCCGCGCCCGCGCCGGCTATGACGCCGCCGTCTGCATGTATCACGACCAGGCGCTGATCCCGGTCAAGACGCTTGCCTTCGACAGCGGGGTGAACGTGACCCTCGGCCTGCCTTTCCTGCGCACGTCGCCCGATCACGGGACCGCTTTCGACATCGCCGGCAAGGGCATCGCCGGGGCGGGCAGCCTGATTGCCGCGCTTGAGCTTGCACGCGACATGGCCCGGCGCCGGGCGGGGCAGTCGTGAGGGCCGCCACGAGGACGGCGCTCGGGCGGGGGCCCTGCCCCCGTCGCCCCTGCGGGCGACTCCCCCGGGATATTTCCGGCCAGAAGAAGCCGTGAGCGGAATCGATGCGCTGCCGCCGCTGCGCGAGGTGATCGCGGCGCACGGGCTTTCGGCGCAAAAGGCGCTCGGGCAGAATTTCATCCTGGATCTGAACGTCACCGCCCGGATCGCGCGGCTGGCGGGCGATCTTTCGGGGCATGACGTGCTCGAGATCGGGCCGGGGCCCGGGGGGCTGACGCGCGGGCTGCTGGCGGAAGGCGCGCGCCGCGTGGTCGCGATCGAGCGTGACCGCCGCTGCCTGCCGGCGCTCGAACAGATCGCGCGGGCCTGTCCGGGGCGGCTTGTGGTGATCGAGGGCGATGCACTGGCGGTCGATCCGCACGAGCATCTTGATCCGCCGGTGCGGGTGGTGGCGAACCTGCCCTACAATGTGGGGACCGAGCTTCTGATCCGCTGGCTCACGCCGGAGCAATGGCCGCCGTTCTGGGACAGCCTGACGCTGATGTTCCAGCGCGAGGTGGCCGAGCGCATCACCGCCGCACCGGGAAGCAAGGCCTATGGGCGGCTTTCGGTGCTGGCGCAATGGCGCACGCAAGCGCGTATCGTGATGCGCCTGCCGCCCGCCGCATTCACCCCGCCGCCCAGTGTCTCGAGCGCGGTGGTGCAGGTGACGGCGCTGCCGGCGCCGCGGTTTCCCGCCGATGCAGCGATCCTCGAGCGGGTCGTGGCCGCGGCCTTCAACCAGCGGCGCAAGATGCTGCGCAGCGCGCTGAAGGGCGTCGCGCCCGACATATCGGCGGTGCTGGCCCGCGCCGGGCTGTCGCCGGAACTGCGGGCGGAACAGGTCTCGGTCGAGGGGTTCTGCGCGCTCGCGCGGGCGCTGGCCGGCTGATCCCCTATTCGGCGGCTTCGGGCGTGTTCCCGCCGTTGCCGGCTTCGGCGCCGTCCCCGGAACCGTCGTCGGATTTGTCCTCGGCCTTGCGGGGGGTGCGGCGGCTGCGCGCCGGGCTGCGCCGCGGGGGCTTGCGCGGGGCCGCCTCGGGCGTTTCGACAAGGTCGCTGTCGCCGGATGCGGCGGGGTCGAGCACCTCGTCCGCCGCATCGGTTCCGGCGCCGTCGTCATCGCCCGGGCCCTGCCGGGCGGCCTCGGCGCGGTCACGTTCGGCCTGGCGCTCGCGTTGCTGGCGCTCCTGTTCCTCGCGGCGCGCTTCGTGTTCTTCGCGGCGGGCGTCGATCTCGCGCTGGGCCTCGCTCAGCAGGCGCAGGTAATGTTCGGCGTGCTGCTGGAAATTCTCGGTGGCGATGCGGTCGTTGGAGAGCTGCGCATCGCGGGCGAGCTGGTTGTATTTGTCGATGATCTGCTGCGGCGTGCCGCGCACCTTGCCTTCGGGGCCGGAGCTGTCGAAGACGCGGTTGACGATGTTGCCAAGCGAACGCTGCCGGTTCGACTTCGACCGCGAGCGGTTTTTCGATGATCTCATCTGTTGTCGTTAATCCAGGTCAATCGGATGGATGAGCCTTGCCCCGATACACGACCTCACCTGGGGTAATCCGGGGGGATCGTCACGTCTATCGAGCTGGGCGAGACAATGGGGCGTTCCCGAAAGGGCCACCCTCACCAACTTCCTGTTTGCATGTTCGGCGCCGGGGGGCAAGCGGTTTTTGCCCATTTTTCGCGGTTTGGGCCGCTATGTGCCGAAATTCGCGCGATTGGGTCGGAAAGGTCACGGCACCCTCAGGCCGCGCCGCAGCCCCCGCCCTCGGGCCAGCGGGCGAGGATCACCCGGTCGCGGGCGTCGAGGTCGGGGCGCACCTCCACGCTTTCGAACCCCGCCGCCGTCAGAAGCGCCGTCACCGCACCGGCCTGTGTCGGCCCGATCTCAAGCCCCAGCCGCCCGCCGGGCATCAGCCGCGCCCCCGCCCCGGCGGCAATGGCGCGATAGGCGTCAAGCCCGTCGCCGCCCGGCGTCAGCGCCGCGCGGGGTTCCCAGTCGCGCACCTCGGGGGCGAGGCCGGCCATCTCGTCTTCCGCGATATAGGGCGGGTTCGACACGATCAGGTCGAACTTGCCGGAAATGCCGGAAAACCAGTCGGCCTCGCGGAACCGGGCGCGTTTCGCAAGGCCAAGGGTCTCGGCATTGCCCGCCGCCACGGTCAGCGCGGCGGCGGACCTGTCGGTGCCGGTGCCGGTCGCGAAGGGCATCGCTGCCAGGCAGGACAGAAGGATGCAGCCGGTTCCGGTGCCGAGGTCGAGCATCTTGACGAAGGGCCTTTCCAGCGCCGCGGCGACGAGGATTTCGGTCTCCGGCCGAGGGTCCAGCGTGTCGGCGGTGACGCGGAAGGTCTGGCCGAAGAACTGCCGCGTGCCGGTGATCTGGCTGACCGGGCGGCGCGCGATCCGGTCGGCGATGGCGGTATCGAAGGCGGCGGCCTGCATGGGGCTGATCGGGTCGGGCAGGTGCAGGCTGACACGGTCGGGCGCGATGCCCATGGCGAAGGCCAGCAACCGGCGCGCGTCGCGGGGGGCGTCGGGGATGGCGGCGTCGGTCAGGCGCTGGATCGCCGCGCGCAGCGCCTCTGCCGCCGTCATGCCTCCATCTCGGCGAGCCGCGCCGCCTGATCGTGGGCGACGAGCGCGTCGATCACCTCGGTCAGGTCGCCCGCCATGATCTGCGGCAGGGCGTAGAGCGTGAGGTTGATCCGGTGGTCGGTCATCCGGCCTTGGGGAAAGTTGTAGGTGCGGATCCGTTCGGAGCGGTCGCCGGAGCCGACCTGTGCCTTGCGGTCGGCGGCGCGTTCACTGTCGGCCTTCAGCCGTTCCAGATCGTAAAGCCTGGCGCGCAGCACGGCCATCGCGTTGGCGCGGTTCTGGTGCTGGGACTTTTCGGACGAGGTCACGACGATGCCGGTCGGCAAGTGGGTGATCCTGACGGCCGAATCGGTGGTGTTGA
>JRYH01006124.1_pt1 | contig 10476 bp, 9 predicted proteins | sample 235351 | NCBI WGS metagenome assembly JRYH01 (sample SAMN03074221, study PRJNA261480) | activated sludge metagenome | biome: Wastewater Treatment Plant; feature: Wastewater; material: Activated sludge; isolation source: activated biomass of a wastewater treatment plant treating wastewater... ... | reverse complement strand
GCGCTCGACGCCGACGTGATCAAGACCTATGTGGAGCTCGGGCTGGGGGTGGGCATCCTGGCCTCGATGGCCTTCAACCCGGCGCGCGACCCCGGCCTGCGCAAGCTCGACAGCGACCACCTGTTCGCCGGGAACGTCACCCGCATCGCGGTGCGCCGCGGCCACTACCTGCGCGGCTTCGCCTACCGCTTCATCGAACTGTGCGCGCCCGAGCTGACCGAAGTGGTGGTGGCCGACGCGGTCGGCGGCACGGCCGGCTGAGTACGCCGCACCTCCAGACGGGCGCCTGCCGCTACAGACCGCCCGCAGGCTCAGTCGGCAAACGCGCCCAGCGCCGCACGCAGCGCAGCCTCGTCGACGCCGTCGCCAAGCGTCGCCACCTCGGCGCCCTCGAGCCACAGCGCCAGGCCCTGCATCTCGAACGCGGCGCCCTGCTTGAGCGCCGCCACCACCGCGCCCGCCTCGCGCGGCGAGGCGAAGCCCGCGCCCTGCAGCAGCAGGCGGCCGTCGGCGTCGACCAGCTTGAAGTGGAAGCGGCCGTCGGCCTCGCGGTACTGCTTGAACTGTGGCAGCGCGGTCTTCGCCTTCTCGGCCTTGGCCGCGCGCGGCACGCTGGCCAGATTGCGCAGGCCGACCGCATGGCGCAGCTCGGCCAGGAAAGGCGTGGCGATCGCGCGCGCCTTGGCGGCGCCTTCATGCAGGTGCTTCTCGATGCGCGCCGGCTCGGCGATCAGCGCCTCGTAGTGTTCGCGCATCGGCGCCACCGCGGCCTCGATGCGCTCGAACAGCGCCTGCTTGGCCTCGCCCCAGGCGATGCCCTCGTCGAAGGCGGCGCGCATCGCGCGCGTCTCCTCGGCGGAGGAAAACGCCTGGTAGAGCTGGAAAAGCGCCGAGCCGTCGGCATCCTTGGGCTCGCCCGGCGCCTTCGAGTCGGTGACGATCGAGAAGATCAGCTTCTTCAGCTCGTCGCGCGGGCGCGAACAGCGGGATGGTGTTGTCGTAGCTCTTGCTCATCTTGCGGCCGTCCAGGCCGGGCAGGGTCGCCACCGACTCGTCGACCGCCGCCTCGGGCAGCACGAAGTGCTCGCCGTAGAGGTGGTTGAAGCTGCCGGCGATGTCGCGCGCCATCTCGATGTGCTGGATCTGGTCGCGGCCGACCGGCACCGAGTTGGCCTTGAACATCAGGATGTCGGCCGCCATCAGCACCGGGTACATGTAGAGCCCCATGTTGACGCCGGCGTCCGGATCGACGCCCTCGGCAGTGTTCTTGTCCACCGCCGCCTTGTAGGCGTGGGCGCGGTTGAGCAGGCCCTTGCCGGCGACGCAGGTGAGCAGCCAGGTGAGCTCGGGGATCTCGGGGATGTCGGACTGGCGGTAGAACCACACGCGGTCGGTGTCCAGGCCGGCGGCGAGCCAGGTGGCGGCGATCTCCAGCGTCGAGCGCTGCACGCGCAGCGGGTCGGTGGTCTTGATCAGCGCGTGATAGTCGGCCAGGAAGTAGAAGCTTTCCACGCCGGGCTGGCGGCTGGCGGCGACCGCCGGACGGATGGCGCCGGCATAGTTGCCGAGGTGGGGCGTGCCCGAGGTGGTGATCCCGGTGAGGACGCGCTGGACAGTCATGGATCGCTCCGGCTCAAACTGGACAAAGAGCGCGAGTTTAACGGCTTCGGCGCGCAGGGATAAGGCGGATCGCGGCGGAGCGGCTTATTCCTGCCAGCGCAAGGCCAGACGCGCGCCGCCGCCCGGGCTCAGGTCGATCCAGTGCTCCTGCGTCTGCCCGGCGTAGGTCGCCGTAATGCGGTAGCGCCCCGCCTCGGGCACGTCGAGCTGGCCGATCGGCCCGCAGGAGGCCTCCACCCTGCGGTCGCCGAGCGGATCGTCCACCCGCGTCGCCACATCGGTGACGAAACCGCCCTCGGTCGTCGAGAAGAACAGCGTCAGCGCATGCATCGCCACCTCGGCGCGCATGCGCTGCGACGACTCGAGGCCGATGCCGCCACATTCCAGGCGCAGCGCCGGGCCGCCAGCCGCCGCATCCGGCGACGCCCCCGGCTGCGCCGACGCCGGCAGCGCAGCGGCGCCCAACGCCAAAGCCACGAGCAGATGCTTGCCAACCTTGATCATGCTTGACCCTGTCCCTCAGTCACCCGGAGCGGGTGGCCGCATTGTTGCCACCTCCACCGTCGGCGGCAAGTGCGCGCTTCAATCTGCCGCGGGCTGCAGCCACGCCGCGGGCCACTCGCCGATCGGCAGCGGCCGACCATACAGGTAACCCTGAAACCCGGTGCAGCCCTGCGCCTTGAGGAAGGCCGCCTGTTCGTCCGTCTCCACGCCCTCGGCGACCACATGCAGCCCGAGCGAGGCGCTCATGCCGAGGATGGCGCGGACGATGGTCGCGCTGCTCGCGTCGGCGAGCATGTCGCGGACGAAGGACTGGTCGATCTTGAGCTGGTCCAGCGGCATGCGCTTGAGGTAGGACAGCGACGAGTAGCCGGTGCCGAAGTCGTCGAGCGCAAAGCGCAGGCCATGCGCGCGCAGGTTCGCCATGCGTGCGAAGGCCTCGTCGCGGTCGCCCAGGATCACGCTCTCGGTCAGTTCGAGCTTCAGCCCCGCCGGATCGATGCCGTGCCGCTCGACGCAGGCGAGCACCTGTCCGACGAAGTCGGGCTGGTGGAACTGGCGCGCACTGACATTCACCGCGACGCTCAGCCCACGTGTCGCCGGCGACGCCTGCCAGGCCGCAAGCTGCGCGCACGCGGTCTCGAGCACCCACTGGCCGATCGGCACGATCAGCCCGGTCTCCTCGGCAATCGGGATGAAGACCGCCGGCGAGACGAAGCGTCCGTCGCCGTCGATCCAGCGGATGAGGGCCTCGGCGCCCACGATCCGGTCCGCCGCGTCCACCTGGGGCTGGTAGAACAGGCGGAACGAGGCGTTCGCCAGCGCAGCGCGCAGGCCGTTCTCCATCGCGGCGTGCGCATCCACCAGCGACTGCATCTGCGGGCTGAAGAAGCGGATGGTGTTGCGCCCCTCCTCCTTCGCGGCGAACAGCGCCACCTCGGCCTGCTTGAACAGATTCTCGTGCGACCACTGGCGGCCGACGAACAGCGTGATGCCGATGCTGTGGGTGACGTAACTCAGCGTGACCGAGCCCTCGAGCGCATAGGGCTCGTTGAGGGAAGCGTGAATCTCGCGGGCCAGCGCCTCGGCACGCAGCAGTGCCTCCTCCCGGCGTTTGCCCAGGTTCTCGACGATGACGCCGAAGTCGTCATCGCCCTGGCGCGCGATGGTCGCGGCCTCGTCCACCACGTGGCGCAGCCGCCGCGCGATCGCGCGCAGCAGCTCGTCGCCGACCGCATGACCGCGGGTGTCGTTGAGCTGCTTGAAGCGGTCGATGTCGAGCAACAGCACCATGCCGAATTCGCCGCTGCCGGCGCTGGCCAGGATCGCGTGCTGCAGGCGGTCGCGCAGCATCGCGCGGTTGGGCAGCCCGGTCAGCGGGTCGTAGTAGGCGAGGCGGTGCACCAGCTCCTCGGAGCGCCGGCGCAGGGTGATGTCCTCCTTCACCGCCACATAGTGGGTGACGGCCCCGCCGGCATCGCGGATCGGCGCCACGGTGGCGAGCTCGATGTAGCTCGAGCCGTCCTTGCGCGTGTTGTGGAACTCGCCCCGCCACACCTCGCCGCGCGCCAGCGTCGCCCACAGGTCCTGGTAGGTGGCGCTCGGCGTGGCGCCCTTGTTGAGGATGCGCGGATTGCGCCCGATCAGCTCCTCGCGGGCATAGCCGGTGTTGCGCACGAAGGCGTCATTGACGTACTCGATCGCCCCCGCGGTGTCGGTGATGACGATGCTCTCGGGACTCTGCTCGACCGCCATCGACAGGCGGCGAAGCTCGTGGTCGCGCGCAACCAGGGCCGCCTCGCGCTGCTCGAGCCCGGCCGCCATCAGGTTGATCCCCTGCTCCAGGGCGCGAAGCTCGCGTACCGAGGAGGCAACCTCCAGCCTCGCAGCGAGGCGTCCCTCGCCGATCGCCTCGACCACCTCGCGCACCTGCCGCGCCCAGCGTCCGATCAGGCCATGGATGACCAGGTGCGCGAGCGCGGCCGACACCAGCGTGACGAGCGCGAGCAGCGCGACCCGACGATGAAAGGCGCGGTCGATCTCGCCGAGCGTTGCGCCAAGCGGCGCGCCGATGGCTACGAGGATGTCCTCGCTGGCGAAGCTGACGCTGCGCGCGCCATAGAGGCGGACCTGGCCGCCCGCGTCGGCTAGCTCGACGGTGCGCCCCGCGGAGCGCGCAGTCGCGTTCAGCGCGGCGACCTGCTCGGGCGGCAGGGCCTGGCCTTGGGCCCCCATCGACGAGCCCGCCAGCAGCACGCCATCGCGGGAGATCAGGTTGGCACTCCAGCCCGCCGGGAGCCCGTAGCCGATGATCATCCGATCGAACCAGCGAAAGCCGATCGCCGCGAACACCACGGTACGCAGCGTTCCATCGGTTTCCCGCACCGGGTAGCCGAACACCAGGCCCGGCTGGCCGGAGATGCGGCCGCGGACGAACTCGCCCCGCCCCAGGCCTTGCCCCTTGCTCGCCTCGATGAACCACCGACGATCCTGGACCGTGGTCGCACCTGCAGCGCCGCGGCCACTGCAGAACACGCGGCCGTCGGGCAGGGCTGCACCCAGGTTGTTGTAGTCGGCCAGCGTGTCCAGCATCCGCTGCACGAGCCCGGTGCACTCCAGGGGGTCGAGCGTATCCAGATCATCGGCGCGCGCCATCACCTTCAGCGTGCCCTGCACCGACTCCAGCGCGAGGCGTTCCTGCTGCTCGGCGACCGACAGCATGCGCAGCACATCGTCCTCCAGCGCCCGTGCCAGCTCGCGGCGCTGCTCCTGATAGTCGAAGGCGACCATCGAGAAGATCGGCAGCACGGCGAGCAGCACGACGACCCACAGGCGGAAGTTGAGCGACATCGGAAGCCTGCTCTTCATGCGTGGCTCTGAGTGGTTGACCCGCACTCGCCCCCCATGGGCCGTGCGCGCCGTCGATGCTGCATGATCGACTCAATTTGGGCAATACGGATTAGCGCCGCTGCGTGAGAACACGCACGCGCAGGTGGGGAACGCCCTCAGGCAGCGTTCTCAGGCGCGCGCCAGAGCGGCCGCAGCGCGATCAGCCCCAGCACCGGCCCGGGCAGCAGCACCCACGCGACGCGGTCGCCGATCAGCGGCCACAGCCGGGTGGTGAGCTCGATCGACGCCATGGTGATCGCAAAGCCGATCGCGTTCTGGAAGGCGAGCGCGCTGCCCACGCTCTCCTGCGCACAGGCGCGCGCGGACAGCGCCGAAAAATGCGGCGAGTCGGCAACCACGCTCGCCCCCCACACCAGCATCAACGCCGCCAGCAGCAAGGGCGGCCAGCCGGTGGCGAAGGGATAGACCGCGCAGCACAGCGCCGACAGCGCGAGCGCAAGCGCCGCCACCCGCGCGCTGCCGATGCGCCGGCTCAACATGCCGCCGAGCACGCAGCCGGCCGCGCCGATGCCGATCACCGCGAACGCCGGCCCCGCCGGCGACCCCGCCTCGGCGCCGCGCGCGGCCGTCACCAGCAGCGGCACCAGCGTCCAGAACGCATACAGCTCCCACTGATGGCCGAAATAGCCGAAGGCCGACGCCCGGAAGCGCGGCTCGCGCAGCGCATACAGGCCCTCGCCCAGGCGCAGGCGCGGCGCCCCCGGACGGCGCGCCAGATGCGGACCGTCGCCGAGACGGAAGATCATCGCCGCCGCGAGCAGGGCAAGCAGCGAGGACACCAGCAGCGTCGCCTGCCAGCCCCAGCCGGCGTCGAACATGCGCACCCCGTGGGGCAGCGCAGTTCCCAGCGTCAGCATGCCGACCAGCCAGGCGAGCGCCGCGCCCGCCTGCTGCGGCACCCAGCTCACCACCAGCTTCATGCCCAGCGGGTAGACCCCGGCGAGCGCCAGCCCGACCGCGAAGCGCCACGCCAGCCCCGCCCCCAGATCCCCGGCGAGCAGCGCAAAGCCGGCGTTGGCCGCGGCGCCGATCACCGCGCACACCGCGAAGATGCGGCTGGCGGCGAAGCGGTCGGCCAGCCCGCTGAGCGCGAAGCCGAGCGTGCCGAGGATGAAGCCGAGCTGGACCGCGATCGTGAGCCGCCCGATGTCGGCCGCCTGCAGCCCCCAGGCGCGCATGAGATCCTCTCCGGCGGCGTTGGCGGAGAACCACAGCGAGGTGCCGAAGAGCTGGGCGATGACGATGACGGCGAGCGGAGCGGAGCGCATGGCGGCAGAGTTTGGTACGTGGGACGCGGCCGCTCAAGCGGGGAAATCCCTCGCACCCGAACGCCTCGCGGGGCCGATGGCGTGGTCACGCCGCGCGCGCCCGGCCATGCAGCCCCGTTGCCCGACGCCCGTTGCCCGACGCCCATTGCCCCATGCCTGCGCCCCCATGCCTGTTGGCCCCGCCTTGGGCGCGCGCAGCCGAACCAGATAACATTGCGCCTTTCGTACCGCCCGCGCCGAAGCCCGTCGCCGAGCAGCCCGGGCGCCAACCATCGATCGCTCGAGCCCCAATCATCGTGACCTCGCCCCGCCCCGAACGCCCGCGCGTTCCCATCATCACCGTCGGCCTGCGCCCCCACCCCACCAGCCCCGACGCCTCTGCCCCCGGCAGCGGCCCCGTCGGCCGCCTGCTGGCGACGATGTTCTCGCCGCCCGGAGGCGGCGCGGTGTTCGAGTTCCGGCTGGAGGACAGCCGCCTCGGCAGGCTGGCCATCCCGGAGCCCCTGCCTGCCGCGGCGCGGACGGGCCCGGTGGACGGGCTGTGGCAGCACACCTGCTTCGAGGTCTTCCTCGGCGTGCCGGGCGAGGCGCAGTACCGCGAATACAACTTCTCGCCGTCCGGGCAGTGGGCGGTGTACGCCTTCCGCGCCTGGCGCGAACGCGTGGAGGATTTCGCCCCCGCTGCAGCGCCGGAGATCCACATCACTCGGGAGGACGGCGTGCTGGTCGTCGAGGCCCATGTCCCGGCCGAGCTGCTGCCCACGGTGCCCGCCGGCAGCGACCTGCAGGTGAACCTGGCCGCGGTCGTCGAGCGCAAGGACGGCCAGCTCGAATACTGGACGCTGCGCCACGTCGCCGCCCAGCCCGACTTCCATGCCCGCGAGACTTTCGTGCTGACGCTGGCGACCGCGGCGCGCCAGGCGGACTGACGGCATGTCCGCCGCCCTCCGCTTCGGTCTCGACCGCCTGCTCGCCGACCCCGCGCTGCGCCGCCCGCTCGCCGGCCGCCGCGTCGCCCTGCTCGCCCACCCGGCCTCGGTCACCCGCGAGCTCACCCATTCGCTCGACGCCCTCGCCGCGCTGCCCGACCTCCGCCTGTCGGCCGCCTTCGGCCCCCAGCACGGCCTGCGCGGCGACAAGCAGGACAACATGGTCGAGTCGCCCGACTACGTCGACCCGCTGCTCGGCATCCCGGTGTTCAGCCTGTACGGCGAGGTGCGCCGCCCGACCGCGGCGATGATGGACAGCTTCGACGTGCTGCTGGTCGACCTGCAGGACCTCGGCTGCCGCATCTACACCTTCATCACCACCCTGCGCTACGTGCTGGAAGAGGCCGCCTGCCACGGCAAGTCGGTGTGGGTGCTCGACCGCCCCAACCCCGCCGGCCGGCCGGTGGAGGGCACCCTGTTGAGATCCGGCTGGGAGAGCTTCGTCGGCGCCGGCCCGCTGCCGATGCGCCACGGCCTGACCATGGGCGAGCTGGCGAACTGGTTCGTCGCCACGCTGAAGCTGGACGTGGACTGCCGGGTGATCGACATGGAGGGCTGGCAGCCCGACGCGGCGCCCGGCTACGGCTGGCCGCTCGGCGAGCGCAGCTGGATCAACCCCAGCCCCAACGCCCCCAACCTGTGGATGGCACGCGCCTACGCCGGCACCGTGATGCTCGAGGGCACGACGCTGTCCGAGGGCCGCGGCACCACCCGGCCGCTGGAGCTGTTCGGCGCGCCCGACCTCGATGCGCGCGCGACTCATTGCCGAGATGCGCGCGCTGGCCCCCGACTGGCTCGCCGGCTGCGTGCTGCGCGAGTGCTGGTTCGAGCCCACCTTCCACAAGCACGCCGGCAAGCTGTGCCACGGCGTGCACATCCACGTCGAGGACCCGGCGCACTACGACCACGCCGCCTTCCGCCCCTGGCGGCTGCAGGCGCTCGCCTTCAAGGCGATCCGCCGGCTGCAGCCGGACTACCCGCTGTGGCGCGACTTCGCCTACGAGTACGAGCACGAGCGGCTGGCGATCGACCTCATCAACGGCTCGCCGCTGCTGCGCGAATGGGTCGACGACCCGGCTGCGGTGCCCGCAGACCTCGACGCCCTGGCGAGCGCGGACGAGGCCGCATGGGTCGAAACCCGCCGCACCTTCCTGCGCCACCCGGGCTGAGCACGACAGCCCCGGTCTCCGCACGCGCGGGCGGCCTTGCCGCGGGGGCGCCGGTGTCGGCCTCGAGGTCGACGCAGGAACGGAACGGGCAAGGCGCTGAGCCTGGCCTAGAATGAATTTCAGGCTCCCGCTCCGCACGCTGCTCCTGTGGCGGACGGGCCGCGCGGCCTGGTCCTCTCGTCCATCATCCGGGGTGATCGCCATGCGCAAGCGTCCTGCCGCCCGAAAACTGGCCTCCGTCCTCGCCGCCGCGCTCGTGCTGGCCTCGGCGAGCGCGTGCGAGAACATGCAGAAGCGCGACTGGGGAACCGCGATCGGCGGCCTGCTGGGCGGGGTCGCGGGGTACAAGCTCGGCGGCGACAGCGGCAAGGGCGCGGTCATCGGCGCGCTGCTCGGCGGCGTGGTAGGGCGAATGATCGGCCAGTACATGGACGAGGCCGACCGCAAACGCCTCGCGGAGACGATCGAGAGCACGCCACGCGGGCAAACCGTGGCCTGGCACAACGAGGACACCGGTCGCGACTTCGCGGTGACCCCGACCTCGGATTTCTACGCCGACGCGGGCAAGACATGCCGCCGCTTCGACCAGGTCGTGTACGTGGATGGCCGGCGCGAGGTCATGGAGGGCGTCGCCTGTCGCAGCGCGGGCAGCGACGCCTTCGACTTCAGCGGCCAATCGGCCTGAACGCGCGCGCCGGCACAGGAGGTGAAGCACGTGAACGCAAACCACGCCACCCTGCAGCGCGGGCTCTGCCTCGCGCTTGCGCTCGCGCTCGCGGCGCTGCCGTCGGCGGCGTCCGCGAGGGACGACGGGCGCGCGCCCCAGCCGGCGCACGCCACGCCCGCGCTCGTCGCGGTCAACCTGATCCCCGACGCGGGCAACGAGGGCCCGCGCGACGATGCCGGGGCCCGCGCCCCGGTCGATGAACGATACCCGGCCGATGGCGGCAACGGCGGGCCGAACTGGGCAATCCCGGCGCTCATCGTCGGCGCGGCGGCGCTGTTCGCGATCGGCAAGTCGCTCGCCGAGGAGAAGACCGAGCAGCGCGACGAGGACGAGGGCACGCGCGCCCTGCTGCGCGACGGCCCCCAGCTCGCCGCGCAGTACAACGGCAGCGCCTTCGGCGTGCGCGGCCTGGTGCGCGGCGGCTGGCCGGTGGTCGTGGACTACGCGCAGCACCGTCCGGGCAAGGTACTGCTGCGGATCGCGCTGCCGGGCGCCGAGACGGTGAGCTACCGCCTGGACAAGTTCGGCCTCGGCCGCCACCTGCTGCGCTTCGACCTGCCGCCCTTCCTCGGCGACCGCCTCAAGCCCGCGGTGATCGCGCTCACCGCCGCCGACCCCGACACCGGGCGCGAGACGATCGACGGCTTCAGCGTGCACGGCCTGGGCATCGGCCCGCGCGCCGTCGGCTCGGTGGCGGTGGACCGGCTCGAGTTCGACCCCGGCATGATGCACCCGGCGCGCGGCGAGACCGCCGGCTACGCCTTCCACACGCGCTCGGACTTCGACCATGCCGCCGTCGAGTTCATGCAGGTGTCGCAGAGCCCCGACGGCATGCGCAAGCGCTATGTGAAGGGCCAGCGCATCGGCCCCGTGGCGCGCGATCGCCGTGTCGAGAGCGCGCCGGCGCAGCGCTGGGACGGCCGCGACGAACACGCCCGCCTGTCCGCCGGCCGCCACCAGCTCCAGGTCAGGGTGTGGGACGAGGGTGGCGACTGGGTCGGTGCGTGGTCGGAATCGCTCGTGCTGGTGCAGTGAGGCTTCACGCGGGCTGAGCCGCAATCGCGGCATCCCCCTCATGGCGGCGGGCAGCCCACCGCCGGACGCTGGGCCGCGCGCATGCGCCGGCACCACTCCGCGTATCCGAGCGTGCGGATCGCGCCCTGCTCGTCCATCGCCGTGGCGTTGCCGAGCGCGAGCCAGTCCGCGACCTGCGCCGTACCGGCCGCCGGCAAGGGCCAACGCCATTGCCGTGCGCGCAGGCCATCGGAGACCAGCAGCCCGCCATCCACCCC
>JRYH01002842.1_pt1 | contig 10478 bp, 12 predicted proteins | sample 235351 | NCBI WGS metagenome assembly JRYH01 (sample SAMN03074221, study PRJNA261480) | activated sludge metagenome | biome: Wastewater Treatment Plant; feature: Wastewater; material: Activated sludge; isolation source: activated biomass of a wastewater treatment plant treating wastewater... ... | reverse complement strand
ATTAAGTTAGCGCCTATGCCCCGGCCCTCCCCCGCAAGCGGGGGAGGGTGAAATAAAAGTACTTTCCCGCAAGCGGGGGGAAAAGAGATGATCCCCCGCAAGCGGGGGGAAAGAGGTGATCTCCCGCTTGCGGGGGAGGGCGGGGAGAAATAAGGCGCGTTCGGAATAACAAAGAATGCGTTGGCGGGCGCGTTCGGAATGATGGTGGGGCAGGATCAGGATCGTGGGCTATGTTCTTCGCACCATGCCGCGAGCCGCCGGTTTATTTCTTCCGGGGGGAGGCGGGGGTGATCGTAAAGGCCGGCGGCCTGGCGCTGGCGCTGGGCTTCGTAGAGGACCACAGCACAGGCGACCGAGACGTTGAGCGAGGCGGTCATGCCGAGCATCGGGATGACGATCTGGCGATCGGCCAGGGCCAGTGCCTCGGGGCTTGTGCCGTGATATTCGGTGCCGGCGATCAGGGCCGCCGGTTGCGTGTAGTCGATGGTGCGGAAATCCACGGCGTCCGGCGACAGGTGGGCGGCATAGCACAGAAACCCTCGCGCCTTGAGATGGGCGATCGCCGCCGGGGTATCGGGATGGCGGACCACGTTGACCCATTTGTGAGCGCCGCGTGTCGTGCCGCCGAGGTCGGGCAACGTTTCGCCGCCGGTGACGGCGTGGGCTTCGAGGATGCCGACCGCGTCACAGGTGCGCAAGATGGCGGCGAAGTTGTGCGGTTTGCGCACCCGCTCCATCAACACGGTGAGATCGGGTTGGCGGCGGGCCAGCATTTCAGCGATGCGCTGTCGCCGCCGTTCGGTCACCATCGGCCTGGGTTAACAGTTCAAGCGCGGATCGGACGCCGGCGGCCAGACGCCGGCATTATTCGGTGTAGAACGTTTGGCGGAAGCGGACGACGAGTGGTTCGGATTCGCCGTCGGGGGTGACATTGACGGTGAAATCGAACGATTCTTCGTTGTGCACCCGGAAATCGCCGAGGTAGTAGATTGCACCGTTGTCGTCCACCTCGCGCAGCGGGATGTCGCGCCGCTGGCCGGTCAGGTTCTGGGCGCTGGCGATGACCTGCCCCTTGACCGGGGTGCCGGGGTTGTCGAGGACCTTGCGCAGCACCGTGACGTTTAGCAGCGCCCGGCTGGATGAGCGCTGGATGCCATAATTGCGCGCCACATCGGGTGAGATCAGACTGGCATTGATGGCGTTGTAATGCACGACATAATCGCCGAAATCCTGCGCTTGTTGCGCTTGGGCGGGTCCGGCGGCCAAGGCGAGAACAGCCAGGGCGAGAACGGCAAGTCCGATGATTTTATCCATACCTTACTCCCGAGGCGGGGTCCGGAAAACGGAACCTATCCTATCACCGAATTTCATCATTCGGTCGTCAAAAACCAGGGCTCACCAGGCGGAGCAGAAACTGCAAGGCCAAAACGGCGAGCAGCGGGCTGAAATCGATCCCGGCGAGCGGCGGAATCACGCGCCGCAGCGGGGCCAGCACCGGTTCGGTCAACTGCCAGATCAACGGCACGATGGGGTGGCGGGCGCCGCGCCCGAACCAGCTCAGAAGCACCGCAACAATGATCAAGACCAGATAAAGCCCGAGCAGCATGCGTAACACGTCGTTCAGGCTGCCGGCGAGCAGGGCAAACGGCGCCAGCGGCAGCCCGTAAAGCGACAGCAGCAGGGCGCGGGCGGCGAGGTGCAGGAGCAGCAACAGAACGAAGGCCGCCAGGTCGAAGCGGCCGAGCGGGCGGAGGACCACGCGCAGCGGGTGGATCAACGGTTCGGTCAGGCGATAGATCACCTGACTGACCGGGTTGAAGCGGTCGACTTGCAACAGGGGGATCAGGATGCGGATCAGGACGATCCCGGCGAACAGCTTGAGGACGGTTTCGACCAGTTGCCAGGTGGCGTCGGTGAGGGATGCGGTATGCAACGCCGTGATCGGTACGCCGCTCATGCCGAAGGACTCCGCACGTCACCGGTTGCGGCGCCGAGTTCCCGGCTGCGCCGGGCGGCGGCTTCGACGGCGCGGGCGACGAGTGCCTGGAACGGGCCGTCGAGGACGGTCATCGCCGCTGCCGTTGTGCCGCCCGGCGAGGTCACGCGGCGGCGCAAGGCGGCCGGTGGTTCGTCGCGGGCCAGCGCCAAGTGGAAGGCCCCGAGTCCGGTTTGCAGTACCAGCCGGTGTGCGGCGGCCGGGTCCAGCCCGCCGGCCGTCGCCGCCCCGATCAGCGCTTCGGCCAGCAGGTAGAAATAGGCCGGGCCGGTGCCGCTGACCGCGGTGACCCAATCCATCAGTGCCTCGTCATCGAGCCAGGCGATCGGGCCGAGGACGTTGAGGATCGCCGCGGCTCTGAGGCATTGGGCGTGGCTCGTTTCCGGGCCGGCATACAGCGCCGTGGCGCCCTGCCCGATCAACGCCGGTAAATTGGGCATGGTCTGGACGATGCCGCCGCGGTGGCCGCTCAGAGCGCGGATGCGCTCGATCGGCAGGCCGGCGATGATCGAAATCAGCAACTGTCCGGGGCGGAGCGCCGGCGCGAGGCGGGGCAGGGCCGTGGGCGCATCCTGCGGCTTGAAACACAAAATCACGACATCGCAGTCGGCGACGATCGCGGCGCCGTCGCCGGCCGTTTCGACGCCATGGTCGGCGCAGCGCCGGCGGGCGGCGGGATCGGGGTCGGCGATCGCCAGATGGGCTGGTGGGACGCCGCAGCGCAGAAGTCCCTGAAGCAGCGCGCGGCCCATATTGCCGGCCCCGATCAGCGCGATCCGGGCGGTTTCGAGTTCCGGTACCACCGGGGCGGGGTGGGCTACTGTATGAGGCGGGTTCATGGTCAAGGGCAGCGGCTCCTGGTGGGGGTCAATTGGGGTGGCGCGACGCGGTCGGTTCACGGCGGGCCGGCCGCGGGCCGAACAACGCGGTGCCGACCCGGACCATGGTGCTGCCCTCGGCAATCGCCCATTCGAGGTCCGCGGTCATTCCCATCGATAGGGTATCGACCGGATAGCCCGCGGTTTGCAGGCGTTCGTAACAGGCGCGCAACCGGGCGAAACTCCGCCGTCTCGCCGTTTCGTCCTGCCCGGCCGGCGGCATACCCATCACGCCGCGCAGCGCCAGCGCCGGCAGGCCGGCGATGTGCGCGGCCAATGGTAACAGCAGGGCCGGGTCGATGCCGTGTTTGCCGGGCTCGCGATCGACGTTGACCTGGATCAGCACCGCAAGCGGCGGCAGTGCCGCCGGCCGCTGGCCGGCAAGGCGGGTGGCGATCAACTCGCGATCGACGCTCTGCACCCAGGCGAAGTGCGCGGCGATCTCGGCGGTTTTATTGCGCTGCACGGCGCCGATAAAGTGCCATTCGAGCGGCGCTGTCGAGGGCCGGCCGGCCGGACGTCCAGGGGGTGGCTGCGGCTCGACGATGACCTCGCGTGTGGCCTCGAGGGCGGCCTGTTTGCGCCGCGCCTCGGCCAGATAATTCTCGCCGAAGGCGCGTTGGCCGCAGGCGGCGAGGGCGGCGATCCGCTCGGCCGGCTGCCCCTTACTGACGGCGATCAGGCGTACCGGGTGGACGATGCCGTGGCGTGCCCGGCTGGTGGCGATGCGCGCCAGTACTCGGTGCAGGGCGCCGGCCGGCTGCCCGGACGCGGGAATTGCGGTTATCATCTTCCGGATCGTAGCCGAGGGATGCGTATTTCCGGCGTTGATAGCATAGACATGGAGCCCATTGCCGATGGATATTACCGAACTTCTCGCCTTTACGGTTAAAAATAAGGCCTCCGACCTGCACCTTTCGGCCGGTCTGCCGCCGATGATCCGCGTCGACGGCGACATCCGCCGGATCAATATCGACGCCTTGGATAACAAGCAGGCCACCGAGCTGATCTATAGCACGATGAACGACCGCCAGCGGCGCGATTTCGAGGCCAACCTGGAAGTCGATTTTTCCTACGCGGTGGCCGGCGTGGCGCGTTTCCGCGTCAACGCCTTCCACCAGGACCGCGGCGTGTCGTGCGCTTTCCGCACCATTCCGGACGCCATTTTGACGCTCGACGATTTGCAGGCGCCGGCGGTGTTCAAGGACATTATCAACGTGCCGCGTGGCTTGATTCTGGTCACCGGACCGACCGGCTCGGGCAAATCGACGACGCTGGCGGCGATGATGGACCATCTCAACAAAACCACGTCCGGCCATATCCTGACGATCGAAGATCCGATCGAATTTATGCACACCAGCAAAAAGTGCCTGATCAACCAGCGGGAAGTGCACCGCGACACGCACGGTTTCAATCAGGCGCTGCGTTCGGCGCTGCGCGAGGATCCGGATGTGATCCTGGTCGGCGAAATGCGCGATATCGAGACCATCCGCCTGGCGTTGACCGCCGCCGAGACCGGGCACGTCGTGTTCGCCACGTTGCATACCTCGTCCGCGCCGAAAACCATCGACCGCATCATCGACGTCTTTCCCGCGGGCGAGAAAGCGATGGTCCGCTCGATGCTCTCCGAATCGCTGCGCGCGGTGATCACTCAGACGCTGCTCAAGCGCGTCGGCGGCGGGCGGATCGCGGCCCACGAGATCATGATCGCCTCCCCGGCCATCCGCAATCTGATCCGCGAGGACAAGGTGGCGCAGATGTATTCGGCGATTCAGACCAGTCAGAACGTCGGTATGCAGACGCTCGACCAGTGCCTGGAAGACATGGTGCGGCGCAATCTGATCCTGCGCCAGGAAGCGGCGCGGCGTGCCGTCAACCGCGCGGCGTTTGCCTGAACCCATCTCGGGAGACAGTGAGATGAACAATATTCAGACCTGGCTCAGAGTGCTGCACGAAAAGCAGGGCTCCGATCTGTTCGTCACCGTCGGCCTGCCGCCGCAGATCAAGGTGCACGGCCGGCTTCACGCCCTCGGCGAGCGGCCGCTGACCGCCGACGACACGCGCGAAATCATCGCCGGCATCATGACCTCGGCGCAGCGCGAGGAATTCAGCCGGACGCGCGAGTGCCAGTTCGCGATCGCCATCGACGATGACGCTCGCTTCCGGGTCAGCGCCTTTCTGCAGCAGCATCGGCCGGGCATCGTCTGCCGTCGGATCGAAACCCGGATCCCGAGCTTCAAGGAACTCGATCTGCCCCAAACCCTCGAGGATCTGTCGCTCGCCAAACGCGGCATCATCATCCTGGTCGGCGCCACCGGCACCGGTAAATCGACAACGCTGGCGGCGATGATGGGCTACCGCAACGAGCACATGACCGGACACATCATCACGATCGAGGATCCGATCGAATACGTCCACCAGCACGGCCGTTCGATCATCACGCAACGCGAGGTCGGCATCGACACCGAGTCCTACGAAGTGGCGCTGCGCAACACGCTGCGCCAGGCGCCCGACGTGATTCTGATCGGTGAGGTCCGGGCGCGCGAGACGATGGAGCACGCCATCACATTCGCCGAGACCGGCCATTTGTGCCTGACGACGCTGCACGCCAACAACGCCAACCAGGCGCTCGACCGCATCTTGCACTTTTTCCCGGAGGACCAGCGTGACCAGGTGCTGCTCGACCTGTCGTTCAACCTCAGAGGCATGATCGCCCAGCAATTGATTCCGTCGATCGACGGCAAACGCCGCCACGTGGCGCTGGAAATCATGCTGAACACGCCGCTCATTTCGGAAAAGATCCGCAACGGCCTGGTGCACGAAATCAAACCGATCATGAAGGATTCGACCCATCACGGCATGATCACCTTCGACCAGAGCCTGATCCGGATGTACCAGGAAGGCCAGATTTCGTACAAAGACGCCCTGCGCCATGCCGATTCACCGAACGAAGTGCGGCTGGGGATCAAACTGGCCCGGGGCGGACCGATCGATACCGGCACCCTGGAATCGGCGGGTGTTCTGGATGGCGATTGAGCTGGCCGGCCGGCCGTGGGCCATGAGGCGGCGAGGCGCCGCGGGCGCGCGTATTAACCCCCGGTTAACGGGGGGCGGGGTATTCTGGCACGCGGCTGTAGAAGGACCGCCGGTCCACCTTACAGGCACTGCCAGGAATACGGTTACACAGGGCACAGATGGCCCAGGCGCGATGCGATCCACGCGATGTGATCCATCCGCTTGGGCCTTTTTTTGATGAAAATCCTGATCGTCGAAGACAACCCCGACCTGGCCGCCAACCTTGGCGACTATCTCGAAGACCGCGGCCACATCGTCGATTTCGCCGCCGACGGCGCAACCGGCCTGCGTCTGGCGCTGAAACTCGATTTCGACGCGATCGTCCTCGATCTGGCGCTCCCCGCCCTGGACGGCATGACCGTTTGCCGGCGGCTGCGCGAAGCGGGCCGCGATACGCCGGTGTTGATGCTGACGGCGCGCGACCAACTGGAAGACAAGCTGCAGGGCTTTAAGGTCGGCGCCGACGATTACCTGGTCAAGCCGTTCGAACTACAGGAAGTCGAAGCGCGCTTGGAAGTCTTGCAGCGCCGCGGCCGGATCACCCACTTGAGGCAGTTGCGGATCGGCGATTTGAGCTACGACCTCGATACGCTGATCGTCAGCCGCGACGGGCGGGAGATCGAACTCAACCCGATCGCCCTCAAAATCCTGCAGCGCCTGATGGAAGCCTCGCCGCGGGTCGTCACCCGCGCCGAACTCGAAGAACTGGTCTGGGGCGACGAGTTGCCGGACAGCGACAGCCTCAGAGTGCATATCCACAGCCTCAGAACGGCGATCGACAAACCCTTTGCTACGCCCATGCTGCAAACCCGCCACGGCATCGGTTACCGTCTGATCGCCGCCGGCGGAACTCCGAACCACCCCGGTTGAACCGTGGCCGCAGGTGTGACAGCGGCGGGCCATTCCCCGCGCAACAGCGGCGGCCATTATCGCCGCCGTCTGCGCAGCCGCATCATCGTCTCCTTTTTGCTGTTCGGCACACTGCTCAGCGGCCTGTTCGCGGTCAGTGTCTTCGTCCTCCAGGATTACATCGCCGACCAGTTGATCACGGCGACGCTGCGCGCCGATATCGACCGCTACGTCCGCCAGTTGCGCACCGATCCGACCTCGGCCGAGCCGTTTTACACGCGCATCGAGGGCTACGTGACGCGGCCCGGCAAAACCGACATCGTGCCGCAAGTGTTCCGCGATCTGCCGTCGGGCGAACACGAGATCAGCGATGACGGCCAGTCGTACCGTGCCGCGGTGCGCAAAGAAGACGATTTTTGGGTGTTTTTGACCTACGACGTGACCGCCGACCGGCGGATCACGCGGCAGTTGGTGCTGGCGATGACCGGTGTCGTGGCGTTGTTTGCGGTGCTGTCGTTGACGCTCGGCGCCTGGTCCGCCGGCCGGGTGATGGCCCCGGTCCGTGAACTGGCCGATCGGGTCCGGGCGATGGGTGACGACCCCTCCTCACTCGCCCAGTATTTCGCCAACGACGAGGTCGGGCAGCTCGCCGCGGCGCTCGATGACTACGCCGCCCGGCTCCGCGAGCTGGTGGCCCGCGACGCGGCGTTCAACGCCGATGTTTCGCACGAACTGCGCACCCCGCTGGCGGTGATCAGCGGCGCCACCGAACTGTTGCTGGCGATGACCGATCTGCCCGCCAAGGCCCACGCGCGTCTGTTGCGCATCGCCCGCGCGGCGCGGCAATCGACCGACATCACGACCGCGCTGTTGCACCTGGTGCGCGCCGAGCGCGGCACGACCGAGGACAGCAACGCCCGCGACGTCGGGCAGATCGCCGAACAGATCGCTGAGCAGCACCGCGAGTTGATCGGCGGCCGGGATCTGAAAATCACCGTGCACCACGCCGATCCGGTCCATGTCATCGCGCCTGAGTCGGTGATCGCGGTCGTGATCACCAACCTGCTCGGCAACGCCGTGCGCTATACACCGGCAGGCGAGGTGAGGTTGCAGCTCGGCGGCGGCGCTTTGCGGATCGAGGATACCGGCCCCGGCTTAAGCAGCGAGGAGTTGCCGCGCGTTTTCGAGCGCCACTACCGCGGCAAGGACAGCGGTGGGAAAGGCGCCGGCCTGGGGTTGGCGATCGTCAAGCGCTTGTGCGAACTGTATGGCTGGCAGGTGCATTTCGAAACCCCGGCGGCCGGCGGGTTGCGCGTGGTCGTCAGCTTTTACCCGGCGCACCGTTAAATTCTTAACCCAATCGGCGTGTGCCGCCGCCTTGCCTCAGGGCGCGCGGTAACCGACAATCCCACCATGTCGTTGATCGCCTGCCTGGCCTGTACCCGCCGCATCTCGCACCTGCACCGACGGTGCCCGCATTGCGGCGCCGACCTTCATTCCCCGGAACAGGCCCGGATCGCCCGGCGCGAACGGCTGCGCCGGAGGCTGCTCTACACCCGGATGGCGAGCTATGCCGGTATCAGTCTCGCCTTGCTCGCCTTTCTGCTCTGGTGGATCCCCGATCAGGGGCGGCTGGAACCCCCGGCGGCGTGGCTCGAGGGGTTGTTCGCCACCGGCCTGGTGCTCTACCTGGCTGGGCGTATCCAGCTCCGGCGCTTGCAGATCCACTGGCGGACGCTGGGATGAGCAAAGGCAGATCGGCGCCGGATTATCAGGTTGTTGAAAAAGGGCTCTCCTGCCCTTTTTCAAGTCGCGAGTCCGGTACATGTCCGGACTCGCTCTCGCCGGATCAAGCACTGACGCGCTTGATCCGCGTGCGGAACATTCCTGTTCCGCCTTAACAGGCTGTTTTTCAACAGCCTGTTATTGGATACGGATGACTTTGACCCGTTTGTTGATCCCGGCAATGCGCAAGACCCACGAACCGAGCGCGGCGGGCTCGATGGTAATTTCCGGATTTTCGACCGGTTTAACGCCAAGCAGATCCTGCTGCGATTGTTTCCAGACCATGCCGTTGTCGAGCTTGAACACGGTCTCACCGGTCCAGCCATTGAACGTGCCTTCGATCCGGGCCTTGATCGGTGTCGCCTTGCCGCGGAAATCGTCGAAGCCGCGGCGATCGCCGCCCGGTCCCTCGATGCCAGCCAGTGCCGCGATCGTCGCCGGATCGGCGTTGCCGATATTGCGCATTTGCAGCCAGCGATTGAGTGCGGCGAGTTCTTCGGGCGACAGTTTTTGCAGTCCGGCGGCTTCGAATTCCTGCGCTGTCATCCGCTCTTCGAGCGACGAGAACTCCTGCGCAACGGCGGTGGCGGTCAGGAAAATCAGCGACAAAAAAAACGCAGACCTGGGCGCGCGGCGCGCCCCGCAACAACGGTGGGGCATCAGAGATCCTGTTTATAACGGACGTAAGGCACGCGGCCGAAAATGCCGTCCAGACCGTCGGCGCGCAGCGCTGCGTTGGTATTGCGATCCGTCCGTTGATCGAGCACATTGCTCGCCCCGACGCTGAACCGGCCGCGCCACGGCGTCTGCCAACTGAAATAAAGGTTGAAGCCGGTCCAGATATCGCCGCCGGGATCCTGGTTGTCGCGGTATTCACGCCGCACCCCCTCGACGGTGCTGCTGAAGGCGCCCAATTGCCAGTCGATTTCGAGCCGCGCCTCGCGGCGGACGTCGCTGTCCAGCCACAACGGCGCAAGATCGATGGCCGTCATGGCCTCGGGTTCCGCCGGATCCAGGTATTCGGCGATACCGAGGCGGGTTTCCAGTCGGCCTAGAGCCCCCAGCCCGAAACCGCTATCGAGCGCCAATGTCAGACCGCTGCCCGGTGCCGTCCGGTCGCTGTAGGGCAGCATCGCCGCGGCCTCGAACAACGCCGCATTGATGGTGCCCGGCGCAGCGGAGGGTCCGGAGAGATCGAATGCCTGCACAGTACCGGCACTGCTGTGGAAGGCACCGATTTCGATGCCGAGTCCGGCGGCCGGCTGAAAGTGGGCGTCGGCTTTGAGCGTCGCGGCGAGCGGCGTGAAGCGGCACCCGGTCGCGGCAAAACCGTGGCGGCCAGGGTGGCCGGAGCGGCACTGGATTTCGCCGACGGCACGCGACCACTCACCGCCGTGCTCGAGCATCGAAACTTCGAGTGACCACGGCGGCGGGGTGGAGCCGTTCACGGTATCGGCAGCGAGCACGCCGGCAGGCCGGGGCTGGAAGGTCAGAAGCAGCCGCTGGTTCGGCGCCAGCGGGCTGAATTGCAGCGCGCCCGGCGGTTCGGTCAGGGTGACCGACAGCGGGGCGCTGGGCTCGCCACCGCCCAGCCAATCGATGACCGGCTGATCCGCGGCGCGCGCCAGCACCGCGGCCAAAAGGCCGGCGGTGGTCATGATTATCAGTGGCCAGCGATGCATCGTGTTTTGCATCCCTCCCAAGCAACGCACTATTTGATCGCCCATCGTGCCATAAGTTCATGATCGGCCGCAATAGTTTCCTTCCCGTTGGGCCTGTTTTCCAGCGTCGAGGGGCAATGGACAAGGGATAGGGACCGGGTGGAGGAGTGGGGGACGGGAACGGGGAACGGTATTCCTGATTGGGGTCATTTTTTAACAGGTTGTTGAAAAAGG
>JRYH01003599.1_pt1 | contig 10497 bp, 9 predicted proteins | sample 235351 | NCBI WGS metagenome assembly JRYH01 (sample SAMN03074221, study PRJNA261480) | activated sludge metagenome | biome: Wastewater Treatment Plant; feature: Wastewater; material: Activated sludge; isolation source: activated biomass of a wastewater treatment plant treating wastewater... ... | reverse complement strand
TCGCCCTCGCCCTCGCGGGCGCCTGGGCCGATGCCCGACTGGACAGGATCCCCGCGCCATGGGACCCCGATCGCACGCTCCCGCCCGGCGTCGTCATCGCGCCGGTCGTGCTCCTGCTCTCGGTCATGGCGGCCCGTGAGCTCGCCCGCATCCTCCGCGAGGCCAAGATCCAGGCCTCCACCCCGCTCACCATCGGCGCCGCCGCGACCGGCATGCTCCTCACCGCGTTCGTGCCTGGGCACGCCACCGGCGTCTCCGGCGCGGCCATGGTGAGCCTCGCCGTCGCCCTGGTCCTCGTCGGCGCCATGGTCATCTACGGCCGTCACCGCCGCGTTGAGGGCATGATCGCCGCCGCCGGTGGTGCGCTCATGTCCTTCAGCCTCTTCGGGCTCATGCTCGGCTTCCTCGTGACGCTCCGCCGCGAGCACGAGGTCTGGATCCTGCTCTGGATCCTCCTCTCGACCAAGTCGGGGGACATCGGGGCGTTCACGGTCGGCAAGCTCATCGGGCGGCACAAGCTCATCCCGTGGCTTAGCCCCGGGAAGACCTGGGAGGGGCTCGCGGGCGGGGCTCTGTTCGGGGCCGCCATCGGGTCCGGCGGCGCCGCCCTGCTCAACGCCGCCAACATCCCGGGCGCACCCGCCGCCTTGTGGGGCACCGGCCTCGGGTTGCTCTTCGCCATGCTCGGGCAAGCCGGTGACCTCCTCGCCAGCGTCCTGAAGCGGGACGCCGGCCGAAAGGACTCCGGGCATTCCCTTCCCGGCTTCGGGGGCGTGATCGATGTCATCGACTCCCTGCTCATCGTCGGGCCCGCCGCCTACTGGCTCCTCCCACTCGCCTCCTGAACAAAGTTCCCGGCGACAACCGCCTCCGCGCGGCTACACTCGTCTTCGAGCACCGGCCTGCGAGGGTGACGACCGATGACCGTGACCGACAAACTGCTCCGGGTGTACCGCGTCGACAAGAGGATCAACGGACTCCAGTCGAGGCTCAAGGCCGCTGAGCAGTTCCTCGGACAGCAGAACCTCCAGATCGAGACCATCGGCCGCCGCAGCACGGCGATCGACAGCCAGGTCCGCCAGCTCAAGGCCTCCCAGGCCGAGGCCGAGGGCGAGGCCGCCCAGCACGAAGCCCACATCCAGCAGCTCCGCGACCGGATGAACAGCGCCAAGACCAACAAGGAGTACAAGGCGCTGCTCGTCGAGGTCAACACCTTCAAGGACAAGAAGGCCGCCGCGGAGGCAAAGGCCCTCGAGCTCATGGAGAAGATCGAGACCTTCCAGGCCGAGCGGGGCAAGCTCTCCGAAGAGGCCGGCGAGCGCACCCGCGTCAAGGAACTCGCCGAATCCGAGCGGGCCCAGCGCGCCGAGGAGATCCGCGAGCAGCTCAGCGCCCTCACCGCCGAACGCGCCGCCCTCGCCGCCGAGGTCCCCGCCTCCGCCATGTCGGCCTATGTCCAACTCGTCGAGCGGCTCGACGAGGAGGCCATGGCCCCCATCGAGATCGCCGACCGCAAGCGCCACGAGTTCCACTGCGGCGGGTGCATGATGCTCCTCCCCGTCGAGGCCATGAGCGCACTCCTCAGCCACGGGAGCCTCACCCAGTGCCCCTCGTGCGGCTGCATCCTCTATGTCGAGGAAAAGGACCGCGAGGCCATGTCCAGTGGCAAGCGGTAACGCCCCGGCGCTCCGCTCGCCCGTTCCACGCGTCTGGGTCTCCGCTCGCGTCTACGCCATCCCGCTTGCCCTCCTTCTTGCGATGACCCTGCCCCACCTGGGCCAGGGAGATTGGCGCACCGACACCGGGCGATACGCCGCCATCGGGCTCCAGGCCTGGGAGGACGGCTATTTCTGGGTCCTCCGCACCCACCCCGACCACCCCTGGTTCAACAAGCCTCCCCTCGCCATCTGGATCCACGGGCTCGCGCTCCATCTGGCTGGACCATTCCTGCTTGTCGCGAGGCTCCCGAGCGTCGCCGCCGCCGCGATGACGCTCCTCGCGACCATCTGGATGCTCCGCGCAACCAGCGGCCGCAACGCCGCCCTCACCGCGGGCGTCGTGCTCGCCCTGACCTACGAGTACTTCCGACGCACCCGCGAGGTCTCCCTCGACCTCTGGCAGCTCTTCTTCCTCGTCGCCTCGGCCGGTGCGTGGCTCCGCGCCCTCCTCGGCCGCCGACCCCAGCGGTGGGGGGGAATTGCCGGGATCTTCCTCGGCCTCGCCCTCCTCTGCAAACCCCTCGTCGCCCTCGTCGCCATCCCCCTCTTCGCCGCCTCCGCGTTCGCCGCCGCCCGTCCCAGCCGGCTGGTCCCACTCGTGACCGTGCTCGCCCTCGCCCTTGCCGTCGCCGCGCCTTGGCATCTTTCGATGGTCGCTCTCCACGGCGACGCGTTCACCGCCCAGTACTTCGGCGCCGAGATCGCCGACCGTGCCGCGGGGCAGATCCGCGCCCAGCCCCCCTGGTACTACCTCTCCATCATCGCCGAGACCTACTGGCCCTGGCTCGTCCCCTTCATCCTCGGAATCATCCCGGCCGTCCGTGGCAGACTGGGACGATCCCCCGCGGGCGCCCGCTTCGCCGTCATCTGGTTCGTCGGATGGCTGCTGCTCATCAGCATCTTCCCGGACAAGGCGCCCCGGTACGCCATTGTCCTATACCCCGCCTCGGCCTGGATCGCCGCGCTCGCGCTGGCGACACGCGCCGCGGGCAAGGCCCGCCGCCTTGGCCGCCGGGGCCTTGTCCCATTCACGCTCGCCGTCTGCCTCGGCGCCGCGGTCTTCGCGGCGATCCCGGTCCGCGTGCAGCGACCCCCCGACCCCGCCTGGATCGGCGCCTTCGAAGTCATCACCGCCCAGCCCGGCCGCCCGGTCGCTTCCATTGACATCGACACCAACCAGGGCGGCCGGTTCCGCCTCCGAGGCCTGCCCTGGCCGACCCCGATTCAGGACCCCTCGCAGGCCCCACCCGGGGCGCTCATCCTGCGCACGCCCGAGCCCGGCGCGCCCACCCCACCGGGCGAACGCCTGGTCTACCAGCAAGGCCGCGTGATGCTCACCGAACGAGAAGAGCAGGGGGAGGTCACTCGAACAGCGCCCCATCTCCCGCCGCCTGAGGATTGAACGACAGCCCGAGGTGATCGGCCGACGCCCTCGTCAGCATGCGCCCGCGTCGGGTCCGCGCAAGAAACCCGATCTGCAGCAGGTAGGGCTCCACGACATCCTCGAGCGTCCCGGCGTCCTCGTTCATGGTCGCCGCCACCGCCTCGAGCCCGACGGGCCCGCCCTTGTACACCGTGCCGATCGCCTTCAGGTACGAACGGTCCAGCTCATCAAGCCCCAGGCGATCAACCCCTTCCAGACGCAGGGCCGACTCGACGATCTCCCCGCTGATCGATCCGTCCCCGCGCACCTGCGCGTAGTCCCGCGCCCTCCGGAGCAGCCGATTCGCGATCCGTGGCGTCCCGCGGGACCGCCCCGCGATCGCGTCCAGCCCCGCCGCCCCCGGAGACGCCGAGAGCCCCAGCAGGGAGCATGAACGCTCCAGGATCCGCCGAAGGTCCTCGATCCCGTAGTACCGAAGATGGTGCGACAGACCGAACCTGCTCCGAAGCGGCGCGCTCAACAGCCCCGCCCGCGTCGTCGCCCCGATCAGCGTGAACGGCTTGCATCGGATCTGCACCGTCCGCGCGTTCAGCCCCGTGTCCAGCGGCACATCGATCCTGAAATCCTCCATCGCCGGGTAGATGAACTCCTCGACCGCGATCGGCAGCCGGTGGATCTCGTCGATGAACAGAATGTCCCCGTGCCCCAGCCGCGTCAGCGCCCCGACCAGGTCCGTCCCCCGCGACAGCGCCGGGCCCGAGGTCGTGTACACCTTCGTTCCCAACTCGTGCGCGATCACATGCGCCAGCGTCGTCTTGCCGAGCCCCGGGGGCCCGTGCAGCAGCAGGTGCTCCAGCGGCTCGCCCCGCTCCCGCGCCGCCGAGATCGCGATCGAGAGACGCTCGATCAGTTCCGCCTGACCCACATACTCGTCCAGCCGCCGGGGCCGAAGCGCCCAGTTCGCCTCGACCTCCTCCGCGCCCTGCGGGGTGGTCGCGTCGATCGCCTGCGGCGAGATCAGCCGTTCGGTCGCCATGCGTTCCTCTATCGACCAGACCCCGCCGCCCCGGCCACGCTCTCGGCCGGCTCGCGGGGCAGCAGCGCCGGGGCGCTCGCGAGGTTGTACGCCGTGATCGCCATGCACGCCGCGGACTGCACCAGGTACTCCTCGATCGCCAGGTCCAGGCGGTCGTTCTGAGTATGCCATCCGTACCCGTAGTCCGAGCGGCCGATCTCGTCCCAGAAGAACCCGGGAATCCCGACCCGGTTGAACGACGCATGGTCCGAACCGCCGTGCGTCTGGATCTTCTCCCCCGTCGGCCTGATGTTCACATTCAGGTATTCCCCGTCCGTCTCGCTGTAGAACACCCCGTTCACCGCCGCCGTCGCCGCCGCCAGGTACTCGACCATGTGGTCCGCCGCGGGCAGCCCGCCCTCGTAGTTTGTCCCACCGTCATCGACAAACACCGCGCTGATCCGCGACCGCTCATCCTCCGACAGCGACTCCACATACCCCTCTGAACCCAGCAGCCCCTGCTCCTCCCCCGTCCAGAGCACGAAGCGGATCGTCCGGTCGGGCCTCGCCCCGGCCTCCGCCAGCAGCCGGGCCGCCTCAAGCACCACCGCCGAGCCCGTCCCGTTGTCCAGTGTCCCCTGGCTCCCGGGCCCGTCCCATGAATCCAGGTGCGCCGAGACAATCACCACCTCGTCAGGCCGCACCCGCCCCGGGATCTCCGCGATCGTGTTGTACACCGGCACGGGCCCCGGGCCGATTCGGTGCGGCAGGTCGAACCGAGCGTGCACCTCCGCCCCGTCCGCCAGCCGAGAGTTCATCCAGTCGTAGTCCGAGCGGCGGATGCTCACCTCGAGGTCCGCCGGCAGACCCGAAGGATCGTCCTTCCAGAAGTCCGAACGCGTCGTCCACACACGCTCGTCAATCGAGGGCGAGAGGAACCCCGCGGGCTCCGCCGCCAGCACGGCCGCCAGCACGCGGTCCTCCTCCCGGTTCGCCGCCCGCTCGTCCACCCCGGACCGCTCCTCAAGCCTGACCTCGTGCCGCCCCGCCCCCAGCCCCGACATCGTCTTGCCGTCGATCGTCATCTCCACCGGCGCAGTCTCGATCGGGTTGTTCCACACGAACCGGAGGCTGTCGTTCTCGTGGATCACATCCGTGATCTCCCCCTCCGTGGTCCCCGGGATGCTGATCCGACCCCCGGTGATCCGCCCCCGCCGATCACGCTCCGGAAGAAACACCGCCTCGAAGGTCGCGTCGTCGTGACGGATCGTCCCGACCCAGGTCTCCGGGATCGGCTCCGTCGTCGGGTCGTACTCCCCGGTACGGATCCTGTGCCGAAGCCCCTCTCGCTGCCGCATCGAGAACCCCGTCTGGCGCACCCCGCGCCGATCCCCGTACTGCGCCGGGATCAGCACCCACGCCCCGCGGAACGCCCCCGCGTCAAACCCCTCCAGCGAACCCGGCAGGCGCACCACCGGGCCCACCACCGGGCCGTCCGTCCCCCGCGTCCAGCTCAGCGTCGAGAACTCCAGCGTTCGCTCGACTTCCCACGCCGGGCCACTCTGCTCCGTCTCCTCCGCCGACCCCTCGTCTCCCCGCCCGCTCCGCTCACGCGACGGACGCACAACTTCCCCGACGCTCGGCCCCCGGTCGAACCGGAAAGGCATCTCCCCCCACGACTCCATCCGGGCACCGGAGAGCCTCCAGGACTCGAACCGCGCCATCGCCCACTGGCCCGCTTCCTCGGCCGAACTCGACCCGGTCAGCCTGGGCCCGAAGGTCCCGCTCAGCACGCCGAGGTGCTCCATGACCCGGCTGTCGCGCTTCGAGATCTCCAGCACCCGACGCACGGTCCCGCGATCGCCCATCGGAATCCGCGGCACCGGGGCTTCCTTCCCGTCGATCACCGCGAACCGGCCCGCGGCGCTGCCCCCGGCGCACCCCAGGATCAGCCCCGGCAGACCGAGGGCACACAGCAACGAGACCACGCGAAACAACGGGCGATCGGGCATGCAGGACCTTCCTGTTGAGCGACACGCTTGATCAGTCGAGCGGGAGCCCCTTCGACTGCCAGATACTGTACAGACGATCGAACTCGATCGGGCGCTTCAGCAGCCCGTCCGCCCCCTCGGACCGGATCAGACGACCGAACTCGTTGAACTCCGACGACTCGGGATCGCCGTCCGTCTTTCGGCTCACAACCCGCCACACGCCGGGCCGATCCTCGGCCTTCCTCACCTCCAACGACCGCAGCGTATTGGTCTCGGCGCCCTGGTCGTACGCGTAGAACGCGAAGGTTCCTTCACGCCCCGCCTTGATCAGCAACTGCGGCAGGATAAACGACTCCAGACGGCTGATGTACCCGCTCGACTCGATCGCCGGGCGCACCACGCGGGAGGCCGAGCCCTCGCTCGAGATCTGCACCGTCATGCTCCGCCCCGACCTCGCCCCCAGCTCCGACCATACCTCGGGCTTGCCCCCCGTCGCGCTCCGAACCGCCATGTCCACCGTCCAGGCTTCCTGCGACCGATCCCGCGAAAGGAAGTAGATCGACCGGCTGTCCGCCCGGCGACCGTCCTCCAGCAGGATCAGCCCGTCGACCCGAAGCAGGTACCCGGGCTTGCCGCCCGCGCTCGGCGCGTCCCCCGTCAGTTCCTCCCGGGTCCCGATCCACGCCTTCACCCGCCGGTAGCCGATCTCGGTCTCGTCCGCGACGGCGCCCCCGGGCGCTGCCCGGTAGATCCGCTCGAACTGCTCGGGAATGTCGCCCACGACCGCGTCGTAGTCCGCGACGGTCAAACCCTCGAGCACACGCGTCCCCGCGTCGATCGCCACGCCGCGCTCCCGGTCCAGCTCCTCGGTCTCCCTGACCTCCAGGGTCCCCAGAACGACCTCGAAGACCTCCCGAGCCCGGGCGAAGTTCCCCTCCGACGAGAACATCTGGAACAGCACGAACTCGTCCGCCGTCACCCCGATTACCGCGAACCCGAGCACGGGCTCCGGAAGATCCCCCTTCAAGCGCACATAGAAGGGTCGCAGGATCCTCCCCCCGGCCGCCACGAACGGGCTCCGCCCCAGCGACTCCCCCTCCCCGGTCTCGATCTGCGACTCGATCGTCACTCCCTCCATGTTCTCCGGCAGCCCGAGCGTCCGTGTCAGCAGCGCCGCCTCGACCTCGAGCAGCGGCGTGTTCGTCCGCGTGGTCGACAGCCGCTGCACGCTCATGCTCCCCAGCCCCCCCGGGAAGACCACGGAAGTCGTCGCTTTCCCGCCGACCTGCCGCGTCACCGACTCCGCCCCGACCGGCAGCCTCAGCCGCAACCCCGCCGCGTCGACCTCGAGCACCCGGTCCGACATCGCGACCGCGGACGGATCCGGGGCCTCGAAGACCGGCTGCCCCGCCGCCAACGACCCCATCCCGAGCGCGACCGAGGCCAGCACGCCGCGGAGCGGGCCCACCAGCCCCCGCCCGGTTCGGAATGTGTCCGGAAAAGCAAGGAAACCGCGGATGAATGCACTCGCCATGGACGCGATCGTACCCAGGGCCGGACCCCCGAGCCCCGCCGTTCCGACGACCGCTCCGCCCAGGGTGGGGGGGCCGGCTCTTGGCCAACCTGTCAAATGTGTGCGAACTGTTTCCCCGCCCGCGTTGACACGGCCGAACACGGTCCTACGCTTGCAGGCTCGGCGATACGGGGTCTTCCCCGATGGTCGAGGCTGGGTCCGGGCGAGGTGGCCGCACCCAGGTCGAAAAAGCCTTTGAAGCAGGCGAGGGCTCGGTGCCCCGCCCGCGGAACCCGGATGACCCGGGGCCTCGCCCCCGGGTCTGTTTGTCGTCTCGACGGAGTGCAGGTTCGTCATGAGCGATGGCCCGAGGATTCGAATCAGGATGGAGGCGTACGACCACATCGCGCTGGACGCGTCCGCGCGCGAAATCGTCGACCACGCCAAACGCACGAACGCGAAGGTCAAGGGGCCCGTACCCCTCCCCACGCGGATCGAGCGGTACACCGTCCTCCGCGGGCCCTTCATCGACAAGAAGAGCCGTGAGCAGTTCGAGATCCGCACCCACAAGCGGATCATCGACATCCTCGAGCCCAACGCCCGCACCGTCGAGGCCCTCAACCGCCTCGTCGTCCCCGCGGGCGTCTTCGTGAAGATCAAGGCGTAACAGAGTTGATGCACCGGCCCGGGCCCTGCCCGGGTCGTCTTGTTTGGACGGGTGAGCACGATGCCTGCGATGCTGATGGGAACCAAGCTCGGAATGACCCGCGTCTTCAACGACGCCGGCGTCAACATCCCCGTCACCGTGATCGAGGTCGGGCCCTGCGTCGTCACGCAGGTCAAGACCAAGGAGACCGACGGATACAGCGCCGTCCAGGTCGCCTACGGCGCCATGAAGGCCCGGAACGCCACGATCCCCATGATCGGGCACGACATGAAGGCCAGCTCGGAGCCCAAGCGCTACCACCGCGAGTTCCTCGTCTCCGAGGACGAGGCCGCGCAGTACACCGTCGGGCAGCAGCTCGACCTCGACGCCTTCGAAGCGACCCGCTTCGTCGATGTCGTCGGCACCAGCAAGGGCAAGGGCTACCAGGGCACGATGAAGCGCCATGGCTACAAGGGCCAGCTCGCCAGCCACGGCGTCGAGCGGAAGCACCGCTCCCCGGGCTCGATCGGCGGCCACGCCAACGAGCGAGGCGGCACCGGCGGCCCCAAGCGTGGCAAGAAGATGTCCGGCCAGATGGGCAATGTCCGCGTCACCATGCGGAGCCTCGATGTGGTCCGGATCGACAAGGAACGAAACCTGCTGCTGGTCAAGGGCCCCGTGCCCGGCTCCAACAAGGGGATGGTCATGGTCCGTCCCGCCGTCAGGTTGTACAAGTCCAAGGCGGCCAAGGCCGCCGCGGCCGGCTGACCCCGGCCCCATGAAACCGCCGGAGGGAAGGCAAGTGCCGACCCCCCGGGCCCGGAAGGTCGCACCCCACGCGGGGGCGAAACCGGCGGGCACAACAAGTGCATCGGCGTCCCGGGGGTGTGCCCCGGGCAGGACAGCCGAGTCGATGCCGAGCGGACCGCACCGGCCTTCGCCCGACGCGAAGCCGGGCCCGAGCCCACAAGATGGGAAGGGCAAGAGCAGGCCGCCGGCTAGGCGAATGGAACGGCCGGCCCAACGGGCCCGCCAGAGGCGTCGGACGAGGTAAGACACATGGATGTCCCCGTCTACAACATGCAGGGCCAGGAGGTCGGTCAGTTCTCGATCGACGAGAAGGCCCTGGGCGAGCGGATCAACCCCGCCCTTATCAAGCAGGCTTATGTCCGCTACCACGCGAACCTGCGCCAGGGCAGCGCGCGGACGCTCAACCGCGCCGAGGTCGAAGGCTCCGGAGCCAAGATCTACAAGCAGAAGGGCACCGGACGCGCCCGCCACGGCGACAAGCGTCCCTCGCACTTCCGCGGCGGCGGCCACTCCTTCGCCCTCAAGCGCCGCCGCGAGCATTTCCACCTCGATATGCCCAAGAAGATGCGGCGCAAGGCGAACCTCAACGCCCTGCTCGCCAAGCTCCTCGATGGGGAGGTCCGCATCCTCGACAGGATCGATATCGCCAAGCCCCGCACCAAGGACATCACCGATCTCCTGGCCGCGCTGAAGATCGAGCAGTCCAGCCTGCTCGCCCTCTCGGTCGATCCGGCCCGCTCCGCCAACGCAAGGCTCTCGGCCCGCAACATCGAGGGCCTCTCCCTCTGCCGGGCCGATCAGCTCACCTGCTTCGAGATGCTCAACCACCGCTTCCTCGTCATCGAGAAGGACGAACTCAAGGCCTGGCTCGAGGGCCCCAGCGGGCAGACCGACAAGTCCGCCAAGCTCGAGCCCAAGGGCCGCGCCGAGAATGAGCGTCGCGCCGCGGCCCCCCGCCCCAAGCGCGGTCACAAGATCAAGTCGGCGGCCTGGGCCGCCAAGCACGGCAAGGCTTCGGAGGGCTGATCGATGAGCATTGATCCTATCTATGTCATCCGCAAGCCCGTGCTCACCGAGAAGAGCACCGAGGCCATGAACGAGCTGGGGCGTTACACCTTCGAGGTCGACCGCCGCGCCAGCAAGACCGACATCAAGAACGCGATCGAGAAGCTCTACGAGGTCCATGTCGAGGGCGTTCAGACCCGCACCCAGAAGGGCAAGGTCCGCCGCCTCCGCTACGGGTACATCCGCGAGAAGCTCCGCAAGGTCGCCACCGTCAGGCTCCGCGAGGGAGAGGTCATCGAGCTCTTCTGAGCCGCAGAGAATCGGGGAACGACGATGCCCATCAGAGTGTACAAGCCGACCAGCGCCGGGCGACGCAACGCCTCGGTGAACCTCCACGCCGAGGTCACCAAGACCA
>JRYH01000861.1_pt1 | contig 10503 bp, 10 predicted proteins | sample 235351 | NCBI WGS metagenome assembly JRYH01 (sample SAMN03074221, study PRJNA261480) | activated sludge metagenome | biome: Wastewater Treatment Plant; feature: Wastewater; material: Activated sludge; isolation source: activated biomass of a wastewater treatment plant treating wastewater... ... | reverse complement strand
GTAGAGCGTATAGAGGAGCGCGTAGCTCAATATAGCAGCGATGGTCAGTGCCGCGTTTACGACGTTGAGATAATAGAACGAAACGAAGAGCGAGATGGCTATGAAGACGAATGCGATCGCGACGGCCGTTTTCTCGCCGATGACTGTAAGGGCGTCAACGCGCTTACTGAGCCTGCTCATGAGCACGTCTATACGCCTGTCGAGAACGTTGTTGAGGATCGCGGCCCCCGCCGCGCTCAAAAGGAGCGAGATTAGCGCTTCGACCGTGAGATAGATCGAGGGGAAGCCTTTGGACGCCAGCACCATACCGGCAAACCCGGTGAACGCAACGCTCGTTATTATGCCCGGCTTCGTAAGGAGAACCGTCGAGACTACGATGTTCGAAGCTCCCCTGTCGACGTTCTCGATCGTATTCATGTTTACCCCCTCATGGCCTTCCTGAACCGGCATAAATCCTCCTCATCCCCAAGAACCAAGTATAGAGGAATAACGATAGTATGAGTAGAGCGACCGATAAATGAAGCGCGGCCGCTGCGAAGTGAAGCTTCGTATGTATTATTCCAACCCCGAGAATAATCTGGATTACTATGAGCCCGAGCGCTATGCCGAACGCCGCACGGTAGCGCCTGAACCCTTCTACAAACCATGTGGATATGAAAAATCCGAGGACGATCAGGGTTATGACGTATGCGGCAACCCTGTGAGCGAAGTGGTTCAGGACCATGCCGGAGAGCTCGGGGGGTATCCAGTACCCGAGGCACTTTGGAAAGTCCGGGCATGCGAGCCCCGAATTTGAGTGCCTGACGTAGGCCCCAAGCACCGCCTGGAAGAAGATCAGGATAGCCAGGAAGAAAAATACGCCGTTATACCCGCTGAGTGTGAATATAGGTTTTACCTTCTCGCCGTCGAAGAAGACTATGTAAAGCGTGAGCGAGAATATCACCATGGCGTTCGCGAAGTGAAATGTAGTAAGGTCGACCGGTATCTCGAGAAGGACCACTATTCCGCCGAGTACTATCTGGAAAGCGAGGAGACAAACTATAATGACCGGAATCAGCTTCGTCCAGCCGTCGTAGCTCCGGAGTCTCTTGTACGAGAGATACACCAGGAAAATGGAGGTGACGCCGCCTATTACCCTGTGCGTATACTCCATGTAGATATCCCATCTGTACGGAGGAACCACGCTCCCATGGCAAAGCGGCCAGTCCGGACATCCCAGCCCGGCCCCTAGGCCGGACACCAGATTGCCCCATATTAAAAGCAGGAAAAGAAAGAAAAGGGTGATTTTACCGATCATTAATCTATTTCGTCAGGGTACCACAACCCTCGTAAACGTATCCACGAACGTCATCGTGATGAGGAGAAAAAGAAGTCCAAGAGGGAAAAGGGCAAATACCCAGGTTATGGAATCCTCGAATTTCAGGTGCATGAAGAAAAGGGCGACGAGCGCGGCCTTAATCGACGCAACTGCCATCGCTATCACGACGTTCATGGTGCCGAAATCGACGTACGACACGTATACCGTGATGACAGTCAGCACCATAAGCGCTGCCCAGATAATAAAATATGTCTTGTAAGTGGTTATATGTTCGTGTTTGTCAGAATGCGAGTGCGATGCCATGCTTTTATCCTCCGGCTATCCAATAAGATAAAGTAACGGAAACAGATAAATCCAGATAAGGTCAACCAGGTGCCAGTAAAGCCCGCCCAGCTCGATAGGCGTGTTGTACTTCGAGTTGAACTTGCCCTTAAGCGTCAGCACGAAGATGACCCCGAGTATTCCCAGACCGATGAAGACGTGGATCATGTGAAGACCCGTCATGAGAAAGTAGAGAGAGAAGAATATACTCGTGTCCGGATATATATGGTGCGAAAACTTTGCGCTGTATTCGAAGTATTTTATTACGCCGAATATCAAACCGCAGATGATCGTTATCAATATGAGGATGGCGGCTGTCTTCTGCTTGCCCCACTTGATAGCGGACACACCCATGGCCATCGTCAAACTGCTGAAGATAAGGACGCAGGTGTTAATAGCACCCATAGTTCTGTTGAGCTCCAGATGCTGCTCGTAGAACATTTCGGGATACCTCGCGTGGAATATCGCGTAAGCCGCGAATAATCCCCCGAAAAGCAGTATTTCAGTTCCGAGGAAGAGCCACATCCCCAGCTTCGAGGAGCTGTACTCCGTCGCCGGATCCATGTGGTGATCGTGTGATTGATCGATGCCAGCTTCTGCCATGTCTTGGTTAAACCTCCAGCTCCTTCTTTTTTCCGTAACCGTACGTCCAGTCGGTTACCTGCGGTATCTCTTCGAAATTCTCATGCGGCGGGGGTGACGGAATCTGCCACTCGAGAGAAAGCGAGTTGTACGGATTTGCCGGCGCCTTCGGGCCGTTTATCAACCCCGAGATGAGGTTGATAACCATGATTAGTATCCCAAACCCGAGTATCCAGGAGCCGTAAGTCGAAAGCGACATAAGCGATTCGAACTCGGCCGGGTAGGTCGCGTAGCGCCTCGGCATACCCTGAATCCCAAGGAAGAACTGCGGGAAGAACGTTACGTTAAAGCCGACGAAGACAAAAAACCATGCTATCTTCGCTACGGTTTCGTTGAACATCTTTCCGAACCACTTCGGGTACCAAAAGTGAAGCGCCCCGAAGAAACCCATTACCGTACCGCCTATCATGACGTAGNNGCGTAGAGCATGGCGGAATGCAGCTGGATCGAACCTTTGTAAAGAGTGGCTATCCAGTTAAACACCTTTATAGCCGTCGGTATGGCGACAAGGAATGTCAGGAACGAGAAGATCATTGCCGCCGTTTCGGAAATACCGCTAGTAAACATGTGGTGGGCCCAGACGAGGAAGCTAATGGCCGCGATACCAAGACTGGAATATGCTATAGCCTTGTAACCGAATATCGGCTTTCTCGAAAAGACCGGGATAATTTCGGATATAACGCCCATCGCCGGGATGATCATGATGTAAACCGCGGGATGGGAATAGAACCAGAAGAAGTTCTGGAAGAGTATTGGGTCGCCGCCCTTGGCCGGGTCGAAGAATCCTACGCCGAGCGTCCTCTCCGTTATAAGGAGAAGAAGGGTTATTCCGACGACAGGAGTTGCAAGGAGCTGAAGAACCGCAGTCGCATAAGAAGCCCATATGAAAAGCGGAAGCCTGTGCCACGTCATTCCCGGCGCCCTCATTTTGTGGGTCGTAACGATGAAGTTAAGACCCGTGAGAATCGACGAAAATCCGAGAACGAAAACACCGAAAGTCATTAGAACGACGTCTGTATTGGTTGTTGCGCTGTAAGGAGTATAAAAAGTCCATCCGGTATCGGCCGGTTTTAAAAGGGCCATCAGGAGAATGGCGGTACCGAGAAGATAAATCCAGTAACTTGCTATATTCAGTTTGGGGAACGCGACGTCTCTCGCACCTATCATAAGAGGAATGAGGAAGTTCCCGAAACTCGCCGCCAGGCCCGGGACGATGAAGAAAAAGACCATAATCGAGCCGTGCAGCGTGAAGAGTACGTTATAAGTATGCGGATCGACAAAGTCGGACGCAGGGGTAAGCAGCTCGAACCTCATAAGAAGGGCGATGATGCCGGCCACCAGGAAAAACAGTGAAGTAGACACCAGGTATAAAATCCCGATTCGTTTATGATCCGTCGTGAGAATCCAGGAGAGAAACCCCTTCTTCTCCAGGAACGGGACATATACGTCGTGGGCAATCGTATGATTTGCCATTTTAAATCGCCTCCTTGAACTGAAACCCTTTTATTTTAGTGTTTTGATATAAGCAATCACGGCCGTCACTTCGTCATCACTTAGTATACCCTTAAACGACGGCATCACCGGCTGAAATCCCTTGACGACCTGGGACTGCGGCTCGAGTATCGATTGCCTGAGATAATTCTCGTCCGCATCGACATTAGAGCCGTCTGCAAGCTCCACCGTGTGTCCGAAAACACCTTTAAACGACGGCCCGACAAGCGTGGAGCCGTCTACGCTGTGACATGCATTACACCCCTTTTCTTTATATATCTTCTCGCCGAGCTCGGCCGGGGGCAGCGAAGCCACAGCCCCTCCTCCCTCGCCCGGAAGACCGTTCTCCCATATGTCGTACGCCTCGGGGCTGAGCACGTTAACCTTCCCGAGCATGACGGAATGGCCGGTGCCGCAGTACTCGGCGCAGAATATATCGAACGTCCCGATTTTGGTGGGCGTGAACCAGAGCTGAACGTAGCGGCCCGGGAGAACGTCCTGCTTTACGCGAAATCCCGGGACGAAAAAGCTGTGCAGTACGTCGTCGGACATCATGACGAGCCTTACAGGCCTGTTCTGCTCGACGTAGAGCTCGTTAAGCGTCTTTTTACCGTTGTAATAGTCGAAGGTCCAGAGCCACTGCTTGCCGGTGACCGTAATATCCACAGAATCGGCCGGGGGCGTTCTCATTTCCTTGTATACGACGAAGCCGTATACGAAAAGAGCTATTAGGAGTATTGATGGAATGACAGTCCAGATAATTTCGAGCGGCTCGCTGCCGGTTATGTATGGCGTCTCTTCGTCGTCTCTCTTTCTTCTGTATTTAATCGCGAAAACAACGAGAATCACGGTTATAAGCACAAAGAAGAAGAGGGACAACAAGGTTATTGTCAAAAGCACCCCGTCTACCTTGCCCGCAAGATTAGATGCTACCTCTGGAATCCAAGTCATAAGTTTATTTTAAACCTCCCATTCTCCTATTCGGGTCCTTTTTTCTCTCTCCTCCAGAAATACGTAAGCACGCCGCAAAGTGCAAGCAAGGTGATGACCCCTCCCGCCTTGACTACGTTCAGAGCCTTGAGTGCGTACCTTTTCCCGATCGGGTCGAACTCGTAGCAGAAAAGCACTACCTTGTTCAGTATCCCGGAGGTCCCGATCTGTCCTTTCGCCGCTTCCACAAGAGAGAGTCTGAAATCAAGAGGCTCGTACTGAATGCCCTCGAGATAACGTGAAATCTTCCCATCCGGCGTGAGGACCATAATGGCCGAGGGGTGGGCGAACTCATCGCCGTCCTCCAGGAATTTAAAACCGACGGCGCCCGTCAATTTCGCGATGTTGTCGGCGTCGCCGGTGAGGAACATCCAGTCCCCCGAAGAGGGCTCACCGCGAAGGACGTTCTTCCTGTATCTTTCGCCCTTCTCAGACGCCATCTCCGGCGTATCATCCGGATCGAAGCTGACTGTTATGATTCTGAAATCCTTTCCTACGGTGAATGACTTCTGTTCGTTTACTACCTGAAGCAGGCCATCCGAAGCAAAAGTGCAGATGCGCGGGCATTGGAAATAAACGAGGCTGAGGACAGTGGGCCCGTCCTTGTAGAGGACGTCCTTGAAATCAACTTCATTCCCGTTTTCATCCTTTAATGTAATGCCGTCGGGAATGACGTCGCCGAGCTTGTCGTCCAGTCCAACGTTCTTTATGTCCCTCGAATCCGTGATTGCCGCCGCAAAATCGGCACACAGCAAGACCGCCAGAACCGCCAGAACATAAATTTTCAATTGCTTTGTATACATTATTGATAACCGCATTTATGACCGCTTCACCCTGCCCATAAATACCGCTTAGCCACAACAACCGTTCCAATCAGTCCAGAATCCGCTGTAAATATTAAATCATAGTATGAGGTGGGTGAAGGACATTATAATACAACTCCAACGGATAAAAAATCCGCAAGAGAATACTCCCAGAACAACCTGAAAACGTGGAAGATTCTATCCTATTCTGCCTTCATGTCAAGTTGCATCAACGCCCTTCCGCCGGGGCCGCCGCGTTGAATTATGCGGTTTAGATTTTAGAATAATTATCATGATATCGATTACTCACACGGGCCTTATGGTAGGCCACGCATCGGACCCCGGCGCTATAACCGGATGTACCGTGCTTCTCTTCGACAAACCGGCCTTGGGGGCCATAGACCTTAGAGGCGGCGGCACAAGCACGAGGCAGATTGATCCCCTACTCACACACAGCACTTTCGGCAAAATCCACGGCCTTTTACTCACGGGCGGGAGCGCGTTCGGGCTCGACGCCGCCGGGGGGGTAATGAGGTATCTCGAAGAGCGGCACATAGGGCTCGACGTCGGATACGGACTCGTCGTGCCGTCCGTGCCGACAGCCGTCATATTCGACATCGGCATCGGGAAGAACATAAGGCCGGATGCCGAGATGGGGTACAGGGCATGCGTGAACGCCTCGTATGATGGAGTCGAGGAGGGCAGCGTCGGGGCCGGGACCGGCGCGACGATAGGTAAGCTCCTCGGCCTCGGGCACGCGACGAAGGGCGGGCTCGGAACAGCCGCCTACAAATTCGACAACGGTGTCATAGTGGGCGCCGTCGCTGTGGTGAATGCGTTCGGCGACGTCGTCTCCCGAAAGAACGGCAGTATTATAGCCGGGGTGCGCAAGACCCCCGAGAGCGCGGAGTTCGCTAGCACCGTAAAGCTGTTCAAGGAAGGCGTCAGGTTCCGTCCGGGCGGCGGACAAAACACAACGCTCGCCGTCGTCGCCGTAAACGCCAGGTTCACGAAGTCCGAGCTCGGAAGGATAGCCAGCATAGCCCAGACGGGGCTTTCGCGGGTGATATCGCCTGCGCACACAGTCGCCGACGGCGACGTCGTGATAGCGGTCTCGTGCGGGGACTTGGAAGGCGACGCCAACGTCTGCGGCATCGTAGCGGCCGAGCTGGTCGAGGAATCGATAATGAGAGCCGTAAGCCTTTCGAAGGGCATGGGAGGCGTGCCGAGCGCGAGCGACCTTAACGGAAAAGGGGCTACCTGAGCTCGACGGCGGCTTCGGGTATCGGGAACTTCCGCATCCTTATCCCGAGGACTATGCCTATACCTATCATAGCAGTAAGGGTCGATGAGCCGCCGTAGCTGAGTATAAGGAGCGGCACGCCCGTGATGGGAAGAAGCCCTATAACCATGCCGACGTTCACGACGGCATGCCAGAAGAACNNGAAGCCGCCGACAAAACCCCACTCCTCGGCGAGAACCGAAAACGCGAAGTCCGTTTGCTGGGCCGGGATGAACCTCAGCTGGGACTGCGAGCCCGCCATGAACCCTTTCCCGGTGAACTTGCCCGAGCCGACGGCTATCTGGGACTGTATGGCGTTATAGCCCGAATTCAGCGGGTCGCGGGCCGGATCGAGAAACGTCATGATTCGGCTCTTTTGATACGGCTTCATGAAGTAGTGCCACGCGGGATAGGAGAACCCGACGACGACGGCGAGTATAATCGCAAGCGTAATCTTCTTGACCCCCATGAAGAGAATCATGCTGCCAGATATGAGTATTATGAGGAGCCCCGTGCCGAGGTCGGGCTGAAGCATAACCAGGACGAGAGGCAGCGCCACCAGGAGCGCGGGCTTTACGAGATCGGGAAGCCCGTATGGAAAGCCCTCGTAGTCGCTGTCGTAGAACCTTGCGAGCGCGAGCACGACGGGTATCTTCGCGAGCTCGGACGGCTGGATGCTTGCGAACGGCCCCAGCATTATCCAGCTCTTGGACCCTGCCACTTCCTTCCCGAATACGAGGACGAATATCAAAAGGAATATCGACGCGCCGTAGATGTGAAGGGAGTATCTCTTTATCATCTTGTTGTTTATGAAAGAGACGAGCACCATTACCACCACACCGATGGAAAGCCATATAGCCTGCTTCTTGAAGTATACGAGGCCGGTTTGGTACGATGCGCTGTAAAGATTGAGGAGCGCCAGCGCCGCGAATGCGATGGTCATGAAGAAGAGCGACCATCCGAAGCTGTAGAGGAGCCGCCTGTCAAACATTATCATCGGCGTCTCTCTCCTTCTTGAGGTCAAAATAATATTCTATGATCTTTTTGGCCAGAGGCGCCGCAACCGAGCCGCCCTTGCCCCCGTGCTCGACGACCACGCTAACAGCTATCTCGGGCTTGTCCGCCGGGGCGAACGATGTGAACCACGCATGGTCCATGTGTTTTTTCGCATCTGTCTGCGAACCGAGCGAAATCACCTGCGCCGTACCGGTCTTGCCCGCAACTTCAATATCCTTGAGACGGGCTCCCTTTCCTGTTCCTCCAGGTTCGTTCACGACCCCGACCATGGCTTCCCTTATGAGGGCCAGCGTGCTGTCCTCCACAGGAATATGCCCGTGCGGCGGGATAATATTGACCGTGGTCTCACCGCTGAAGGCTACTTCCTTTATGACGAGCCTGGGCGTCAGCAGCGTCCCTCCGTTGGCTATGGCGGCCGTCATCATGGCGACCTGAAGAGGGGTCGCGCTGACATATCCCTGCCCGATCGCGGAAACTATGGTCTCGCCCTTGTACCAGGGCTTTTTGAATCTTTCGAGCTTCCATTCCCTGCTGGGAGCGACCCCGACCCTTTCCTCTATTCCGATGCCTGTTGGCTGGCCGAATCCGAACGCCGTCATGTACTTCGAGAATTTATCGATACCGAGTTTTTCAGCTAGTTTGTAAAAATATACGTCGCAGGAGTGAACCAGCGCCTGCCTCATGTTCATCGATCCGTGCCCTCCCCTCTTCCAGCACCTGTACGTATGTGTACCGAGCCTGTAGGAGCCGGGGCAATTGAATCTCATGTCGGGGTCGATAACCCCTTCTGTCATAGCCGCAGCTAGCGGGACCATCTTGAAAACGGAGCCAGGCGCGTAAAGACCCTGCGTCGCCCTGCTTACGAGTGGATAGTTTTTGTCGTTAAGGAGCTCGGCCCATTTCTTGGCGTCGATTCCCTTGACGAAGTCCGCGGGGTCGAACGTCGGCCTGCTCGCCATCGCCAGCACGTCGCCGTTCCTTACGTCGATAACGACTATTGCGCCGAACTCTTCACCGAGCGCATCTTCTGCAGCCGTCTGCAGGTCCAGGTCTATCGAAAGAAGGATATCCTTTCCCGGAACGCTGTTCTTGTTGATGAGGTCTTTTCTGAAGAGGTCTGAGTGAACTTCCCTTCCGAGGGCGTCCGTCACCTTCTGGACGAAACCGTCTTCTCCCCTGAGGGAATCCTCCCATGTTTTCTCGACGCCGCTCTTTCCGACGAGGCCGTTCCAGTTGAGCTCGGGGTTGGCGTTGAGCTCATCTTCGCTCACCTTCCCGATGTAGCCGAGGAAGGACGCGCCGAGGACGCCGTGGGGATACTGGCGCAGATTATTGACTTCGATCATGAGCCCGGGAAGCGAGCTTCTCCGCGCCTCTATCACCGCGAGCTGGTCGCGGTTGATGTCCTGCGCAATGGTGACGGCCTTGAACCTGTTCTTCCTCGTAGCCTGGAGAATCTTCTCCCTTACCTTCGGGCTTTCGAGGTCGAGTATGAGAGATAAATTATCGCTCAGGGCCTGAATATCCTCGACGTCCTTCGGAAGAACGGAAATATCGAACGACGGCCGGTTCACGACAAGCTCACGGCCGTAGCGGTCGAGCACCCTCCCCCTCGGGGCGGGAACCCTTTCGATCCTGACCCTGTTGCCGACCGAGAAGCTCTCGAACTCGTCGCCCTTTATGACCTGGAGGAACCAGAGCCTCGAGACGAGCGCAGCAAACGCCACGCAAAGGATTATCGTCGATATGACGAGCTTACCTTTGAAGTCTTGCATATGCCTTTCCAGCCGCCCAGAAGAGAGGCACCCCGACGGCGGTGTTCACCACGCCACGGAGCAGTATCTCGCCGAGCGGCAGCCTTAATCCGGACTCTCCCCTGATTACTATTATAGTCATTATGAACAGCCACGTAAAAACAGTGCTTCCGAATATGACGAGCCCCTGAACCAGATACTTTTTGAGGTATACGTGGCTCGAGCTCGACTTTACCAGGATGTATGCGCTCAGGCGCGAAAGCGTAAACGTTCCGGGCAGGTTCCCCGAAAGCACGTCCATGAGATAGCCGTTTCCCGCGGCTATCAGAAAACTGCCCCTTACTTCGGAATATATCGCCAGAAATACAATAAATATAAGGTTGAGGTCGGGATAGATATGCCCGCTGCTCGGGGACAGCACCGTCGTCTGAAGCGTTATCAGCACGAGCGACACCACAGCGAGTAACGGAATCAGAAGAGCGCTATTCATTTAGCACCAGGCTGTTTACGGGTTTTTGAATTATCAGCACCTCTTCGAGCGAGTTCAGATGTACGTGCGGTGAGATTTCGGCATTGATGAAGCTGCCCTTGGATCCAATGCTCGTAACCGTCCCTATCACGACTCCCTTCGGGAAAAAGCCGTCCTTCCCCGACGATATCACCTTGTCCCCTTCGCTCACGTCCGATTTCTTTTCTATATAATCCATCTCGCACCCGGCCCCCGTGCCCTTAACTATCCCTCGTGCTCGCGTCCTGTGTATGTAGGCGTCCACGGCGCTTACTGGGTCCGTGATCAAGAGCACTTCGGAGCTCCTGTCACCGGCCACCAGGATCCTTCCGACTACGCCGTCGAATGACGCGACCGGCATGCCCTCGGTCACGCCG
>JRYH01003318.1_pt1 | contig 10515 bp, 13 predicted proteins | sample 235351 | NCBI WGS metagenome assembly JRYH01 (sample SAMN03074221, study PRJNA261480) | activated sludge metagenome | biome: Wastewater Treatment Plant; feature: Wastewater; material: Activated sludge; isolation source: activated biomass of a wastewater treatment plant treating wastewater... ... | reverse complement strand
CCTCTCTGGATGGATTTACTCAAGCTGTTACCGATATTATTGACGGTGTTAGAACTGAAATCACTGAAGATGCGACTACAGGTGCTGTTACAGCCCTTAATGAACGCATCACTTTGATGGAAACTAATATTACTAACCTTGAAACAGGTCAAACGGCTAATACCAGTGCTATTTCTGCTTTGGTTAACCGAGTTACGCTATCTGAAGATGAATTAGTAGCTGTAAACAGTAGAATTGATAATTTTGAGATTAATATTGATGATCTTATCAACTCTCAAGCTTATCAGGGTCTGGTTCAAAGAGTTAATGTTATTGAGGGTAGCATTACCACTGTAAATAGTGATATTACTAGCCTAAATACTAGCGTATCTACAGTTGCTGGTAATGCTTCTACGGCTCAAGCCATGGCCCAGAATGCTGCTAATCTGGCTGGTTTCAAGGGTAAGGTCTTTGTTCAGAACTCTGCGCCCCCTGTGGCCGAAAGACTGCCACAGAACTTGTGGATTGATACCACTGCTGACGCCAATACTCCTAAAAGATGGAACCAGACCAACAATGCTTGGGAAGCTGTTACGGATAAGGTTGCTAGAGATGCAGCCGCAGCCGCTGCCGCCGCTCTTGCTGGTCTTGGAGATAAAGCAGATTCGTCTGCTCTGTCTGCATTAACCAATAGAGTTACTATTAATGAAGATAAAGTTGAAGCACAGGCTCAGAGCTTAATTTCTCTTAATAGCTCTGTTACTACTGTTTCTGGCGATGTTAATGCGGCTCAACAAGCGGCTCAAGACGCTATGAATGCTGCCAACAGTAAAGGGCAGGTTTTATATCAAAGTGCCGCTCCTGCTACTCAGTTTAGATTACCGCAAAACCTTTGGATTGATACCACAAATAATAATAATACCCCTAAAAGGTGGAGTGGAACTGCTTGGGTAGCTGTAACCGATAAAGTAGCCTTAGATGCTGCTGCTGCGGCAGCCGCTGCAATGAATGCTGTAGCGTCTAAGGCTGATGCTTCAGCGGTTAGCGAGTTAACTACTAGAGTTACTGAAACCGAGGGTGCTCTTACTTCTCTGGGTCAAGATATTACCAGAATTGATAACAGTATTTCTGTTGTAGGTGATAGCGTAGTTGATGCCCAAACTGCTGCCCAGAATGCTATGAATGCTGCTGGGTCCAAGGGCGAGGTCATCTACCGTAGTTCTGCTCCACCGGCCTCTAAAAGACTAGCCCAGAACCTATGGATCGACACCAATGGGGGCAACAATACCCCTAAGAGGTGGAACGGGACCGCATGGGTTGCTGTCACAGACAGGGTAGCGCTAGATGCTGCACAGGCTGCTGCACAGGCTCAAGCTTCTGTAGCTACCAAAGCAGAAGCTTCCACGGTCAATGCTCTAACCCAAACTGTGAACCAGCAGGGGAATACCCTTACTTCTACTACTAATAGGGTTACCACTGTTGAAAACAGAATTAACAATACCAATACTGGTTTGAGTGCCCTAGTTCAAAGAATTAACTCCAATAGAAATAACGTTACTCAAGTTGGTAATATTGTTACGGCTCAAGGTGACAGTATTAATGCTCTTACCTCAAGTGTTGGTAGATTTAGTGCAGGTGGGTTTTTTAGGGTCAGAACTGTAGCTACGCCTGCCGGAGCATTATCTCGTATTGCAATTACTGCAACTGCTTCTGCTGATGAAGGTAATACTAGAACTGCGGGGATGTATTTAGAAGCTATTGCCGGGAACAGAAGTCGTGTAATTTTTGAAGCAGATCAATTTGCAGTATTAAACTCTGATAATAGCAGTGGCCTTATTTGGAGTAATGGTTCTTTAATATTAACTGATGATAACGGCCAAGTTATGATGATTATAGGGAAATTATAATGCCTATTACTTCAGTATATGATTTAGGCACTGTTACTGTGACCCAAGGAAGTAGGCAGGTCACTGGAACAGGTGTAAACTGGACCGGGGCAGGTCTCCGTGAAGGGGATATGTTTTGGTGTGCGGGTCTAACTGTAAGGATTGAAAGCCTTGTGAGCAACACTGAGATTCTATTGGCCCATGATTGGCCCGGTTCTTCTGGTTCTGATGTTCCTTACGAGGTTCATTATACAGCAGATACAGGTAGAGTATTAGCTAAATCAACTCAATTACTTAATGAGTTTGAAAATAATGCTCTTAATCCTATTAAAGCATTAACCCCAGCTAATAATAAAGTTCCATTCTTTACAGGGGCTGATACCGCTGCTTTAGCTGATTTTACGTCACTAGGCCGAAGCCTTGCTGGGGCTGCGGACGCTGCGGCTGCGAGAACCTTGCTAGAGCTTGTTAAACAGACAAGCGTAACAGACGCCACCGCAGGTAGGTTGTTCATTGCTGGGGCTTTTGGTCTTGGATCATCCCAGCCGCCTACTCTTAGCAATATTGACGCTACAGCGACTAGAACTGGATTTTTTAGAATTGTTGCTGGCACATCAACAGGCACTTTTCCAACATTAACCAGCACTAGCGATGCACTATTAAATATTAAAATTACTGGTAACTTTGGTATTCAATTATACTTTAGTGCTCATGCTGATTCACCAATTTATTATAGACGATCCACTGGTGCTAATATTTGGCAACCGTGGAGAGAGATTAGTTTAACTTAATATAAATTAATAAACTAGTCAGGGGTGTTCATAGCGCCCCCGATTAGCTATTACGGACCCAAAGCTAAGGGGTGAACTAATGCCAAATGAACCTTCGATATGGGTCCAACTATTAGCTGCCAAATCCCCTGAAGCTTGGATTTCTATCATTACTGGTGCATTTTATGTCTGGTATCGTTCAGGAACCCTAAGCAGAGTAGGTAAGGCAGTAGAAGCGGGTATTTCGGGTCTGATTTCTGTAGCTTTAGGGCCAGACATTGTGGCAGTAACAGGGTATCCGCCTGTAGTCGTCCACTTTGTCATTGCTGTGTTCGGCTTCTTGGTTCTTGACATTGCTACGTCTGTTTTTTCAGACAAAACAGAATTGGTATCTATGACTAAATCGTTCCTTAGAACTTGGCTTAAAATAGACAAAGATTCGGAAGATAGGAGATCATAATGCCCCATAGGCTTCCTGCATTGAAAAAGACCATAGACCGTCAAACACGTCTTGGTAATTTAATGATATTATTTTTAGCTATTTGGCTTATTTTGCCATATGCTATGGATAAATATAGAAATGAACCTTCCATTTCTACTTCATTAAAGCATTTTTCAGAGAATGAAGTTTCTTATATTAAAGATGCTGTTTCTGTTAAATTTCCTAATAGATGAAGTAGAAATAACTTTATGATGGACTATAAAAATAGAATTATCTGCGCTAAAAACGCAGTCTCATTTTAGAACCAGAGTAAAACAACTGTCTGGTATATGGATGCCTTTGTCGGTTGTGAAGCTCCTCTGGTTCCATTCAAAGTATGTTCGGTATTCTCTATTTACAGTAAAAGTGGTATTGAACGTAAGTTCGGTGCTGACAATGAATTTTGCACCCCTATGATACACCCTAAAACTAATAGGACTACATAATGCTAATTACTGTAGATTTTTTTAATAAAGTTTCTGGAAAAGGAGTAAATGATAATATGGTCTCCGCATTGCGGGGGCTTCAGTTTGCTGGGGATGCTGTTGGATTAGCCAAACCTCACAGGCTGGCTATGTTCATGGGGCAGACAGGTCACGAGTCCGCAGGTTGGAGATATGATAGGGAAATTTGGGGGCCTACAGCCGCTCAAAGAGGCTACGAAGGCCGTGCAGACCTTGGGAACACTCAAAAAGGAGACGGTTCCAAGTTTAGGGGCTATACCCCTATGCAAATTACGGGAAGATATAATACCACTAAATTTTATAAATGGTGTGTTGCAACTTTTCCTGATTTAAAAGTTCCTGACTTCATAGATGACCCTTCTCTGATGAATACAGACCCTTGGGAAGGTATTGGTCCTTTATGGTATTGGGCGTATGGTAAGCCTGCTAGTTTAAATGTTACGGCTGATAGAGGCGATTTTATTGGCAATACAAAACTTGTTAATGGTGGTCTAAATGGTTTGGATGATAGGTATCGTTATTACGGCAGGGCTGCTCTGGTGCTTTTGGGCCGCGATCCTAATGATGTTGCTGGATTCCAAAGACATTATGGATTAAAAGCTGATGGTAAAGTAGGTGCTATTACTCAAGCTAAAATGCATCAATTACTTTTTGCCCTTCCTGAAGTAAAATTTAATGAAAAGAAAACGGTAACAACTAAATCTAATAGTATTTTAGATTTTATTATGTCTATTTTAAGAATGTTTAAGGGGAAGTAATGTTTAAACTTATTAATTCTGCTAGAGAAATCATTAAATTGATTGAACTAGCTAATAAACTTTCCGATCAAGTCCCCGAAAACACTCCTAAATTCGGGTTTCTTCTGACCAACCGTTCTTTTCTGGTTCCAGCTATTGGTTTGATTATCAATATTCTGGTTATTTTCAGCTTCCCTGCACTTGCCCCCTTTCTCTCCATGATCGAAGGTGTTCCTGCTGAAGAACTGGCTAACTGGATTATTGGGATTGTTTCCTTTGGTTCCATTCTGTGGTCGGTAATCGAACGTAAGATGACCAAAGCCAAAGTGGTTTTAACTAAAAATCAGGCTGAAAAAGCAGTTGCTGAAGTTGTCGGTGATGACGAATTAACAAAAGCTTTGAGAGCCGCGATTGAATCGTAAATAGGGATGGAAGATGCTTGAACGTCCTAATCTATCCTTCAAGAGTCAGAGGGATGCTCTGGCTCAAGCAGCTTCCACCGCTGCCGTGGACAGCACCTATGGGCAGGCTATGCAGTCTGCCCAAGGTCTTATCAGAGATGCGGCTGTAAGAGGCCAGCAAGCCGCTCAGGCCCCCATTGGCAATGGTGTGACGGCAGAGGCTCTAGCTGCTCTCTGGGCTGGTCGTAATGGAGGTACGAATGCTGCGGCACTTCCTATGACTGATAAGGATACCACGCTTCAATTCAATTCTAATAATGAATCTGAACAGTANNGATGAAAGTGGATTAAATCCTGTAATTACTGAAGGGGTTCCTAATGTGCATGGAACCAGAGGACAAGGGTTGTATCAGCTTACCGATATGGCTGATGGAACTGGACGTAGGTCCGATTATTTGAATTTTGTTAAGCAAAATGGATATAAAAATCCATGGGATATTGACAGTCAGCTTGATTTCTTTAAGTGGGAAACAGAGAATACTGAAAAAGCTGCGTGGGATAGGGTTAGAGCCGCTGAAGGAGTTGGAGCAAAAGCTTCTGCGATGGTAAAAAACTTTTTACGTCCTGCAAAAGAGCATCAGATTACTAGACAAAACAAATATCTGAGCCTTGGATATTAAAGGTTATAAAAATGGCAGCCCAAACTATTACTGTTTCCGTTAATAACAAGCGTAAAGAGGAATCCTCTGGGCTTGAAGAACCTAAATTAACTGATTGGAAATTAGAGCCTAAAGTCAGTGACTTGATGGAAGACTTTCGTGCTTCCAAGCAGTCCCATGACAGTATGGTCACTAAGATCAATGAGTGGGTGAACCAGCTTCAGGTTACTGGTTCAGCTAAGCCCAGAGTTTTTGGTAAAAATAGGTCTACTATTCAGCCTAAGCTTATCAGAAAGCAAGGTGAATGGAGATATTCTGCATTAACTGAAAGCTTTTTATCTGCTGAAAAGCTTTTTGATGTGGAACCTAGAACTTGGGAAGATGATGAAGGTGCTAAACAGAACGAATTAGTTTTGAATTGGCAGTTTAATACTAAACTCAATAAAGTTGCTTTTATTGATGAGTATGTTCGCACTTGCTATGACGAGGGGACCGTATTCGTTAAGACTGGTTGGTTCCGTAGANNCTGAGACAGTTATGGAGCCTGTCTATGAGTATGTTGAGATTACCTCTGAAGATCAGCTTGTCGCTTTGCAGCAAGCCTTACAGCTTCGTCAGGAGAACCCTAGAGGGTTCAATGAGCAGGTCGATCCTGCCATTAAGGCTGCTATCACCTTCTTTGAAGAAACTGGTCAGCCTTGTGTTGCGATAGATACTGGCGAAGAAGTTGCTGTTGAAAAAGAGGTTATTGACGAAAATAACCCTACTTTAGAAATTCTTGATTATAATAACGTATATTTTGACCCGTCTTGCCAAGGTGACTTGTACAAGGCTAATTTTGCTGTCATTACGTTTGAAACTTCCAAATCTGAATTAAAAGCAGATGGAAGATATAAAAATCTGGATAAAGTTAACTTTGAAGGTAATACGCCTTTATCTGTTCCAGATCATCAAACAAATACCCCTAATGAATTCAATTTCAAAGATGAAGCTCGTAAAAGAGTTGTCGCTTATGAATATTGGGGATTTTATGATGTAAAAGGTAATGGGGAACTGGTTCCCATCGTTGCTACTTGGATCGGTAACGTAATGATCCGTATGGAAGAAAACCCCTTCCCGGATAAGAAAATTCCTATTGTAGCGGTTCCTTATATGCCTATTAAGAAATCGGTATATGGTGAAACTGATGCTGAACTGCTTAAAGATAACCAAGCGATCATCGGCGCTGTCACCAGAGGTCTGATTGATTCTCTGGGTCGCACCGCTAATGGTCAGCGGGGTTTTGCTAAAAATATGCTGGATATTCCTAACCGTAGAAAATTTGAAAGCGGTGAGGATTATGAATTCAACCCCGGAACTGATCCCAGACAAGGTATCGTAGAGCATAAATTTGGTGAAGTCTCTCAATCAGCCTTAGCTATTGTGGAGATGCAGAACCAAGAGGCAGAGAGCCTTACTGGTGTCAAAGCCTTCACTGNNAGAAGATCATTGCTATGAATGCTGTGTTTATGTCGGAAGAGGAAATTATTAGGGTATCTAATACTCAATATATTCCTATTAAAAGAGAAGATTTAAAAGGTGATTTTGACCTTATTGTCGATATTTCTACGCCTGAAGTTGATGAGGCTAAGGCACAAGACTTGGCTTTTATGATTCAAACTAACGGCAATAACATGGACCCAGAGATGAGGAACATGATCTTTGCTGAGATTGCTGAACTGAAAAGACAGCCTAAACTGGCCCATAAACTTAGAACTTTTAAGCCTACTCCTGATCCCCTTACTGAAAAGCTTAAACAGCTTGAAATTCAGAAACTGGAACTAGAAAATCAAAAAACTACGATGGAAATTCAAAAGCTTCAGACTGATGCTATGCTTAATCAGGCTAAAGCTCGCGAAGTTTCGTCTAATGCTGACCTCAAAGACCTTGATTTTGTTGAACAAGAGACGGGGACCAAACACGCTAGAGAGCTTGAGAAGCAGCGTGAACAGGCTAAAGGGAACCAGAACCTTAAGATTACTGAGGCTATTCTTAAACCTAAGAAGGTTGATGAAAGGCCCGGTAGTGTTGAAGCAGCCATCGGTTTTAACCGATTATCAGACGCTCTAAGTAATCCCTTGAATGGGTAAAATAACCAAGGTAAGGTCCATCTTTGATGGGCCTTTCCCATTATACACACATTAAATTATAAATAGGAAATAACCATGCAAAGCGAAATTGAGAAAGTCGAACTTTCCATTGAGGTTGCTAAAGAAGGCATCGAAATTGGAAAGAGGGCACTGCGTCTCGCTGAGAACAAGGACTTCCAAGAACTTATTCTTGAAGGGTATTTAAAGGAAAATGCTGCTCGATTAACGGGCCTTCTTGGGGATAAGAATGTCCCCGATCAGGATGAAGTCATTAAAGACCTTCACGGTATTGCCTCGTTCCAGCGTTACATGCGCCAACTGGTTCGTCACGGTGAGATGATGGAGAAAGCTCTTGAAGACTCTCGCCAAGCTCTGGACGAGATGCGTCAAGAAGCTGAATACCAATAATAGGAGGTAATAATGTCTAAATCTTTTGAAGAGTTGATGAATATGTCCGATGAGGACTTTATCAACATGCCCCCTATTGTTTCTGGTTCCAGTGAAGAAGCAGGCGCTGCTGCTAATGCTTCTGAAGAAAATGAAAATGAGGGAGAGGGTAATGTTGTTGAGAACGAACAGGTCGAAACCGCCGAAGGGCAGGAAGGCGAAGCTGAAGGCAAAGGCCAAGATGCTAATGAAGACACTGGTAAAGGTGACGGAGACCAAGACGGTAACACCGTAAAGTCTGAAGATCATGGCAAGGACAAAGAAAACAGGGGTGAGGATGCTTCTGGTTCCGATAACAAAGAGAAAAAGGCTGATAATAAAGAGTCTGATTCTAAAACAGACAAGAAAACTCTTGAGAACAAGAATGAAAATAATCAGGTAGCTCCTGATTATGAAAAACTTTATAAAGAGATTATGAAGCCTTTTAAGGCTAATGGTCGCGAGATTAAGCTTAATAGCCCTGAAGAGGCTATTACGCTTATGCAAAAAGGTGCTAACTATACGAAAAAGATGCAAGCTTTACAGCCACATCTTAAAATTGTTCGTATGTTAGAAAATAACCAATTACTCGATGAAGGTAAACTTACCCAACTCATCGACATTAGCCGTGGTGACAAGACGGCCATTGCTAAATTTATTAAAGATTCTGGCATTGACCCTATGGACATTGACCCTGAATCTGCTGTAAATTACAAACCAGGAAATCACTCTGTAAGTGACTCCGATATTGAGTTTAGTCAACTGATTGAAGAAATTAATTCTACCGATCATGGACAAGACTTAATTATCGAGATGCAACATCAGTGGGATCAATCCTCCAAACAAGCAATTTATAAAGAGCCAGCACTAATTCGTGTTCTAGCACAGCAAAAAGCAGACGGTATTTATGACCAAATTGCTGAAGTAGTGCAGAAAGAAAAGTTGCTAGGGCATCCGCAAATTGCTGGTTTACCATTCATTCACGCTTACAAAGTTGTTGGCGAGGCATTAGCCAAGCAAGGACTTCTCAAACCGAAAGCTGAAGCTGCTATTTCCAATGCTGGAACGGCTCAGCCTTCGATGCAAGAGAAAGCAACCCAAGTGCTTGGACGTGGACCCGCTCCTTCTAAGAAGTCTGTGACGAATGATGCTGCGGTTAAAGCCGCCTCTCCTTCGGCCAAGTCTAACAAGAAGGCCATTGCAGAATTTAATCCTCTGGCTATGTCGGATGAAGATTTTCTGAAACAATTATGAGCACAAAGTAAGGGTGAATTAGATGCTTAAGTATAATGCCCCTATTAATGGTCAGGAAGCGACCATTGACGTTCCGGGCAACAGCGAACAGATGCGTGTTTTTAAGTGGCTGAAAAAGTCGCTTATTGATGCCAAAGATGAAATGTATTTCACGCCTCTGGCTGATACTATTAATATGCCGAAACACTATGGTAAGCATATTACTATGTATCACTATGTCCCGCTGCTGGATGACCGCAACATCAACGACCAAGGTATCGACGCTGCTGGCGCGATCCTGACGGGTGCTGCGGGTGCTAACCCCGGCTTTGGTAACCTGTATGGTTCCAGCAAAGACATTGGCACGATCAACGGCAAGCTGCCGCTGGTTGGTGAAGAAGGTGGTCGTGTCAACCGGGTTGGCTTTACCCGTCTGAAACTCGAAGGCACTATTACCAAGTTTGGCATGTTCCACGAGTTTACCCGCGAGTCGCTGGACTTTGACTCGGATGAAGAACTGTTCTCGCATATTTCGCGTGAACTGGTCACGGGCGCTACCAAGCTGTGTGAAGCGGTCCTGCAAAAAGACCTGCTGGCTGCTGCTGGTGTCATCCAATTCACCGGGACGGCCACTACTGACGCCCAGATCACTGGTGAGGGTGCTACCCCCTCGGTGGTGGACTATGAAGACCTGATGCGTCTTAGCATTGTTCTGGACGAAAACCGGGCTCCTAAGCAGACCAAGGTTATTACTGGTTCGCGTATGATTGATACTCGTACCATTAGCCAAGGTCGTATTATGTATATTGGCTCGGAACTGATCCCGGTCCTGCGCAAGATGAAAGACTTGCATGGCGACCCGGCTTTCATTCCGGTTCACCAATATGCTTCTGCTGGCACCATTCTGAATGGTGAAATTGGCTCGATTGACTCTTTCCGTATCGTCGTGGTCCCGGAAATGCTGCATTGGGCTGGTGAGGGTGCTACTGTTGGCACTAACCCCGGTTATCGTGCTACTGACGGTAACTATGACATTTACCCGATGCTGGTGGTTAGCTCGGAGGCATTTACCACGATTGGTTTCCAAACTGATGGTAAATCCTTCAAGTTTGATATTACCACGAAAATGCCGGGTAAAGAAACGGCTGACCGGACTGATCCTTATGGTGAAACCGGGTTTAGCTCGATTAAATGGTGGTATGGGACGCTGATTTATCGTCCTGAGCGTATCGCTGTGGTCAAAACGGTTGCCCCGCTGTAAGCAATCTGCGATTATCCGAGGGGGAAGGGATAACCTTCCCCCTCTTTTTTATGTCTAAATGTAAACTCTTTGGAGCTAACCATGAGTGA
>JRYH01006614.1_pt1 | contig 10526 bp, 10 predicted proteins | sample 235351 | NCBI WGS metagenome assembly JRYH01 (sample SAMN03074221, study PRJNA261480) | activated sludge metagenome | biome: Wastewater Treatment Plant; feature: Wastewater; material: Activated sludge; isolation source: activated biomass of a wastewater treatment plant treating wastewater... ... | reverse complement strand
CCTGGACCACGACAACCACGGGCGTTGATGCCTGCGTGTTCTACCAACGGTGAGCGGTGAAGCGCTGACGATGGTCAGCCCTGACTGAGAAGCTGGGTGTTATATCTGTGTTATAGAAGGTGTTACGAGAATCGGCGAGTTCACAAGCCGCTGAGATTGCGAGAGAATTTTGCCCTGTTTTTGCCTGTCGGTGTGTAGAGTATCGAAAATTGGTGGGTAGACTAGCGAAGAACGGTGTGTAGAGTATCGAAGAACGCGCCTGCTTGGTGGGCAGACTGTCGAATAATGGTGGGTAGAGTATCGAACAATGGCGAGGCCTCGTAAACGCACTGCACTGCTTCCGCAGCGGCACACTGAGCCGGACCTTTTCGTGTGCGATATTCTCGACGCGACTCCGAAAAGCGACCGCGCCTCGATGGAGCATCCTCTTTTTTCCCTGTCGGTCAAAAAGGACATGGCTGCATTCGAGTATGAACAGGGCAATGTGAAGGTAAAGATCACACCGGCTGCCGAGGAAGGCCGTGCCAATGTCTTCGACCGAGACATTCTGATCTATGTGCTGAGCCAGCTCATGGCAGCGAAGAATGAGGGCCAGGAAATTGGGCGGCGGGTCCAGATTTCAGCGCATGACCTTCTGAAGGCCACGAACCGCCACACCACAGGTCAGGCTTATGCCACGCTCCGTCGCGCCCTCACCCGCCTTCAGTTTACTCAGATAGAAACAAACATCCATGATCATGGTGTTGGAGAATGGCGCTCGATCTCATTCATCACTGATGCTCGGATCGTCAAAGAAGACTCCACGGGGCGCTTGCTTAGCGTTGAGCTTGAAATGGGTGATTGGCTGGTAAAAGCCATTGAAAACAAGAATGTGCTTACCCTGCACAAGGCCTACTTCCAGCTTAGGAAGCCACTGGAGCGGCGGCTCTATGAGCTGGCCCGCAAGCATTGTGGCAAGCAAGACGTTTGGCGGATCGGCCTCGATAAGCTCCAGCACAAGACCGGCTCGACCTCCACGGCAAAGGAATTCAAGCGCCTCGTTAAAGCGATTTGCAAGGCGGACGAAGATCAATCTCACATGCCGGATTATTGCTTCCGGCTTCTACACGATGTTCTGGAGATCACGCCAAAATCCGAGTTTCTGGACGTTTATGGCGACAGCCCTGCAATTGCTTCAGAGGCTACGGTGCGTCTGTCGTCCGATGCTTACGATCAAGCCCGCAAGGCGGCTCCGACCTGGGACGTGTACTTTCTTGAACAGGAATGGCGGATGTGGATGAACGATCCACCGCGTCATCCTGATGCGGCTTTCGTGGGCTTCTGTAGAAAGTGGTACGAGCGGAAGGGCCGCGCCCCATAACAGATAACCCATATCAGATATCTGGTAATAGTTAGCAGTTGACAGTTATCGGTTATGAGTTAAGGGTTGCAAAAACAAGATAGAGGCAGGCAATGGCGCAGGTGATCAGCGTAGTACAGGAGAAGGGTGGAGCGGGCAAAACAACGCTCCTAACGGCCATTGCCAGCTTGATGGTCCAAGACGGCGCCAGGATCGCTGTAATCGACACAGACCCTCAACGTCACTTGGAAGCATGGGCTAGAAAAGAGAAGACCGATCTCGATTGGCTCTACGAAGAGGATGACGAGAAGCTCATCCCAACGGTCAAAGCCTTGAAGAAGGCTGATCCTCCCTACGATGCGATCTTTGTAGACACTGCGGGATTCAAGTCAGCTATGGCGATGCACGCCATAGCAGCCGCAAATCTGATCCTCATCCCATCGAAAGCCAACGAAGCTGATGCCAAGGGCGCTAAGAGAACCTTTTCGCACGTTCAGAGCGTTGCAGAAACGATGGAGAAAGAGATTCCGGCGCTGGTAGTAATGATGGATGTGGATACACAGACAAACATCACGCAGGCCATCGTTGATGCGCTGGATGCTCAGAACGTGCCACGGCTCAATGCCATGTGCGCGCATCGCACAGGCTTCAAAGAGATGACTTCCACAGGGCAGGCTCCACAGGGGTCGGCACGGCGGTCGGCTCAATCCGTGCTGGCAGATTTGCAGGGCAGGGGTCTCATCAGCTTCTACAGGAGCGGCTCATGGCCAAAGTAAGCGTAAATCTTGATGACGACTTGGATGCCGACGACAGCTCGAAAAAGCTGAAGGCGATGGCGGCACCTTTGCCGAGTGTGAGCAAAGCAAAATCTTCCGCCCTGAAGGACGCGCCTCGTGTGCAGTTTTCATTCACCAACGTTCCGAAACCGATCAAAGAAGCTTTTTCTGCAGAGGCCCAAAGACGCGGGGTCACTAAGAAAGAGCTGCTTTACGAGTGCTTGAGGGCTGGCGGGATCGATATTCCCGATGCGTCTGAGATCGATGGACGCAGAAGGTAATAGTTATCTGTTATCAGTTACTGGCAAAATCAACGCCATGATAAGACTTAGAGAACATAAAGAGAAAATTCCGCCGGAACAGTTGATCTGCGCGGGGCAGAGCAGGGGGTTAAGATGTTGATAGCGGAAGTCGTGGAACATGCCGAAACGAATGTGATAAACCTCCCGCAGGGTTTTGAAAAAGGCCAAGTATTCACTCCGACTTTTCTCGCGAGCTGGGTGGCGGATTTGCTCAAGGAGCAGCTTGGAGAAGACTGGTCCGGCAAGATTCTTGATCCGGCATGCGGTGATGGTGAGTTGTTGGATGCAGCTGTCGCCAAGCTTCCAAAATCGAAACTGTACGGCGTTGACATCGATGCTTCGGCCACAGGGTCTGCGCGGTCACGGCTTTGCCGGTCAGCTACGATCAAGACTGCTGACATGCTTATGTGTCCACCTGCAAACAAGGCCGGGAAACCACTCACGTTCGGCGCGTTGGTTTCTAACCCTCCTTGGGGAGCAGACCTACTTCACTCCCGAGAATCGCTGAAAAAGCTGGGGTACTCCCTTGCCAATGGGCAGTTCGATAGCTGGTCCCTTTTTGTGGAGGCCTCACTAAGCGTCCTCGATCCAGGGGGTGTTGCTGCCTTCATCCTGCCCGACGCCATCTTTGCTCCAGAGCATACTGCGACCAGGGAACTCATAGCCCGGAATTTTTCCATAGAATTGATTGCTCGCCTCGGTGAAGGCATCTTCAGAGGTGTGTATCGAGGAACTACGGTCCTCGTTGTTCGAAACGCGAAACCAGCGCCAAACCACCTCGTTGAAGTTTTCAGGCTGGCCAAGTCTGAAAGGGCTGCCGTGATGACTGGGTGCCTCGATCTCCAAGAGGCGCGCATGCGTGACCGGCATTTTGCCCCTCAAGGTCGGTTCGTTTCGGACACGCGGGCACGTTGGGATATTGACGTCCGCTCTTCAGACCAGAAGGTTTTGGAGAGAATGGAATCTGAAGGGGGAAATTGGTCAGAGTTAATCCTCTCTGGCCGAGGTGTAGAGCTATCGAAAAAGGGGCTTGTGAAAGCATGCCGCAGCTGTGGCCATGCAACCCCTGCACCAACACGTCCGCGCGATGTTATCTGTGCTGGTTGCGGTAGGACAGCTCATTCAGATGAGATGCTCACAGAACGGATCGTGGTAGGTGAACCCGACTGTATCCCAGGTTTCATGCCTCTTATCGTTGGCGAAGATATTGGCCGATACGACTTAACCTGCTCCCGGCAGATCAAGCTCGACGTACCGGGAATAAACTACAAGGACCAAGAGCTTTATGGGCAGGAACGACTGCTCGTGAGGAAAACAGGCATTGGCCTGAAAGCCACGGTGACGAAGAAGGTAGCGGCATCGAACCAAGTCGTCTTCCACTATGTCCCGCGCTCAAAGGATCTGGGCTTCGTTCTCTACTATGTGCTTGGTGTTCTCTCATCGCGTACGATGTTCGCATATCACCTTCGAAAATCAGGCGAGAATGAATGGCGCTCACACCCCTATGTGACGCCGAAGTCGCTCGCTGCATTGCCGATCCCAACGCCAGAGGTTGGCACCCAAGCTTGGAGACAAGCTGTTGAAATTGCTAACCGAGTTAGAAAGCATCTCCGCTATCAGGGACGGAGCAAGAAGCTTGACCTAGAGATCGAAGGCTTGGTCGCGGGGCTTTATGGCCTTGATCAGTCTGATCTCGGTTGGGTCAAGAACGTGATCTGTGAAGCGCAGAACCTAGAGCCGATGCGTGCTCTTGGTGAGTTCGATGCCAGTTCGATCTCTATCGAGGTGGTGTCGTAAGTTCCCATGTCATATCGCTATATTGGTAATAAAACACGGCTTCTGCCGGTGCTCATGGATTCCTTTGGAGAGGCCGTGAACAACGGTGCAACTGTGGCCGACATCATGTGTGGCACAGCCTCAGTTTCCGAAGCCCTAAGAGAGAACGAGTACCGCGTTATCGCGTCTGATATGATGACCTTTGCAGCTCATCATGCGCGTGTAAGGCTGCTGCTTTCTGAGCCACCAAAGTTCACCGAGACAGGGCTAAAAGGCTACTCGGATGTGCTAGAGCACCTAAACCGCCTCGATCCAGTTGAAGGCGTCTTCTTCAAGGAATACTCGCCTGATGGATCACCTGCCAATGGTGGCGATCCCAGAAAGTACTTTAGCAGCGAAAATGCGGGTATGATCGATGCGATCACAGCCAAGCTAAACCAATGGCACACGGAAGAGGTCATCTCTCCGCTGGAGAATTCGCTATTGCGACATGACTTGGTACTTGCCGCCAATCGAGTAGCAAATATTGCAGGCACATATGGCCATCATCGATCCAAATGGGGAAAGTCAGCTCAATCGCCTTTGGAGATGCGCCCAACACAGATACTCAACGGGCATCGAACTGACCACATCGTGCACCAGGGAAGCGCCGAGACAGTCGCGCCGCTAGTAAAGGCCGATCTGTGTTACATCGACCCGCCCTACATGAAGCGCCAGTATGCTGCGAACTATCATATCATTGAGACCATCGCTCGGGGCGACACGCCAGAAGCCGTTGGTGTTAGCGGCCTGCGTCCTTGGCGTGATCAGTACTCGGACTTCTGCTCAAAGGTAAAAATCCGTGATGCCTTCCGTGCGATCTTCAATGGCGCTGAGTGCGATCAGTTCATGATCAGTTACAGCGAAGATGGGCTACTGTCCGAAGAACAGCTTCTGGAACTGTTCTCCGAAGTCGGCAGTGTAACACTCAAGAAAATCCCATTCTCCCGCTTTAGGAGCAATGCAGGCGGGCAGGGGGGAACCGTTATCGAGTATCTCTTTCACATCAAGCGGTAGCGACCGCACCGCCAGCATCAGAGATCACTTTGGCATGCTCGGGCCGCCAAGTAATCGTGAAGGTCTCTCCGTTGATCGTGAAGTCAAGTTTGTCGTCAGCGATCTTGGAAAGATCAATCCCTTCAACAACGGCATAATGCAACATCCGATGAATGTGGGCGCTGATGACAACAAGGTTCGCGGGGTCGTCTGAGCCGCCTTCGCCAAGTGGAACCAAGTGGTGAACTTCCAAGTACGGTTCACCGTTTACCTTTGAAAACACAAAATCATCTCCGGTGACCTGGCAAGTCTTGTAGAGCCGCTTAAGGTCTCGGACAGCTTTGCGGTTTCTCTCGAAGGTTTCGATGACTTTCTGGGTCTTCTTCACCTCTTCCGACGAGCTGTCGTCTTGGAACAAGTCCGCTGCGATTGCTTCCTCAGTGCGACCGGCCTTCGCATTGTAAGCCGCCTTCTTCGGCGGTTTATCCTCGGCATCGACCCCGGCTTCAGCTTCAGTGGCAGCGTGTGGTTGCACGCCAAATGGGTCTTTTAGACTGGTGAGATCAAGCTCCACAGCTGGGTCGAAAGAGAGATGCCCAGCGGGTTCGACAAGCATCTCTTCAAAACGTGCGTCAACTGCGGCGAGGCGTTGGATTTCTTCTGTGCGGAGCCAGCCCGCCCAATATTCACCTTGGCCAGTCTTGAGGATGAATATCCTGACACCGGCGGTAAGCTCAATTACCCTGGGGTCTTCAGCTGAAGACATGTCTGCTGGAGCGCGGGGAAAATCACCGTGATCTGGGTGCCACGCAAGCACACGGTTACTCGATCGACTTAGAAGCTTCTGAGAACGAATGTTGACGCTAGCGTCACGCCTCTGGCCAATCGCAACCTCTTGGCGACCCAAATTCCCCAGGCTGTTGATTTCAACGGTCCAAAGTGGTCCGCTTTTCGTAACTGTAGGTTCGACATTGGCAAAGAATGAGTGCCACGTATCGAGATCGACGTTTCGAACTGGCACATCGATGTAGGACTGCCCGCCTCCTCGATCCTCGGTCCCAGGTGGTTTGTTGATGTTGAAAAAATCGGCTGGCGTAATCTGCCGAAATACTAGTTCTTTCAATTCTGCCAATGTCTTGCCCATGCTGCAATTTGACGAGCTGAGTCGCCTTCATTGTTCGTGACACTACATCAGAAGATCATCTGCCGTCATCTAAGCCCGTCTCACCGTTCGCTCGCTTACCTTAAACAACCGTGCAATCTCGGAGACGTGGCGTTGGTCATCATCACGCATCCGACGCACTTCGGCCTTCTGAGCGGACGTTAGGGCAGGGGGCCTGCCCCCGATCCGGCCACGCTTGCGGGCAGATGCCAGACCTTCCCTGGTTCGCTCGGAAATCCGCTCGCGCTCAAACTGGGCGATGGAAGCGAAGACGTGAAACACGAGACGGCCTGCCGGCGTTGTCGTGTCGATGTCTTCGGCAAGGGAACGAAAGCCAGCACCGCGTTCTCGGATCGTCTCCACGATCTCCAAGAGGTCCTTCAGGGACCGTGCCAGGCGGTCATACTTCGTGACGGTCACAACGTCGCCGTCGCGGAGCTGTTCCAGCATTCTGTCCAGTTCCGGGCGGGTGCGCCTCGATCCGCTGATCTTGTCTGCGAAAACCTTCTCTGCACCGGCTGCCGAAAGGGCATCCGTCTGTGAATCCGGGCTTTGGTCGTCCGTGCTAACGCGGGCATATCCAATGATCATGCTTCACTGTGACAAAAACCTGCCAAAACCGCAAAGGTTTTGCCGGGGGTTTTTGTCCTGGCTAAGCCGTTGATCCTGGGAAGGATGGAGCGGCTGGACAAAAACGACCGTTTTTGACCAGAGCCCGAAGCATTTAACTTGTAGGAAGGGTGTTCTGAGAGGTGGTCGCGAGATTTCGGACCAGTTGCTAAGCTGTAGCGACTGACGAAGGAACGACCCAGATGACGAAGCGGAAACGCTATTCGGCGGAGTTCAAGGCCAAGGTTGCGCTTGAAGCCATTCGCGAGGAGTTGACGACGGCCGAGTTGGCCAAGAAGTACGACGTTCATCCGACAATGATCTGCGGATGGAAGAGAACGGCGATTGAGAACATGGCATCGGCATTTGGCGGTGGCGCATCGGCCGAGCCGGCGATTTCCGAGAAGGATGTCGAGAAGCTGCACGCCAAGATTGGCCAGTTGGTCGTGGAACGGGATTTTTTGGCCGATGCCTCCAGTCTCATCCTCGGCACTGGAGGCAGAAAGCGGTGAAGCACGATCATCCCGATCTCAGCGTCCGGCGTCAGTGTCGCCTGCTGTCTCTGGCGCGCTCCAGTCTCTATTACCACCCGCGCGGCGAAAGCGTTGAAAACCTGGCGTTCATGGAGATCATCGACAAGCAGTTCCTGGAAACGCCCTGGTACGGCTCGCGGCAAATGGCCCGTCACATGCAGCGAGAGGGGCATAAATGCGGTCGCCACCGTGTGCGGCGGCTGATGCGCCTCATGCGTCTTGTGCCGATCTACCAAGAGCCCAAGACCAGCAAGAAGCACCCGGAACACAAGATTTATCCATACTTGCTCAGGGACTTACCCATCACCCGGCCTAATCAGGTCTGGTGTACCGACATCACATACATCCCGATGCGTCGCGGGTTTCTGTACTTGGTGGCTGTCATGGACTGGCACAGCCGGAAGCTGCTGAGTTGGCGGTTGTCAAACTCGATGGACGCGGGATTTTGCGTCGAGGCGCTCAAAGAGGCGCTGGCGAAATACGGCAAGCCGGAGATCTTCAACTCCGACCAGGGCTCCCAATTCACCAGCACCGATTTCACTGATGTTCTGCGCGACGAGAAGGTCAAGATCTCGATGGACGGACGTGGCCGCTGGATCGACAACCGGATGATCGAGCGGCTTTGGCGGTCCCTCAAATACGAGTGTGTCTACCTGAACGCCTTCGAGACCGGTTCGGAGGCCCGACGCGGGATCGGCGCCTGGATCACCTATTACAACGAGAGGCGCCCGCACTCATCGCACGGGCTGCTGACACCGGACGAGGCTTATGATAGCCACGACCCGGACCTGAAGATTGCCGCCTGAGATGAAACCGATGCTATAGCTTAGCCCGGCGGAAAACTGGTCGAAAAACCCGGACCACCTCTCTGATATTACATTCAACTCGTATGATGGAGCGTATCATGAAGCTTGAGAAGCAGAAGCCCACTGGAACACAGAAGCGAGCAAAGTTTGACGCTGCGCATCTTGTAGCCAATAGTACAATTGCATCGGTTGGGGCTGGAGCTGCTATGGTAGCTTCAACTGGCATGATTTGGCCAGCAGTCGCGGCGGCTGCCGTTGGGGCATATGTTGGTTATTCAGCTACTAACGAAATCCCCAAGAACGGCGACTAAGCTTGCCTAAATCAATAACGTTCTCTTTGGTTGTCTCGATCATTGGCGTAATCGTATTTGCAGTTTTGAATACAGGCTCAACATCACCTGCAACTGATCAAGACTACGTATCTGTTGCGCTTGCATTCTTTAATGCTGCAGCAATCCTGAGCTTATTCTACATATTATATAGTGCTGAAAAAGAGACTGCGGCAAAGTTTGGTTCTATTGTCAGAGACAACATAGCAACGGTCATTGTTGCCCTTCTAATAAACCTCATCAGTACCGTGGTCGATATATTTAGCTATTTTTGAGGCTCAGTTGATGGATATGAAAAAATCCGCCCCGGCGAAGAAGGCCGGGACGGACCGATGGACTGAGAGCAGTTAGAACGTGCGGGTCTTGCGGTGCCCGTTCTTGGTCTCGCTGATCCGGGTGATCTTGCCAGAGGACAGGACGTTGCCGCCGGTCCGCGTGACCGCCTTGCTTGCGCCGTTGTCGTAGTGAGTGGTGCGGGTGATGTAGGGGTCTGATGCCGGGGAGTGTTAAATCCTACGCTTACGCCCTGTGATCGCGGGGAAGGCCAACAATATAAAGCCTTTATTGTTTTAGAGACTTTCACAAACGAGGGTTTGTGAACCTGTGCCAAAACCGATCAGAACTGGCAAAAATCCGTCTCATAACCCATGTCATAATGAAAAACTCACAAAGGGACATGCTCGTCACGTTGTGAAGCTGCCTAAACGTAGGATTTTGCACTCCCCGGCATCAGACCCCTTCTGGCCCCGGGGCGTGGCAGGCAGGCGCAGATGCATCGGCTCGACTATCGCTTCCCGCCGGCGATGCGATCCGCCTCTGGCAGGCGGCGCAGCGCGAGCATCGCCCAAGTCCCCGCGATCGGGCCCGGGACGAGCACGAGGAAGGACCACCGCCAGGACCCGACGGACTCGGCCAAAACCGGCAGGAACCAGATCATTCCGATGGTGATCGCAAAGCCTACGCCCATCTGGAACGCCAGCGCTGAGCCGACGAGATTCTGATCTGCAAGCTCGGTGACAGCGGCAGAGAACTGGGCGCTGTCGGCCACGACTGTCAGTCCCCAGACCAGCGCGACCAGCGCAAAGGCCCAGAGCGGCCCGTCGAAGGTGAAGCCTATCAGCAGCGCCGCAGTACCGGAGATCGCCATGGCAATCGCGGTGGTGGTGCAGCGGCCGATTCTGTCGGCAAGCCAGCCGGCAAGAACGCAACCGGGCGCTCCCATCGCGATGATGGCAAAGGCGAGGATCGAGGCGTTGCCGAGCGGGAGGCCCGCCGACTGCGCCGCGAGGGCATAGGCCAGTATCCAGGCCCACATGGCATAGAGTTCCCACATGTGGCCGAAATATCCGGCATTGGCCAACATCACCGGGCGGTCACGGAGGATCGCGCCGATCTGGCGCGGATCGACCTTTGTCCGGGCGAAAGCATGCGGTCCTTCGCGCAGCACGAAGGCAAAAATCCCGGCGGCGACCAGGCCGGCTAGGGAGCAGGTGATCATTACCGGCTGCCAGGCGATGCCAGAGCCGACGCCCCTTACCAGGTGGGGCAGGGCCGATCCCAAGGTAAGCGCGCCGACCATCGCGCCCATCGCCAGCCCGCGTCCCGTACGAAACCACGTGGCGATGAACTTCAGCGCGGGAGGATAGACCAGGGCCAGGGCCGCGCCGGTCGCGAAGCGCGCCGCGATCAGGGCTTCGGGCCCCGGGGCGACGAGAGGCACGGCATTGAAAAGCGCGGCGGCAAGGCTTGCCATCGCCATGAGCCGGGTCAGCGGGATCACGTCGGCCAGCGACAGTAATGCTGATACGAGTGCTCCAAGCACGAAGCCTGCCTGAACGGCGTTGGTCAGCCATGCGGCT
>JRYH01014566.1_pt1 | contig 10528 bp, 7 predicted proteins | sample 235351 | NCBI WGS metagenome assembly JRYH01 (sample SAMN03074221, study PRJNA261480) | activated sludge metagenome | biome: Wastewater Treatment Plant; feature: Wastewater; material: Activated sludge; isolation source: activated biomass of a wastewater treatment plant treating wastewater... ... | reverse complement strand
TGGTGCGCCTCGTCGCCGGGCCGGACAACGGCGTCGTCCTGCCGGCCAGCATCATGCTCGGCGCATCCCTCGTGCTCGTGGCGGATGTGATCGCTCGCATCGTCATCGCGCCGGCCGAGCTCCCGCTCGGCATCGTCATCGCTCTGATCGGCGCACCGATATTCCTGCATCTCGTCTTGCGCCGAAACGCTTATGTTTGATCGTATGCCCCACCTCAAAGCCGACGACGTGAGTTATTCCGTCCGCGGCGTCCCTCTCGTCTCGAATGTCACGATCGACGTGTCCGGCGGTGAAATCGTCACCGTACTCGGCCCCAATGGGGCTGGAAAATCGACGCTGCTGCGGATGCTGTCGGGCGAGATCGCGCCATCCGCGGGCCGCGTGTCCATCGGCGGGCGCGACATGGGCGGTCTGAGAGCCGCAGAGCTCGCGCGACTCAGAGTGGTCGTCGCACAAGCGAGTGCGTTGAACTTTCCGTTCACGGTATACGAAGTCGTGCGCCTCGGCGTTTCCGTTCCGGGCCTGTTGCGCGAAAACCCGCTGATCGACCAGGCCGTTTCAGACGCCATCTCCAAAGTCGGGCTCTCGGCCTATGCGGGCCGTCTCTACACGCAGCTCTCGGGCGGTGAGCGCCAGCGCACGCATATCGCGCGCGCGCTCTGCCAACTCGCCGTGGCCCGCAGATCCGCCGGCGGTGGTTTGGTGCTGCTGCTCGACGAGCCGACATCGAGCCTCGACATCGGCCATCAGCGCATCGTGCTCGATGCCGTACGCCGCGAAGCTGAGCATGGCGTCGCGATCCTCACCGTGATGCACGACCTCAACCTCGCGGCCGCCTTCGCCGACCGGGTGCTCATCATGACCCGAGGCCGCCTCGTCGCGGCAGGCCCCCCGCGTGAGACCATGACGAGCGCCGTCCTCGGTGAAGCGTATGAGTGCGACGTCTCGGTCAGCCTGGTCCAGGACACGCCCTTTGTGCTGCCAGAGGCCCGAAGATCGATCTCGACGGCGGCACGACGCGACGGAACGGAACGATGAGCCTTCCGCTCACGCGGCGCCGGCTCGCTGCATGCATCCCGGAGTCAGATATCAGCGCGAGACAGCCCTGCATGAGAGCTGACGTCCCTCCTCCGCGGTACATATTTGTATCACGACGCCGCGAAAACACCGGACCCGGACGTGCGCATCCATTAATACTTGACTGATATAATCAACTTTGACTAAGTCGTTGCATCGGAGGGGACGTGTCGGCACGAGCTGCGTTCCGACACTCCGGTCATCCGACACAGCGAGCGAGCCATTCCGTCCCACGAGCGTGCGGTTTTAGCCAGCCAGCCTTCATTCGTGTTAGCTGGGGGTTAAAATGCACCATGAACACACGCGCCCTATGCGGCGCCGGTCTGCCGTCGCGTCATCAGGATTGTCGCGCCCCAATCTCTTGCTTCTGGGCGCAAGCACCCTCAGCATTCTGGTGTCTGCCGGCTTCTCTCGAGCACAGGAAGCCGTCGATCTAGACCCTCTCAAGGTGGAAGCGAAAGTCGCGAAGAAAAAGAAGGCCGCCGCCAAGAAGGCATCGACCCCGGTCTACGCTCCTGCGCCAGTCGCGCCCGCACCCGCACCGGAAGAGCCGGACGCCACGCCGGAGCAGGCGCGGGTTGACGCGCCCTATCGCACGCCGGCCTCCGTCAGCGCGGCGAGCTCCAGCGATCTGCAGACCTACGGCCAGATCAACACCGGCGACGTGCTGCGCTCGCTTCCGGGTACGTCGACCCGGGAAAGCATCAACAACCCCGGCGTGGCCGTCAATATCCGCGGCATGGAAGGCTCCGGCCGCGTCAACATGACGATCGACGGCGTGCGCCAGAACTTCCGCTTCACCGGCCACGAGGCGCAAGGGTTCGCCTACGTCGATCCCAACCTGCTCGCCGGCATCGACGTGCAGCGCGGCGCCGTCTCGACGGCCGGCGGCGCCGGCGCCCTGGCGGGCAGGGCCAACTTCCGCACACTCGACGTTGCGGACATCGTGAGGCCCGGACAGATGTTCGGCGCCCTCACGAACGTGAGCTGGGGTACGAACGAGCAGGGCTGGTCCGAGATGGCCGCTGCCGGCGTCACCAACGGCCACGTCGGGTTTGCGGGTGCCATCAGCAAGCGCGATCCCGGCAACTACGAGAATGGCGATGGTATCACCGTCCCCTTTACCGAGCAGGACCTGATCTCCGGCCTGTTCAAGGCCGAGTTCAAGCTCTCGGACGAGCATAAGCTGAAGTTCGGCGGCGTGATCTACGACAACGACTTCCTCGCCAACTCCTACTATCAGAACCTCCGCGCCGAGAACTTCACCATCAACTACAGCTACAATCCCGTCACGACCGATCTCGTCCATCTCAGGATCAACGCTTACCGCAGCGACGTCTCTATGGAGTACGACACGAACGATACGGGTGGCGGCTCGGCGGCCGGTCGCGTGGTCGACGACGAAGGCAAAGGATTCGACATTTCCAACACCTCGCAATTCGCGCTCGGTGCGGTCAGGGTGAGCTCCAACTACGGCTACGAGTACTTCCAGAACGAGGTCGACGCCTACAATACCTTGAATCCGGGAGCTGGCGGCGGCGTCAACCCGAGCGGCGAGAGCAGCATCCAGGGACTCTTCTCGGAGACGAAGTTCTCGTACGGCATTTTCGATCTTATCGCCGGTCTGCGCTACGATACCTTCAAGCTCGAAGGCACGTTCAATGCCAAGCCGGGCAATCCGATGGGTATTCCGGTCGGGGACTATGATCTCGATAACGAGGACAGCCGCCTCAATCCCAGCGTGACGGTCGCAGCGCAGGTTCTGCCCTGGCTGCAGCCGTATGCCCGGTATGCGGAGGCGTTCCGTGCGCCGACCACGAGCGAAGCCATGGCTGGCGGCAGCCATCCGGGCGGAGGTTTCGGGTTCTCGCCGAATCCGTTCCTCGAACCGGAGACTTCAAAAGGCTGGGAGTTCGGCACCAACGTCGTCGTCGACGGCCTGCTGACGCGGGACGACCGGTTTCGCTTCAAGGCCAACTACTATGCGCAGGACATCGACAACTACATCACCGCCTGCTTCGGCGCCGGAGGCGGAGTCTACTTCTGCAACAACAAGGGCACGTCCCAGATCCAGGGCGTGGAGCTCGAGGGGCACTACGATGCCGGATACGTGTTCGCCGGCCTCACCTATACGTACACCCACAGCGATCTGCCCGCTCAGGTCAACGGCTTCGGCGCCCAGAGCTATCTTCCCGATCATGTGCTGACGCTGACCGGCGGCCTGCGCTTCCTCGAACAGCGGCTCGTCGTCGGTGCCAGGGGTTACATCACCTCGGAGGCCTATAACGGCGCCGATCAGCCCGGCACGTGGTTCGGTCCTGGCGTCAGTGCGAACGGCGATCCGAACGACCCCTACAACGATGGCTACGCGCTGCTCGACCTCTATGCCACCTACACGACCGACTTCAACACGACGCTCGGCGTGACCGTCACAAACGTCTTCGACGAGACGTACACGCCGGAGATCTCCACGGGGGCGTCCGGGTTCACGGGCGACACCGGCCGCGGTCGCACGGCCCTGTTTACAATTCGATCGCAGTTCTGAAAGCCGTCCGTGAAGATAAAGGGCGTTTCGTCATCAGCCCGGCGGAACGCCCTTTCTATGTCGAGAAGGGCGGCAACGCGGAAAGAGTGGGACCATGATCGGTGCCTGTGCCCTGCTGGCAGGGGTGACGCCGTATCGCGAATATCCGGCGGAATGGGTAGTGAGCCAGCTTGAGCGCTGCGATCTACGCGTCGTCTTCGCCAAGCGCTTTCCGAACCACATATGGGCACGACTACGTGATCGCGGCCGAAGTCGTTTGATCCTTCCGGTCCCGGCTTCGCAACTCAGGCCACCTTGGTGTGGAGCAGCGGCAGCGATTCCACAATCTCGACCCAACGCGGCGCATCGAGCCCCTTCTGCTTGATCCCGAAGAACTGCACGATCAGGGAGCCATTGGCGCCATAAGCCTCCACCGACGTCACTTGGCCGAGGTCGGTCGGCTTGCGCACGGCCCACAGGCTGGCGATGTGATCGAGCCGCAGATGCATGTGGAAGGTCTCGTCCATGACGTTGAGCCAGGGGCCGATCATCTTCACGGTCTTGATCGGTCCACCATGGATCTGCACGCAGCCGCGGCTACCGACAAAGACCATGATCGGCAGCGCTTCGGCGACCGCCACGTCGATGAGCTGAGACGTCGCACTCAGATTGAGGGGCCAGGTGAAGGTGTTCTCAGCCATGGCAATGGCGTCGAAACGGGGCAGGTTCAAGCGCCGAAGCATGGGATAGAAGTCATGCGTATCCGTAAGCTTGCCCCAGGAGTCGTTGAGCTCCTCGCGGCTCACGGCGTCATTCTTGGCGATCGGCTGGATCGGCGCCACCTCGGGGAGCCACGCCTTTTGATCGGATGACGCAAGCCGCGCCACGAGCGCGCGATAGCGCCCGACATCGGACGCCGGGCGGAGATGGACCTTATGAACTGCGTCCCCAGCCCCGTCGAAGAATTGGAGCGAATGGCGGACTTGACCATCCTCAGCAGGCTTCTCGACCGCAAATGCATGCTTCCATCTGGGCGGAAAGACCCTGAGGTTGATCTCGCCATTGATGACGACACCGGCCCCCTCGCCGAGGCGAACGCCGCCATAGGTGCCGATCTTCTCATGCACCGCGCTTTCATTGCGGGTCAGCGCCATCACTTCACCGACCTCAGCAAGCCCGTTCAGCACGGCGGGAACGTCGCAAGCGAGGCGAACGACCCCTTCCCCGACATGCGCCGCCGTCAGTTCGGCTTCGGAAATGCCGAGCTGCGTGGCGAGATCGCGCTCACGCACCTCGGAATTCTCACGGCGCGCACGCCGGATCGCCTCCACATCCATCACAATCCCTCCTTCCGCACCACTTAGGCCGACGCGGTCCGGTCCTTGGCCATGCAGCGAGCAGCGTGGCTCTCGGCGCAATCGTAGCGCAGGGAAATCATATGTGAAACACAAAAGTTGAATATTATAGTCATGTTTAAGTCAAGCTGTGCTGCACAGATCCCGCAGGGACTGATCGGATATCCACCTCGTCCAGCGCGGCCAAAAGATGGAAGAACGATCCCGTCACGCTGCCCACCTTCGATCCGATCGGCGTAATGGCGCCGGTTCCATCGGCGCAATCGAGCAAAGACGTTCCCTGATCCGAAAGCAGCGTCGCGTAGTGAAACTCGTGACCGTAAAGCCGCGCGCCGATCCGGCCCAGCGCACAATCGACACGCAACGTGGCCTGGCGATACCCGAGGTGCAACTTACGCTCGCGAAACGATGTCTCGACCTTCAGCAAGCCCGCCATCGCATGGCGATGTCCCTCGCCATCCTCGAGTCCCTCACCCAGCACCATGTATCCGCCGCACTCGCCGTGGATCGCGACACCCCGGTGCGCGAGCGCTCTCAACCCTTCCATGAACCGGGACGCGGACGCGATCTGCCCTGCATAAAGCTCCGGATAGCCACCCGGCAGCCACACGGCATCGCAGTCCCCCCGCGGCGCCTCATCGGCAAGCGGTGAGAACGGGATGATCTCCGCCCCCGCCTGCCGCCATCCCGCAAGCATATGATGATAGGTGAACGCGAACGCCGCATCGCGCGCCAACGCGATCCGCTGCCCCGGCGGCTGAACCGCCCAGACGTCGCCTCCGGAAAGAGGCGCAAGCGGTGAAGCCGCATCGGCAGCGGCACGCAAGCCGTCCAGATCGACGCTGTCCTCGATCATCGTCGCGAGGTTCGCCAGGCGCGCGGCATAGTCCGCGTGCTCGCCCGCGTGCACAAGCCCCAGATGACGTTCCGGCAGTCCGACGTCGGGTCTGCGCCGCAACGCGCCGAGCACAGGCACGCCGATCCGCTCGAAAGCGGGCCGAATGAGCTTGAGATGCCGGTCGCTCGCAACCTGGTTCAAGATCGCGCCGGCGACGTGGATGTCGGGGCGATAGCGCGCGCATCCGAGCGCCAGCGCCGCCGCCGTCTCCGTCTGGCCCGACACATCCAGCACGAGGACGACCGGCCAGCCCAGCAACGCCGCAAGATCCGCCGTCGCACCTCGACCCGACAGGCCCTGGCCCGGCGCGCCATCGAAGAGGCCCATGACGCCCTCGACAAGACAGAGATCCGCGCCCTGGGCCGCATGGGCCGCGAGGTGAGCGATCAGGAATTGCGGCATCGCCCAGGTATCGAGGTTGTAGCTCGGCCGGCCTGCTGCGCGTCCGTGGTGCGCCGGTATCGATGTAATCGGGGCCCGTTTTGAAGGGCTGTACGGCGATTCCGCGACGGCGCAACGCCGCCAGCAGACCCAGCGTCACCGTTGTTTTGCCGGAGCCCGAGCTTGGCGCTGCGATCACCACGCCCCGCGGCCGCTGAGAGAGAGCTTCCATCACCGTCCCCGATCGCGCCGCTGAAAATCCACGCTGTAGAGCGCGCTGTTGCGAAAATCGTCCGCTGCGAGCGCAGAGCCGACCAGGATCAACGCGGTGCGATCGAGCCCTGCGTCCGATACGGCTTGAGAAATCGTCGCCAGCTTTCCCCGCAGGATCTCCTGATCCGGCCAACTCACCCGGGCCACGACCGCCGCGGGACAATCCGCGCCATAAAAGGGGATCAACTCGGTGACGACACGCGCGACGCTTTGGATCGCGAGATGGATCGCGAGCGTCATCCCAGCCTCCGGGCCTGCTCCGATAAAATGCACGGTCATCGCCTGCTCCCCCCGCCGACCGCCAGCGCGCACGTTGCGCTTGGCAACCCGGTGCGCAGGCCCAGCAACCGGAACCCGGAACCGGCCGCCAGCGACGCGGCAGCCTCCGCAACGGACGATACACCTTTGTAGACCTGCACGGCGGGAAAGACCGTCACGACGGCATCGGAAACGGCGCGGAGTTCATCCGGCCTGAAGCCGACGAGCGCCACGCCGAGCCTGTCCGCTGCTTCGCGCAACCTGGACTCCTCCACCTTGGTCGCTTCCGTCGCGACCAGAGAAATCGCCGTGTCGCAGGAAGACGCCGCACGCGCTCCACGAATAGCGGCCTGTGGCGATCTTTGACAATGTCATTTGGTTTGCAATAGATTTTTCACAATCAGTCCCCCGCACACGCGGGGCTGAACCGATATGCAGAAGCCCTCATCCGAAGCTTGGAAGGCACTGTTCGCGACCTCGGCATCAAGGCGACGATGCGATCGAGGTCGCGAGACTATCGCCATCTGGAACGGCCGCGCGATCGCTAGGACATGCCTTTGGTCAGCGCGGCGGAAAGGGCACCCTTGAGGCGGTCGCTGGTATAGGGCTTGGTCACGCAGATCGCTCCGCCGAGGTCGGATGGCGACCGATTGCCGAGCTCGTAGCCGCTCGCGAAGACAAAGGGTATTCCGCGGCCCCGAATGATGTCCGCAATCGGAAAGCTGAACTTGCCATTGATGTTGACGTCGAGCACGGCCAGATCGAACTGCCCGTCTCTTGCGTACGCTTCGGCATCGTCCCAACTGGCAATGACTTCCACTTTTTCGGCGCCAAGATCCTTGAGAATTTGTTCAGCGTCGAGCGCGATCAGATACTCGTCCTCCACGAGAAGCACTGAAAGGCCGGCAAGCGTGTTCATGCTGGCAGCGTCTCCTAGAATGAGGCCGCAATGGTGCAGCTGAGGCCGTCCGCTGACAGGTGATAGTCGCACTGGCCCTGCAGATCGTGCACCACCGCGTTCCTGATGAGCCTAGTCCCGAAGCTTTCCCTGATATCCTCCATGGCGATGCCCGGCACGCTGCTCTCCCGCCAGTTCAACGTCAGCTCGCGCCCGTCACCGTCAACACTCACCATCCAATCGATTTCCAAACTTCCGCTTTCGTGCGCCAGGGCCCCGTACTTTGCGGCATTGGTCGCCAGCTCGTGCAGGGTCAACGTCAGGGTGAGAGCATGCTTGGGCGGCAGCATGACAAGCGGACCGCTCTGTTTGATGCGATCCTCGTGGCCGAACGGGCTCAGCTCAGCCTTCAGGATGTCCTGCAAGGAGACATCCTTCCAGTTTCGCTGAGTCAACAGGGTGTGCGTGGCCGCGAGCGCGCCAATGCGCAGCTTCAGAGTGTCAACCAGGTCGCCGTGATCGCTTTGGGTCGCGACGGTCTGATTGACGATCGAGGCCACCGTCGCCAACGTGTTCTTGACGCGGTGTTGCAGCTCATCCATCAGACGCCGCAGCTCCATTTCCAGCCTGCGCATCTCCGTTACGTCCTTGAGCACGATGCCCACGGCCGTAATCAAGGCGTCCTCTTCGTATGGATAGAAGTCGATCAGGAAATCCCGAATCGCTTCGCCATTCAGACGGACGGATACTTCCAGATTTGTGACGGCCGTCGCCCGCTCAAATACTTCCGCGATCGGCCGCTCCATCTTCTCGGAGAGATCGGGGATCATCTCTCCGAGCGTGCGGCCGATATGCTTCTCGATCGGCTGTCCATTGAGTTCGGCAAAGTGCTGATTGATCTTCAGGTAACGTCGGTTGCGATCGACCAACGCCATGCCAACCGGCGCGGTCTTGTATAGCGTCTCAATCTCATGGCTGCGCTGACGGGCGATGCCTTCATTACGCGCGAGATCAGCCTGGGCCTGGCGGATTTTCGTAACGTCCGAGAAAACAAAGATCACGCCATCGATCGCGTCATTGAGGTCTCGATAAGGGAGGACACGAAGGACGTGGCTTTCGTTTCCATCCTCGATTTCCAGCTCCTGCTCGATGCCTTCGCCGGTCTCGAGCACCTTTTGCCCAAGCTGCTCGAGCTGCCGGTGATCGGTGCGCGAGACCACATCGGAGAAAGGCCGTCCCTTGTCTTGATCCTGAAAGCGGAATAGTGATTTCGTGGCTGGCGTGAAGCTTCTTATGCGCATCTTCCGGTCGAGGAAGATCGTCGGCACCTGCGTGCTTTCAATGAAGTTCTGAAGGTCGCTGTTGGCGCGGCCAAGCTGATCAACCTTGTTCTTAAGCTCTTCGTTGACGGTCGCCAGCTCCTCGTTGGTCGATTGCAGCTCCTCATTCATCGACATCATTTCTTCATTGGAGCTTTTGAGCTCCTCGTTCGACGTTTCGAGCTCTTCCACCGTCGTGCGCAGCCTGGAACGGGTCTCGTCCAGCTCGTCTTCGAGGTGCTTGATGCGATCGTCGTCCGAATACCCGTCAATATGGGCTTCGGCATCCGCCTCGTCGTCACGCGGGTTCGATGCCGCGTCCCGGAACACCAGCAGAATCTCGTCCTCGCCGAGCGGATCGGCGATGACATCAACCCGCAAGACGAGATCGTCCTCGGCATCGATGCGGACGTCGCGTTTGATGCTGCGCTTCTTTCCGCGGCGAGCCGCTTCCAGCCCGGAACGGACGGCTGACCGCAGTCCTCGCTTCGCGAGATCGGTGATTTTTGATGAAAGCGCCCCTTCCGCCAGCTCCAGGTACTTGCTGGTGCGAGCCGAGGCGCGAAGAACATCATTCTCGCTGTTGACAACGACGTGCGCGGGCGCATAGCGCTCAACCATTCGTCGCATCGTCGCGTCCGCGCGCTCTAGTGCAGGGCTCTGCGTCCGCGGCCTTTCCGTTGGATCCTGAGACGCGGCGACGAGTGCCAGCGGTTGCACGAACAGAGGCATCTTGACCGACTGTCGGTAGGAGCCCCGCCGGCGATACAGCTTCAAGGCTGGGTCCGCAGCATCGAACAAATCGTTGCGGGTGGCGATGTTCTCAGCAGGTCCAAGGAACAGCCAACCGTGCGGGCGCAGCGCGTAATGAAACACAGGAATTAAGCGCTGCTGAAGCGAGGTATTGAGATAGATCAACAGGTTCCGGCACACGATCATGTCGACCCGTGAGAAGGGCGGGTCCTTGATCAGGTTGTGGCTGGAAATGCGCACCATGTCTCGGATCGACTGAGCCAGCACATAGTCGTCCTCCTGGGCGAAGAAATACCGATCCAGCAGTTCCAGCGGCACATCCTTCACCGCCGAATGCGGATAGCTTGCCCGCCTCGCCTTCTGAAGCATCTGCTCGTCGATATCGGTGGCGAAGATCTGGACGGTCGGCTTCGCAGTGAGGCGCCCAAGGGCCTCGGCCATCAATATGGCAATACTGTAAGCCTCCTCGCCGCTCGAGCAGCCGGGCGCCCAGATGCGAATGGTGTCGCTGGCGCCTTTGTCCTTCAGCAGCGCCGGGATCACGTGCGTTCGCAGAAACTCGAATGCCTCCGCGTCGCGGAAAAAGCAGGTGACGTTGATCAAAAGATCCCGGAATAGTAGCTCGGCCTCGTCGGTCTTTTCCCGTAGCTGGCTTAGATATTCGGCGCCGGTCGAGGCTCCCACCACCTGCATGCGTCGTTGAATGCGGCGGAGCATGGTGCTGCGCTTGTACTGGCTGAAATCATGCCCAAGACGGTGCCGCAACTCCTCGCAGACGTTGAGCAGGAAATC
>JRYH01003768.1_pt1 | contig 10538 bp, 9 predicted proteins | sample 235351 | NCBI WGS metagenome assembly JRYH01 (sample SAMN03074221, study PRJNA261480) | activated sludge metagenome | biome: Wastewater Treatment Plant; feature: Wastewater; material: Activated sludge; isolation source: activated biomass of a wastewater treatment plant treating wastewater... ... | reverse complement strand
GTGGTGCTGAACCTCGCCTATCTCGTGGTCGGGGTGGTCGTGGTGGAGGTCGTCTTCGTCTATCCCGGCCTCGGCCAGTACATGGTCGACCACGTGGCGAAGCGCGACGTTCCGGTGGTGCAGGCCTGCGGGCTGATCTTCGCCGCCACCTACATCTTCCTCAACGTGCTGGCCGACGTGCTGGTGATCATCGCCAACCCGCGGCTGAGGCACCCGAAATGAAGATCCGCCGCATCCCGCTGAGCGCCTGGATCGGACTGGCCGGCCTCGCCGTCTTCTTCGGCATGGCGATCCTGGCGCCCGTCATCGCGCCCTATGGCGAGGCGGAGCTGGTCGGCGGCGTCTGGGAGCCGATCTCGGCGCAGTTCTGGCTCGGCACCGACAATCTCGGCCGCGATCTCTTCTCCCGGCTGGTTTACGGGGCGCGGATGACCATCTTCGTCGCCGCCGCCGCGACGATCCTGTCGTTCGGGATGGGCGTGCTCCTCGGCTTCACGGCGGCGGTCATGCGCGGCTGGACCGATCAGGCGCTGTCGCGCGGCAACGACCTGCTGATGGCGGTCCCCACGCTGATCTTCGCGCTCGTCGTCCTCTCCGTCCTGCCGTCGAACCTGGTGACGCTCATTCTCGTCATGGCGGTGCTCGACTCGACCCGCGTGTTCCGCATCGGGCGCGCGGTCGCGGTCGACATCTCCGTGCAGGATTTCGTCGAGGCGGCGAAGGTACGCGGCGAGAGGCGGCTGTGGATCATCTTCCACGAGATCCTTCCGAACGCGCTGTCGCCGCTCGTCGCCGAGTTCGGGCTGCGCTTCGCCTTCGCCGTGCTGTTCCTCTCCGCCCTGTCCTTCCTTGGCCTCGGCATCCAGCCGCCCGCGGCGGACTGGGGCGGCATGGTGAAGGAGAACAAGGACGGCATCGTCTTCGGCGTGCCCGCCGCGCTGATCCCGGGCGCCGCGATCGCCGCCCTCGCCGTCTCGGTCAACCTGGTCGTGGACTGGATCCTCAACCGCACGTCGGACCTCAGAGGTGGGCGCGGCAATGCCTGAATCCCTGCTCGACGTCCGCGATCTCCGGGTCGAGGCGACGATCCACCCGCCGGACGAGGAGCCGCGCGACGTCGTTCTCGTCGACGGCGTTTCGTTCAGCCTGGCCAAGGGCAAGGTGCTGGGGCTGATCGGCGAATCCGGTGCCGGCAAGTCGACGATCGGCCTCGCCGCCCTCGCCTATGGCCGCGGCGGCTGCCGCATCACCGGCGGCGAGGTGCGGCTGAACGGCGAGAACATCCTGGCGCTCGGTCCGCGGCGGACCCGGGCGGTGCGCGGCCGGCGCGTGGCCTATGTCGCCCAGTCGGCGGCCGCGGCCTTCAATCCGGCCTTCCGGCTCGGCGACCAGGTGATCGAATCCGCGCTCGAGCACGGCGTCACTTCGCGCGCCGAGGCGGAGACGCGCGCCGTCGCCCTGTTCCGCAAGCTCGACCTTCCGGACCCGGAGCATTTCGGCCGGCGCTTCCCGCATCAGGTGTCCGGCGGCCAGCTGCAGCGCGCGATGACCGCCATGGCGCTCTGCTCCGGGCCCGACCTGGTGGTCTTCGACGAGCCGACCACCGCCCTCGACGTGACGACGCAGATCGACGTGCTCGCCGCCATCAAGGACGCCATCCGCGACTCCCATACGGCGGCGCTCTACATCACGCACGACCTGGCGGTCGTCGCCCAGGTGGCGGACGACATCATGGTGCTGCGCCACGGCAAGATGGTCGAGTACGGCACGACGGCGCAGATCATCAAGGCGCCGCGCGAGGACTACACGCGCCGGCTGGTCGCCATCCGCCAGATCCGCAAGGAAGAGGCCGCGCCGGACGTCGCCAACGTGCCGGTGCTGAAGGTCGAGGACGTCACGGCGGCCTACAGCAACGCCGTCCGCGTCCTGGACGACGTCTCGGTCTCGATCCCGCGCGGCGAGACCCTGGCGGTGGTCGGCGAGTCGGGCTCCGGGAAGTCGACCCTGGCCCGGGTCGTCACCGGATTGCTGCCGCCGTCGGCCGGTACGGTGAGCTTCGCGGGCGAGGCTCTGCCGCCGCGCCTCGAGGACCGCAGCAAGGAGCAGCTGCGCAAGCTCCAGATGATCTTCCAGATGCCCGACACCGCCATGAACCCGCGGCATCCGGTGCGCAAGATCATCGGTCGACCGCTCGAGTTCTATTTCGGCATGAACGGCGCGGAGAAGGAGCGGCGGGTCACCGAGCTGCTCGAGCAGATCGAGATGGGCAAGGGCTATGCCGACCGCTTTCCGGCCGAGCTCTCCGGCGGCCAGAAGCAGCGCGTCTGCATCGCCCGGGCGCTCGCCGCCGATCCGCAGCTCATCATCTGCGACGAGGTGACCTCGGCGCTCGACCCGCTGGTCGCGGACGAGATCCTGAAGCTCCTGCTGCGCCTGCAGTCGGAGCTCGGCGTCTCCTACATGTTCATCACCCACGACATCGCGACGGTGCGCGCCATCGCCGATTCGATCGCGGTCATGTATCGCGGCCGGGTCGTGCGCTTCGGGCCGAAGTCGAAGGTGCTGTCGCCGCCCTTCGACGACTACACCGACATGCTGCTGGCCTCGGTGCCGGAGATGGAGCTCGGCTGGCTCGAGCGCGTGCTCCAGCACAGGCGGATGGAATCCGCCGGGCACTGAGCCCGACGAGGCCTGGCCGCGGCCTCGCGCCTCACCGGCGCCGGCCGTCGTGCAGCAGCCAGACCGACAGCACGATGAGCCCGAGCGACAGCACCACGATCACCGTTCCTACCGCGTTGATCTCCGGCGTGATGCCGCGCCGCAGGGTCGAGTAGATGTACATCGGCAGGGTGTTGTCGCGTCCCGTCAGGAAGAACGTGACCGGGATCTCGTCGAAGGACAGGGTGAAGGACAACAGCGCCGAGCCGACGATCGCCGAGCGGATGTTCGGCAGCGTCACCAGGAAGAAGGTCTGCCAGGGCCGCGCCCCGAGGTCGCTCGAGGCCTCCTCGAGGCGGCGGTTGAAGCGCTGCAGACGCGCATAGACCTGGGTCACCACGATGGCGACGAGCGCCGTCGCGTGCCCCAGGATCACCGTCTCCAGGCTGAGATTGAAGCCGATCACCCGGAACAGGTTCAGCATCGAGATTCCGGTGATGATGCCGGGCAGGGCGAGCGGCAGCAGGATCGCCCGCCGGAACGTCGTCTTGCCCGGGAGGTCGATGCGGTCGAGGGCGAAGGCGGCCGCGGTGCCGATCACGACGGTCAGGCAGGTCGAAACGCTCGCCACATAGAGGCTGTTCTTGATTGCCGTGAGCATGTCGGCGTTGGCCAGGAACTGCTCGTACCATTTCAGGGTGAAGCCCTTGAGCGGCAGCGTCATCGAGCGGTTGTCGTTGAAGCTGAACACGATCAGCACGACGAGCGGCAGATAGAGGAACGCCATGGCGCAGGCGGCGATCATGGCGAGGAGCCCGCTTCCGGCCCTCTCCTGGAGCTGCGGGGAGAATCCGCGAAGGGCCCGCGGCAGGCTGCGGGCCTGGCGCGCAACGCCGATGGCCTGCGCTGTGGTGTCGGTCGCGCTCATCCCTGCCTCTCCCGTCAGCCCAGATCGAGCCGGCCGGCGCGCTCGAGCCGGTCCGACAGCGAGATGATGGTGAGCACGATTGCCAGCATGACGATCGACAGCGCCGCCCCCAGCGGCCAGTTGAGCGCGGCGCCGAACTGGCTCTGCACCACGTTGGCGATCATCGACCCGTCGGGGCCGCCGACCAGGAACGGCGCGACGAAATCGCCGAAGGTGAGGCAGAACGTGAAGGTGAAGCCGGCGATGACGCCGGGGAGCGACAGCGGGAACGTCACCCGGGCGAAGGTGCCGAGCGGGCCGATGCCGAGATCCTTCGAGGCCTCCACCATGCTCGGCGGGATCTTCTCCAGCGCGGTGTAGATCGGCATGACCATGAACGGGATGAAGATGTAGGTGAGGGTCAGCACCATGGAGAACTGGTTGTAGAGGAAGATGTCCGTCGGCCGGTCGAGGATGCCGGTCCAGACCAGGAAGGAGTTCAGGATTCCCTCGTTCCCCAGGATCGTCTTCCAGGTATAGGCGCGCAGCAGGTACGAGACCCAGAGCGGCACGATCACCGCCATGTAGAGGATGCTGCGCAGCCGCGGGCTCCTGACCTTGAACACCAGGAAATAGGTCAGCGGATAGGCGACGAGCAGCGAGAGCAGCCCGACCAGGAAGGCGATCTTCGCGGTGCGCACCAGCACCTGGTAGTACTGCGGATCAGTGAAGACCGTGAGATAGTTGCCGAACTGGAAGGCCGGGACGAACAGCGGAAACTTCTTCTCGTAGAAGCTGTACGTGAACATGATCACGTAGGGCACGAACAGGAACAGCAGCGTCCACAGCAGCGGCCCCGAGAGGACCGCCCCCGCCTGAACCCGCCGTCGCGTCTGCGCCCTCATGCCGGCTGCGGCTCCTCGTCGGCCGGAAAGACCGAGATGGTCTCGGGATTGAGCGCGAGCTCCACCCTCGTGCCCGGAACGGGTATCACCGCCTCGCGCGCGCCGGTCTGCAGCTGAATCTCCACCACGAAGGGCGCGCGCTCCTGCACGTCGACCTCGAGGCGGAAGCTGTTCCCGTGGAAGAGCGCCTCGAGCACGCATCCGGAGAGGACGGTGTGTCCGGCGGGCGCCGGGCTGTCCGGGCCGCAGAGCCGGATCTTCTCCGGCCGTACCGCGGCCACCACCGGTTCGCCCGGCGCGAAGGCACGGCCGTTCGGCCGCGCCCGCACCTCGCCGCCGGGGAAGCTGAAGACGAGGTCCTTGGCGTCGACCCGGATGATCCGGCCGTGCAGCATGTTCGACGTGCCGATGAAGTTGGCGACGTAAGGGCTCGCCGGATGATCGTAGAGCTCGGCCGGGCTGCCGGCCTGCACGATCCGGCCGCGATCCATGACGATGACGCGGTCGGACATGATGAGGGCTTCGGTCTGGTCGTGGGTGACGAAGACGAAGGTGATGCCGAGCTTCTGGTGCAGATGCTTGAGCTCGACCTGCATCGCCTCGCGCAGCTTGGCGTCGAGCGCCGAGAGCGGCTCGTCGAGCAGCAGCACCTTCGGCCGGCGCACCAGCGCCCGCGCCAGCGCCACGCGCTGCTTCTGCCCGCCCGAGAGGTTGCCCGGCCGTGCCTCCGCCTTGTCGAGCAGGCCCACCGTGCGCAGCGCGTCCTCCACCATCGGCCCGCGGTCGGCCTTCGAATAGCCGGCGACCCTGAGGCCGTATCCCACGTTGTCGCGGATCGACATGTGCGGAAAGAGCGCGTAGTCCTGGAACACGGTGTTCACCTGGCGCCGGTAGGGCGGCAGGTCGGTCACGTCCTCCCCGGCCAGATAGATGCGCCCCCGGCTCGGCATTTCGAACCCGGCGATCATGCGCAGCGTGGTGGTCTTGCCGCAGCCGGACGGGCCGAGGAAGGTGACGAACTCCCCCTCCCCCACCGCCAGGGTCAGGTCGTCGACCGCGACGAAGCCGCCGAAGCTCTTGGTGACGCTTTGCAGGTTGATGATGTCGGCCATGCCGGAATCCCGCCAAAGTCGAATCGCCGTCCGGACGAGGGCTCGCCCCCGTCCGGACGCAGTCGGATCACCCGGCGCTCAGTTGGCCGCCTTCACCGCGTTCCAGGTGTTGGTGTAGGTCTCCAGCCGGTCCTCCAGATTCTCCCAGAGCAGCAGGCTGTCGAGATAGTCGGGATCGTCCTGGTGCAGCTGCTTGAACTGCTCGGGCGTCATGCAGGCCTTCGCCGCGACCGGATTGGTCGCGGAGTAGCCATTCACGTTCGCCACGCCGCACTGGCCGAGCTCGGAGATCGCCATGTTGATATAGGCGTAGGCGCAGTCCTTGTTCGGCGTGTCCTTCACCACCATCCAGGAATCCATCCAGCCCTCGGCACCTTCCTTCGGGATGAACTCGGTGACCTCGATGCCCTGCTCGGCCAGCAGGGAGGACTGATAGCCGCCCCAGGTGTTGGAGATCCAGACCTCGCCGGCGGCGTAGAGATCGACGAGCTCGCCCGCCGTCGCCCAGTACTTGCGCACCAGCGGCTTCTGCTCGATCAGGCGGCTCTTGGCCTGCTCGAGCTGCTCGTCGGTCAGGTTGTAGATGTCCATGTTGCCGTCGAGCCGGGCGGCGACGTAGAGCGCGCTCTTGTCGTCCCACAGCGAGATGCGGCCGGCGAGAGCCGGGTCCCACAGCGCCTTCAGCGAGGTGGGCGGCGTCTCGAACTTGTCGGTCCGGTACATGAAGGGGATCGCGCCCCAGGAATAGGGCACGCCGTAGATCTCGCCGTCCTGCTGGATCCCCTCGGCAGTGCGGAACTTCTCGTAGAGCTCGTTCCAGCGCGGCACGCGATCCAGCTCGATCGGCTCGACGAACCCGGCCAGGATCATCATCTTCGTCGTGTCGATCGACGGAATGATCAGGTCGTAGACGCCGCCGCCGGCGGCGAGCTTGGGCGCGAAGTCGTCGTTCGAGCCGACATAGGTGGCCGAGACCTTGCAGCCGGACTCCTGCTCGAACTGCTTCACGAAGCTCTCATCGGCATAGCCTTCCCAGGTCAGCAGGTTCACCTCTCCGTCGGCGAGCGCGGCGCCCGCCGGCAGGACCAGGGCTATGGCGGTCAAGGCGCCGAGCGCCTTGCGGTACGTCGTGGTCATGTGATGCCTCCTTGTTGGTCTTCTGGTTTGGTCTTCTGGGTCTTCCGCACGATCGTGCCTATGTCGACGCCGAGGGCTCGCGCCGCCTTGCGCTTGGATCCGAGCCGCGCGATGGCGTCCAGAATGAGCTCGCGCTCGAAAGCGCGGACACGGTCCCGCAGGGGGCCTGCGGTCCCGGTGACGGGGATCTGCGAAACGGCCGCCGGGGCGCGCGGCGGCTCGGGCGTGTCTGCGGGAGCAGGATCGCCGCCCGCCGCCATGTGGCGCGGCAGCAGCGCCGCCGTCGCATCCTCCCCGGCGGCCACGGAGAGCTGCTGCATGACGTTGTGCAGCTCGCGGATGTTGCCGGGAAAGGCGTAGGCCGTGAGCGCGGCCCGGCAGTCCGGCGTCAGGCGCAGTCGCCTCTCCCGCGTCTGGTTCACCGCGCCCAGGAAATGGTCGATCAGATGCTCGATCAGGGCCGGCTGCTCGCGCAGCGGCGCCACCTCGAGCGGGATCACCGCGAGCCGGTAGAACAGGTCGCGGCGGAAGCGGCCGGCCCGGCACATCTGCCACAGGTCGCGGTTGGTGGCCGAGACGATTCGGGTCCTCACCCGGCGCCCGCTCCGGGCCCCGATGCGCTGGACGATGCCGTCCTCGAGGAACTTCAAAAGCTTCGCCTGGCTGGGCAGCGGAATCTCGCCGACCTCGTCGAGGAACAGCGTGCCGTTCTCCGCCGCCTCGATCAGGCCCTTCTTTCCGGTCTGCAGGGCGCCGGTGAAGGCGCCCTTCTCGTAGCCGAACATCTCGGACTCGAAGAGGCTCTCGGGGATCGCCCCGCAATTCACATGGACGAACGGCGTCTCCGGCGAGTCGGTCAGCCGGTGAAGGTACTTGGCGATCTCCGTCTTGCCGGATCCCGACTCGCCGATCAGGAGGATGCGGGCCCCCTGCCGCAGCGCGCGCTCGCCCTGCCCGATCACCCGGTCGACGGCGGGCGATATGCGCCGCTGCGCGACGAAATCGGGACCGATCTCGCGATCGGCGAGAAACTTGAAGACGTCGCGCCGTTCCGTGCCGATGGCGCTCCTCCGCAGATGGTCCAGCACCTGCAGGTCGCGCTGGATCACCAGAGTGAGCTCCACATTGCCGACGCCGTCGCGGAACTGGCGGACCGAGGACAGCGCGCTGCGGCCGTTCTCGCTCTGGCTCAGGAAGTCGCCCTTGCGGCGGGCGTAGTAGCAGTCGGCGATCTCGGTCCAGTCGATCGTGCTGCGCTCGAGCAGGGTCGAGAGGTCGCGGCCGATCAGCTCCGCCGCATGCAGGCCGTTCATCGCGGCGGCGGCGCTGTTCATGGCCACCACCGTGCCGTCGCGATCCACGGCGGTGACGCCGTCGGGCAGGCGATCGAGCAGGAGCCGGATCTCCGGCGCGTCCAGCGCGCGGCGCACGGCCTCGACCAGACCGTCCTCGCCCGCCCCCATCTCGATCTGCGAGAAGCGCATCGACCGCCCTCTCTATCGACCGGCCGGAGTCGCCGCGGCCGGACGCCGGCGCTGCCGCTGCGGCCGGGCCTCCGGTCCGGGCCGCAGCGTCAGCACGCTGCGCCGCCCGGGCATCCTGCCGCTCAGCGCCGCCAGATGGGCGCGGCAGCTATGCTCGCGCCCGTCGGCGGCGCGTACCGTCACGTCGAGAAGCTGGTTCGCCGATCCGGGCTCCTCCCCACCCAGCCGGAAGCCCGCGGGAAAGCGCACCAGCGTCGTGACCGGACGCCCGAGCACGTCGTCGATCGGCCAGCCGAAGCGCCACTCCACCGCCGGATTGGCGGCCTCGAGCACCCCGTCCCGGCCGATCACGAGGATGGGGTCGGGAACGGCGCTCAGCACCTCGATCGTCGCGTGGAGGCGGCTGGCGAGGTCGAGCTCCTTGCGCTTCTGCTCGCTGAGGTCGCGGGCCGCGCCCCACATGCGATGGAGCATGCCGTTCTCGATATGGGCGCGCACGTCGTTCTCGACATAGACGTCGAGCCCGTCATAGCGGCGGTCGAGCGACGGCGCGCCGTCGATGTTGAAGTCGTGCTCGATCAGCTGCCGCACGAAGGCCTCGTTCTCCGGATTCCGGGGAAAGGCGACGCGGACATGCTGTTCGTTGAAGTCGAGGTTTTCCGGCAGCTTGTAGAGCCGGGCCATGGCCTTGTTGCAGAGGCGCCAGTACGACACGTTCTCGAACACCTGCCGTGTCGCGTCCGCCGGCGGCGCGGTGAGATCGCCCGGCTCCGCGAACTCGATGCACCAGAGCGCGTCGCGCGAGGCCGAGACGATGCTGCGCAGCGTCTCGTTCTCCCGCGCGATCTGCCGCGCCTCCTCCAGCGCCGGATCGACCGGCATCTTGGCGATGCGCAGGACGCGGACGCCGTGCTCCTCCACCGCGTCCACGCTGGCGGTCACCCGGAGCGGCTGACCGTCGCGCCGGCGCAGCTCGAACTGCACGTGACGCTGGACCGCGCCGGGGTCGAGCAGCTCGACGAGCTCGCGCAGGCGCACGGCGGAGCCGCGGAGATAGAAGCGTTCGGCAGGGCGCCCCACGACCTCCGCCGCGGCGTAGCCGAGCGCCGCCGCCTGGGTCCCGTTGCAGGCGACGATCGTCCCGTCCGCGGCCATGGCATCGAGCAGCACCGGGGCCGCGTCCCAGAGGTCGGCGCCTCGGGCCGCGACGGTCGTCGGGGGGCGTGCTGCCGGGCTGGTCATGGCGGCGCTCGCTTCGCTCCTCCTCCCCGCTTCGCGCCGTCAGGCGGCGCGGCCGAGATATCCGTCGAGGCCCGGCGTGCGGTAGCCGTCTTCGCGCCACAGCACCGGGAAGTAGTTCTCGTCGATCTCGTTGTCGGCGAGATGCTTGTAACGGCTGTAGATGCGTCCGACCCCCTGCCCCAGATGCTCCGGCACGTAACGCGTATCCGAACGCATGGCGTGCAGCACCAGCGAACGGCGCGGCCGCTCCGAGCGGTTGTAGCCCGAGCCGTGCCAGGTCCAGCCGTGATGGAAGGAGCCGCCGCCCTTGGGCACCACCACCGGCACGAGCTCCGGCTCCACGCCCTCGCGCGCGGCGGCGATGCGCATGAATTTCTGGTACTCCTCCGGCCCGTGGAATTCGCCTTCCGGCTGGGAGTGCTGCCATTTGTGGGAGCCGCGCACGAACTCCAGCGTGCCGCCCTCGGCGGAGGTGTCGTCGAGGGCGATCCACAGGCTGAGCAGGTCGGACGGCGTGTACCAGGCGAGATAGGCGCTGTCCTGGTGAAAGCCGAGCGGCCGGGTCGACGGCGGCTTCCACAGCACGTTGTCGACCATGATCCGCGTCCCGGGCCAGCCGCCCATCTTCGCGATCGCCCGGCCGAACTCCTCGCGCAGCACCACGCCTGCAACGGCCCGGCTCGCCTTCCAGCCGTTGCAGATCTGCCGGGTGAGCGTCGGGTCGCTCTTGCCTTCCTGCCAGTTCACCTCGTCCGGGGTGATGCCGGTCTCGAACTCGCCGCGAAACAGCCGCTCGTACTCGCCGCGCAGGACCTCGACCGTCGCGTCGTCGATGATCCGGTCGACCAGCAGGAATCCGTCCTCACGAAACTTCGCGATCTGCTCCTCGGTGACGTCGAACATCTTCCCGTCCTCGGACCTGGTTGGACTCACGGCAGGCAGTCGAGATAGGTCTTCACGTCCCAGTCGGACACCTGCCAGATGAACTTGTTCCACTCGTCGCGCTTGTACCAGTCGTACACCTCGTACATGCGGCCGGGCAGCGCGGAGCGGACGACCTCGTCGGCGGCGAGCGCGTCGAGCGCATCGCGCA
>JRYH01000340.1_pt1 | contig 10545 bp, 11 predicted proteins | sample 235351 | NCBI WGS metagenome assembly JRYH01 (sample SAMN03074221, study PRJNA261480) | activated sludge metagenome | biome: Wastewater Treatment Plant; feature: Wastewater; material: Activated sludge; isolation source: activated biomass of a wastewater treatment plant treating wastewater... ... | reverse complement strand
AAGAGACATCGGGCACCTTGATGCTGCTTGTTCGGTCAGCCCCCGATGATAGCCGTTCGCGGCACACCGGGCACGGCCCATGCGTCAAGCTGCCGCACCCGGACGCATCACCAGGGCAGGTAGTGATCCATCAGCAGCGCCGCGAACAGTCCGAACAGATAGACGATGGAAAAGCGGAAGGTGCGCCGCGCCAGGGCATCGCTGTAATCGCGGTACAAGCGCCAGGCATGAAGGATGAAGCGCAGGCCGAGCCCCACCGCCACACCGAGATAGAGCGCGCCGCTCATGCGCGTGGCAAAGGGCAGCAGCGTGACGCCGAACAGGATCAGCGTGTACAGCAGCACCGACAGCCGGGTGAATTCGGCGCCGTGCGTCACCGGCAGCATCGGCAGCCCGGCGCGCGCGTAGTCGGCCGTGCGGTACAGCGCCAGCGCCCAGAAATGCGGCGGCGTCCACACGAAGATGATCAGGAACAGCAGCAGCGCATCGGGATTGACTTGGCCCGTCATGGCGGCCCAGCCCAGCACCGGCGGCATGGCGCCCGAGGCGCCGCCGATGACGATGTTCTGCGGCGTCAGCGGCTTGAGGATCACCGTGTAGACCACCGCATAGCCGACGAAGGTGGCGAGCGTCAGCCACATCGTCAGCGGGTTGACCGCCTGGTGCAGCACCATCAGGCCGAAGCCGCCCAGCATGCCCGCGAACAGCAGCACTTCGGCCGGCGCAAGGTCGCCGCGCGGCAGTGGACGGCCCCGGGTCCGCGCCATGCGGGCGTCGATCTGGCGCTCGATCAGACAGTTCATCGCCGCCGCCGCACCCGCCACACAGGCGATGCCGAGCGTGGCGGCAAACACGGTCAGCGCATCCGGCAGCCCCGCCGGCACGGCGAGAAACATGCCGATCACCGCACAGAACACGATCAGCGTGTTCACCTTGGGCTTGGTCAGAACGTAGAAAGCTCGCAGACGGCCGGCACGCGCCGTTCCCAGGGCAAATGTCTTCATGGTCTCCCCTCCTCGAACACGACCGGCAGCGTGCCATGACGCCGCCGCGCCGGCAGCGCCACGACACCCGGCGCAGCCAGCCGGAAATTCACCCACACCATGATGCCGACCAGCAGGGCGGCACCCGCGTTGTGCGCCGCCGCCAGCGGCAAGGGCAGCGACAGCAGCACATTGGCGATGCCCAGCCCGATCTGCAGCACCAGCGCCGCCAGCAGCGTCGCACCGGCATCGAAAGTGTCCTGCCGCCGGCAAAGCGCCCAACCCAGCAGCAGCAGAGCCCCGCCGGCCACCAGCGCGCCGATGCGGTGCGACCAGTGGATGGCGGTGAGCGCGGCGTTCGACAGCAGTTCGCCATCGGCCGTCATGCCCAGCTCGCGCACGACGTGGAAGGCNNTTGGTGCTGGTCCAGCCGCCGAGGGCAACCTGGATGACGAGCAGCACGAAAGCCAGCCGCGCCCCGACCGACAGCATTGGCGTAGATCGCAGGCCATCGCGCCCCGGGCCGATGCGTCCCGGGCCTTCCCGGCTCGCCCTTGCATGGGCTTGCCCCGCGCCACAGGCGCGCAGCGCCAGCCAGGCCAGCAGCGCCAGCGTGGTCAGCCCGCCGAGCAGGTGTGCAGTGACGATGGCCGGCTTCAGCAGCAGCGTCACCGTCCATTTGCCGAGCAGGCCCTGGAACACCACCACGCCGACCAGCGCCAGCGCCACCCCGGGCGCGGCGCGCGGATGGTCGCGCAGACGCCATGCCAGCACGGCAATGGCAAGGATGAGCAGGCCGAGGCTGGCGGCCAGATAGCGGTGGATCATCTCCTTCCACGCCTTTGCCAGGCTGACCGGCCCGTGGGGTTCGGCGGCATGCACGTCGCGGATGACATCGGCGGCATGGGCCGGCGTCAGCTTGCCATAGCAACCCGGCCAGTCCGGGCAGCCGAGGCCGGCGTCGGCCAGGCGGACGTAGGCGCCGAAGACGACGACGACGAAGGTCAGCAGCAGCGCACCGAGCGCGAGCCGGCGATACCAGGCGAGCATGGCCATCACGGCCGCTCTCCCCTGCCCAGCGCCGAGTACTTCAGCAGACGCTGCAGATCCTTGGTCAGCGCACGCGCCGCTTCGGTGACGTCGAGCCGGTCGTCGAAACGCATCATCACCTTGCCCAGCGGATCGACGAGATAGATCGTCCCCGTCAGACTGCCGGACGCCGGCGGCGGCAGCGCAGCCAGCCAACCGGCATCGGCGCGGACGACGTGCAGCGCATCGGCCAGCGAGGAACCGGGCAACTGCCCTTCGGCGGGTTTGCCGTCGTCGGTCAGCAGCCATACGCGGGTGACACGCTCCATCTCGCGGGCCTGCGCCAGGCGGGCCTGCCGCGACACGTAGAGCGCACGGGCACACGCACTGTCGCAGATCGACGGCGCCGCGAGCAGCAGGGTCCAGCGCCCCTGCAAATCGGCGCGGCCCAGCGCCGGCTGGCCGTCGACGCCCTGCAGGCGGGAATCCGGCAGCGGCACCGGTTCGAGCAGCGTGCCGTTGTTCACCCGCCCCTCCGGCTGCCAGACGTAGAACATCAGGTAGGACGCGAGCACCGGCAGCACACAAACCAGCGCGAGCAGCAGCAGGGTCCGGCGTGCCCTGCTTCGTTCCTTGGGCGCAAGCGCGGAGCGGCCGTGCTCAGCGTCCGGCGAGGCGAGGCTTCCGTTCATCGTCGGGTCTCCGCAGGAAAAGGCGCCGGGCGTAGGCGCAGCTCAGCACGGTGGCAAGCGCGGCCAGCGCGTACCATTGAAAAGCGTAGCCGTGATGGCGTTCGACGCCGGCCGACGGCGCCGGCCAGTCGCGCACCAGGCCATCGGCCGCTGCAGAGGTCTGCAGCACCAGCCAGGGGGCGCAGCAGGCCCCGGCCTGCCCCCTTTCCCCTGCCCGCGCGCTGCAGAGCGGCAGGCCCGGACGCTCCGTCAGCGTTGTCACGCCGCCGCCGATGTCCGTCCGCGCGGCCAGTCGGGCGATGTCCAGCACCTGCCACAAGCGGCCTTGCTCGAACTCGCCGTCCCGTGCCAGCGTGAACGCGCCTGCTTCCGGTATCTGCGCCCGCCCTTCCAGCGTCACACGGCCCGATCCGGCCGGCACCGCGGGCAGGATCGCGCGATCGGCGCCGGCCGGAACCCAGCCCCGGTTGACCAGCACCACCCCGGAAGCGTCGGCCAGCCGCAAGGGCATCAGCACCTGATAGCCGGCGCGGCCGGCATGGGTGCGGTTGTCGAGAAAGATGCCCGCCGCCGGCAGCCATTCGCCTTCGAGCCTGACGCGCTGGCCGGGCATCACGCCCGCGCCTTCCGCCAGGGTGTCGAGCACCAGCGCCGGGCGCTGCGCGGCGGCGTCGAGCACGGCCTGCAGTGCCTGCTTTTCTTCGGCACGGCGCACCTGCCAGTTGCCGAGCGCCAGCGTGACGGCGGCCACCAGCGCGCCTGCCAGCAAGGGCAGCAACAGGCGGAGGCGGGCAGCAGCAGGCATCGCATCGGCTCCCGGGCAGCTACAGCAGGTAGACGACGACGAACAGGATCAGCCACACCACATCGACGAAATGCCAGTACCAGGCTGCGGCTTCGAAACCGAAGTGGCGCTGCGGGCTGAAATGGCCGGCCAGCGCACGGCCCAGCATCACCGTCAGCATGATCACGCCGACGGTGACGTGCAGGCCGTGGAAGCCGGTGAGCAGGTAGAAGGTCGTGCCGTAGATGCCGCTGTCGAGCCGCAGGTTGAGTTCGGCATAGGCATGCCCGTACTCATAGATCTGCAGGCCGAGGAACACCAGGCCGAGCGCGATGGTGAGCAGCAGCCCCAGCTTGAGCTGGCCGCGCCGCTCGGCGCGCAGGCCATGGTGCGCCCAGGTCAGCGTGGCGCCCGAAGTCAGCAGGATCAGCGTGTTGATCGCCGGAATGCCCCAGGCGCCCATCGGCGTGAAAGCCTCGGCGCCGCTCGGCGTGTAAGGCCCGGCGGTGGGCCAGGCGCTGCTGAAGCCCTGCCACAGCAGCGCCTCGTTGTCGCCCGAGGCCAGCCAGGGCACGGACAGCACGCGGGCGTAGAACAGCGCACCGAAGAAGGCGGCGAAGAACATCACTTCCGAGAAGATGAACCAGCCCATCGACCATCGGAAGGACTTGCCCACCCGCCAGCCGTAGCGGCCGGACTCGGATTCCCGCACCACCTGGCCGAACCAGCCGAACAGCATGTAGATCAGGACCGCCACGCCGGCAAGGAAAATCCACGGCCCGGACGGTACGTCGTTGAGCCACAGCGCGGCCCCGGCGCCGAACAGCAGCAGCGCAACCGAGCCGAAGAGGGGATAGGTCGACGGTTCGGGCACGAAGTAGTGGTCGAACCCCCGAGCGGCTGTTGTCTGACTCATGGCTTTCTCCCTGTTCGAACCCCGTTCGGTGCCGCTAGGCGAGCACCACCTGCACGACGACGACGATGGTGATGATGAAGATCGCCCCCGCCAGCACGCCGGCGGCGGCGACCGCAAGCGGATTCAGCGATCCGGCATCGTCCAGCCAGGCCTGCCGCTTGCGCACGCCGAAGAAGGACCACAGCACGGCACGCATCGTCGCCCAGAAACCGGCCTGGCGCGGCGTTCCAGGCCTGGCTCCGTCGCGCCCCGCGCCCACCGCTCAGCCTCCCGGCACCGGTGCTGCCGCTGCGCTGCCCGACACCGCGGCCGTCGTGTTGCGCCCCTGCAGCTCGAAGAAGGTGTACGACAGCGTGATGACCGTGACCTCCTCCGGCAGCGCGGGGTCGATGACGAACACCACCGGCATGACGCGGCGCTCGCCCGGCGCCAGCGTCTGCTGGGCGAAGCAGAAGCAGTCCAGCTTGTTGAAGTGGCGCCCGGCGACCTGCGGGCCGTAGCTCGGCACCGCCTGGCCGGTGACCGGCACGTCGCGCGTGTTCGACACTTCGTATTCGACCTGGACCAACTGGCCCGGATGCACCTCGATCGAGCGCTGCAACGGCTGGAAACGCCACGGCAGATCGTGCAGATTGGCGTCGAACTGGACCAGGATGCTGCGGCTGGCATCGACCTGCGTATTGACCGCGCGCGCGCCCTGCTCGGCTTCCGGGCGCAGGAAATTGTTGATGCCGGTGACTTCGCAGATCTTCTCGTAGAAGGGCACGAGCAGGAAACCGAAGCCGAACATCACCACCGCCGATATGGCCAGGCGCAACAACAGGCGGCGGTTGTCCGCGGCGAGGCGGCGGTTCGCATGCGCACTCATTGGCCGAACACCTTGTACTTGAGGATCACGAACGCGAAGAAGGCGAAAGCGACCGCGGCCAGCACCAGGCCGGTGCGCCGGTTGGCTGCCCTGCGGTCGTCGCTGCGCGTCATGTCGTCCATCCTCGTCATGCTGGCGGTGAGGCGGAGAGCAAGCCTCCCTCTCCCGGTCGTCTCCACCCTCGCTCTCCGCTCACCCCGAACCCTGTCCATGCGGCGCCGGCTCACTTCACGACCGGCGCCTCCTCGAAGGTGTGGTGCGGCGCCGGCGAAGGCACCGTCCATTCCAGCCCCTCGGCACCTTCCCAGGCACGTGCTGCCGCACGTTCGCCACTGCCGCGCGCGCACTTGAGCACCACGGCGATGAAGATCAGCTGCGACAGCCCGAAGCCGAACGCACCCACCGAAGCCATGGCGTTGAAATCGGCGAACTGCAGCGCATAGTCGGGAATGCGGCGCGGCATGCCGGCGAGGCCGAGGAAGTGCATCGGGAAAAAGGTGATGTTGAAGAACACCATCGAACACCAGAAATGCAGCTTGCCGAGACGCTCGCTGGGCATGCGGCCGGTCCACTTGGGCAGCCAGTAGTAGGCAGCGGCGAACAGCGCGAACAGCGACCCCGCCACCAGCACATAGTGGAAATGCGCGACGACGTAATAGGTGTCCTGCACCTGAATGTCGATCGGCGCGATGGCACAGATGAGGCCGGTGAAGCCGCCGATCGTGAACACGAAGATGAAGCCGGTGGCCCACAGCATCGGCGTCTCGAAGCTCATCGCGCCGCGCCACATCGTCGCCACCCAGTTGAACACCTTCACGCCGGTGGGCACCGCGATCAGCATCGTCGCGTACATGAAGAAGAGCTGGCCTGCGGCCGGCATGCCGGTGGCGAACATGTGGTGCGCCCACACGGCGAAGGACAGGATGGCGATGGAAGCCGTGGCATAGACCATCGAGGCGTAGCCGAACAGCGGCTTGCGCGCGAAGGCGGGGATGATGTGGCTGACGATGCCGAAGGCCGGGAGGATCATGATGTACACCTCCGGATGGCCGAAGAACCAGAAGATGTGCTGGTACATCACCGGATCGCCGCCGCCCGCGGCGTTGAAGAAACTGGTGCCGAAGTGGCGGTCGGTCAGGATCATCGTCACCGCGCCGGCCAGCACCGGCATCACCGCGATCAGCAGGTAGGCGGTGATCAGCCAGGTCCAGACGAACATCGGCATCTTCATCAGCGTCATGCCGGGCGCGCGCATGTTGAGGATGGTGACGATGATGTTGATCGCGCCCATGATCGAGCTGATGCCCATGATGTGGATGGCGAAGATCGCCATGTCCATGCCCATGCCCATCTGCACCGACAGCGGCGCGTACAGCGTCCAGCCCGCGGCCGAAGCGCCGCCGGGCACGAAGAAGGAGCCGAGCAGCAGGATCGCGGCCGGCGGCAGCAGCCAGAAGCTCCAGTTGTTCATGCGCGCGAACGCCATGTCGCTGGCGCCGATCATCAGCGGGATCATCCAGTTCGCAAAGCCCACGAAGGCCGGCATGATGGCGCCGAATACCATGATCAGCCCGTGCATGGTGGTGAGCTGGTTGAAGAATTCCGGCTGCACCACCTGCAGGCCGGGCTGGAACAGCTCGGCCCGGATCGTCAGCGCCATCACGCCCCCGGAGAGGAACATGATGAAGCTGAAGATCATGTACATCGTGCCGATGTCCTTGTGGTTGGTCGTCGTGAGCCAGCGCATCAAGCCGGTCGGGCCGTGGTGATGGGCCTGGATCTGATCATGTGTGACGGCGGCCATGCGAAGGTCCTCCTGTCAAACGGCGGCGGGACAGCGGCTACAGGGCCGGCGGCTGCGGCGCCAGCGATGCCTGCTCCACGCCGGCGGTCGCGGCCTGCTGCTGGCGTACCCATTCGGTGTACTTCTCGGCCGACACCACGTGGACCTCGATCGGCATGAAGCCATGATCGCGGCCGCACAGCTCGGCACAGTTGCCCCGGTAGACGCCTTCCTTGTCGGCACGGAACCAGGTGTCGCGGATGAAGCCGGGAATGGCATCCTGCTTGACGCCGAAGGCCGGTACCCACCACGAATGGATGACGTCGTTGGCCGTCAGCAGCACCCGTACCTTCTTGCCGACCGGCACCACCAGCGGCTTGTCGACTTCCAGCAGATAGGCTTCGCCCTTGGGCGCACCGCCTTCGATCTGCTCGCGCGGGGTGGACAGGCTGGACATGAAGCGGATGCCCTCGCCCTCGCCCTGCAGGTAGTCGTAGCCCCACTTCCACTGGTAGCCGGTGGCCTTGATCGTGATGTCGGGGTTGGAGGTGTCCTTCATCTCGATCACGGTCCGGGTCGCGGGCCAGGCCATGCCGAGCAGGATCAGGATGGGGATGATGGTCCACGCGATCTCGACCGCGGTGTTCTCATGGAAATTGGCCGCGACCGCGCCCCTGGACTTGCGGTGGTTGAACACCGCCCAGAACATCACGCCGAACACGCCGATGAAGATGATCAGGCAGATCACCAGCATCAGGGTATGCATGTCGTTGATCTGCTCGGCGATGCCGGTGACCGGCGCCTGGAGGTTGTAGCGCGCCGGCGTTTCCTGTGCAGACACAGGCCAAGCAGCGCCGGCAGCTAGCAGAGCGCCCGTGATGCGACTGGCACGTTCCATGACCACCCCCTACACAATGTAGTTTCGGCCTGTGCGATCGATGGTGCCATAGCAAAAATCATATCCGCAACATGGGATTTTGATAAAAATCAAGTTTCCGCACTGCAATATTTGCTAGGAGCCGTGGCATACGTGCGCTTTCGCCGCGGCTTCGGGGTTTTCCCATAGGCTCGTTTCCCGCGACGCAGCAATACGGCACGGCATGTGCGTCCGCCCTTCTCGATACCGTGCCCGCTTTGCGGCGGCCGCTATCGGTATTACGCTTGGCTGCCCCAAGCCACGCCGGAGAGCCGTCCTGGAAACCGCCGCCGCCACGCCCTTCGCCCTGTTCGCCGCGCTCGTCGGCGGCATCGGCCTGTTCCTGATCGGCATGAACATGATGACCGAGGGACTGAAGCTGGCCGCCGGCCGCGCCCTGGAAGGCCTGCTCGAACGCGGTACCGCCACTGCTCCGCGCGGCCTGGCGGCCGGCTACCTGATCACCGCGCTGGTGCAGTCATCCACCGCCGTCACCATTGCCAGCATCGGTTTCGTCAATACCGGCCTGCTGCCGCTGAAGAACGCCTTGTGGGTCATATTCGGCTCGAACCTCGGCTCGACGATGAACGCGTGGCTGGTAGCGATACTCGGCTTCGGTTTCAAGATCGACACTTTTTCCCTGCCTTTCGTCGGTATCGGCGCCATGCTGATGCTGGCCGGCCGGACACTGCGCGCGCGCTCGCTGGGGCAGGCGCTGGCCGGCTTCGGCATCCTGTTCCTCGGCATCGGCGTGCTCAAGGATGGTTTCTCCGGCATCGGCGGCATGGTGGACCTGCAGGATTTCATCGCACCGGGTCTTGCCGGCTGGCTGATACTGATCGGCATCGGCACGCTGCTCACCGTCCTGATGCAGACTTCGGCGGCAGTCGTCGCCATCGTCATCACGGCGGCACAAGGTGGCCTGCTCTCGGTGGAAGCGGCCTGCGCGATCGTGATCGGCACCAACATCGGCACCACCTCCACCGCCGTACTGGCGGCCATCGGCGCCACCGCCGCCGCACGCCGGCTGGCGGCGGCGCACGTATTGTTCAATGTGGTGACCGGTATCGCAGCGCTGTTGCTGCTGCCAGCGCTGATCGGCCTGGCGGACTGGCTGCGCGGCGTGCTCGAACAACCGGCGACGCCGGCGCTGATGATCGTGCTGTTCCACACCACCTTCAACGTGCTCGGCGTGCTGCTGATGGTACCGCTGGCGCCCGGCATGCCGCGCCTGCTCGAGCGCCTGTTCCGTACCCGCGAAGAAGAGGCGGCCCGGCCGCGGTACCTGGATGCGAACTCGCTGACGGTCCCCGATCTCGCCATGCGCGCGCTGCGCCTGGAGTTGTCGCGCTCGCAGGAGTTCGCCGTGGCCGGGCTGACGGCGATTACGCACCAGCCACCGGATGAGGCTGGCGTCAGGCGCGAAACCGCGTCCTTGCAGGCTCTGGCGCCGGCAATCAGCGACTATGCCCATCGGCTCAGTGGCGCACGGCTTCCGCTCGCACTCGTCGAACAGCTCGCCCACAGCCTGCGCACGCTGCGCTACCAGGAGACCGCCGTGGTGCTGCTGCAGGAAGTCGCCGGCCTGGCCGGAGAGCTGGACCTCCCGGACTCGACGGTGCCGGGCTTTCGTACCGAGGCCGAAGCCTTCCGCCATGCCCTCACCAATCTGGCCGAGGCTGCCGTCCCCCTGCGCGACGCTTTCAGCTCCGGCGCGGTATCGGTGCGCCTCGACGAAATGGAAACGTCTTATCAGGCCCTGAAGGAAGCCCTGTTCCTCGCCGGCGCGCATGCCCGCCTGGACATCCGAACGATGCAGGACTGGCTACGGCTTGCGAGCCTCACCCGCCGCGCCGCGCGGCAGATCGCCAAAGCCGCACGCATGATTGCGGCCCTGGGAGAAGGCAGCTCGGCTGCGGAGGCGGCACAGAACGCGGAGGCCGAAGAAGGCACGGACTGAGCCGGGCGCACTCTTCCGCGCCTCTCTCCCGCGACAAAACTTGCAGACGTCATGAAATCGACCTGGCGCGCCACCATGCCAGGACCGTGAAGCCGGTACAATACGCGCCATGGACACTGCGTTCGCCTCTTCTCCCCCCGTGCCGTCTTCCCCCCCGACCCAGCCCGGCGGCGCGCTGCACATCCTCGAACACGTCTTCGGCTATTCCGCCTTCCGCGGCGAGCAGCAGGCCATCGTCGAGCAGGTCGCGGCCGGCGGCGACGCGCTGGTGCTGATGCCCACCGGCGGCGGCAAGTCGCTGTGCTACCAGATCCCCGCGCTGCTGCGCGAGGGCACGGCGATCGTGGTGTCGCCGCTGATCGCGCTGATGCAGGACCAGGTCAGCGCCTTGGTCGAGGCCGGCGTGAAGGCGGCCTACCTCAATTCCAGCCTCGGCGCCGACGAGGCCCGCGCGGTCGAGCGTGCGCTGCACGCAGGCGGGCTAGACCTGCTCTACGTCGCGCCCGAGCGCCTGATGACGCCGCGCTTTCTCGACCAGCTCGACCATCTGCGCGACACCGGCCGGCTCGCACTGTTCGCCATCGACGAAGCACACTGCGTCTCGCAATGGGGCC
>JRYH01006380.1_pt1 | contig 10553 bp, 9 predicted proteins | sample 235351 | NCBI WGS metagenome assembly JRYH01 (sample SAMN03074221, study PRJNA261480) | activated sludge metagenome | biome: Wastewater Treatment Plant; feature: Wastewater; material: Activated sludge; isolation source: activated biomass of a wastewater treatment plant treating wastewater... ... | reverse complement strand
AACCCGTTCGCCTGCATCGCCGCGGGCATCGCGTCCCTCTGGGGCCCCGCCCATGGCGGCGCGAACGAGGCGGTGCTCAACATGCTGCACCAGATCGGGGACCGGCATCGCATCCCCGAGTTCATCAAGCGCGCGAAGGACAAGGACGACCCGTTCCGGCTGATGGGCTTCGGCCATCGCGTCTACAAGAACTACGACCCGCGGGCAGCAATCATGCGCAAGAGCTGCCACGAGGTGCTCGACGCGCTCGGCAAGCGCGACGAGCCGCTGCTCGACCTCGCCATGGAGCTGGAGCGCATCGCGCTCGAGGACGAGTACTTCGTCGAGCGGAAGCTCTTCCCCAATGTCGACTTCTACTCGGGCATCATCCTGCAGGCGATCGGCTTTCCGACCTCCATGTTCACCGTGCTGTTCGCCGTGGCCCGCACGGTGGGCTGGGTCGCCCAGTGGAACGAGATGATCGAGGATCCGCAGCAGCGCATCGGCCGTCCGCGCCAGCTCTATGTCGGGCACGAGCCGAGACACTATCTGCCCCTGGAAAAGCGGAAGTAGGGGAACCGGGACGGGGCGGCGGCGTTCTCCCATGTGGTGAATTTGTGGCACGGCGGGCCCGGGGGGCGGCTTTATTTCCTGCCGGGCCAATGGCTTGATTGACTCCCGCGCTCTCGCAACTATCCTGCTTGATAGGTGAGTCGACTCCGGGCTTAACGCCGCTCGGGCCAGCATGCGCCATCAGTCGGCGGCTCCCGAGGGTCGAGAGGGGATCATTCGTCCGTGTCACGCCCGATTAGAACTGCGGTGATCGGAGTCGGGCATTTCGGCCAGTATCACGCCGACAAGCTTTCCCGACTTCCCGCTTCGCAGCTGGTCGGCGTCGTCGACATCGATGCCGAGCGAGCAGAGGAGATCGCGGCGCGGCACGGCGTGCCCTCCTTCGTGGACTTCCGCGAGATTCTCGGCCTGGCGGAGGCGGTCACCATCGCCACGCCGCCGGTCAGCCACTACGACATCGCGCGGACCTGCCTGGAAGCCGGTCTCCACGTGCTGGTCGAGAAGCCGATCACCGACAATCTGGACCATGCGAGCACGCTGATCCGGATCGCCCGCGAACGTGGCCGCATTCTGCAGGTCGGGCATCTCGAACGGTTTTCCGACGCCGGGCGCATGGTCAGGGAACTCGTCAAGCGCCCGCTCTATGTGGAGGCGAGCCGCATCGGCACGTTCCGGCCGAGCGCCAACAACGATGTGAACGCCGTTCTGGACCTGATGATCCACGACCTGGATCTCATCCTGGACTTCGTGCGCTCGCCGATCGAATGGGTTCACGCCGTCGGCGCTCCCGTCTTCTCGACGGCGGAGGACATCGCCAGCTCCCGCATCCAGTTCGGCAACGGATGCGTCGCGAACGTGACGGCGAGCCGCGCCAGCCTGCGCAGCGAGCGCCGCATGCGGGTGTTCCAGGACAACTCCTATACCTCGATCGACTTCCTGAACAAGAAGGTGCGCATCGTGCGCCGCGTGACCGGCGCCATCATGAACGGCATGCCGGCGCTCGAGATCGAGGAGACGAGCTACGGCGAGGTCGACACGCTCGCCCAGGAGATCGCGGCCTTCCTTGATTCCGCGCGCAGCGGCACCCCGCCGCGGGTCACCGGCGAGGATGGCTGGCGGGCGCTCGAGGCTGCGCTGATGATCACCCAGAGCCTGCGCAGTCACTGGCAGATGCTGGGCGAGCCGAGCTTCCAGCCGCGCGGCGCCGTGGTCGGCCGCGCCGCGGGCGAGTAAGCCCCCGCCCCTCACCCCGACCGGCGTCGGGACCCCTCCGTCTTCAGCACGATATCGGCGACGATCTCCGCGGCGCGTTCGCTCGGCGGCGCTCCGACTTCCAGGCGGCGCGCCAGCTCGGCAAAGGCGGCGCGCTGCGCGCGGCCTTCGGCCGGGTCGCCGAGCAGCCGGTCGAGCGCCGCGACGAGGAGGTCCGGCCGGCAGCGCTCCTGCAGCAGTTCGGGCACGGCCGGCCGATCCAGCACGAGATTGACCAGAGTCGCGTAGCGCACCCGCACCAGGCGCCGCAGAACGGCCGCGGTCAGCGGGTTCATGCGATAGGTCGCGACGAAGGGCGTGCCCATGAGCGCGAGCTCCAGCGTGACCGTTCCGCTGGCCGCCAGGGCGACGTCGGCCGACGCCATGGCCCGCAGCGTTGCCGGCCGGTCGACGACGATCTCCGGCGCGACGGGCCAGTCGGCGACGGCCCGGGAGATGCTGCCGGCGAGCGAAGGCACGGTGGGCAGAACGGCCTGCAGACCGGGATGGCGCTCGTTCAGCCGGTGCAGCACCTTCGCGAAGACCGGCAGATGCCGCCGCAGCTCGCCGCGCCGGCTGCCGGGCAGAAGGCAGATGCGCGGCGGGCCGCCGCGCGACCGTTCCGCGGCGCTTCGATCGGCAGTCGCCGGCCGCACGGCCTCCAGCGCCGGATGACCCACATAGCTGGTCGGGAGCCCCCAGCGCTCGAACCAGGGCGGCTCGAAGGGCAGGAGCACGAGCAGGTGATGCAGCAGCGGCGCGATGCGCCGCGCCCGGCCCGGCCGCCAGGCCCAGACCGTCGGCGCCACGTAGTGGATCACCGGGATGCCGCCGCCGCGGAGCCGCGCGGCCAGGCGGAAGCTGAAGCCAGGCGCGTCGACCGTGACGACCGCATGGGGGCGGAAGCGCCGGATCGCCGCTTCGGCCTCGCGCAGACGGCGCAGCAGCCGCGGGATGTGGGGCACCACCTCCACGAGCCCCATGAGCGCCAGATCGGTCATGGGAAAGAGGCTCTGCAGCCCCTGCTCCGCCATGCGCTCGCCGCCGATGCCGGCGATCCGGAGCCGCGGCCCGAGCCGCCGGCGCAAGGCGGCGATGAGCGGCGCTGCCAGAGCATCGCCGGAGGGCTCGCCCGCCACCATGAACACGCGCAGATCGGACTCCCCGACGGGCGCGGACGCCGCGGGAAGGTCGGGCTCGGTCATGCCGCGGGCGCGGCGTCGATGCCGATCAGGAAGAGCCCGGCGGCATCGGCGGCGCGCACTGTCTCGTCGCGGTCGACGATCAGCGTGCCGCCGGCCTCGACCGCGATCCCGGCGAAGCCGGCGGCAGCGGCCTGGCGGACCGTTTCGGGGCCGATGACCGGCGGGTCGGCGCGGCCGTCCTGCTGCGGTTTGCGGAGCTTCACCAGGACCGGCCCGCGGCCGTCGCGGCGAAGCTCGCCGGCGCGTGCGATGAGGCGGTCGGTGCCCTCCGCCGCCTCGACGGCGAGCACCAGACCCTGCTGCACCACCACGGCCTGGCCGATATCGAGCGCGCCCAGCCGGCGCGCGGCCTCCAGGCCGAGGGCGATATCGCGCTCGTCCTCCCCGTCCGGCCCCGCGCGGCCGAGCCGCCCGCGCGGCGCGGGCAGCTCCTCGAGCAGCGCGTCGGGCGGCAGGACGCGCAAACCCACCTCCCGCTCGATGGTCTCGATGATCGCCTGGAGGAGCTCGTCGTCGCCGCCGAGCCGGCCGCCGCGGCCCGCCAGGAACTTGAGCGCGCGCCAGTCCGGCCGCAGCTCGGCGAGCGACGGACGCTCGACCTTGCCCGCCAGGACGAGCTCCTCGACGCCGGCGTCGCGCAGCAGGGAGATGATCAGACCGGCGGCGCCGCGCCGCGCCCAGGCATGGGGCACGCCGTCGGTGAGCGTCGGCGCGGCCTGCCCCTCGAGCGCCACCACGAACACGTCTCGCCCTCTGCGCCGGCAGGCCTCCAGGAGCCTGGCGGGCAGATCACCGCGGCCGGCGATGAGCCCCAGCCTACCCGGCATCGAGGGATTTCGGACGGCACAGCCCGCGACTGGACGCCGCGCGGATGAAGGCGACGATCTTCTGGATGCGGCTGCTGTCGGAATAGCTGGCGGCGACCTCTTCGAGGCGGTCCGCCAGCTGACCGCCGCCGTCGAAGAGCCGCCGATAGGCGGCGCGCATGGCGTGGATCTCCGGGCGGCCGACCCCGTTGCGCTTCAGCCCGACGATGTTCAGCCCCTTGAGCTGCGCCCGGTTTCCGACCGCCATGCCGAACGGAATCACGTCGTCCACGATCGCCGACATGCCGCCGATCATGGCCAGCTCCCCGATCCGCGCGAACTGATGGACGGCGGCAAGACCGCCGATGATCGCCTTGTCCTCGACCGTGACATGCCCGCCGAGGGTCGCCTGGTTCGCCATCACCACCCCGTCGCCGACCTGGCAGTCATGCGCGACATGGGCCGCGGTCATCAGGAAGCAGTCGTCGCCCACGCGCGTGCCCTGCGCCCCGGCGCCGGAATTGATCGTCACGTATTCGCGGACCGTGCAGCGGGCGCCGATGACGAGAGTCGCCGGCCCGCCGCGGTAGCCGAGATGCTGCGGCGGCTGCCCGAGCGAGGCGAAGGGATAGACGACGGTGCCGTTCCCCAGGCTGGTCCGCCCGGTGACGACCACGTGCGCATGCAGCACGGCGCCCGACCCGATCTCCACCTCGGCGCCGATGCAGCAATACGGACCCACCGTGACACCGTCGTGCAGCCGAGCCCCCGGCTCGACGACGGCGGTCGGGTGAATGGTGGACGTCATTCGTCGCGGATCATGGCCGCGAAGGTTGCCTCGGCGACGAGCGTGCCGTCCACCTTGGCCTCCCCGGTGAACTTCCACACCGCGCCGCGATTGCGTTCCTTCGCCACGTGGATGCGGAGCTGGTCTCCGGGGACCACGGGCTTCCGGAAGCGGGCGTTGTCGACGGACATGAAGTAGACGAGCTTCCCCGCGGAGGCCGGTCCGAGGGTCTCGACGACCAGCACCGCCGCCGTCTGCGCCATCGCCTCCACGATCAGCACGCCGGGCATCACCGGCTGGCGCGGGAAGTGTCCCAGGAAATGCGCCTCGTTGATCGAGACGTTCTTGATGCCGACGCAGCTCTCGTCGCGCCGGATGTCGACGACCCGGTCGACCAGGAGGAACGGATAGCGGTGCGGGATCATCTCCATGATCCGCAGCACGTCCGCCGTTGCCACCTGTGTCGTGTCGCTCGTCGTCGCTTGCGTGCTCATCGCTCTCGGGTCGTCCGTTTCCATCAGCCCGCCGGCGCTCACTGCGTGAGGTCGACGCTCGGCAGCTTCGCGTCGAGCTGCGCCATGGCTTCCTGCGTGATGTCCATCTCGTTCGGCGCGATCACCACCTGCTGCCGGTTCAGCACGAGGGTGATGTCGCGCGCCTCGGCGATCTCGGCAACGATCTGGACCAGCGCCTGCAGCAGCTGGGTCTCGCCCTTGCGGGCGAGCGTGGCGATGGCGGAGCTCTGCGTCTGACGGTAGTTGCGCAGCTCCGCCAGCTGCTTGGCGAGCTCGTTGCGCTTCTGCGCGAACTCCTCGGACGACAGGCTGCCGCGCTGCTGCGCCAGCTGCTGGTCGGCGGCGAGGAGCGCATTCTCGCGCTTCTCGAGCTCGGCCTTCAGCGCCTGCTCGCGCTTCTGGATCTCGGATTGCAGGCTCCGCCCGGCCGCCGCTTCCCGGAGGATGTCCTGGACGTCGAGAATGGCGATGACGAGCGGCTCCGCCTGCTGGGCATGGACCTGGGGCGCGGCGGCGAGCCCGAAACCGCCGGCCAGCAGAGCGCATGCGAGCGCGGCGCTGAGCCGAGCCCGAATCCTGCGGAGCCCGTTGGCGGCTCGAAAGAGGAACATCCGGTTCAGAACCTCGTGCCTACGCTCAAGCGGAAGAACTCGGTCTCGTCGTACTCCTCCTTGACCACCGGCAGGGCGAAATCGACCGCCAGGGGACCGAAGGGAGAGCGCCAGGTCAGGCCGCCGCCGACGGACATGCGAAGAGCGGCTTCGTCGATGATGTTGGGGCCCTTCAGATCGGAATCGTACAGTGTGCCGAAGTCGGAGAAAAGCCGGCCGCGGATCTGGTATTCCTCGGGCAGGCCGAGCGGAAACGAGACCTCGGTCGAGCCCACCGCGAAGATGTTGCCGCCCACCGAATCCTCCGTCACGGTATCGCGCGGCCCGATGCCGGAGTTCTTGAAGCCGCGCAGCGTGGCCCCGCCCACGGCGAAGTTGTCGATGATCCGCACGTCCTCGTCGAAGCCGAAGATGTAGCCGGCCTGCGCGCTGATCCCGACCGTGACGTCGTCGGTGAGCGGGTGATAGTACCCGCCGGCAGTGCGCGTGCGCAGGTAGTGCACGTCGCCGCCGAGCCCGGCCAGATCGTTGGTGAAGTTGAAGAAGTAACCCTCGCGGGGGTCGAAGCGGCTGTCGCGCCGGTCGTAGCTCAGCGTGTGGCCCACGACCGACGAGATCGTCTCGCCCTCCGACTGCTTGATGGCGAGCGTCGCGTCGTCGTCGACGTCGAAGATCTCGTCCTGGCTCAGGCCGTAGCGCACCGTGTGACGCAGGTATTCGGTGAGCTCGTAGCCGGCGCGCAGCCCGAAGCCCAGGCTCTTCTGATCGAAGGAGCTCTCGTCGCGGTCCGTCTCGGTCCGGAACAGGTCGATGCCGGCGGCCAGGTTGCGGTCCAGGAAATAGGGCTCGGTGAAGCTGATGTCGAACTGCGACCGCTTGCCCGAAAGGCTGAAGCCGACCCGCAGATCCTGGCCGCGGCCGAGCAGGTTGCGCTCGCGCAGCGCGATGTCGCCCAGCGGCCCTTCCGCGGTCGAGAAGCCGAAGCCGAAGGTGAGCTCGCCGGTCGACTGCTCCTCCACCTCGACCTCGACGATCGTCTTGTCCGGCGCGTCGCTCGGCACCGTCCGCAGATCGACCGTGCTGAAGAAGCCGAGGTTCTGGATGCGCTGCCGCGTCCGGCGCAGCTTGGAGGTGTTGAAGGCGTCGCCCTCGACCAGGCGGAACTCGCGGCGGATCACCTTGTCGAGCGTGCGCACGTTTCCGGAGATGTCGATCCGCTCGACGAAGACGCGCGGCCCTTCCTGGATGTCGTAGACCAGGTTGATGAGAAGGTTCTCGCGGTCGCGCTGGACCTGCGGCCGCACGTCGACGAAGGCATAGCCCAGATTGCCGAGCGCATCGGTGATGTTGCCGACGGTGGTCTCCACCTCGCTGGCGTCGTACCACTCGCCCTCGACGGTGGTCACCTGCTCGCGCAGGCTTTCGGGGTCGAGATCGCGGAGCGTCGTGCGGATGTCGATGGTGCCGAACTTGTAACGCTCGCCCTCCTCCACCGTGAAGGTGATGAAGAACGCCTCGCGGTCCGGCGACAGCTCCGCGACCGCCGAGATCACGCGGAAATCCGCGTATCCTTCCTTCAGGTAGAAGTCGCGCAGCGCCTCGCGGTCGACCGTCAGGCGGTCGGGATCGTAGGTGTCCGTCGAGGAGAGGAAGCGGTACCAGGCGCTCTCCGAGGTCAGGATCTCGTCGCGCAGATCGCCGTCGCTGAACGCCCGGTTGCCGACGAAGTCGATGCGGCGCACCTCCGTCACATCGCCCTCGTTGATCTCGAAGACCAGGTCGACACGGTTCTGGTCGAGGGGGATCACCTTGGGCTCGACGGTCGCGGCGAACCGCCCGCTCCGGCGGTAGATCTCCAGGATGCGGCTGGCGTCCGCCTGCACGCGGGTCTGGGTGTAGACGACGCGCGGCCTGAGCTGCACCTCGTTCTGCAGCGTCTCGTCGTCGATATGGTCGTTCCCCTCGAAGGCGAGGCGGTTGATGATCGGGTTCTCGACCACCTGCACGACGAGGGTGTTGAGTTCGCGGCGCAGCCGGACGTCGGCGAAGAGCCCGGTCGCGAACAGGCTCTTCAAGGCGCGGTCGATGCGCGCGGCCTCGAAGGGGTCGCCCGGCGACAGCTGCATGTAGGAGCGGATCGTCTCCGCTTCGATGCGCTGGTTACCCTCGACCTGGATCTCGGCGATGGAGCCGCCGCCCGCGATCCCCTGAGCTTCTGCGGAACCGGTTGTCAGAACGGACGCGGCGAGGCACAGAACCGCCGCCAGCGCTAACCACCACCCCTTCACGCAATCCCCCTTTGCGGCGTCTTCAAGTGATCAGGCGCTCGATGAACTGCGCCACCGCCGGGAACGACATCAGGTCGTTGTGGGTCGCAAAGACGAACAGGGCGAGGACCAGCACCAGGCCGATACGGAACCCCCATTCCTGCGTTCGCGCGTCCAGCGGCCGGCCGCGCAGCGCCTCCAAGGCATAGAACGCCAGATGCCCGCCGTCCAGCATCGGCACCGGGAACAGGTTGATGAGTCCGAGATTGATCGACAGCACCGCGGCGAAGAACACGGTGCTGGCGAAGCCGACCTGGGCGACGTCCCCGGACATCTTCGCGATCCGCAGCACGCCGCCGATCTCCTCGCTCGGCCGCACGCCGATCACCATCTGCCACACGGCCTCGAGCGTGCTGACCGTGATCCGGTAGGTCTCCTGCACCGCCATGCCGAGCGCGCTCACCGGGCCGTACCGGACCATCTCGCCGGGGCCGGAGCTGGTGATGCCGAGTCGGCCGACCCGATGGGTGTTGCCGAAGGCGTCCGTCGTTTCGACCGCGTCGGGCCGCGCGTTCAGCGCGAGCGCCGCGCCGTCGCGCTCGCCCACCAGCGCGCGGAAATGGCCGGTGCCGAACGGCCCGTATTTCGCGATCTCCACCGCCGTCGTCTTCGGCTTCACCCCCGGGGCGATGTGGTTGGCGAGCCCTTCGATCATCGCCGCGATGCGGTCGGCGTCTTCCGGCCGCATGTCGCGGATCACGTATCTGCTGGACGTCATGACGGAAACTCTGGGCGGCGGTGCTAGCGTCGGATCTGCAGATAGACGTTCAGGGCCTCTATGAACCGGTCGATCTCGGCCGGCGTGTTGTAGTGGGTGGGACCGACGCGCAGCACGCCGCCTTTCTCGAGCAGCCCGAGCCGCGTCACCGGCTCCACCCCGTAATTGTGGCCGCTCCAGACATAAATGCCTTGCGAGGCCATGAACTTCGCGATCTCGGCCGGATCGGCGCCGGCGAGATCGAAGGAGACCGTCGGCACCCGGCGGTCGAGCCGGCCACGGTCGGTGATGCCCAGGATGCGCAGGCCCGGGACCCGCTCCAGCCCGTCGATCAGCCGCTCCGCCAGCTTCTGGTCGTGGCGCTGCATGGCGCGGATGCCGGCGACGATCCGGTCGCGGCGGTTCGCGGCCGGATCGGCGGGATCGCCGAAGCGTTCTCCGACCCAGGCGTAATGCTCGATCGCGCCCAGCACGCCGGCCAGCCCCTCGCGGCTCTGCGTGCCGGTCTCGAACTTGGTCGGCAGCTCCTCGCTCGCCGCGCGCACCTTGTAGGCGCGCAGCCGCTCCAGGATCTCGCGCCGCCCCCACAGGACGCCCTGATGGGGGCCGTAGAACTTGTAGGCCGAGCAGACGAGGAAGTCGCAGTCGAGATCCTGCACGTCGATCACGCCGTGCGGGGCGAACTGCACCGCATCCACATAGACGAGCGCGCCGACCGCCCGCGCGGCGCGGGCGATGGTCTTCACGTCGTTGATCGTGCCGGTCACGTTGCTCGCGTAGTTGACGGCGACGATCCGGGTGCGCGCGGTGATGACCCGGTCGAGGGCGGAGAGATCGTACTCGAAGCTCTCCGGATCGAAATCGAGCCAGCCGACCTCGAGGCCGCGGTCCTCGGCCAGCATCAGCCAGGGCGTGACGTTGCCGTCGTGATCCATCCGCGTGACCACGATCTCGTCGCCGGGCGCGAGCTCGCGGCCCAGCGTGCGCGACATCATGAAGGTGAGGGTGGTCATGTTCTGGCCGAACACGATCTCGGTCGCGTCGCGGCCGTTGACGAAATCCCTGGCGGCTTCGTGCGCCGCGTCCACCAGGCTCCCGGCGTCGATCGAGGTCTGGAAATAGCCGCCGAGATTGGCGTTGCACCGGACCATTGCGGAGACCATGCGGTCGATCGCGCGCTGCGCCATCTGCGTGCCGGCCGGATTGTCGAAGAACACCGCCGGCTGGCCGTCCTGCTCCCGGCTCAAGCCGGGAAAGCAGCTCCGCACCGCGTCCACGTCGTAGGGCATGATCACCGTCTCCTGCAGTCTCGGAGAACGGGCATACAGGAGGCGGCGGCCGGGTTCAAAGGATTCGTCGGCGGACGGACGGGTCGCGCGGGGTCAGCCGGCCGGACCGGCGTCGGGGGCGCTGCTTTCGGCCAGGCGGTCGAGATGCATGCGGATATGCGCGGCTTCCGCCGGGGTGTTGGCGAGGGCGATGGCCCGGTCGAAGGCGACCCGCGCCTCCTCGCGGCGGCCGAGCTGCAGGAGCATGGCGCCCTTCACCCCGAAGAAATGGAAATAGCCGGAGAGGCGCGGCGCCAGCGGCTCGATCAGGGCGAGCGCCGCCTCGGCCCCGCGCAGCTTGGAGACGGCGACGGCGCGGTTCAGCGTGACCACGGGCGAGGGCTGCAGATGCTCGAGCGTCGCATAGAGCAGGTCGATCTGCGCCCAGTCGGTGTCCTGCGGCCGCGCCGCCCGGGCATGGAGCGCGGCGATCGCCGCCTGCACCTGATAGGG
>JRYH01001724.1_pt1 | contig 10559 bp, 6 predicted proteins | sample 235351 | NCBI WGS metagenome assembly JRYH01 (sample SAMN03074221, study PRJNA261480) | activated sludge metagenome | biome: Wastewater Treatment Plant; feature: Wastewater; material: Activated sludge; isolation source: activated biomass of a wastewater treatment plant treating wastewater... ... | reverse complement strand
GTTTTCTTCTGACAGAACCCCACACATATATGGGGCGATGGGCCCGCCTTCCGGCGCGCACAGCTTCGCAACTATCTGACTTACCTCGAATTTTCTTTCACGCCTTCGTTTGGACGCAACCACACCGAGTTGCTCAGACGGAGGAAAACATGAAACGCAACTGCATGACACAGAAGGAACTCGCCGACCGCTGGACCATCTCGCACCGTACCCTGGAACGGTGGCGGTGGGCGGGAGAAGGCCCCGCGTACATGAAGCTGGGCGGACGCGTCGTGTACCGCGTCTGCGATATCGAGGCGTTCGAGCAAGAGGTCATTCAATCCACGGCTGAACAGCAGATCTCGGCGTCCTGACGTCATTCCCGACCCTCCCGCCGCAAGTCACGCGCCAAAGCTCTGATTTGCGGCACATTTCGATTGCGCCACCTTCCCGGCTCGGCTAGCCTCGGCTCAGGCCCAGTAAATGGGCGCGCATAGTTAGCGTGCGCATCGCCCGAGCCGGGAGAGCGTGATGGACAACGACAGGTCGGAACTTCGCTGGGGCGTCGAGCAGCGCCTCGAGTTCATAGAGTTCCGCCTGTTCTGGGAGGGACATGTGAACCGCAGCGACCTGATGGACCAGTTCGGGGTCTCGGTGAACCAGGCGTCCACCGACCTGAACCGCTACATCGGCTTCGCGCCGGACAACATGGTTTACGACAAGAGCGCGCGGACCTATGTCCGTGGTCCCGGTTTCAAACCACAGTTCCTCGAGCCTGACGCAAGCCGCTACCTCGCCCAGCTGCGGTCGATAGCTGACGGGATCCTCGACCGTGAGGATTCCTGGATCGCGGATCTTCCGCCCTACGCGTCGACCCCGACGCCGATGCGTGGCGTCAACCCGGTGACGCTCCGCTCGGTCGTTGGCGCCATCCGCCGGTCTGAGGCAGTCGAGGTCAAGTACCAGTCACTGTCCAGCCCGGAGCCGCGCTGGCGCTGGATTGCACCCCACGCCATCGCTTTCGACGGCTTCCGCTGGCACACGCGGGCGTTCTGTTTGACCGACGACTGCTTCAAGGACTTCCTGCTCTCACGGATCCTCGAAATCCGTGGATCGCGCGAGAGCGACAACGCGGTCGAGAATGACCGCGACTGGCACTCCGAGGTCACGCTGGAAGTCGCCCCCCACCCCGACCTCACAGAGTCGCAGGCGAAGGTCATCGCGCTCGACTACGGCATGCGGGCTGGCAAGGCGAAGATCAAGGTCCGGCGAGCGTTGCTTTACTACGCGCTCAGACGGCTCGGGCTCGATACCGATCCGGCAGCCCGCAGTCCGCAGGATCAGCAGATCGTGCTTCTCAACAGGGAGGTTATCGATGCAGATCATCGATAACACCTCCCACCTTCTCGGGGATGACCTGAAAGCGTCAGTCGGCCATGGGACGCGTTTACGGATTGCTGCGTCCTGCTTCTCAATATACGCCTTCGAAGCACTGAAGTCTGAACTCTCGAAGATCGACAGCCTCCAGTTCGTTTTCACGGCTCCAACCTTCGTGCCCACCGAGGTAACCGACCGCCTCCGGAAGGAACGTAGGGAGTTCTTCATTCCCAAGGCGCGGCGAGAAAGCGGCCTCTATGGTACGGAATTCGAGATCCAGCTCCGCAACAAGCTTACTCAACGCGCCGTCGCTCGGGAATGCGCTGACTGGATCCGCAAGAAGGCCAGATTCCGGTCCAACACGACCAAAGCGCCGATGCAGCAATTCATGCATGTTGCCGGGCCTGAAAGCGAAGTGGCCTATATGCCGATCAGCGGCTTTACGGCAGTCGATCTTGGGTATCAAAAGGGTGATGCCGTCTCGAACTTCGTGACCCGCTTCAATGATCCGGGACACGCCAAGATGTACCTTCAGCTATTCGATCAGATCTGGTCGGACCCGGACAAAGTGAAGGACGTCACCGCCGCCATTTGCGAGCACATCGAGTCCGTCTATCAGGAAAATTCGCCCGAGCGCATCTATTTCATGATGCTCTACAATATCTTCCACGACTTCCTTGATGAAGTCGACGAAGACGTCCTGCCAAACGATCTGACCGGCTACCAGGAGAGCGTGGTCTGGAACAAACTTTTCAATTACCAGAAGGACGCAGCGACAGGCATTATCAACAAGCTCGAGACCTACAACGGATGTATTCTCGCGGATTCTGTTGGCCTCGGGAAAACGTTCACCGCCTTGGCGGTAGTCAAATACTATGAGCTGCGGAACCGCTCGGTTCTCGTGCTCTGCCCCAAGAAGCTCGCGGACAATTGGCGGAACTACAACACGAACCTGACCACAAATATTTTCGCTAAGGACCGTTTCAACTACGATGTCCTCTGCCACACCGACCTCTCACGCACCTCCGGCGAGTCCTTCGGCATCCCCCTCAATCGAGTGAACTGGGGCAACTACGACCTCGTCGTGATCGATGAGTCGCACAACTTCCGAAATAATGATGTCTACAAGGACCGTGAGACCCGCTACCAGAAGCTGATGAACCAGGTCATCCGCGCCGGCGTGAAGACCAAAGTCCTCATGCTCTCCGCCACCCCTGTGAACAACAGGTTCACCGACCTTCGGAACCAGCTGGCACTCGCTTATGAGGGGCAGTCCGAAGCCCTCAGCAAGAATCTGAAGGCTCAGATCAGCATCGAAGAGATTTTCCGTCGTGCCCAGAAGGCCTTCAATGAATGGTCGTCCCTGCCGCCCGAGGAAAGAACCGCTGCGTCGATCCTAAAAGCGCTCGACTTCGATTTTTTCGAGCTTCTCGACGCCGTGACTATCGCCCGGTCACGAAAGCATATCGAGACCTTCTACGACACGAAGGACATCGGGAAGTTCCCCCAGCGGCGCAAGCCGCTTTCGTATCATCGCCCAATCACCGAGCGGTCGGACGTGATGGGGTTCAACGACATCTTCACGCAGCTTTCGGTGCTGAAACTCGCGGTCTATGCCCCGATCAGTTACATTCTGCCCAGCCGTTTGCGGAAGTATGAGGAGATCTACGACACGCAGGTCGAGGGCGGACGCGGCAAGCTCAGGCAGGCTGATCGGGAGCGCAGCCTGCAGGCGCTCATGACGACCAACCTGCTGAAAAGACTGGAGAGCTCAGTCGCTGCGTTCCGGCTCACGCTTCGGTCTCTCGGCGGCAACATCGCGCGCACGCTCGATGCGATCGAGGATTTCGAGAGAACCGGACGCAGCGAGAGCGTCAGTGACTACCTTGCCGAAGTGAGCGACTTCGATCCAGAGGACGATGACCTGTCTGGCCTCGATGAGTTCACGGTCGGGAAGAAGGTCCAGATCAGCCTCGCCGACATGGACCTGCCGTCCTGGAAGCATGACCTGGCGGCGGACCTCGTCCTGATCGAGGATCTGATTGCCTCAATGGAAAAGGTCAAACCAGCGGACGATGCCAAGCTCCAGCACCTGCTCGCCCTGATCAGTGAAAAGGTGGACAATCCGCTGAATCCCGGAAACCGGAAGGTGCTGGTCTTCACCGCCTTCGCGGATACTGCCCACTACCTGTTCGAGAACTTGGCGCCCTTCGCGGGACAGCTCGGGCTACATGTCGGCAAAGTCACCGGGTCGGACGCGCCCAAGACCACGCTCAAGAAGTCCTACGACTTCCAGAGCGTCCTCACCCTGTTCTCTCCGAGGTCGAAGGAGAAGGCCATCGTCCTTCCGAACGAGCCGGGAGAGCTGGACATCCTTATCGGCACCGACTGCATCTCGGAAGGCCAGAACCTTCAGGATTGCGACTTCCTGATCAATTACGACATCCACTGGAACCCGGTGCGCATCATCCAGCGGTTCGGCCGGATCGACCGTATCGGATCACCCAACAGCCAGATCCAGCTGGTCAACTACTGGCCCGACATCTCGCTCGACGAGTACATCAACCTCAAGGAACGCGTCGAGAACCGGATGGTGATCGCAGACGTCACGGCGACAGGCGACGACAACGTCCTCACCTCCAAGTCGAACGACATCGCCTACCGCAAGGAACAACTGAGGCGGATGCAGGAGGAGGTGATCGAGCTGGAAGACGCAAAAGCGGGCATCTCGATCACCGATCTTGGGCTGAACGACTTCCGGATGGACCTGCTCAATTACGTCAAGCAACATGGCGAGCTAGACAACGTGCCCTTCGGCATGCACGCCGTCGTCCCGGCGCAGCCGGAGCTCGGTCTGCAGCCCGGCGTCATCTTCGCGCTGAAGAACATCCACGACAGCGTGAACGTCAACCAGCAGAACCGGCTGCACCCCTTCTACCTGGTCTACATCGACGACGACGGCCAGATCGTCGCCGACCACACCGAGGTCAAGCGCCTGCTCGACCTGATCCGATCCAGCTGCAAGGGGCGGATCGAGCCGATCCACGACGTTTGCCGCATCTTTAACGAGCGCACCGAGGACGGGCGCAAGATGGGCCGCTATTCCGACCTGCTGTCCAGCGCGATCCGATCGATGATCGAGGTGAAGGAAGAAAAGGACATCGACAGCCTCTTCAGCGGCGGGCGGACCACGGCGCTCACCCATACCATCAAGGGTATGGACGATTTCGAGCTGATCGCCTTCCTGGTCATCGAAGGGGGTGGCGCATGACCCTCTACGACTGGCCCCGCGCCGCCGCCTTCGGGCGCGTGATCCCCAAGACCAAAATCTACGAGCACGCCGGGGCGAACACGGGCCTCAAGGACCTCTTCGTGCGCGAGGTGGATCAGATCGTCTGGTCGCACAAGCTGGCGCCCGAGACGGTCAATCTGGCGGCGACGAAGCAGGTGGCCGAGATACAGGTCTTCCGTATCACCGCGCGCACCGCGACGCTCGACCGTGACGTGCTGCGCGCCATCGACAAGGCCATTTCCTTTCCGCTGATCTTCGAGGTGGCCCATGGTGGCCGCGTCAGGTTGGCCGCGGCCTACAAGCGGCCGAGTGAGGCCGACGGCTCGCGCTGGGTGGTGGGCGACTACTTTCAGGGGGACTGGCTGCCCGAGGATGCGCCGCGAACCTCGCTTCCGGTGGCGTTGAACATGGGCTCGCTGTACGAGCGGCTGCTCGAGCCGCTGGTGGCGGGGCAGACGGCCCGGCTGGTCCCCGGCATGGGCGAGGCACCGCAGACACCCTTCACGCCTGCCGAGGCGTACCGCCCCGTTTCGCTTGAGGAGCGCATCGCCCAGGCCGAGGCGATCGAGCGCCAGGCGCGCGAAGTCGAGCGGATCAAGGCGCGGCTGGGGCGCGAGAAGCAATTCAACAAGCGCGTGGCGATCAATGCCGAGCTGCGCGCGGCCAAGCAGGAACTGGAGCGGCTGACAGCGAGAAACGCTGGCGCCGCTGTGCCTAACGATTGAGAGGACGAGCATGGACAAGCTGAAGATGCACAGCCCCGACCTGAGCCAGGACAACATCGCGAAGATCCGCGAGCTGTTCCCCGGCTGCGTGACCGAGGCACGGGACGAGGCGACCGGGGCGGTGCGTCTGGCGGTGGACTTCGATCAGCTCCGTCAGGAGTTGAGCGACCACATCGTGGAAGGACCACAGGAGCGGTATCGGCTGGACTGGCCGGGGAAGCGAGAGGCGCTTCTTGCCTCCAACGCCCCCATCGCGAAGACATTGCGGCCGAATGAGTCCGACAGCGTAGATTTTCCAGGCACGCGCAATCTCTTTATCGAGGGAGACAACCTTGAGGCCCTGAAACTTATCCAAGAGACATACTTGGGAAAAGTAAAGCTCATATATGTTGATCCACCGTATAATACTGGAAGGGATTTTGTATATGATGATGATTTTGCAGAAGATGCCGAGAGCTTCATGGTGCGTTCTATGCAGGCCTCCGCCAGCGGAGATCGGCTAGTCGCCAACCCCGAATCAAACGGTCGTTTCCATTCGGATTGGCTAACCATGATGTATTCCAGAATTCGACTGGCAAAGAACCTACTCTCAGAAGATGGGGTCTTTCTCACATCGATTGATGATGGTGAGGTTTCCAACATTAGAAAAATCTGTGATGAGGTATTTGGCGAAGAACACTTCGCTGCACAGATTATCTGGAAAAAGAGGAACACTCCGCCGAACGATCGCGTAATCGGAGCTCAACACGACTACATTCTCGTATACTTCAAAAATGATCTCGCGGGAATTAAACTTAGGCCACGAACGGACGACCAGATTGCCCGATACAAGAACCCTGATGACCACCCGAAAGGCCCTTGGGTTGTTGGCGACCTCACGGCGAACGTGAAAGGAGGAAGATTTTCGCAGGCTCTCTACTATCCGATTACCAACCCCAACACTGGACAAGAATTCTTTCCACCGAACAACGGAAACTGGCGCTTCAACAAGGATAGAATTGATCGCCTGATTGCGAATGATGAAATCTACTTTGGGAAAGATGGAACATCTTCTCCCAAACTGAAACGCTTCCTCTGCGATGTTAAGGATGGGGCTACATGGACAACGTTGTGGGACTTCGCTCCATTTAACACATCCGGAACAAATGAGATGCGTGATATCTTCGGAAATTCAGTCCTTTTTGAGAATCCAAAGCCAATCGGCTTGTTGGAACACATCGTTGATCTCGGCGCCTCTCCCGATGCCTTGGTTATGGATTTTTTTGCCGGGTCAGGCACCACTGCCCATGCGGTGCTCAAGAAGAACTCCGAAGATGGCGGCAATCGGCGGTTCATAATGATTCAGCTTCCCGAGGCGACGAGCGAAGACTCAGAGGCTCACAAAGCGGGCTACAAAACCATTGCCGAGGTTTCCAAGGAGCGCATCCGCCGCGCTGGCAAGCAAATTCTTCAAGCACGATGCCACCCCGACTGGAACCGCGATGTCGGCTTCCGGGTGCTGAAGGTCGATACCTCGAACATGAAGGACGTCTACTACCGCCCGGACGAGCTGAAGCAGTCGGACCTGCTCGACATGGTCGACAACGTGAAGGAGGGCCGCACGGCCGAGGACCTGCTGTTCCAGGTGCTGGTCGATTGGGGCGTAGACCTGACGCTGCCCATTCGCCGCGAGACGGTGCAGGGCAAGACCGTGTTCTTCGTCGACGACAACGCCCTTGTCGCCTGCTTCGACCGTGGTATCACCGAGGATCTGGTGAAGGAGCTAGCGGGCCACGAGCCGCTGCGCGTCGTCTTCCGCGACAACGGCTTCGTTTCGGACGCGGTGAAGATCAACGTCGAACAGATCTTCCGCCAGCTCTCGCCCACCACCGACGTCAAGTCGGTCTGAGGGCGCGCCATGAAGCTCAAATTCAAGGTCCAGCCCTATCAGACCAATGCCGTCAACGACGTGGTCGACTGCTTCGCCGGCCAGCCGATGACCTCTGGCCTGACCTATCGCATCGATCCGGGTGTAGTGAAAAAGGGACAGCAAATAAGGCCTGAAGCCGAATACGAAGGTTTCAAAAACGCCGACCTCGCCCTGACGGACGCGCAGATCCTGGAAAACATCCAGAACGTCCAACGGCGCCAGAACCTGCCCGTCTCGCAGTCGCTGACGGACTTCATCACCTTCAACGCCCGGGGCGAGCGCGTGCCCGTCGCGGCCACCTACAAGCGCGACGCGCTGGCCGCGACCCGTGTTCACCTCGACGTCGAGATGGAGACCGGCACGGGCAAGACCTACTGCTACATCAAGACCATCTTTGAGATGAACAAGCGCTACGGCTGGTCGAAGTTCATCATCATGGTGCCGTCGATCGCGATCCGTGAAGGTGTCTACAAGTCGCTGCAGATCACGGCCGACCACTTCACCGAAAGCTACGGCAAGAAGGCGCGGTTCTTCATCTACAATTCCAAGCGCCTGCACGAGCTGGAGAGCTTTTCGTCCGACGCTGGGATCAACGTGATGGTGATCAACATCCAGGCGTTCAACGCGCGCGGGGCCGACAACCGGCGCATCTACGAGGAACTGGACGACTTCCAGTCGCGCAGGCCCATCGACGTGATCGCCTCGAACCGGCCGATCCTGATCCTGGACGAGCCGCAGAAGATGGAAGGCGCGGCGACGATGGAGGCGCTGCCGAAATTCAAGCCGCTGTTCATCATGCGCTATTCGGCGACCCACCGGACCCAGCACAACCGCGTTCACCGGCTCGACGCGCTGGACGCCTACAATCAGAAGCTGGTCAAGAAGATCGCGGTGCGCGGCATCCAGACCCGCGGGCTGGCCGGCACCAACGCCTACCTCTACCTGGAAGGCATCGACATCTCGAAGAAGGCCCCCGTGGCGCGGATCGAGATCGAGGTGAAGCTGGCATCGGGTGAAATCAAACGGCAGCTGAAGCGCCTTGAGTTCCGCGACGATCTGTTCGTGAAGTCAGGCGAGCTTGACCAGTACCGAGGCTTCACGATCAACCAGATCGACGCTGTCAACGACACGGTCGAATTCACGAATGGCGAAGTGCTGCGCGCCGGTGAGGCGAACGGCGACGTCTCCGAGCGCGACATCCGCCGCATCCAGATCCGCGAGACGATCAAGGCGCACCTGGACAAGGAAAAGCAGCTGTTCGCACAGGGCATCAAAGTCCTGTCGCTGTTTTTCATCGACGAGGTTGTGAAGTACCGCGACTACGACGAAGCCGACACAAACGGTGAATACGCGCGGGTCTTCGAAGAAGAGTACGAGCTGCTGAAGGCCGAGTACCTGTCGGAGCTCGCGATCGACAACGAGGCGTACCGGAAGTATCTCGCGGGCATCGACCCCGCGAAGACGCACAACGGCTATTTCTCGATCGACAAGAAGACGAACCGCCTCAAAGACCCTGCCGTTGGCGCCCGCTCGGTCGATTCCGACGACGTGGACGCCTACGACCTGATCCTCAAGGACAAGGAGCGCCTGCTTTCCCTTGCCGAAACCACCCGGTTCATCTTCTCACACTCGGCGCTGCGCGAGGGGTGGGACAACCCGAACGTCTTCGTCATGTGCATGTTGAAGCACAGCGACAACACCATTTCCCGCCGCCAGGAGGTGGGGCGTGGTCTGCGGCTGAGCGTCGATCAGCACGGGGACCGGATGGACCACCCGGCGGTGGTGCACGACATCAACGTACTCACCGTGGTGGCGAGCGAGAGCTACAAAGACTTCGTGGCCGGGCTCCAGAAAGAGATCGCGGAGACCCTCTCATCGCGTCCGCGGCAGGCAACAGAGGACTACTTCACGGGCAAGACACTCGCGACCGAGCATGGCCCGGTTGAGGTGACCGCCGCCATGGCCAAGCAGATCTACCGCTATCTGGTGAAGAATGACTACACCGACGATGCGGACCAGATCGCAGACGCCTACCACGAGGCCAAGGCGGCGGGAAAACTGGCCGACTTGCCCGAGGAACTGAAGCCGCACGCCGAGCAGGTGTTCCAGCTCATCGACAGCGTCTTCAGCGACGCGCAACTGCCCAAGGTCGATGACGGCCGCAAGCCCAAGACCAACCCCCTCAATGCCAATTTCGAGAAGAAGGAATTCCAGGAGCTTTGGGCGCGGATCAACCGCAAGGCGGTCTATCGGGTGGAGTTCGATTCAGAGGAGCTGATCCGCAAGTGCATCAGCGCGCTGGACAGCCAGCTGCGGGTCACCCCCTTGCAATACACCGTTCAGGTCGGCGTACAGAACGACGGGTTGACCGACGGCCAGCTTCGCAGCGGCGACGGCTTCTCGGTCACGAACACGACGACCGAGCGCGGGGACTCAATCCATTCGCTCGTGAAGTACGACCTCGTGGGGAAGGTAGCTGAGAACGCACAGCTGACGCGAGCAACGGCTGCAACCATTCTGGGCCAAATCGCTCCTGCAGTTTTCGAACAGTTCACAAGTAACCCGGAACACTTTATCTCAGAAGCCTCGCGCATCATCGCCGAGCAGAAGGCGGCCATGGTGATTGAGCGCCTTGCCTATGACGAAGTGGATGAGCGGTACGACGTGGACATTTTCACCGCGAACCAGACTGGCCAGGATTTTTCCCGAGCCACGAAGCAGCTCAAGAACCACGTCTACGACTATGCCATCACCGATTCCGATGTCGAAAGAGATTTCGTGAAGGAGCTGGATACAAGCAGCGAGGTCGTTGTCTATGCCAAACTCCCACGAGGTTTCCTGATCCCGACTCCAGTCGGCGACTACAACCCAGATTGGGCGATATCCTTCAAGGCTGGCAGTGTACGGCACATTTACTTCGTGGCCGAGACGAAGGGCACGATGTCCAGCATGAAATTGCGCGAGGTCGAGAAGACGAAGATCGAGTGCGCCCGCAAATTCTTCGACGAAATTAGCGAGCGCGTTACCGCGGACCGTGTGAAATATGATGTGGTTACCGACTATGCCAAATTGCTGGATCTGGTGGGGAAATGAAGTGCGATCAATTTTCCCACTTGGCTCGGGCCATTAACGACCAATAGGGTCGGGAGTATTGAACAGTCTTCAAAGACGACTTTGGCTCGGATTCCTGGCTGATCCCTTCGGCAGGTTTGCCCACGCAATGGAACTGGACGGCGACAATCTCCGGATCATACGCCGCGGCCTAGTTACGTCCATG
>JRYH01007328.1_pt2 | contig 10563 bp, 6 predicted proteins | sample 235351 | NCBI WGS metagenome assembly JRYH01 (sample SAMN03074221, study PRJNA261480) | activated sludge metagenome | biome: Wastewater Treatment Plant; feature: Wastewater; material: Activated sludge; isolation source: activated biomass of a wastewater treatment plant treating wastewater... ... | reverse complement strand
TCGTTCATGATCTCGCAGATCACGGCGGCCGGATAAAGCCCGGCGAGCCGCGCGAGATCGACGGAGGCTTCCGTGTGTCCGGCGCGGATCAGCACGCCGCCTTCGCGCGCGACCAGCGGAAACACATGGCCCGGCGAGACGATATCGTCCGCGCCCTTCGTCGGGTCGATCGCCGTCGCGATCGTGCGGGCCCGGTCGTGCGCCGAGATTCCGGTGGAGACGCCTTCGCGTGCTTCGATGGACTGCGTGAAGGCCGTGCGCTCGCGCGCCGCCTGAGTGCGGACCATGAATTCGAGACCGAGATCCTGCGCCCGCGTCTGCAGGAGCGCGAGGCAGATGAGGCCGCGGCCATGCTTGGCCATGAAGTTGATGGCGTCCGGCGTCGCCATCTGCGCCGGAATGACGAGATCGCCCTCGTTCTCGCGATGCTCCGCATCGACGAGCACGACCATGCGGCCGTTGCGCATATCGTCGACGATCTCCTGCGTCGAGGAGAGGAAGCCGCCGCCCTCGGTATAGGCCACGTTCGAAAGGCCGGTGCTCACGTACGAAACTCCATGATGCGCGCGACGTAGCGCGCGAAGAGATCGATCTCGACGTTGATCTCGTCGCCGCGCTTTTTGCGCCCCCAGGTGGTTTGGGTCAAGGTCACGGGGACGAGGTTGACGCCAAAGCGCGTCCCTGCAACCTCGTTAACGGTCAACGAGGTTCCATCGAGCGCGATGGAGCCCTTGGGCGCGGCATAAGGCGCCAGATGGGGCGGCAGCTCGACGACCACGCGCAGGCTCTCGCCGTCGGGGCGCAGATCGACGATGCGTCCGACGCCGTCCACATGGCCCGAGACGATATGGCCGCCGAGCTCGTCGCCGGCCTTGAGTGCGCGCTCGAGATTGAGGGGCTTGCCTACGGGCCAGCTTCCGAGCGTCGTGCGGGCCAGCGTCTCGTTCGAGACATCGACGGTGAACGCCGAGCCGTTGCGTCCGTCGGCCCGCACCGTGACGACGGAGAGGCAGACGCCATCGCAGGCGATGGACGCGCCGAGGGCGATGCCATCGGCAGCATAGCCCGAGCGGATCGCGAACCGCCCCCCTTCCCGGCCGATCAGCTCGCCGACGTCCGTGATGATGCCTGTAAACACGTTCCGTCTGCTCCAAACGTTAGGAATTGCCGGATCGGATCGCCCGCCCTGCGCCGGACCTCTCTGAGGCTTTCAACGCGGCGCGCGAACCCGAAGCATCGTCAGCCGGTCCGTGCCGACGCGCCGCTCCGAAGCAAACGCGAGATCTAGCCCTGGAGCATAGCGGGCCGCAAGCGCTTCGGCCGCGGGTGCGCCCTCCTCTGCGGCTCCGGCGGCGAAAAGGGCGATCTCGTCGGCCAGGCCCTCGGCCGCCGCGGCGCGCCAAACGCCCGGCCCGCCCTCGACGAGGAGACGCGTCACCCCGGCCTCGGCCAGGGCGGCGAGACCATCCGCATACGTAAAGCCGTCCGGCAAGGGCAGGATCCGCACGCCCTCGTCCTCGAACACCTGGCCGCGGCGTGCGGCGGCGTCGGCCCCGGTGACGATCCATGTCGGCACCTCGCGCGCGGAGCGAACGAGCTTGAGCCCGGGCGGCAGGTCGAGCGTGCGCGACAGCACCACGCGCACCGGCGAGCGGCCGGCGAAGCCCGGAAGCCGGCAGGTGAGCTCGGGGTCGTCGTCGCGCGCGGTGCCCGCGCCGACGAGGATCGCATCGGCCTCGGCGCGGAGCCGGTGCCCTGCCGCGCGCGCCTCGCCGCTCGTCACGAACACGGCCTGCCCGTTCTGTCCGCGCGGCACCAGGCCGTCGCGGCCCAGCGCCATCTTGAGCTGCACGAACGGCCGGTGCTGCGTCACGCGCAGGATGTGCCCGAGCGTGATCCATCGGCCCGCCTCGGCGCCGAGCCCGACCTCGACCCGGAGGCCGGCGGCCTCGAGGCGCGCAATGCCGCAGCCCGCGACGCGCTCGTCCGGATCGTCAACGGCGATCACGACCCGCGCGATCCCCGCCGCGATCACCGCATCGACGCACGGAGGCGTCTTGCCGTGATGCGAGCACGGCTCGAGGGTCACATAAAGCGTCGCGCCCTTTGCCCGGGCGCCGGCGCGGGCGATGGCCTGGGTTTCCGCATGCGGGCGCCCGCCGGGCTGGGTCATCCCGCGCGCGATGAGGCAGCCCGTCGCCTCGTCGGCGATCACCGCCCCCACGGACGGATTGGGCGCCGTCGTGCCGAGCCCGCGCCGCGCGAGCGTCAGCGCGATGTCCATCATGTGCCGGTCGAAATCCGAAGCGGCCGCGGTGCGCATGCCTCAGCCTCAGTGCTTCTTCGCCAGCGGCGGCGTCGCCTCGGTGCCGTCGTCGCGCGCGATCTCGCCCAGCACCTCCTGGAAGTCGGCGGCCTCGCGAAAGTCGCGATAGACGGATGCAAACCGCACATACGCGACCGGATCGAGCGCGCGCAGCCCGTCCATCACGTAGGTGCCGATGGTAGAGGAGGCGATCTCCGTCTCGCCCGCGCTTTCGAGCTGGCGCACGATGCCTGAGACCATGCGATCGACCCGCTCGCTTTCGATCGGCCGCTTGCGCAGCGCCACCGCCACCGACTTCGAAAGCTTGTCCCTGTCGAACGGCACCTTGCGGCCGCTGCGCTTCACCACGATCAGCTCGCGAAGCTGCACCCGCTCGAAGGTCGTGAAGCGCCCGCCGCAATCCGGGCAAACGCGCCGCCGGCGGATGGCCGTGCTCTCCTCCGTCGGGCGGCTGTCCTTCACCTGCGTCTCCTCGCAGGAGCAATACGGGCAGCGCATCGGTGATCTCCAAATGAAAGGCGCCGGAGCCCATGACTCCGGCGCCTGTTCTAGAGCCGTTCCGTTTTATGGACTCTGGGACCGGCTCCAGCCTTTTGTTTGTCGTGCTTCTTATCGGACACTTCCCGCGCATGGCTCCGCCATGACCGGTTCCTACTTTTCCGGAAGCACTCTAATTCAAGTTGCCGCGCCGCGAAACGACGCTGCAACGCGCGCCCCGAGGGGCGCGCGTCAAATCAGCCGTAGATCGGGAAGCGCTTGCAGAGCGCCACCGCCTCGGCCTTGACCTTCTCCTCGACAGCGCCGTTGCCCGCTTCGCCGTTCTTGGAGAGCCCTTCGAGAACCTCGGCGATCATGCGGCCAATGTCGCGGAACTCCGCCTCGCCGAAACCGCGCGTGGTGCCTGCCGGCGCGCCGAGACGGACGCCCGACGTCACCATCGGCTTCTCCGGATCGAACGGAACGCCGTTCTTGTTGCAGGTGATGTAGGCGCGGCCGAGCGACTTCTCGGAGATGTTGCCGGTGAGCTTCTTCGGGCGCAGGTCGAGCAGGATGAGATGCGTATCGGTGCCGCCCGAGACGAGCGCGAAGCCCGCATCGACCAGAACCTCGCCCATCGCCTTGGCGTTGACGATGACCTGCTTGGCGTACTGCTTGAACTCCGGCGTCAGGATCTCGCCGAAGGCCACCGCCTTGCCGGCGATGACGTGCATCAGCGGACCGCCCTGGATGCCCGGGAAGATCGCCGAGTTGACCTTCTTGGCGATGTCCTCGTCGTTGGTGAGGATCATGCCGCCGCGCGGGCCGCGCAGCGTCTTGTGCGTCGTCGTGGTGACGACGTGGGCGTGCGGGAAGGGCGAGGGATGCTCACCGGCCGCGACGAGGCCCGCGAAGTGCGCCATGTCGACCATCAGATGCGCGCCGACCTCGTCCGCGATCGCGCGGAAAGCGGGGAAATCGAACTGGCGGGGATAGGCCGAGCCGCCGGCGATGATGATGCGCGGGTTCTCCGCCTTCGCGATCTTGCGCACCTCGTCCATTTCGACGCGATGCGTATCGGGCTGCACTTGGTAGTGCACCGCGCGGAACCACTTGCCCGACTGGTTGACGGTCGCGCCGTGCGTCAAGTGGCCGCCATGGGCCAGATTGAGGCCGAGGATGGTGTCGCCCGGCTTCGCCAGCGCGTTGAACACGCCCTGGTTGGCCTGCGAGCCCGAGTTCGGCTGCACGTTGGCGAAGCCGCAGCCGAAGAGCTTCTTAGCGCGGTCGATCGCGAGGTTCTCGACGATGTCCACGTACTGGCAGCCGCCGTAGTAGCGCTTGCCCGGATAGCCCTCGGCGTACTTGTTGGTGAGCACGCTGCCGGCCGCATCCAGCACCGCGCGCGAGACGATGTTTTCCGAGGCGATCAGCTCGATCTCATGCTGCTGGCGGCCGAGCTCCTTGTCGATCGCCGACGCGACCTCGGGATCCGTCTCGGACAGATGAGATTTAAAAAAGCGGGCGGTGTTCGACATGACGTTTCCTCTTGGCGTCGGCTTATGTTGGTCAGGCGCAGAGAGCGCCGAAGGGCAATGCACACAAAAAAGAGGGGCGACCCCGGCCATGAAGAGACGGGGTTGCGACGTAGAGAACCCTACTTTCGCACGCCCCTTACCATGCGCCATCGCTCCGCAACAGTGAAGCGCAGTCGCACCTCTTTTTGTGGGTGCAGCGCAGCACGGAGAGAGGGTGGACAAGGGCCGGCTGCCGAGGGCGGAGCCGGCCGCAAAAGGGCCTGAGGGAGAGGATCGGCGCGCTTATTCGGCCGCGAGCTTGCCGGTGCGTCCCACGGCGGCGGGGCACGCGGCCCACAGCCCCTTGAGCGCCTCGGTCAGCGTATCCATCTGCGCATCCGTATGCAGCGGACCGGGCGTCAGCCGGATACGCTCCGTACCGCGCGGCACGGTCGGATAGTTGATGGGTTGCACATAGATGCCATGCGCCTCCAGCAGCCGGTCGGTGACGTGCTTGCAGTGCACCGGATCGCCGATGAGCACGGGCACGATGTGGCTCTGGTTCTGGAACACGGGGAGCCCCGCCGACGTGAGGCGCGCTTTCAAGGACCGCACCCGCTCCTGGTGACGGGCACGCTCGAGCTGGCTCGCCTTGAGATGGCGGATGCTCGCGAGCGCGCCTGCGGCGATGGCCGGGGCGAGCGAGGTGGTGAAGATGAAGCCCGGCGCGAACGAGCGGATCGCGTCGATCAGGTCGCGGGTGCCGGCAATGTAGCCGCCCATCACGCCATAGCCCTTGGCCAGCGTGCCGTTGATGACGTCCACCCGGTCGAGCACGTCGTCGCGCTCGGCGATACCGCCGCCGCGAGGGCCGTAAAGACCGACGGCGTGCACCTCGTCGAGGTAGGTCATCGCGCCGTACTTCTCGGCGAGATCGCAGATGGCCGCGATCGGCGCGATGTGGCCATCCATCGAGTACACGCTCTCGAAGGCGATGATCTTCGGCGTGCCGGCCGGAAGCTGCTTGAGCTTGGCCTCGAGGTCGGCCGGATCGTTGTGGCGGAAGATGCGCTTCTCGCAATTGCCGTGGCGGATGCCCTCGATCATCGACGCATGGTTCTTCTCGTCGGAGAAGATCACGCAGCCGGGAAGCAGCCGGGCGAGCGTCGACAGCGCCGCCTCGTTGGCGACATAGGCCGAGGTGAACAGCAGCGCCTGCTCCTTGTGGTGGAGGTCGGCGATCTCGTGCTCGAGCTCGACGTGATAATGCGTGGTGCCGGAAATGTTGCGCGTGCCGCCCGAGCCGGCTCCGACCGACTCGATCGCCTCGTGCATGGCCGCCGTCACGGCCGGATGCTGGCCCATGCCGAGATAATCGTTCGAGCACCAGACGACGATGGGCTTGGCCCCGACGGGCGTCACGTGATCGGCTGCCGGAAATGCGCCGCGGTGGCGCTTCAGATCGGCGAACACCCGATAGCGGCCCTCCTTGCGAATTGCATCGAGAGAGGCCTTGAAGTGCCGCGCATAATCGACCATCGAAACGTTTCCCCGAACTGTCCTGTTCTTGGCGCCCGCCGTTCTGTGGACGATCGCATTAGCCAAGAGCATCTGCCTTGGCGCGCTACTTTGCAACGTCTCTAATGTCGCGGCAAGCAGCAGATTTACAGACCAAGCCTTTGGAAATCAACGGATTGCGCACGGGCTTCCCGCACACATGGCACGGGACCTGGCCTGGATGCCCGGCGCTGCACTGCACAACAACCGCTCCGGGATCAGGCAGGCCCTGTCACGAGTCGGGCCGACCGAGGCACCCCCTGGCGTCGCGAGGCGCGGCCAATGGATCCTCCACCCTGAGCGGTAGCGCGGCCGCCCCGGCCGCGCCTTGACCAAACGCAAGGCGCGCGCACCCAGCCGGCTCGACGCGCGGCTCTCCAAACGGAAGGTCTAATAGGAGGTCGCGATCTCCGCCACGCCGTCGCGGCCATAGAGGTCGCGCCGGAACTGGATGGCGCCGTCCTTGGTCGCCCACGCGGTGATGTAGACGAAATGCAGCGGCACGGGCGTGGCGAGGCGCACGTCCTTGCGCGCGCCGGTCTTCTTCATCTCCTCGACGCGGTCCTGCTCCCAGCCGTCGTTCTGCGCCACGAGCCAGTAGGCGAGCCGCTCGATGTTGTGGACCCGGATGCAGCCCGAGCTTGCCGCGCGGAAGTTGCTGCCGAACAGCCCTTCCGACGGGCTGTCGTGCATGTAGACCGACTCGCCCGAGGCGAAGTTGATCTTCACGAACCCGAGCGGGTTGTCCTTCCCCGGCGGCTGCCGGTACGCGTAGGACTTCACGGCCGCGGAGTTCCAGTCGACTTTCTCCGGATCGACCTTCTTGCCGTTGCTGTAGGCTTCGATGCCGGTCTTGACGAGGACGTTCTCGCCCTTGGCCTGCATCTCGCGGCCTTGCGGAATGAGGTCCTTGGTGATCACGGTCGGCGGCAGGCGCCAGATCGGATTGAAGTTGAGCTCGGTAATGGTCGAGCGCAGAAGCGGGGTCGGCCGGTCCACCTTACCGACGACGCCGGTATGGCGGCTGATGACCTTGTCGAGGGCGACGGCCTCCACCTGCGCGGCCGGGATGTTCACCACCACGTACTTGCGCTGCGGCTTCACCACGGCGGCCAGTTCGGTCAGGCGCTTGAGATTGGTCTTGAGCTGCGAGAGCCGGTCCTCCGCCGTCACGTTGAGGGCGGCGGCCGTCCCCTTGTCGAGGCGTCCGTTGGGGGTCAGCCCGTTGTGCGTCTGGTAGGTCTTGAGCGCCTCGACCAGCGTCGGATCGAGATTTTCGCTGCCCGCCTGATCGGCCGCCAGCTCGCCCGAGACGATCAGCCGATCGCGCAGCTCGACGATGGCGAAATGATCCTCGCCCGGCTTGACGGTGGCCTCGGGCACCATTTTCCAGCCGCCCGCCTCGACGATGGCCGTATAGCGCGCGATGGCGGCTTTGGTGGCTGCGATGTTGGCCGGCGACAGAGTCGGCAATCCGGGCGGAGGATTGCGCTCGAGCTCCTTGAGGGCCTGGCGCTCCGAAAGCGCGCTTCCCGGGCCGTCTCCGCCGACGGGACCGAACTGCAGTGCCCAGGGGTCAAACGCTTCGGCCGCCCCCAGCGGCGCAAAAAGGGCCAGTGCCGAGACCGCTCCCGCACAGAGCCGGCCGAAACGGCCCAAAGGTCGCCAGGACATCTCGCCCTCCCCCCTGGCCCGTGCGCCACGGCGCAACGGGCCGATCGCTGCCGGCAACCCGGCCCCCGTTCGGAACGCACACACCCCAAGCGCGGACAGCATGGCAAATCCCACCGTCCGGCAAAAGCCCTGCCCCACGCGGGCTGGGGATATGATGCACGCCCGCAACAAATCCGCCCCTGGATCTCAGGAGATCCGGGGGCGGCGGCAACAAAGACGTGTGCAGAAGACTGTGGACGAGCGGCATGTCCGGGAGGAAACGGGCGAACGCCGGCGAATCGGCCGCCCTCGCCTCGCCCCTTGCCCGCCCGCTTCAGGACATCGCGATCTCCTGCTCGCGCAGCGCGCGCTCGATCGCGATGTTGAGGTCGTTGATCACGGCCGCGCGGTGGGCGAGCTTCAGGATGAAGGCCCGCACCTCGAACTCGAGCGCCGAGGCACCGACGCCGATGAAGAACACGCTCGGCTCGGGCGAATCGAGCACCTGCGGCGTCCCCTTCACCGCCTCCAGGATCGCCATCTGCGCCCGCAGCGTATCCGTCCCGTACGCGATCGACACCTTCACCGTGACCCGCGTGATGCTGTCGGCGAGCGTCCAGTTGATCACCTTCTCCGTAATCAGAGACTTATTGGGAATGATGATCTCGCGGTGCTCGCCGTCGGTCATGCTGGTGGCGCGGATATGGATGCGCGAGACGGTGCCCGTGAGATTGCCGATCGTCACCGTATCGCCGACGCGCACGGGCCGCTCGAACAGGATGATGAGGCCCGAGATGAAGTTGGCGACGATCTCCTGCAGGCCGAAGCCGACACCGACGCCGAGCGCGGCCACGATCCACTGCACCTGGTTCCAGTCGAAGCCGACGCTGCGCGCGGCGAAGACGAGGCCGACGATGGCGATGACGTAGCGGCTGACCGCACTCACGGCATACCGCGTGCCGGCCTCCACGTTCAGTCGACGCAGCGCGGTGATCTCCAGCAGCCCCGGCAGGTTGCGCGCGGCGATGAGCGTGATGACGCCGATCACCAGCGCCACGAGCACGTTCGAGACCGTGACCGGCATCGACCGCGTGGCCCCGTCGATGGTCACGGTCTGCTGCCAGAGCGGGACATCGAGCAGCGCGAGCGACGGCAGCGCCTCGCGCCAGAACAGCCACAGGCACATGGCGAGCGCCAGCAACGCGAACATGCGCACGAGCTTGCGCGTCTGGTCGCTGATGGAGGCGATATCGACCTCGTCGTCGTCCTGCTGCAGCATCAGCACGGGCTCCACCGGATCGCCGGATTGCTGGGCAGCCGCCTGTGCGCGCGCCTTCTCGCGCCGCTCCTTCGCCCGCCGGATCTCGAGCCGCCGGCGCGCCACCAGCACCTGCCGCATGGCGATGTTGTAGGCGAGGAAGGCACCGACGATGATCGCGACCGACATGACGAGCCCGCGCTGGATCTGCTCGGCGCCGTCGTAGTAGCCCGAGAGCGCGAGCGCGGCGATGGCGAGCGGCGTCATCCAGAGCAGCGTGTGCCACAGGTAGCGCGTCATCCAGAGCGGATGGCCCGGGCCGCCCCGCTCGATGAAGATCCCGCGCCGGGGCGAGGCGATCCGCGCCAGGAAGAGCGCCACCGCGATCGCGCCGATCAGGAACGCGAAGCGTCCGAGGCCGTCGCGCAGATGCTGCGCGCTGCTGGCGCTGATGGTGCCGAGAACGAAGGCCACGGGCGTCACGATGTACTTGAGCCACTGGATGTTCGACCACAGCATGGCGCGCGCGCGCTCGGCCCAGCCGAAATGCGCCGAGAAGAGCCCGTTCTCGATGGCCAAAAACTGCGCGAACCGCAGGAAGGTGACGACGATGGCCGCACTCAGAAGCCCTGCGCCGACCGCCATCGTAAACTCGGCCGCTTGCGGAGGCTGGGTGAGGAGCCAGCCGGCGAGACCGAACAGGATCGGCGTCTTGAGCGCCAGGAGGCCGGTGATGAGGAGCGCTTCCGGCGTCCGCCAGTAGTTGTCGGTGGAATAGCGTCCCAGGCTGGCCGCGATGGTGTCGAGCCGCTTGCGCAGACGCCGCCAGAAGAGTGCGAGCGCGGCGAACAGCGTCACAGCGATCGCAGTCGGAATGGGATGCTCCTTGGCCTTCGCGACGAGCGTCTCCCCGACGGCCTTCCAGCTTTCCGGATTCCCCAGCCAGGACACGCTCGAATAGACCTGTTTCAGCCAGTCCGCGCCCACCGGGCCCGAGCTCGGCAGCCACAGCAGGCGGCTGTTGAGCAGCGCACCGAGCTGATTGGTCTGGTTGAGCAGATCGCGCTCGGCCGCGTTCAGCTCCGCGAGCTGGTTGATGCGGGCCGCGAGCGCGTCATGAAGTTGCACATAGACCTCGCGGCGCACGACCACGAGCTTTTCGAGTGCCTGCCGCACCTCCTCCGTGGCGGGAGGCACGCCCTCGCGGTTGGCGCTCGCGAGCACGCGCTCGGACATGCCCTTGGCGTCCGACAGGACGCGCCGGGCCTCCTCGGCCTGCAGGCGCTTCAAGCGCGCATCCACGATCGCCTCCTCGCGATCCCGGATCCGCCGCGTCAGGACGGTGGCCGGCGGGAGCTGCGCGCGCATCGTGCGCAGGAACTCGCTGAACTCTCCGCCCGCGCTGCCGATCTCCAGCACCTGCTGGGCGGCCGTCTTGCTGTCGCGCAGGCGGACGAGATCGCCCTGCACTTCGGTCAGACGGGCCTTCCCGTCCTCGAGCTTGCCCGCCGTCGCGGCTACCCGTTGCCGCAGCGCCTCGGAATCCTTCACGTAGGCTTCGAGCACGGGATGCTGCATGGAGAGCTGACGGGCCTCGCGATCCGCCTCCTGCTGGCGCTTCCGAGCATCGATCTGCTTCAGGGAATCCGTCCGCGCCTCGATGAGCGGAATGCGCCGCATGAGCTTTTCGAGCTTGGCGGCGGCGAGATCGCGGCGCGCGGTCGTGGCGGCCTGGCGCGAGGGCAGGCTGATCAGCTCCTGCTCGAGCATGTTGA
>JRYH01007220.1_pt1 | contig 10563 bp, 9 predicted proteins | sample 235351 | NCBI WGS metagenome assembly JRYH01 (sample SAMN03074221, study PRJNA261480) | activated sludge metagenome | biome: Wastewater Treatment Plant; feature: Wastewater; material: Activated sludge; isolation source: activated biomass of a wastewater treatment plant treating wastewater... ... | reverse complement strand
TGGAGCCAGTCGGCAGGCCCGTCGGGAAACAGCGTGCCATTCAGCTGGTCCGCCATCAGGATGAGGATATTCGGCGCGCTCATGGCTTTCTCCGCAGCATGGCGAGCACGCCGAGCGCATGGTCGGCCGCGGCTTCGGGCGTGTCGGGATGGTTGAGCGCCGCGCGGATATAGAGCCCGTCGATCAGCGCCGAAAGCGTCATTGCGGCCGCATGCGGATCGGCGCAATCGGGGCGCAACGCGTGGATCAGGTTGCTGCGCAGGCGGCGGTGATAGACGCGCCAGAGCCGCAGCGCCTCGGGATTCCTTTGCGCAAGCACATAGAAGGTCATCCAGGCGCTGATGGTCTCGGGGCGGAAGCTGACCGGGGCAAAGGACGCGCGGATGATCGCCTCGGCGCGCTCCCCCACACCTGCGCGCGCGAGTTCCTCGCGCACCACGGCACCGAAATCCGACAGGATCCGGCGCATGGCGGCCAGGAATATCTGCTCCTTTCCGCCGAAGTAATGATGGGCGAGCGCGCTGGACATGCCGGCGCGGCGGGCGATCTGCGACACGGTCACGTCAAGCGTGCCGGCTGCGCCGATCTCGGCGATGGTGGCCTGGACCAGCGCCTCGCGGCGCCGCGGCTCGGCTCCGGTTCTCGGCATGATGCCCTCCCCCAAGATTCATGCCCTGAAGGTTAGAAAAAGTTTATTGACTGGTCAATCAACTTTTCTGGCGGCAGCAGAACGGAAAACCCCCGACCGGGGCGTGCGGCCCGGATCGGGGGTTGATGGTGCGGGGCGGGAAACCCCGCCGGATGGCCGCTCAGAGTTGTGCCATTACCTCGTCGGAGGCTTCGAAATTGGTAGTGACGCGCTGCACATCGTCGTCATCCTCGAGCGCCTCGATCAGCTTCATGAGCTTCTGCATGCTTTCGAGGTCCATCTCCGTCGTGGTCACGGGCTTCCAGACGAGGCGGGTTGCCGTGCTTTCGCCCAGTTGCCCCTCCAGGGCCGAGGAAACATCATTGAGGTCGCTGTCCGCACACCAGATGAAATGGCCGTCCTCGCTGCTTTCGACATCTTCGGCCCCCGCCTCGATCGCCGCCATCATGATGGTATCGGCATCGCCGGTCTCGGCCGGATAGACGACCTCGCCCTTGCGCTCGAACATGAAGCCGACGCTGCCGGTCTCGCCCAGATTGCCGCCGTTCTTGGTAAAGGTCGAGCGCACATTGGTCGCGGTGCGGTTGCGGTTGTCGGTCATCGCCTCGACGATCACGGCAACCCCGTTCGGGCCGTAGCCCTCATAGCGGATTTCCTCGTAATCGTCGCCCTCGCCCGCCTGCGATTTCTTGATCGCGCGTTCGATCACGTCCTTGGGGACCGAATTCGCCCTTGCCTCTTTCACCGCAAGGCGCAGGCGCGGGTTCATGTCGGGATCGGGGTCGCCCATCTTGGCGGCGACGGTGATTTCGTTGCCCAGCTTGGAAAACAGCTTGGAGCGCACCGCGTCCTGACGCCCCTTGCGATGCTGGATGTTTGCCCATTTGGAATGGCCGGCCATACGTCGATCCTTGTGCTGTCTGGCTGCTCGCGGCTCATATAGTCCCCTGCGGGCCGGCGGATCAAGAGAGCCCGCGCAACGCTTACAGCGGCCAGATCAGCGGAATGATGGCGGAAGCCAGCAGCCAGATACAGATATTGAGCGGGATGCCGATGCGCAGGAAATCGGAAAAGCGGTAGCCGCCGGGGCCATAGACCATCATGTTGGTCTGATAGCCGATCGGCGTCGCGAAGGAAGTCGAGGCCGCACTCATCACCGCCACAACCAGCGGGCGCGGATCGAACCCCATGGCATTGGCCAGCCCGATCGCCACCGGCGTCATGATCACCGCCACCGCATTGTTGCTGACCAGTTCGGTCAGGATCGAGGTCAGCAGATAGACCGCCGCGACCACGAAGAAGGGCGGCAGGCTTTCCAGCACGGGCGCCACCGACGTGACGATCATCTGCATCGCGCCGGAACTTTCAAGCCCCGCGCCCACCGCCAGCATGGCGAAGATCAGCACCAGAAGCGGCCCGTCCACGAAGGAGAACGCCTCGTCCGCGTCGATGCATCCGGTGACCAGAACCAGCGCCACCGCCAGCACCGACAAAAGCAGGATCGGCGCCACGTTGAGCGCGGCGAGCGTCACAACCCCGATGATGGCCGCCAGCGCGATCGGCGCATGTCCCCGCCGGTAGGCGCGTTCCGAAGGGCGCGAGACCTCGACCATGTCCATGTCGCTTGCGAGGCGTTCGATATCCGCCGGCGCGCCTTCGAGCAGGAGCGTATCACCGACCCCGCACCACGATATTGTCCATCTGCGTGCCGATGTTCTGATTGCGCCGATGCGCCGCCAGCAGATAAACCCCGTAGCGCCGCCGCAGCCGGAGCGAGCCGAGCGTGCGCCCCACCATCTTGCAGCCCGGCGTGATCAGCACCTCGACGGTCGATGTGGGCACCGCCGACACCTGGTCGATGCGGCGCAGTTCCTTGTTGCGCTGGAGCGAAAGCAGTTCCGCCATCTGCGTGCGCAGCACCACCCGGTCCCCGACCTGGAGCCGCACCCCCTCCAGGTCGCGCCGCAGCGACTGGTCGCCCCGGATCACGTCGATCAGCCGGACGCCCTCGCGCTTGAACAGCTGCACGCCGGTCACTTCGCGTCCGATCAGGTTGGAATCGGGGGGGATGAATGCCTCGGTAAAGAACTTCATCTTCGAGCGGCTCGACAGCAGCGCCGCCATGCTCGGCCGGTCGGGCAGCAGACGCGGCCCGGCAAAGACGAGATAGATCATCCCGAACGCAAGCAGCGCAAGGCCGAGCGGCATGATCTCGAAGATCGTGAAAGGTTCAAGCCCCTGCGCCCGCGCCACGCCGTCCACCAGCAGGTTGGTCGAGGTGCCGATCAGCGTCAGCATGCCCCCGAGAATCGCGCTGTAGCTCAGCGGAATGAGCAGCTTGCTGGGAGCGATGCCGAGCGATCGCGCAACCTGCACGAAGACCGGCATCATCACCAGCACCACCGGCGTATTGGCGACAAAGGCAGAGATCAGCGCGACGAAACCCATCAGCATGACAATGGCAAGCCTTGGGCGCACCAGCGCCTGGTGCTCGGCCAGCGTGGTGAAGGCATGCAGCGCCCCGGTGCGCACCAGCGCCCCCATGATCACGAACATCGCCGCAATGGTCCAGGGCGCGGGATTCGCCAGCACTCCGACCGCGACCTCATAGGGAAGGATGCCGCTGATCAGCATGGCCGAGGCGCTGGCCAGCGCGACCACCTCGGCCGGGAGCGCTTCGCGCAGGAACAGCAGGAACATGACCCCGACGATGACCAAAGCGAGAACCGCGCCGAAACTGTCGGAAAGCTGGAAAAGGGTCATGATGCTCGCATTCCGCCCGTGCCCGCGGCCCGGTGTTCCGGCCAGAATGCAGTTAGACCGATCGGGAGACCTTGCGCAAGCGGCTGGAACAGGTGCGCGCGGACGATCCGCATCATGCGCCGACCCGCATCATGCCCCGGCGGCTCAGGGGCCGGCGGTTCAGGGGCCCGAGGGCTCGAGCCGGCCGCCGATGCGCACCATGCGCAGCGCGCGCGCCACGCCGGTCGCATCATCGGTTTCGACCATGACACCGGAAAGCGTCGCCTCTCCCATCGCCGGGGAAAACCGCCCCTTCGGCATGCCGGTGATGAAGCGGCGCATGGGCTCTGCCTTGTCCATGCCGATCACGGAATTGTAGTCGCCGCACATGCCTGCATCGCTCTGATAGGCGGTGCCTGCGGGAAGAATCTGCGCATCCGCCGTCGGAACATGGGTGTGGGTGCCGACCACCAGGCTGGCGCGGCCGTCGCAGAAATGCCCCATCGCCATCTTTTCCGAGGTCGCCTCGGCATGGATGTCGACGATCACGGCATCGGCCTGTCCGCCCAGCGGATAGGTCTTGAGAACCAGCTCCACCGCCGAGAACGGATCGTCGAACTGGCGGTTCATGAAGACGCGGCCCAGCGCCTGCAGCACCAGCACCTTGCGCCCGCCCCGGGTCTCGAACAGGCGCGCGCCGCGGCCCGGCGCTGCCTTGGCGAAATTCAGCGGCCGCAGCACGCGGTGCTCGGTCTCGATGAACTGCATCATGTCGCGCTGGTCGAAGGCATGGTCGCCCAGGGTAATGCAATCGGCCCCGGCCTCGAGGATCAGCTTCGCGTGGTCCCCGGTCAGGCCCATCCCGCCCGAGGCGTTCTCGCCGTTCACCACCACGAAATCGAGCCGCCAGTCCTTGCGCAATTGCGGGAGGCGGTCACGAATCGCGGCACGGCCGGCACGGCCCACCACATCGCCCAGAAAAAGAAGTCTCATTCCGCCCTGTTACGGGGGATGGTCCCGCGCGGCAAGGCCGGGTTTCGGACGCCCCCAGACGGCGTCAGGCCGAAGCGATCACCCAGTCCGCCATCTGCGGCAGGACCGCGTTCAGCACCGTCTGCAACGCGGCCGCGATCGCCGGGGCGCCGTCATCCTGCGACGGGGCGGCATGACGCCAGATGCGGCTTGCGATCACCTGCTGGTCGGCATCGCGCAGCAGCGTCAGGGTCATGTCGAGAACGACCCGCACCTGATCGCCCACCAGCTCGGCCTGAAACCCGTCGATCCGCGTCAGCAGGGCCAGATCGGGAACCGGCCCGCCGTCGCCGCCGCCGACATAGGCGATCCGTCCGGTCCCGGCGATCGAGCGCACCAGCAGCGACTGTATCAGTTCGGGCAGTTCATCCGACCAGCGCGATTCCCCGAGATAGGTGACCGCCTGCGGCGCCGGCTTGATCATGATCCGGTCGCCCGCGATCGCCGCCGCCGCATCGGGGCGCGCCACCATGAGCGTGCGCCCGCTGCGCCGCCCGCTGGCAGAGCCGCTCGCCGGCAGGAGGTCATAGATATTGCGCGCCGGCGTATTGAGCGCCGACAGCGCGCTGCAGCCGCCCAGGCTTGCGGCGGCGCCGAGAATGGCGAAACGGCGGGTCATGGTCATGGGTTGCATCCTGTCATCTCCGGTATTCGGGAACACGCTCATTCAGCAGGAACTGGGTCGGGTTGCGCTCGATCCGCCGTATCAGCCGCTCGAGCGAACGCAGAAGGCTGCGCCCCTCGCTGCCCAGGCGTGCGATCTCGGGCAGGCCGGTGCCGGCGAACTCGCGCACCCCGGGCGCCGAGGCGGCGACGGTGGATTGCACATCGGCCACGACCGCATCGGCCCGCGCGATCAGCGCCTTCAGATCGTCGGTGACACCCGGCAGGTCGTCGGACACGCGATTCGCCGCCGCCGCGACGCGATCGCTCGCCGCGCGCAGGTCGTTCAGCACCGGGTCGAGATCGGTGGCCATCACCCCGGTCGCGGTGTCAAAGGCGGTCTCGGCCGAGGCCAGCGCCCGGTCGCCGGCGGCAAGCGAGCGGTCGAGGTTGTCCATCGTCTGTCCGGCGCGATCAAATGTATGCCGGACCGATGCGAGCGTTTTCTGCGCGCTCTCGACCAGCGGGTCGAGCCGGCCGGTGGTGCTGGTCAGGTTGTTGGCCACGCGTTCGACCGCGGCGCGGGCGGTGGTCACGCCCTCGCGGATGTCATTGACCACCACCGGCACGTCCTCGTCGATCACGGATTCGATCGAGGCGATCGCGGCGCGTGCCTCGGCCACAAGCGCCTTGCCGTCGCCGCGAATGACCTCGTCGAGCCCGCCCGAAGCCGAGGACACCGCGGCAAAGGCATTGTTCGCCTCGTCCAGCGTCGTCTCGAGCTCGGTCAGCCGCGCATTCATGAGCGCCGCCGTCTCGTCAAAGTTGTCGATCGTGCCGCTGGCCTTGGCCGCGATCTCCCTCACGCCGTCGTTGAGCGCGGTCACGGTTTCCGTGATCCGCGCGACGATGATCGGCACCTGGCCGGTTATCAGCTCCTCCACCTGCGCAAAGGCGGTCCTTGCGCTTTCGATCGCATCGGTCGAGGCGGTGATGGTCTTTTCCGCCGCCTCGAAGGCACCGGTGGCCGATTCAAGCGTTTCGTCCGCGTAGACGAGCGTCGTTTCGGCCGAGGCCGCGACCGAATCGAGCCGGTCGGTGAACAGGCTGATCTGCTTGGTGGCCTCGCTCACGACGCCGGTGATGCGGGAAAAATCGCTGAGCGCCTGGTCGAGCCCGCCCGAGGCATGTTCGATATTGCTGAGGATGTTCTCGACATGGGCCTGGTTGCGCGGCCCGGCGATCCGCTGGAACTGCCGCAAAAGCTTGGTCGCCTCGGTGATCATGTCGGGCGCGTCCTCGACCAGCTGCTGCACGGTCGAGCGGCGCGAAGGAATGAGCGGAAGCTCCCCCGGTTCTGCGGTCAGTGGTTCGGCCTCGCTCTGGCGGTTGGTGAGCGAGATATAGGAAACCCCGGTAACGCCCGACGAGCTCAGCTGCGCGATGGTGTCCTCGCGCACGGGCGTATCCGCTGCCACCTGGATTTCGACATAGACCTTGGACGGATCCTGGTCCGAAATGCGCAGGTCGACCACATGGCCGACCGAGATCCCGTTATAAAGGACATCGCCCGAGGAACTGAGCCCCGAGACGTCCTCGAACAGGATGCCGTATCTCGCGTATTGGCGGTCGAACTGAAAGCTCGCGAGCCAGATCATGAAACCGAGCGCCCCCAAGATGCCCAGAAGCGTGAAGGCTCCGATCAGGACGAAATTCGCGCGGGTCTCCATCACCGTTTTCCTTTCGTGTCCAGCGCCGCCCGCGCCCTTGGCCCGTGGAAATACTCGCGCACCCAAGGGTGGTCGATTTCCATCATCTCGTCCATGGTCCCGACCGCAAGCACCCGTTTCTCCGCCAGCACCGCGATCCGGTCGCAGATGGCAAAGAGCGAATCCAGATCATGCGTCACCATGAAGACGGTCAGCCCGAGCGTCGCCTGCAGCCGCGCGATCAGCTTGTCGAATTCGGCCGCGCCGATCGGGTCGAGCCCGGCGGTCGGCTCGTCAAGAAACACAAGCTCGGGGTCGAGCGATATGGCGCGGGCCAGCCCGGCGCGCTTGCGCATCCCCCCCGACAGATCTGATGGGAATTTGTCATGGGCGTTTTCCGGCAGGCCGGCCATGCGCACCTTGATGCCGGCAAGCGTCTGCCGCAGATCGTCGGGCAGGGACAGTTGTTCGCGCATCGGTGCCTCGACGTTCTGGCGCACGGTCAGCGACGAAAACAGCGCCCCGTCCTGGAACATCACCCCCCAGCGGCGGCGCAACTGGCGATAGGCATCGCCCGACGTGTCGCGCACGTCCTCGCCGAACACCTCGATCTCGCCGGCGTCCGGTTTCAGAAGCCCGACGATCTGGCGCAGGAGCACCGACTTGCCCGTGCCCGAGCCGCCGACGATCCCCATGATCTCGCCCCGGCGCACGTCAAGGTCGAGCCCGTCGTGAACCGTATGCGTGCCAAAGCTCTTGACCAGCCCGCGCACCCGGATGATGGGGTCTGACGATTGCTCCGCCATCATATCCCCACCAGCGCGAAAAAGACCGAAAATATCGCGTCCACCACGATCACCATGAAGATCGCCAGGACCACCGAGGTCGATGTCATCTGGCCGAGCGATTCCGCATCGCCCCCGACCTTCATCCCCTCGTAGCAGCCGATGATGCCGATGATCACGGCGAAGAACGGCGCCTTGATCAGCCCGACCAGGAAATGCGACACGTCGGTATTGCTGACCAGCCGGGTCTGGAACACCGAGGGCGAAACACCCAGTTCGATCCAGGACATGATGGCGCCCCCGATCAGCCCCGAGAAATCCGCGATCACCCCGAGCACCGGCAGCATCAGCATCAGCGCCAGCACCCGCGGCACCACCAGCACCACCGTCGGATCGAGCCCGAGCGTGCGCATGGCGTCGATTTCCTCGCGCATCTTCATCGACCCGACCGCGGCGGTAAAGGCGGACCCGGAGCGCCCGGCGATGATGATCGCGGTCAGCAGGATGCCAAGCTCGCGCAGCACCGAAATCGCGATCAGATCGACCACGAACACCTCGGCCCCGAACTGCCGCAGTTGCGAAGCGCCCTGGAAGGCCAGCACCACACCGATCAGGAAGGCCATCAGCGCAACGATGGGCACCGCGTTCCAGCCGACCTGCTGCATGTGATGCACAAGCGACGTCATCCGCATCTTGCGCGGATGGATGACGAGGTACCCAAGCGTTGCGATCACCTCGCCGAAAAAGCTGATGAGTTCGAGCCCGATGCGCCCGGCATTGACCGTCTTGCGCCCGAGCCGCTCCAGCCAGTCGATGAAGCTGATCGGGCGCCCGGCCGCCCCGGCGTCCTCGGGCGGCATGTTGGCCCTGATCGTGTCGAGAAGGTCGCGCTGCGGCTCGGTCGCCCCTTTGATCGGAACGTCGCCCTCCGCGGTCGCGCCAAGGCGCTTGCGAAGGTCGAGCAGGAACCACGCGCCCGCGGAATCCAGGTGCTCGACCTCGCTTATGTCGATCCGGCGGATGTCGCCCTGTTCGCGGCCAAGCAGCGCAATGGTGCCGATTCGCAGATCGCCCGACAGGCGGTAGCACCCCTCTTCGAGGGTCGCCCGCAAAGCCGCGGTGCCGGCCTGATTCGCTTTCCTCTGCGCGCGGTTCATCCGATCCTCATGCAGCGCCGTCGTCGGTCCGGCCCGGTTTGCAGGGCCATGCGGACGTTCATATCCGCAGTTCCCGACCGTATCCATCGGAGAAACCGGAATTTTCCCGACCGTATCCCCCCTGCCCCATCCGCGCGGCCCCGTGCATGGGCGCCAAACCGCGATAACTTGACCTGAATTAAAGACACGCGGGCAATTCCACGTTATGGTGACGTCGCGTCAAATCATGGAGTGCAACGAGATGCCCTTTTGGGACAAGCGCCAGGTGGCACCGGGTGTCCGGCTGCAATGGGGAGCATTCTCCTTCCCACCTGTCATCGGCTGGCTGAGCATGCGTAACGCCATCGTGGACGAGGCGGAACAATATTACGCGGGCTGGCTGAAGCGCCAACAGAGCTTTGCCGAATATTCCGCACATACCGGGATAGAATTCACGCTGAGCGCGGCCGCCGACCCGGCCCATGCCCTGCAACTGATGGGCGCTTATCAGAAGGCCGGCGTCGAACACATGACCGAAGACCTGCGCGAACGTATCGAAGCAGCGGCGCGCTGCTTTGCCTGCATGTGCCCGCCGGTCGTCGATACGGATGCCCACGCTCCCGCCGCGACGGAACCGGCGCCCCCGGAAATCCCTCGCGCCGCATGAACGGCCGGCCCGTGCTCGCCTGAACACCCCGTGCTCCGGCCGCGGACGGCCGGAGCACGGGAACGGAACCGCGACGGGGCCTGCCGCGGACAATCCGGCCCCCGTGTCTCTGCGGCAGGCCCGTCGGACAGCGCTGCGCGCCCGCCTGCCCGGGTGCCGTGTTTCCTTGCCTCCATGACAGCAGCGACCCGCCCGCGCCCTGATGCCGGGCGGCGGGGTTTGCGGCCTGCCGGAACGTCGGTTTGCAGTCGCAATCCCGACCCCGACCCATTAAAGCGGGGCTGAATCCTGCCGGTTTGAACGATCCATCGAGGTAACAGCCCATGCGCGACGCCAGCACGCAGACGGAACGCCAGATTCCCGACGCCGATGCCGCTCCCGACATCGTCGAGGCCTTCCTTGGCGCGGCGCACCGGGTCGATATCGCCGCATGGCTTGCCGACCTGCCGCGGCGCACGGCGCTCGAATACCTGTCCGCCATGGGCCTTGACGAACGCACCGAGGTGTTCAGCTTCATGCCGCTGAACGCCCAGGTCGATTTCGCCACCGCGATCGCCCCGAGCGAACTGGCGCAGATCGTCACCGTGATGGACGCCGACGACCGTGCCGACCTGTTCAACGAGCTGGACGAGGATCTGCAGAACCGGCTGATGCGCCACCTCGCCCAGTTCGAGCGCGAGGACATCCGCCGTCTTGCCGGCTATGCCGAGGCCACTGCCGGCGCGATCATGACGACCGAATACGCGACCCTGCGCGCCGACATGACCGCCCAGCAGGCGATCACCGAACTGCGCCGCGCCGCGCCGGAAAAGGAAACGATCTATCGTTCCTATGTCCTTGACGACGGGCGCCGCCTGATCGGCTCGGTGCGGCTGCACGAACTGATCCTCGCCCCGGCCGAGAGCCTGATCGGAACCATCATGAACGATGCCCCCGTGTCGGTGCGGCTCGACAGCAGCCAGGAAGAGGTCGCCAATACCATCGCGCGCTATGACCTGCTGGTGCTGCCGGTGGTCGACGACGAGGGGCGGCTCATGGGGATCGTCACCCATGACGATGCCATGGACGCGATGCAGGAGGAAACCACCGAGGACTACCAGCGGATCTCGTCAGTCCTGCCCTTCACCGAAAGTCTGCGCGACGCCGGCATCGCGGTGCTGTATTCCCGCCGCGTGGTCTGGCTCGTGCTGCTGATCTTCGGCAACCTGTTCTCGGGCGCGGGAATCGCCTATTTCGAGGA
>JRYH01003540.1_pt1 | contig 10566 bp, 8 predicted proteins | sample 235351 | NCBI WGS metagenome assembly JRYH01 (sample SAMN03074221, study PRJNA261480) | activated sludge metagenome | biome: Wastewater Treatment Plant; feature: Wastewater; material: Activated sludge; isolation source: activated biomass of a wastewater treatment plant treating wastewater... ... | reverse complement strand
GCGGCGAAGGCCAGCAGTCCGCCCGCGACCGCCGTCGCGCCGGTGGCGAGCAGCGCGACCCTGCCGGTGCCCATGCCCGCGGCGAGCAGGGCCACGCCCGGCGCATACAGCCACCACAGCAGCGCCGGCAACCGCGTCGCGCCGAGCGGCTGGCGGGTGGCCACCGGCAGCAGTTGCAGGCTCGCGCCGATCGCGGTCATCGCGAGCACGCCGAGGGTGGCCAGGTGCAGCGCGGCCAGCGTCCACCCGAGGCCTCCGGCGAAGCGCGCGGCCTCGCCGCTGCCGGCCAACAGCGCCAGCCACGCGAGCAGGTGGAAGAAGGTGGCGGCGCCGAAGAAGCGCAGCGGCACCGACGCCGGCAGCAGCCGGCTGGCGGCGCCGGCGACGAATGCGCCGGCGGGCTTGGGACGGCGCGATGCCGGCGTCTGCCCGGCCATCGCTCAGCCCGGGACCGGCGCGAGCCTGAGCCGGACCTCGCCGGGTTCGCCGTCGATCCGGACCGCCTCCCAGCCGAGTTCGGCCAGCTCGGGATAGAGCATCTTCGGGTCGCGGTCGTGATGGACGATCACCGGGCCGCCGTCGCCGATCGACCTGACCAGCCCGAGGATCGCCACCAGCGGGCCCGGCGGGGCCAGTCCGCGCACGTCGATGTGACGGCCCTGCGCGTCCTGCCACTGCCGGGCGGGCCGGATCGGGTCGCTCATCGTGGGTCTCCGGGTGCGGGGTCCGGGCGATCGACGCGCGCGCCGGCGAGTTCCGCAAGCAGCCGCCGGGCCGTGACCGCGGCCACCTGCCGGCGGTAGTTCGACTGCGTCACCGTGGTTCGCATCGGGCCGACCTGCTTCTGCACCAGCTTGCCGAGCGCGGCGAGCAGGTCCTCGTCGACCGCGCGGCCGACGAGCGCTTCGGTGCCCTCGAGCAGGAAGGGCCGCGAGTCGGTGCCGGTCAGCGCGACCCGCAGCAGGCTCGGGACGCCGCGGCCGTCGAGCTCGACCGCGCAGGCCACTCCGGCCAGCGGGAAGTCGATCGCGCCGCGGGCGGTCAGCTTGCGGTAGGCCGATCGCCGCGCGCTTGCGCCGGCCGGCACGCGAAGGCGCGCGAGGATCTCCGCGGGGCCGATGGTCAGGTGCGCCGCGCCGTCGTCGCGAAACAGATCGGCGAGCGGCACGCGGCGCGTGCCGGCCGCGCTGACCAGATCCGCCTCGGCGTCGTGGACCAGCAGCGCCGGCGCCAGGTCTCCGGAGTAGGCCGCGTGGCAGCGCCTGCCCTGCGGCGCCACGTGACAGGTGTCGCCGCCGCGCTTCAGGCAGTAGCCGTTGGCCGCGCGCCACCACTCGCTCTGGTTGTAGTACACGCAGCGCGTGTCGAGGCAGAGGTTGCCGCCCAGCGTGGCCACGCTGCGGTGCGCGGGCGCGGCGACCGCGGCGGCGGCCTGCGCGACCGCCGGGCAGGCGCGGGCGACGTCGGGGTGGGCGGCGAGTCGCGCGAGGGTCGCGCCTGCGCCGAGGACCAGCGCGTCGGGGCCGGCCTCGATGCCGTCCAGGCCGGGCAGAGCGCCCAGGTCGACCAGCACCGGCGGCCGCTCGATGCCGCGGCGCAGGTTGGGCAGCAGGCCGGTCCCGCCGGCGAGCAGTCGCGCGCCGGGTTCGCCGGCCAGGATCGCGGCGGCTTCGGCAAGGCTCGCCGGGCGCCGCAGGTCGAAGGCGTGCAGGGCTTCCATGTTCAGCGCTTCCCGGTTCGCGCGGCCTCGAGGCGCTCGCGCCTGCGCCGCGCCTGGATCGCCTCCAGGACGCGGTCGGGCGAGGCGGGCAACTCGTCGAGCCGCACGCCGATCGCATCGAAGATCGCGTTCGTCAGCGCCGGAGGGAAGCCGTGCAGCGCGCCTTCGCTGGCCTCCTTGGCGCCGTACGGCCCCAGCGGATCCATGCTCTCGACCAGCATCACCTCGATGGGCGGCGATTCGGCGATCGTGGGAATCCGGTAGTCCAGCAGGTTCGGGCGCATCGTCAGCCCCTCGTGGTACTGGTTCTCTTCGCAGAGCGCCTGGCCCATGCCCATCCAGACGGCGCCCTGGACCTGCCCCTCGGCGGCCAGCGGATTGATCGCGCGCCCGAGGTCGTGCGCCACCCAGACCCGCTCGACCCTGACCATGCCGGTGTCCTCGTCGACCGACACCTCGACGACCTGCGCGGCGTACGAGAAGCCGGCCGCCGAGCCGACGGCCGCGCCGCGGAAGCTGCCGCCCTGGGTCTCCGGCGGGGTCGACCAGCTTCCCTTGACCGTCAGCGTCCCGTCGTCGCTCAGTGCCGCCTCGACGATGCGGTGGAAGTCGAGTGCGCGATCCGTCCCGGCGACGCGGCAGTGCTCGCCGGCCCACTCGATCTCGTCGGGCGTGGCGCCCAGCGCCTTCGCCGCGGCCTCGACCAGCGTCCGCCGCAGGGCCTGTGCGGCGCGCAGCGCTGCGTTGCCCACCATGAAGGAGACCCGCGACGAGTACGAGCCGTTGTCCTTCGGCGTGAGCGCGCTGTCGGCGGCGATCACGCGGATCCGGGCCAGGGGCAGTTCGAGCACCTCCGCGACGACCTGCGCGAGCAGGGTCGAGGAGCCCTGGCCGATGTCGGCGGCGCCGGTCAGCAGCGTGATGCCGCCGTCGAAGTCGAGCTTCAGGTTGACCACCGCATGCGGCTCGCCGCTCCAGTGCACCGGCTTGGCCGACCCCGACACGTAGTGCGAACAGGCCATGCCGAGGCCGCGTCCGGGCGGCAGCCGGCCCCGCCTGGCGCGCCAGCCGGAGGCCTGCTCGACCCGGTCCAGGCACTCGGGAATGCCATAGGAGTTCACCTGCAGGTCGTTGAGCGTGCGGAACGGCGGCGCGATCAGGTTCGCGCGGCGCACCGCGAACGGATCGAGGCCGAGCTCGTCGGCCATCATGTCGAGCAGCGATTCGAAGGCGTGGCGGGCGTCCACCGCGCCGTGGCCGCGCATCGCGCCGCAGGGCGGGGTGTTCGAGTAGACGCGGAAGCCACGATAGCGAACCGCCCCCACCCGGTACAGCGCGTGCAGCAGCGCGCCCGCGTACAGGATGGTGACCAGCCCGTAGCCCGCGTAGGCGCCGCCCCGCTGGACGATCTCGCAATCGACCGCGGTGATCTCGCCGGCCTTCGTCATGCCGATCTTCAGCCGGATGTCGGTCTCGGGGCGGGCGCGATGCGTGAGGAAGCTGTCCTCGCGGGACTGCTCGATGCGCACCGTTCCGCCCGCGGCGCGCGCCAGCGCCGCGGTGACCATCTCGAAGTTCAGCGGCTCGACCCGGTGGCCGAAGCCGCCGCCGACGAAGGGCTTGACGACGCGAATCTGCGAGCTGTCCATCCCGAGGCATCGGGCCAGCGTCAGGTGCAGGTAGAAGGGGACCTGGGTCACCGATTGCGAGGTCAGGCGGTCGCGCTCCGGCTCGTAGCAGGCCACCGCCGCATTGAGCTCGATCTGGCCGTGCGAGACCTCGGCGTAGCGGAAGCGGTGCTCGCGCACCAGGTCGGCCCGTGCGAAGCCGGCGTCGACGTCGCCGAAGCAATGGTCGACCTCGCGCTCGACGTTGCCCGGCTTGCGCTCGTGCAGCAGCACCGCGTCGGGCGCGCGGGCTTCGTCGGCGCTGAAGTAGGCCGGCAGCGGCTCGATGTCCAGCTCGATCGCCGCCAGGGCCCGGTCCGCGGTGGCGGCGTCGACCGCGGCCACCGCGGCCACGGGTTCGCCCCGGTAGCGGACCTTGTCGCGCGCCAGCGGCCACTCGTTCTGCGCGATCGGGATCACGCCGTAGGGCGCCGCGAAGTCCTCGCCGGTGATGACCGCCCGCACGCCGGGGATCGCGAGCGCCCGGCGCGTGTCGATGCCGCGGATCAGGCCGTGCGCGACCGGGCTGCGCAGGATCCGCCCGACCAGCACGTCGCCGAAGGGCAGGTCGGCGGTGTAGCGCGCGCGGCCGGTCACCTTCTCGATGCCGTCGATCAGCGGCGTGCGCCGGCCCACCGCGTGCTCGCGCCGGGTGGCTGCCGCGGCCTCGTCGCGGTCGTCGAGCTCCGGCTTCGGGGACTCGCTCCAGTTCATCGCTTCATGCTCCCGACGCGGCCCTGACCGACTCGATGATCTTCACGTAACCGGTGCAGCGGCACAGGTTTCCGGAGAGCGCCTCGCGGATCTCGGCCTCGGAAGGCGCGGGATTGCGGCGCAGCAGCGCCTCGGCGGACATGATCATTCCCGGCGTGCAGAACCCGCACTGCGTGCCCAGGTGCTCGTGGAAGGCCTGCTGCAGCCGGTTCATCCGTCCGGCCTGCGCGAGCCCCTCGATCGTCTCGACCCGGGCGCCGGCGCAACTCGCGGCGAGCGTCAGGCAGGCGAGCCGGGGCAGGCCGTCGACCAGCACCGTGCAGGCCCCGCATTCCCCTCCGTCGCAACCCTGCTTGGTGCCGGTGAGGCCGGCGGTGTCGCGCAGGTAGTCGAGCAGCAGCACCTCGTCGGCCACCGCGTCCTCGCGGTGCCGGCCGTTGACCGCGATCGACAGCAGTCTTGTGGTCATCGCGTCAGCCCCCCTTGGGTCGAAGGTCGCGGACCCGGACCGCCTTGCCTTCGGATCTCGGAATCTCGCCCGGCGCCTTCAGCACGATCTCGCTGCTGACGCCCAGCGTGGACTTGATCTGCCTGGCCGCGTGGCTGGCGATCGCGGCGTAGTCGCCGGGCGCGACACCGGGCGCGGCCTCGATCTCGACGGTCACGCGGTCGAGCCGGCCGTCGCGCGCGACCACCAGCTGGTAGTGCGGCGCCGTGCCCGCCAGGCCGACCAGGACGGCCTCGATCTGCGACGGATAGACGTTGACGCCCCGGATGATCAGCATGTCGTCGTTGCGCCCGGTGACGCGCAGGATGCGCAGGTGCGTGCGCCCGCAGTCGCAGCGCGCCGTCGTGATGCGGGTGATGTCGCGGGTGCGGTAGCGCAGCATCGGCAGCGCCTGCTTGGTCAGCGTCGTGACGACCAGCTCGCCGGGCTCGCCTTCGGGCACCGGCGCGCCGGTGTCGGGGTCGATGACCTCGAACAGGAAGTGGTCCTCCCAGCCGTGCAGGCCGGCCTGGGCCTCGCACTCGCAGGCCACGCCCGGCCCCATGATCTCGGACAGGCCGTACACGTCGATCGCGCGCAGCCCCAGCCTGGCCTCGATCTCGGCGCGCATCGCATCGCTCCACGGCTCGGCGCCGAACATCCCGACCTCGAGCGCGGAGTCGCGGGCGAGATCCACGCCCTGCTGCTCGGCGAGTTCGGCGATCGCCAGTGCGTACGAGGGCGTCGAGCACAGCACGCGCGCCTTGAAGTCCATGATCAGCGCGACCTGTCTCGCGGTCGAGCCGCCCGAGGCCGGGACGACGACGGCGCCCAGCCGCTCGGCGCCGTAGTGGGCGCCCAGGCCGCCGGTGAACAGGCCGTAACCGTAGGCGTTGTGCACGATGTCGCCGCGGCGCACGCCGCCCCCGTGCATCGAGCGCGCCATCACGCCGGCCCACTGCCCGAGGTCGTCGCCGGTGTAGCCGACGACGGTCGGCTTGCCGGTGGTCCCCGAGGAGGCGTGCAGGCGGGACAGCTCGCCGGCCGGGCGGGCGAACAGGCCGAAGGGATAGTTCTCGCGCAGGTCCGCCTTCGTGGTGAAGGGCAGCCGGGTCAGGTCGTCCAGCGAGCGGATGTCGTCCGGTCGCAGGCCCGCGGCGTCCATCCGGGCCCGGTGCACCGGCACGCGATCATAGGCGTTGCGAACCGTGGCCGTCAGGCGCTCGAGCTGGAGCGCCGCCAGCGCGTCGCGGGACATCGTCTCGGTGTCCGGGTCCAGGTATCGGGCGCTTGCGGGGTGCGCCCCCGGTTCGGTCGCATTCCAGATCCTCGTTCCCATTCCAGGCTCCGTGGTGTGTGCCGATGGGGGTCAGAGCCGCGCGCCGCGCACGGGCATGGCCGTGAGCGCGAAGCCCTGGTTGAATCCGGCGCGCGTGATCAGCGTGTGCTTGAGGACGGCTCCGGGCCATGCCGCGGCAGCGCCCGCCGCGGCGGCAAGCAGCAGGCCGAAGGCGCCGCTCGCCAGGCCGATCCCGACCGGGGCGATCAGGGCGAAGGGCAGGTAGGTCCCGACCCGCTGCAGCCTGTCCCCGGCCTGGTCGAGCGCCGCGAGGGCCGGGCGCGCCGCCGACGAGGCGAGCCGGCGGCGATAGCTGACCCAGTTCGCCCAGCGCGCGGCGAGCAGGCCGGCGAACACCGCCATCAGCACCTGCCCGCCCTGGCCGTGCAGCGGCTGAAGCATCAGGTACAGGCCGCAGCCTTCGGCCAGGCCGGTCGAGACGACCAGCGGCACGATGCCGGGCTGCCGCCACGCGGGAATGCCGCGCGCGGCCCGCAGGATCCGCGCCTGGCAGAACAGGAAGGCCAGGGCGAGCAGGCCCGCCGCCCAGGCGGCGGGTGCGAAGCCGGCCGCGCCGGCCAGCCCGGCCGGGAAGAGCAGGGCGGCGGTGAAGGCCTCCCGGCTCATCCACGAGGTCCGGGGATTGAAGAAGACGTGCAGCGCGCGCAGGGGGCGGCCGATCTCGAGCCAGACGCAGACCAGGCCCGCGCCGACCAGCGCGAGCCCGAGCAGCAGCAGCGCGGCGCGCGCCCCGCCGCCGGCGCCGCCGAACGCGGCGAACACCAACAGCCCGGCGCCGGCGCCGCCGCAGACGAAGTTGCCGGCCGCTCGCCAGTCCCAGTGCGCCTGCTGCCAGGGATTCGGTCCGTAGCTCATTCGTCCGCCTTGTCCCACAGGTAGTGGAAGCCGGGCCCGGTGCCCAGTTCCTCGTGCATCCGGAAGCTGCGGTTCTCCGCGAGCAGGCGCGACACCTCGCTGTCCGGATCGTCGAGGTTGCCGAAGGCGAGCGCCTTCGCGATGCAGGCGTTCACGCAGGCCGGCGTCGCCTCGGGGTCGACGCCGGGCTGCAGCCCCTTCGCGAGTCCGTCGTCGATGCGGTCGACGCAGAAGGTGCACTTGGTGGCCACCGCGAGCCGGGCGTCGTCGTGGCGGGCCGACTCCTGCTCGGTGGGCTTGCCGTAGGCGAAGGTCGCGCGGTCGGTCTTGTAGCGGGCCTGGTAGGGGCATGCGACGGCGCAGTACGCGCAGCCGATGCACAGGTCGTAGTCGATGGTGACGATGCCGTCGGCGCGCTTCTTCGTGGCCGTGGTCGGGCAGACCTCCATGCACGGCGGGTCCTCGCAGTGCTGGCAGCCGGTCGGCACGAATGCCCGCTGCACGTTCGGGTATTCGCCGAACTCCATGTCGAGCACCCGCCGCCACTGCACGCCCGGGGGCGTGGCATTGGCATGGCGGCACGCCGCCGTGCAGGTCTGGCAGCCTACGCAGCGTCGCAGGTCGGCGACCATTGCCCAGCGGGTCATCGGCCGGCCCTCCCGAGGCTGACGCGCACGATGTCGGCGCTGGAACCGGTGGCGTCGGTCAGTTCCAGCGACATCGGCGCGAGCGTGTTCAGGCTGGGCACGCCGAAGTCCTTGGCGAAGGGCGTGGCCCAGTGCTCGAACTGCCCGATCAGCAGCAGCGTGTCCGGCCGGATCCCCTGCCTGAGCACCGCGCGGCCGCGCACGCTTCGCGCCGGCGTCGCGATCTCGACCTCGTCGCCCTCGGCGATGCCGAGCCGCTCGGCGGTACCGGCGTTGACGATCACGCCGCGGTGGCCCGCGATGTTGTCGGCCACCTCGCGGATCATCTGCACGCCCACGTTGCCGCCCCAGGCGTATTGCATGCTGCGCGCGGTCAGCAGCCAGAACGGGTAGTCCCCGGCCTTGCCGCCGGCGGCCGGGATCGCGGCCTCCCAGATCCCCGGGAAGTCCTTCCACACCGGCAGCGCCTGGTACTCGGCCATCTGCCGGTCCCACCAGTGCATGCCCTTCTCGTGCAGGCGCCGGCCGAGCTCCTCGCCGACCCGTTTCAGGCGCTCCTGGTACGGAAGCTCGAAGCGCAGGCCGCGCTCGACCATCGTCGGGTACAGGTACCAGTCGGAGCGGGGAAACGGCCGGGTGGCGAACCCGTGCTCGCGCCACCAGTCGAGCCCGTGGGCGTGCGCGCCGTCGGAGAGCTCGCTGCTCGCGGCGCGGCAGACCGCGTCCCAGATCCGCTCGCGGTCGTGCACCTCGCCCGGGTCGAGCGAGAAGTCGTGGTGCTCGCCCTTGAGCGGCACGCCGGCGGCGCCCTTGTTGATCGACGCGACGTAGCGGTCGTTCAGCCCGGTGCGCCGCGCCAGCTCGGTCGCGATGTCGGTGAAGTCCCGGGCCTCGCCGCGCGCCTCGATCGCAGGCTGTCGCAGTGCATAGCCTTCGTGGTCCCAGAACTGCTCGACGTACTTGGTCCCGCCGACGCGGATCAGCTGCAGGCTCTCCAGGTCCGTGGCATCGGGCAGCAGGATGTCGGCGAAGTGGTTGGTCTCGTCGCGCGTGTAGGCGAAGCAGACCACGAAGGGGAAGCGGGCCATCTTGTCGGCCAGCGCGTGCGTGTCCCAGAACGAGATCGCCGGGTTGGTGCGGTACACGAACCAGACGTCCGGGAAGGTGACCTCGGGGAGACCCTCGGGCGTTCCGTCGAGGAACATCCACGAGAAGTGGGTGGGACCCAGCGCCTGGCTCCAGGCGCCGTTGCCGGCCAGGGGCACCATGGTCCGGTAGGCGTTGCGGATGTTCGGGCGCGCCGACCAGTGCTCGCGATCGGTCGGATTGAGCGGATAGTCCATGAACCCGTCGGGCCCGGGCTTCGCGCTGTCCAGTCGCTGGGCCATCGGGCGCGCCAGCCGCACCGTGGTGCCGATCGTGCCGCCGGGCACCTCGAGCGCGCCGACCAGCACGGCGAGCATGGTGCGCGCCCAGCAGCACTCGAACCCGCCCCAGCCGTTGTTGACGGTCTTGCCGAGGGTGACCGCGACCGGCCGGAAAGGCAGCTCGCGGCCGTCGATCTCGATCGTCTGGCCCACGCAGGCGTGATCCAGGTACTCGCCGGCGATGCGCCGGATGTCCGCGGCGGGCACGTCGCAGACCCCGGCGGCCCACTCGGGCGTGTAGGGCGCCATGTGCGCGACCAGCTTGCGAAAGGCGGTCTCGCCGGCCAGCAGGCCCTCGGCCAGCACCTCGCCGTCGGCGCCGGCCTCGATCGCGTCGACGGTGACCGACGCATCGAGGTCCTCGCGCAGTCCCGGCGTGTCGTGCGGCACCACCGCGCCGCTCGCGAGGTCGCGCACCAGCGGCTTGCCGCTGGTGCGGTCGCGAAGATAGTAGCCGTGCGGCCCGACCAGGTAGGCCGAGCCGGTGCGCGCCGCGAGGAAGTCCAGGTCGAGCCGATCGCGCGCGGACTCGTGCAGCAGGACGTGGATCAGCGCGTACAGGAAGGCGGCGTCGGTCTTGGGGCGGATGGGCACCCAGCGCGCGGAGCAGGCGCCGGTGACCGAGAGGTGCGGCTCGACCTGCACGCGCTTCATCCCGCGGATGCGGGCGTTGGCGTGGCGCCAGATGCCGACCACGCCGCCGGACGCCTCGATGTTCGAGCCGCAGGAGATCAGGTAGTTGCACAGCGGCGTGTCCGCCGAGACGATGAAGGCGCGGTGCCAGAACTCGCCGTACAGGTGCTCGGAGTGATAGCACTTGACGCCCTGGCCGGAGCCGAAGCCCATGTCGACCGGGCCCCACGCCGCCAGGAAGGCGGGGAAGGTGCCCATGTAGGACTGCGGCGTGCCGCCGCCGCCGAAGCTGGCCGCCAGCCTGGGGTAGCCCGACTCGTCGGTCAGCCCGGTTTCGCGGATGCGGTTCAGCCGCTCGGCGATCGTGTCGAGGGCCTCTTCCCAGCTGATCGGCACGAAGCCGGGGTCCTCGTCGCGGCCCTTCTTCGGGTTCGTGCGGCGCATCGGGCTGAGGACCCGGTTCGGGTTGTAGGTCTTCTGGACCAACCCGAAGGCCTTGACGCAGACCTTGCCGCCGCCGGGATGGATCGCCTCGGCGCAGAAGTTCGGCTCGACCTCGGTGGCCACGCCGTCGACGACCTTCACCGTCAGCAGGTCCGGACCGGCCACGCACTGGTAGCAGTAGGTGGGCACCTTCCGCTCGCCGGCTTCCTTCACGGCCGGACCTGGCGCGTTCATAGCCCGGCCTTCCTGGCCTTGGCCGCGAGCCGTTCGGCCGTCTTGGCCACGTCGACCACGAAGCGGTGGTGACGGCCTCGGCAGATCGTGTCGATGCCGTCGCTGCCGGTGAACTCGAACGCCACCGACCGGCCATCGACCGAGGCGATCGTCACCGTCAGCTCGACCGTCATGCCGAGCAGCGTGGCCGCCAGGTGATCGAGCTCGACGCGGGTGCCGACCGAATCCTCGCCCTCGTCGAGGTGCTCGAGGAGCAGTTCGCGGCAGGCCACCTCGAGGTCGAGCACGAGCATCGGCGTGGCGTAGACACGGGCCGCCTCGCCCATGAAGTCAATCGTGCGGCCGCGGTCGACGGTGAGCTTCACCGTTCGGGCTGCG
>JRYH01004780.1_pt1 | contig 10572 bp, 9 predicted proteins | sample 235351 | NCBI WGS metagenome assembly JRYH01 (sample SAMN03074221, study PRJNA261480) | activated sludge metagenome | biome: Wastewater Treatment Plant; feature: Wastewater; material: Activated sludge; isolation source: activated biomass of a wastewater treatment plant treating wastewater... ... | reverse complement strand
TGCGCAGAGAGGGAAACGCATGACAAACACTCCGCTAAGGCACATTTAACCAACAAGCACAGCTTTTGGTTAATCGAGCCTTAAGCCGTCTGGCGCCGGCGGCTGGTCACAGATCCGTGCCGGCCTCGCGAACACCGAGCGGACAAATGATTCTGAGGCTTGTCTTCACAGGGCTGGGGGGAGCGGCGTTAGCGATGGGATTGCTGGCTTTAATCGTTCCCGTGCTTCAGCAGAAGCTAATGTATTTTCCCGACACACGGTATTTCACGCCCGCCCAGGCGGGGCTTGTGGGCGTCACCGAGCGCGTGATTGAGACAGCGGACGGTGCACGCGTCATGGCGTGGTATGCCCCGGCCCGGTCCGGAAGCCCGACGATCCTTTATTTCCACGGCAACGCGGGAGCGCTCGAAGCCCGCAGCGAGCGCATCCGCAAGTATATGGCGCGCGGCCTCGGCGTGTTCATGATGACCTACCGGGGCTTTGGCGGCAGCAGCGGAAAGCCATCGGAAGCGGCCAACGTGGCCGACGCGCTCCAGGCCTACGACAGTCTGGTGGCATCGGGCGTTTCACCAGCGGATATCGTTGTCTACGGCGAATCGCTGGGTACGAGCGTCGCCGTTCGGGTGGCGGGCGCACGGCCTGTCGCGGGCCTTGTCCTCGATGCTCCTTATACCTCCATGGTGGATCTGGCGGCGCTCCATCATCCTTGGATTCCCGGGCGCTGGTTCATGACCGACCGCTACGAGACGTGGCAACACATCGCCAAGGTCACCGCGCCGCTGCTCGTCCTGCATGGCGAGCGAGACACCATCGTTCCGATTGAGATGGGGCGCGAGATCTTCGGGCTTGCCAAAGCTCCGAAAACGCTGCGGACGTTCCCGCAGGCCGGGCACGACGATCACTATAGGTTCGGTTCCTACGACGCGCTTTTTGCTTGGCTCGCTGAGCTGCGGGCGGGAAGGGCGCTGCAGCGCAAGGGGTAGGAATCCAATCCAAAAAGGACGTGACGTAGTAAGCCGGGACAGCGGCAGCAAAAGCTTCTGTGTCTTCGCGCATCCTGTCGGAAAACGGGTTTCGGCTTTTCCGGGCGCAACCCAATCCTGTTGAAGCCGTTTCGTCTTATCTCCATGCTCGCAACGAAAAAACGCCGCCAGAATGCCCGGCGGCGTTTTGAAATCCAAAGAGCTTGGTCGAGGCTCAGCGGGCCGCCGTGCCGCTGCTTGCAGCAGCGCTCGTCGTGCCGGAAGACGACGCCGAGCTCGCGGCGTTATTGCTGAAGCCGGGTGCCGGACGCGCGCCTGCGCCACGCCCGCCTCTGCCGCCGCGCGCTGCTGCCGGCTTGCCGGGCAGCAATCCCTCACGCTGCAGCTTCTTGCGCGCGAGCTTGCGGGCACGACGAACAGCTTCGGCCTTCTCGCGCGCCTTCTTCTCGGACGGCTTCTCGAAATAATTCCGAAGCTTCATCTCGCGGAAAATGCCCTCGCGCTGCATCTTCTTCTTCAGCGCCTTGAGGGCCTGGTCGACGTTGTTGTCTCTGACGAGTACCTGCAAGCAGTGAACCTCTGAGTTCTAAATAGGCCGAAAATGAACGACACGAGGCCCCGGAAGCTCAGCCCCGGCGCTTCGGACTGGATCGATTTGGCTGGCTTCTATCAAACGCTGTGTCGCTTGTCCACCAGCTCGTGAGCTCCATTCCGCCGAAATTGATCATCCGGCATGGGCGCCGGCTGGTCAAAACGGAGCAGAGAGGGCAGGCGGCTTTTCAGGTCGTCGAGTTCGGCCGGATCGATCTTGAAGAACATGTTGCGCGCGATGCGGCTCTTGAGGCCATTGTCGAGCGGGCGTGCGAGCAGCACCACGGGCACGTCGCCCGGCGGATAGAACTGCGGCGGTCCTACGGCCTTGAAATTCATCACATGCTCGTAAAAGGTCCGCCACTTGGTTTGGGTCGCAACGAGCAGGTGCTTGGCATCCATGGCCAGGCAGGCCGATACGCCGGCCCGGATGGCCGCGGCATAGAGGCGGGCGCGATAGCGCGTATTGGTGATCTCTGGGTCGATCGCGAGGCGGGACAGTTCGACGACCATCCCCTGCGCCGCGGCTTTGATGCCCGGAATTTCCGGATATACCTTTTCGCACGGCAGGGCAGGAGCCTCCGAGCCGGGTTTATAGAAGCTCAGCCGCAGCGTCGCGATGCAGGCTCCTCGCCGATAGAGGCCCGCGATGATCGTGGTCGGAAGCTCGTCATAAGCGTCGGAATAGATGCCGAAGGGCGAGGGTTGGATCAGTCCGGCATGGACGTAGCCGCGGTAGCGGAGCGCAAAGGCTTCACGGCGATTATCAGCAGACGCATACCATTCCGTGCGAATGACGGCATCGCTCTCATCCGCAACGAGTGGCGCGGCCTTTAGCTTGGCTGGAGCTGTCAAAAGAGTATCTCGATGTTGTTGGCGGGAGCCGCCGGGGATCCCCTCGGTAGCATGAACGCACGGCTTCATAAAAGAGTTCTTACAATGGGCAAGGAATAGAGGATGAGACTGAGTGTCACTGTTTTTGATGCAACTCAAGGGTCAAAAAGGCGAAGCATCAAGCGCGGAATCGCGCCGTTTTGTTGCGCATCGGGCACAGCCCGTTCCCGAACGCTCAGCCTGTTAAGGGGGGGCGAAAGCGAAGCCAAGATCCTGAAAAACGGGAGATAAAACCCAAAAAGTCAGGGTTTGTTTCTTCCGGTCTTGCGTGGATCGAAGCCAGCCAAGAACGCACAAAAACGAAGCCCCATTCGCAATCCTCGAAGCAAGCACTCGAAGCGAAAGACCGTGAGAAAAACGACACATCCCGCTCGGCTTATAGGGGTGAGGCTCGCTAAGAAATTTTCATCTGCGTACCGCCTAGGTGGGACGTTTCGAATGCGGCGACGGCGCCGAGCAGGCTTTGCTGGAGCCGGTCCGCGGGGTATCCGTGCAGCGTTCGGCCATAGGCGAGCTGGACCCAATGGCGGATGTCACGCAGGCGGCAGACGTCCAGTGGATTGGAGAGGGCGCCTTCGATCGCGGCGCACTCGGCCAGCATGAGGGAGAGGGCCTCCGGATTTGGCCCAATCGGAAGCGATGCCGCGCGGTCACGCAAAACATTGCATCTGAGCGCAATGTCACTAAGCGGGCGGGTGCCGAGCATGCCAAGCCTCCGCATCGTGTGCGATCGTGATCGCACGAGAAAGCTGCTGTGCGGTCACGTTGAATGTCAGCATAAAAGATAGCTCGATTCACCGCGCCCACGCCGGCTGACGGCACGCAATCCACAGCATGCCGCGAGACGTCGCTCTCTCGAATGACAGAAGCGGCCTGCTGGCCCGATCGGAGGGATGCCGCGGACGGTAGGAAAAAATGAGCGCGCAGCTAATGGAGAAAAATCAAAGAATGCCGGCCGCATGGTGATCCACGTCGAGGTGGTGTACAATTCCACCAGCGGCGGGAGGGTCCGAAAGACCGTGGTGCCTCTACGGACAACTGCGTAGCTACGGTGCCCAGGGCCCGCTCAAGCATGTGCGACGGGGCAAGCAGTTTGACAATATTTGGTCCATCCGGATAAAGCTCGAGGCCCGATCTGGTTGCTTTCCTCGCCTGCTGAATACCGAGCAGGCGATAACAATCACTCAAATATTTTATATCTTAAGCTAGGGATCAGCCAATCTCACCATGCGTATATGGCTCGTCAAAGACTTAGAGCCTATCCCAGGTGACGCTGGTGATCCGCGTCTGCTGCGTGCGGCCATGCTTTCTGAGGCGCTGGCGCAGCGGGGGCACGATGTGAGCTGGATCACGTCCACATTCGACCATTATGCGAAACAGCATCGCGTCGCGGGGAGCGAGACGAGAATTTTATCGGACAATTATCGAGTCGAGATCTTACGCGCTCCCGGTTACCGCTCGAACATCAGTCCCCTCCGCATATGGCACAATCGCTGCTTTGCACGCTCATTCCTGGACTTTGCGGCAAGCAGCCGTGAGCGGCCCGATGTTATCGTGACGGACATCCCAACGACAGAAACCGCCGAAGCAGCCATCCGAGTGGCTCGTCGGTGGAATATCCCATCTCTGCTGTCCATTCGTGACCTTTGGCCGGACTTTTTTAAGGATTTCGTGTCGCCGCCACTCAGACCATTCTTGACCGTGCCTGTGATGCATTTTGAGCGTCAGGCCTCGTACGCTTGCCGCAATGCGACGGCCATTGTCGGAATTTCTCCGAAGTACCTGGAGTGGGGCCTAAGCAAAGGAAAAAGAAACAGGGGTGAGCTGGATGCCATCATACCGTTAGGTTACCAGCCTCTGCCTGTGTCCCGCCACGAAGCGGAGAGAACTCGCCGGCAACTCCAAAGCAAGGGGGTGAATTTCGAGAAAAGACTCGTCACCTTTGTCGGTAGCTGGGGAAAAACCTGCGACCTTGATGTCGTTCTTGCCGCAGCGAGATTATTAATACCGAGAAACGATCTTCAATTCGTTCTTGCCGGCGATGGCGACCAGAGGGCAGCGCTGATGAGTTCGCTAGCCGACAGCCCTAACGTCATCGCGCCTGGTTGGTTAAATGCGAGGCAGGTCACAACCCTGCTCAAAGCGAGTGAGCTTGGCCTTCTGCCCTATCGTGAAACCGCGCCACAAGGATTACCGAACAAGATTTTTGAGTACATGGCGCATGGCACGTTCCAGATCTCAACTCTTGAGGGCGAGGCCGCTTCATTGCTCCGAAGTTTGAAAGCAGGGGAAACCACAACTCCCGGAGATGGCCAGGCGATGTCGGCCGCGATAATTCGAGCACTCGATAATAAGAACATTCAGGAGGAACGAGGGCGTATCCAGGAAAGGTTTCTTATGCAGTACAGCTCAGATGTGGTTTACGACGCTCTGATCGACCGGATAGAAGTCCTGCATAAGCATCCATCGATTCCGAATCTTTGAAGATGGGATGCGAAAACAACTCTGCGCCTTCCCGCGAGATGAAGCAGATGGATGCGGGAGCTGCGTCGCGCTTTTCAATCATCGTGCCGGTTTATATGCAATGGCGACTGATCCCTGCATTGCTCAAACGGCTCGGCAGCCAAGGATTCCCCAGAGATCGCTTCGAAGTCATCCTGGTTGACAATGGATCGCCAGAGTTCTCTCCCTTGACGGATTTGCCGGCCAATGCGGAAGTGCTACGCTGTGAAGCGGCCTGCCGCGCTGATTGGCTCGCCTGAGATCCTGCTAAAGTCAGGACGTGCCACACGGCTCTCGCGTCAATCTGACTCCGCGACGATTTGTGAGCGCGTCGCCTTTCCACCAGGAATGTGCCCGCGTGCCGGCTACGGATCAACAATTCCTCGGCAACCTCAAGGAGCTAGCCAAAAATGTTTCGCTGCGGGACGTTCATGACGATGGCAAGGCACGCAGCTGAGCGTAGGCGTGCGGGAAGGACGACGAATCGTTGCATTCCAGTTGCGTCGAGGAGAAACTCGCAACGAGTCGGCACCGTGCTGTCCCCTCCATATGCTCCACGAGCCATGTGAGCTGCACCACCTGCGTCACACCGCAGTTATCCAGATTAGCTTTGTGCTCGACGCCCGCCCGATGATTCTATTGGTTTGCGTTTGTGGCACGAACCAACTAAACCCTGTCGCGCAAAACAGCTTGGATTGTATGGAGCAGTGATGGTGCTTTGGCGTTGGCTGCGGCCTTACCTTTCAATCTTCATGCGCTTCATGCATATAAGCTACCTGGAAGCCAGGACCCAATATTATGGCGCCCGCTTAGGGATACTATGGCTTCCCCTGTCGACGTTAATTTTCACTGCGATGCTGGCACTAGTTTTCCACCATTCGGATATTATGTCTATTGGGAGTTTCTTTCTCTATGTTCTGTCCGGTTATATTCTTTGGCAGTTTATCCAAGGCTCGATTGGGGGGAGCACAGAAATCATTCAGAGGAAGCTTGAATTTGCGATTCATAACGATCTTTCGCTCCCAGGTCTCTTCGGAAAATTGCTAATCGATCGTTTGTTTGAGTTCTTTATTAATTTACTCCTGCTTATTGCTTCTATTGTGTTTATCAAGTTCCAGTGCATCAATTTTGGATTGTTGCTTTTTCTACCGTTCTTAGCTTTAATTATGGTGACGTCAATTGCAGTAGCCTATCTCGTCAATTTAGCCACAATGCTCTATCCAGACTTGGCGACGCTTATCAAAACAGGGACGCGCTTTGTTTTTTTTGCTTCACCGATATTTTGGACTTCAGTAGACGGGACGGGTATCCGTCATCTGCTCGCAACTTACAACCCAGTGTCCTACTATCTGGCGATGTTTCGACACTGCTTGGGCATCGAGTCGTTTGTTATGAGTATATGGCTTGTTGGCTTCGCAATTTCAGCTTTGGTTTGCGTGGCTGGGGTGACGGTTTATGAGCGAACGAAAAATCTAGTAAGAAACATAAAATGACAGTGCGTGTAGAAATAAAAAATGCATCCGTCAGCTATTTTCTGCGCAAATCAGGAGCCGATGCCAGGGCCACTGAAAGGGGTGCAGTAGGCGCGCAAATCGTGGTTGGGAGCCGTTATCTAGAGGTGGCGGCCCTCCGAGAAATTTCGCTCTCGCTAAAAAAAGGAGATAGAGTCGGCCTGATCGGAATCAATGGATCAGGCAAATCCACGCTTTTGAAGTTGTGTGCGGGAGCGTTGGCGGTGCAGAGTGGCAGCGTAGAGATCAAAGGACGTGTGAGTCTGCAGTTCGCTCTGGGGTCCGGAATCAAGGCGGAACTTTCCGGCCGTCAGAATACTGAACTCAAATGTCTGTATATGGGCATTCCACAAAAAAAGATCGCCGCCTACGTCGAAGAGGTGCGGGATTTGAGCGGTTTGGGAGGTTACTTCGAGCTGCCTATCCGCTCCTACTCCGCAGGCATGCGTTCGCGACTAGTAATGAGTCTTCTGCGCTTGGTGCGAGGCGACATTCTCATCATGGATGAGTGGATCAGCACCGCCGATGCCACAATCAACAAGACGATATCTACGCTTCAGTCTGATCTCATCGCAAACTCTTCCATCGTCATTATGGCTAGTCATTCTCAACGCATTCTAGAAGACTGGACCGACACGTTGATCTGGCTGGATGCAGGGCGAATTAGGGAGATTGGGAAAACACAAATAGTATTCAGTAGGTATAATTTATGGATGAAACATCGGAACAATTAATATAGGCCAACTTTTCTAAGTATGGTTTTTATGTATCGATGTGTGCTTCTTGGAGCGAAGTATTTTCCGATGGAGAGCATTCGCCATCTTAGCGATGATAGGAAATTTGTATGCGGAGCACGTCGTTTGCCCGCGCGGTGGGAAATTCGATTGATATTGTAAAATATTTTCCAATCATCTAGAGATAATTGCTCTGACCAATAAGTATTTAGATAGTCATATTCATGACTATCGCCGACGAGCCTCCATGGCTTAGAACCCACAAAGTGAAGTATACGGACATCCGATAAGCTGATAAGCGCCGGATGATACACCAAAACACGCTTCAATGTATTGAATTCCGGTGGAAGAGGATGCCATTCGTGCTTAAAAAGAGCATTGAGGTAGCCTTGGTCACCGCCATCCTCACTGGGGTACGTGTGGATACCACTGATGACACGGTGAGCCAGTTCGGCGCTAGGCGTAAAGGCGAAAACGCCGGAATTGAAGTCCTGTTTGAGCTCAAAGCCCCAATTAGGCGCAGCTTGAAAGCCTTCGCCATCGAATAACTCGTCCGTTGACCGCAGGAAGATGGCGTCAGCATCTACGAAAACCACACGATCGAATTCGCAGAGCTCGAAAACACGTAGTTTGCTGTAGGTTGCATTAAAGCGCGCCTGCCCATAAGCATGAGGATTTGGGATAGGGGAGATCTTGCGCAGAATCACATTGGGCAAGTGTGCCAGTTGGACTCGCACTGCGGGATCGGAATACATGACCACGAGTGGAATTTCGCTAACCTTGGCAAGCGATCGCGCCAAAGCGATGACGCCTAAGACATAGTCACCCTCTGCGAACGTCGCATAGGCATACTTAGCCGGCGTCGCGCAGATTTGAGTGGTGGGTCTGCGCTTCGAGATTGGAGGAAGGGCGTGGTCTAGATAGGGCTTCAATCTTTCCAGCGGTCCCAATCCGGTCAGCGTGAAATTGTAGCAGCCACGTACGGCACGTAGAAACATTAGATCCACGTCCAGACTATGGCGAGTTTCATACCCTCCCTCCACGTCTTTGCGTTGCAAATGGCTTCTGACATCCGCGGGAATGTCCCACGCATATCGTCTGGCCGCCGCCGCATACATGTCGATTCCGGCTAGGCGAATGTCCTTGAAGCCGAGTGCTGCAGCGAAGGCGAGAACCTGCATTCCCTGGGTCGGTAGCGGTCGTCCCATCATAAACCGGGCGAGGGTGGGATGCGACGCTATGACGGACCAATGATCAAAATGCGGTTGCAGCAGCGCGGACGGTTTGGCCTGCGAGGTGGCGCGATAAGTTGAGATGAAGGGCTGGAAGAATGCCCGGATCGTATAATCGCCCTGGCGAACAATTTCCTCCAGGCGTTCTTCGAGCCCGTCATTCTGGATCGAGCAAAAAAAACCATCCACCCGACTGCCGAATCTGGCCTCTTGCTCGAGGAAAAACCAATTCATCCGGAAAATGACACAGGCTTCCAGCTCCTCCGAAGATATAGATACAGCATTGGCAGAGGGGCCATTGCCGACAATGAGGCAAGGGCAGTCGAGCCGATTCGCAAACAGCGATCGGATAACCTCTAGCGATAAACTAGTATCTTGTGAGTTGCGGGGCGACGGCATGTACGACTGGAATTATGGTGCTGACGCAATAATGGCCTCGGCGTTTTGAACTTTCGCCAAAAAGGGCCTTATATCGGGTTAGCCGGCATGGTCAGGTGGTACCGTTTTACGGTGAGTGAAACACTACGGCCTATGTAGCAGGCTCTCGATGCGGGGCCTATTAAATTCTGCATTGCATTATAAATCTGTGATCCGAAGGATAGCAGCACGCACCCATCATGGATCATGCTGAAAATAGCATGGATTCGCCGCAGTGTCCGCCGGACGCATGAGCGGTATGATTTATGCGGTCGGCAGCATGCTGTAGCGGAAGGACGCGCTGAGAGCTGCCCGCCTCAGGACAAAGGTCCAAGCCTGAGCAGATCATGAGCGACGCGGCGCATCTGAAAGCCCACCACGCGGCGGCGAGCCTTCAAGCGTCTGCGTGATGAGTTGTTGAGCGAGACGACGTTCGCGGCCAGTCACACACCCGCGAGGTGCGGTCGGACTGGCGGCTGGACTACAACGAACAACGATCGCACACGAGCCTCAACACGCTGAACGAGTTTACAAGGAGCCTGCGACGAACCATAACCAGAACGAATTCCAGCTAGGAGCGTGTACCCTCGGGGATAAAAATCAGCCGCTCATTGACAGTTTCAGGCTTCATATTACAACCGGTCCGCGTTTTTAGCGGTCATAGGTCAGTGCGCGGATATGCCGTGAATGGGTCCAAAATGCGCAACAGCTGTACTATAACAGGATGATAAGTCATGGATGCGCTATTGAATTTCATACGGCGCGTGCCTACGACGTTGGGGCTCTCGCCTAGGAGGTTTGCCATGAGTGCCCGTAGCATCTACATGAATATCAGAGGAGTTATATCGGCGGCGGCATTCCTCCCAAAGATAAATGAGAGACTGTTGCGTATCGAGAAATTGCTTACCAATTCCCTCAAGACTCCTGCGGCACAGTCACCTGCATTGCCTCCGATGCGCTTCTCAGCAATACCGGACTACAAAGGATATTGTCCGATATGCGAAATAGGAAAGATTGAATGGGTCGCGGCTTATCCGTCCAATAATCCGATGTTCCGGAGCGCGATTGTACTCTTCTGTAGCGAGTGCGGCTCGGGATATGTTCCCAGTGCTGATGATCTGATCGCAGGCTATTATCAAAAGGAATACGCTAGCAAGAATCGGAAAGACCGCAGCATCTCTCCCGAGGAGTACTTCCACGGTGAGCCACTTCCGAGTTTAAGAAAATATTTCGCGCGCGCTAGACATCAGGTCGAGGCTTTAACGAGCCACGGCGCTCAATTCAATAGGGTACTCGACTATGGATCTGGACCCGGCTACCTACTTTATCTATCGAATGCGAAAGATAAGTACGCGGTGGAGATCGACCAGGAAAGCGAAAAATACCTGTCCTATATCCGTGCGACGAAGTTAGAGCCGGACAAACTGCCTAATGATTTCTTTGATGTTATAGTTGCGTCTCACGTTATCGAGCACTTAACCTCAAACAGCCTGCGCGCGACGATTAAAGCAATGCTCCGGTCCCTCAAGAGTACAGGACTCTTATTGATTGAGGTTCCACATGGTGGACATACCTTCACAAATCTTACGGCGCGCCAAGACCCCCATACTTTATTTTTTACTCCGGAAGGAATAAGATTGGCAGTGTCCAAAGCAGGTGGGAGTATTGCTGCCGAGTACTGCAGGGCTTCATCAGAGGGCGGTTTCCC